>Ga0116218_1001542_pt1 | contig 14316 bp, 12 predicted proteins | sample Sb_taG_2_FD_88966 | JGI IMG/M metagenome (GOLD analysis project Ga0116218, IMG submission 88966) | Peat soil microbial communities from Weissenstadt, Germany - Sb_50d_5_LS metaG | ecosystem: Environmental > Terrestrial > Soil > Wetlands > Peat | place: Germany: Weissenstadt | collected 2010-09-21 | reverse complement strand
GCCTCGGCCGTCTTATCGAGAACATGGCTGACTTCTTTCGGATCGGTGGAGTAACTGACTCGCACCTGCTGGTCAAGGATTCGCACCTTGATCATGCCAGGCTCGTCCGCCATGGTCTGGATCGCGTGGTAGAGTCCCTCGCGATCGTTGCGCAACATGTAGTAAGTCGTGCTGTGCTTTATCACGTCGCTGACCCGTTCGGCGCTGACCAGCGTGGCCGCTTCCAGGTGCTGGCGATGCAACCGGATATTCAAGTATCCAAGCAGCGCGAAAATCACCACCATGACCACCAGCAAAGACCCGATCAGCTTGGCGCTGACGCTGTTCCTCAGCCGCGCCCATCCCCGATTGCCGCGATTTTGATCAGTCTCCCGCATGGCCTAACACCGGAGTTGCCACCGCGGGCCCGGTTTCGGTCCGCAAACGCTGTGTCGCCGCATGCCGTTCTTCAGGAAAGATCGGCAGGTATTTCACCGCCAGCCCGAACAAGGCGAAGCCCATCGCGATAATCATGAGCGTCACCGAGAACTCCGTCCATTTCGGCAGGTAGTGATGTCCGGCATAAGTCTCAAAACCGATGAGAGCAATATTGAGGCGGTTGGTAATGAATCCAAGCACGGTAAATACGGAGGCGAGGTACAAGCCGCCGGGCGACAGCCTCACCTTCTTGAAGCTGAGCATGGTAATCGGAATCACGAAGGCCAGGGCCAGTTCAAGCCACAGAAAATAGGCCTCATAACTGGGCTTAATAATCTGTCCCAGCAAGCCTCGATGGAAGTAGTCCTCAAAGCGCAGCAGCGCATTCACCCAGAGAGCCACCAGCAAGGCCCCGCCTAGTTCGACCAGGACCGGCAGTTCCAGGTGACGTCCGAAGGCTTTCGCGCTCTGCGTCGATTCGAAAATGGTCATAGCCAACCCCACCGCAATCGCCGATCCGAAAAAAAGGAACGGCAGCGCCGGTGTGTACCAGAACGGATGCAACTTGCTCGGCATGATCAGATAGAGCGATCCAAGCGAACTCTGGTGCAGGGTCGAGAGTAGAATGCCCCCGATGATCAGCACCGGGTAGATCTTCTTGATCCATTTGATGGGAGCCTGCAGGTTGAAGCGCTCGAACACGTTGGGAAGGAATTCGAAAAAAAGCACAGTGGTGTAGGCCATCACGCACATACCCACCTCGAACATCACCGAGTGCGGGTTCATGTAAATGAGCTGATGCCAGATGTACCAGGGGCGCCCCAGGTCAAAGAGAAGTCCAACGATGAAGAGCAAATAGCCGAGAAACGCCGTCAGCACCGCTGGTCGCACAACGCTGTGCAAGCGCTCGACGTTGAACAAATAGACTGCGCCAACAATGCAGAAACCGCCCGCCGCCAGCATCACTCCGCACAAACAGTCGAAGCCGATCCAGAGCCCCCAGGGAAACTGGTCCGTCATGTTTGAAACCGCGCCCAAGCCATAAAAATAGCGAATGAATGTCGAGTACACGCCCAGGCCCATGATCACCAGGAATATAACCTTCCAAAAAGTCAGCTTGAATTTCATCGCGCACCCCCGTTCTTCTCGTCTGCTTCAGCGGCGGCTACTTCATCGCGGCGATGCGAAACCCAATAGATCCCCCCCAGCACCAACGTCCACACTGGGATAAAGTCTGGAATCCTCTCCATCACTCGCCCCGTGTATTCCGGCATCGGAGTGTCGCCGATCTTGGCGGATGCTGGATAACCGTATTCTTCAACCTTTACGCCCGAAAGAATGAAGACCGACGTTCCACCAACTTCGTTAAGGCCATAGATACGGGGTAGGTAAGTGGATGGACTTTGCCGAATCCGGTCCTGTGCTTCCTTAATAAGGTCGTCGCGCTCCCCGAACTTGGTAGCCCCTGTAGGACAGATTTCGGCACATGCCGTCTGCTTGCCGGCTACCACGCGGTCCGGGCACATAATGCACTTGCGTACCCGTGGATTCAGCGATTGCCATTCGTACTTTGGCTGGGCAAATGCGCATGACACCATGCAATACCGGCAGCCAATACATTTCCAGACGTCGTACACCACGGGTCCCTCTTTCGTCTTATGAAAGGCGCCCACCGGACAAACCGACGCGCAAGCGGGATGCTCGCAGTGCATGCACAGCCGCCGCATGAATTTGTCGTCTTTGGTTAGAACCACCGTGTATTTATGTGCCGATTGCACCGATTCGGCTGCCACCTTGTCGTCATACGGCAGTTTGTTCTGCTGCGCGCATGCACCTTCACACTGCTTGCAACCGATGCACATGGTCGCGTCATAAAGCAGAGCCTTGCTCATCGAAATTTCTCCTCGCTGTTCTCAAGCGGGACTTCCGTTCCAGAGGAATGAAGTAGGACGTATAGATATGCGGTAAAGGAACGGACTTGGGAACCGTACAGAACACTCTTCGTTCGAACAATATTGGACCGGCTGTGAAAAAAGATCCTGGTCCGGAGTACTGTGCACCCGGACCCGGGCGGGCTGTTCCTCCTGGGAGAGCAAGCAAGGGGGAAGCTTTCCAGTTGGCTACGGAGCGGCCAATATCAGGCTTCGTCCGTCGAATTGAGCCGGACATCTTCATACTCACTCTCTCGTCCTCTTCCACCGCTGGAGATAAGTGCCATGCGACAGCGGTAGTGTAGAAAGAGGAACAGCCAATAACCCACCGTCAATAACTACTTCTGTAAGCTACGAACATACGTCACGATCGCCTTCACGTCGTCAGCCGCCAGACCCTTTACCGGGGCCGGGTGCTTCGCCGTTTCCGCCACCGCCTTGGTCAGGTCGGCGTCAGACTTCTTTTTGGCCTCATCCGAAATCAGGCTCGGAATCTTCGCTGCGGGCTTGCCCGCTGCATCCGCGCCGTGGCAGGCTGCGCATTTTGCTTTGTAGAGAGTGGCTCCGTCATCGCCCGCCCACGACAGGTTCGGGATCAGGATGAACAGGGCTACCGCGATTGTCATTACCAGCATCACCAGCTTCGTCGTCTTCATGATTTCGTTCTTCTCCTTGTAAGTTGTAAAGCTTTGCAACAAAATGAAAGTTTCGGCTCCCCTCGCATTCCTTCTCGAATTGCGAAAGTATCCACACATACAGCCAACCAGCAACCGCATGTAACAGAACTCAGCAACTCAATCGTTGCCTATTGAGAGTTTCAACGTCTGGAGGGCAACGTAGCAGTGACCCATATCACCCTGAACAGTGACATCCGCCGGAGATGAGTAACCTCAAAGGGGGGTCGGGCGACGGGCGTCCACGTCGGTCCAGTCGAGCGACGCGGCCGCCGACGCCCTCCGACATCTAGCAGTCACATCAACCGGTGACTGCGGTCACTGCGCCTAACTCCATCCGGGGCCACAATCTAGCCAAATGAGGTGAGGTATGCCCATACTCATGATTGCTCTGCTCGCCTTGATGGTCTTTGGCATTATTGGCATCCTGCTTGCAGCCGCGGTAATCCTGGAAAATTCTTCGCACGTGCACGCGGCCAAGATTAACATTGCGCACCCTGTAACCTCTGGCACCGCTCCATCCCCGAATCCGAAGCTCCGATAGACCGCGTGGCGACGGCGCGGCGGCACAACATTCGTCTGCACAGGAGAATTCTCTATGAGCACGCTCGCCCCGGATAAGCAACTGGATAAACAATTAGACAAGAAATTGGATAAGCAATCGGCCAAGAAAGCCGACCTTGCCGGCCCCGGAATCGGCGATTACCAGGAATTGGAAAAGATTCTGCCCCGTGACTATCACTCCTTGCTGACTCCAAAAGAAACGCAGCAGGCCATCTTCCAGGTCAAACGTTATCTCGCCGACAATCTGTGCAAGGAACTCAACCTGAACATGGTCGAAGTGCCGCTCATCGTGGATGTGGAGAGTGGCGTCAACGACATGCTCGATCGCGACGGCTCCCGCACCCCGATTCAATTTCACATTTCGAACGATCGCAATCTGCATCCCGTCGAGGCGCAGGTGGTGCAAGCCGCGACCAAATGGAAACGCGTAGCGCTCAAGCAATTCGATTGCAAGGTCGGCGAAGGCATCTGCACCGACATGCGGGCCGTTCGCAAGGACTATTTCCTCGATCACGACCATTCCGCCTACGTCGACCAATGGGATTGGGAGCGAGTCATCACCGCCGAGCAGCGTAACCTGGAGTTTCTGAAGGCGATTGTCAGCAAAATCTGGAAAGTAATCGTAGGCGCGGAAAAGTTCGCGCAATTCCTGTACCCGCAATTGATGGATAAAGCCTCGAGCTATCCGAATCTGCCCGAGAAGTTGACCTTCCTGCACGCCGAAGAACTTCTTGAAATGTATCCCGACCTGCCGCGCAAGCAGCGCGAGACCGCAGTTTTGCAAAAGTATCCCGCGGTTTTCATCATCGGCATTGGCTGGCCGTTGAAAGATGGCTATCCCCACGAAATGCGAGCCGCCGATTACGACGATTGGGTCACCGACACGAAAGATCAGACCGGCAAAGACACGCACGGGCTGAATGGGGACATCCTGGTGTGGAACTCGGTTACCCAGCGCCGCCATGAGCTGACGTCAATGGGCATCCGAGTCACGTCCGAGACCCTGAAACAGCAGCTAACCATATCGAAGCAGCTCGATTTCATGCGACTCCCCTATCACCACGCGATCCTGAAGAACGAGATACCGCTTTCCATCGGCGGGGGCATCGGCCAGTCGCGCACCTTAATGCTGTTACTCCGCAAAGCCCATCTCGGAGAAGTCAGCGTAACCGTGTGGCCGAAGATCTTGAAGCAGATGTGCGCGGGAAAGAATATTTTCGTGCTGGAGTAAATTCGCTCCAAAAAGAATCGGAGGTGGGAGCGACCACAAGTGGTAGCGTCGCCGTCCCGCCGACTGAAGGGAGTCCTCGCGCAGCGGACAAGATGCTCTCGCGCTAAGATTTCAGGTAGCTCTCTACACCTCAAGCGGCAGCTTTAATCGGTACGTCGTGCCCGTAAGATGCCTCTTCACCGCCGCCGCCAGCCGCCGTATCCCCTCGCGTATGCGCTCCGGAGTTGCATTCGAAAAGTTCAGTCGCATATGGCGCGAGCCTTCGCGCCCATCGTTGGCATAGAAGGAATCACCCGGCACAAACGCCACATTCTGCTCGATCGCCGACTTGAAAATCGCCTGCATGTCCAGTCCCGCGGGCAGAGTAACCCAGAGAAACAGCCCGCCCTGGGGATGAGTCCAAGTGACTTCAGCAGGGAAGAACTCCTTCAGAGCCTCAAGCATGACGTCGCGCCGCTCGCGATACAACCGCCGAATCACCTTGACGTGCTGGTCAAGAAAGCCATCGCGCGCCACTTCATAAGCGACAAACTGAGTAAAGGTCGAAGTGTGCAGGTCGGCGCCCTGCTTCAGTTGCGTCAGCTTGCTGATAACCTCCGGAGGCGCAACAATCCAGCCCAACCGAAGCCCCGGGGCCAGCGTCTTTGAAAATGTGCTCAGGTAAATGACGTTGCCAATAGAATAGCCGTCGTCGCGCCGCAGGTTCTCGCGGTCAAGCACGACCAGCGGCGGCAGGTGCTCGCCTTCATAGCGCAACTGGCCGTACGGGTCATCTTCGATAATCGGAATGCCAAACCGATCCGCCAGCAGCACCAGTTCATGCCGACGGATCTCCGACAATGTAGTCCCCGCCGGGTTCTGGAAGTTGGGCAGCACATACATGAACTTGGGGCCCGATCGCAGAGGCTCCTCCATCAGGTCGGTGCGCAGCCCGTCGTCGTCGATCGGAACCGGCACATATTCCGCGCCATACACGTTAAAAGCCTGCAGCGCGCCCAGATAAGTAGGCGCTTCCAGCAGTACGCGATCTCCGCGATTGATAAACAGCTTGCCAATCAGATCAAGCGCCTGCTGCGATCCCGAAGTGATCAGGACGTTCTCCACCTTCGCCTTGATCCCATAGCGCGCCAGGTTGTTAGCGATCAATTCGCGCAGCGGCGCATAACCTTCCGATTCCCCATACTGCAAGGCCAAAGCCGCCTGCTCGGTAAGCACCTTGTGGCAGGCTTCCTCAAAGCGCTTGACGGGGAAAACATCAGGGGCAGGGAGCCCTCCGCCAAAAGAGATCATTTCCGGGTGCTGCGTAACCTTCAACAACTCGCGGATTGCAGAACTGGTGATCCCCTTGGTGCGTAGGGCGTAGCGCGCGGTCCAGGCCGTTGACATTGCTGACCTCTTCACATCTCAATGTTTTGTCATCCCGAGCGAAGCGAGGGATCTGCAGTTCGCCACAAGATGCAGATCCCTCGCTTCGCTCGGGATGACAATTTGATGACAGTCATCGGTTATACGACGCTCGGGACCGGGCTCCGTCACGAACTCCTAAGCGAAGCCGTCGGGCTGACTGACCGCGCCAATATGCGCCTGTTCATCGATAAACAGTCGCCCCGCAGTCAGCGCCTTGCGGTCAATCTCCAGCAGATCGACTTTCTTCACCTTGTCTTCCAGCACGCTCAATGCGGTCCCCGGAGCCAGGCACTCCGTCTCTTCGAGCAGCGCCCCCATCAGCACAATGTTGGCTGCCTTGGTGGACCCAAGTTTATCCGCCATCTCCGCCGCCGGAATCGCAACTACCTGTTGTTCCGGCGCATAGAAGTCGGCAGGAACGCTGGCCCCGTTGTAAAGAATGATTCCGCCGCTCACCACTTCGTGGGCAAACTTCCGCAGCGAGTACTCATTCATCGCCACCAGCACATCCGGATGCGAGATCAGCGGAGTCCCGATCCGTTCCTTCGACAGGCACACATGACAGTGCGCGCTGCCCGAACGCATCTCCGGCCCATACGACGGCAGCCAGCTCACTTCCAGACCTTCCCGCATGCCCATTTCGATGAGCAGCCGCCCCATCAGCAGCACGCCCTGTCCGCCGAAGCCCGCGATTTTGATCTTCACGTCCTTGAAGTGATGCCCGTTCTTCGCTTTCGAGGTATCACGCGCCCCCGCCTTCGGAGTAATCTCCAGCACATCCGCCACCGCCCGCTGCGGCGGCTCATTGCCCACCGGAATTTCCGGCCGTCGATCGCGGAAAACATTCAGCGGAAAAGTCGACGTCATCTTCTCCAGAACCCAACGCCGAGCTTCCACCGGATCCTTCCCCCAGATCGTAGGACAAGGCGAAAGAATTTCAACAAACGAAAAGCCCACGCCATCCCGCTGGATCTCGAGCGCTTTACGAATCGCACGCCGAGCTTTCATGATGTTCTTATTATCCGAGAGCGCTACCCGTTCGATGTATGCCGGCGCCTCCAGCGTGGCCAGCAGTTCCGCCACATGGATAGGGAAGCCTTCATTTGACGGCCGCCGGCCCCAAGGAGAAGTTGTGCTCTTCTGCCCGACCAGAGTCGTCGGCGCCATCTGTCCGCCCGTCATCCCGTAGATTCCGTTGTTCACGAAGAATACGGTGATCTTCTCCCCGCGATTAGCCGCATGCACGATCTCGGCCGTGCCGATGGCCGCCAAGTCTCCGTCTCCCTGATAGGAGATAACAATCTTGTCGGCGCCCGATCGTTTGATAGCCGTGGCCGCAGCCGGCGCGCGGCCGTGTGCCACCTGCACATTGCCCACGTCAAAATAGTAGTAGGCAAACACCGAGCAGCCCACCGGACTCACAAAGATCGTCTTGTCCTGCAGCCCAAGTTCCTGCAACGCTTCCGCAATCAGCTTGTGCACCACTCCGTGCCCGCAGCCCGGGCAGTAGTGAGTCTGGTGCTTCAGTTCTGACTTGCGCTCGTACAAGTCAAAAAACAACGGAGACTTGGAGTGGACCGTTTCGTATCCGTTGTCGTTAACTTTGAGGTCAACGCTGAGGTCGACCTTAGGGCTCGCTTCGGATTTAATTTCCGGATCCACTACGCTGATCACGCTCTCGTTTGCCATTGTCGTTATCCCCTTCGCACACGATCCTCGCCCTACCTGGCCTCAGACCTCGACCGCCATGCGTGTCAACACTTGTTCCTGCAGCTCCCGGACCGAGGGCACGTTGCCACCCACCCGGCCGTAGAACTCCACCGGCACCGTGCCGTTCAGCGCCAGTCGCACATCTTCCACCATCTGTCCGTTGCTTAATTCGACGACCAACACCTTCTGCACCTTGCGCGCCGCTTGCACCAGCGCTTTCGTAGGATAGGGCCACAGCGTAATCGGCCGGAACAATCCTGCCTTCACGCCGTCCTTGCGCAGCGCTTCCACCGTGGAAAGCAACACGCGAGACACAATGCCGTACCCCACCAGCAGCACGTCGGCATCGTCAGTGTGGCAAAGTTCCGAGCGCGGCTCGGCAGCTTGCGCGCGGATGTACTTGGCTTCCATTCGCCGCTGGTGCTCTTCCAATTCATCGGTTTCGAGATAAATCGAACTGATCAGATTAGCTCGGGTTTCCGGCGTACCCTTTACCGCCCACGGTTTTTCTGGCGGCTGAATCTCGCGATCCTCCAGCTCGAGCGGCTCCATCATTTGCCCCACGAAGCCATCGGTCAAAACCACTGCCGGATTGCGGTACTTGTCCGCCAAATCGAATGCCAGCATGGTGAGATCGGCCATCTCCTGCACCGATGCCGGAGCCAGCACAATATTCCGGTAGTTGCCGTGCCCGCCGCCCTTCACCATGGCGAAATAGTCGCTCTGTTCCGGAGCGATGTTGCCGAGGCCGGGTCCGCCGCGCATTACATCCACGATCACGCACGGCAGTTCCGCGCCCGCCAGATAAGATATCCCTTCCTGCATCAGGCTGACGCCGGGGCCAGACGATCCAGTCATGACGCGCATGCCGGCCGCCGCTGCCCCATATACCATGTTGATGGAAGCGACTTCGCTCTCCGCTTGAATAAATGTTCCGCCGACCTGCGGGAAGTAGAGCGCCGCCGCCTCAGCGATTTCGCTGGCGGGAGTAATCGGATATCCGTAGTACGCGCGACACCCGGCCAGGATCGCGCCCTTTACCACTGCCACGTTTCCTTTACAGAGCTGCCGCATGTTCGCCTCCCAGCACCGGCGTTGCCGCCAACGCTTTTGCTTTCGCCTTGATGCGGTAGACCGTGATCGCCCCCGGCTCCGGGCAGCAATAAAAGCAGATTCCGCAACCCGTGCAGTCATGCCCGGTGTAGCGCGCCGGATGAAACCCGTAAACGCTCAACTCCGGCGCCAGCTCCAGGCACTTGGGCGGACACGATTCCACGCACAGCCCACAGCCCTTGCATTCCTCGACATCCACCGTGACCTTACCGCGCGCCTGTCCTGCCATGCTTCACCTCGCTACCGTTCACCGGTTACTACTGTCTGACCTACTAAAGGCCGTTGCAGCCACCTGGTTTTCTCGCAAAATTCGTAAAGCTCTTCGCGGAACTTGGGGTGTGCAATGTTGATCAACGCCTGCGCCCGTTCCCGTATGCTCTTGCCGTGCAGATACGCGACCCCGTATTCGGTCACCACGTAACGAATCAGCCCGCGCGAAGTAACCACTCCCGCGCCCGGGCTCAGCATGGGCACAATCCGCGAGATCGCGCCCTCTTTTGCGACTGACGAAATCGCGATGATCGGCCTCCCGCCCTTGGAGCGCGAAGCCCCGCGCAGAAAGTCCACTTGTCCCCCAATGCCGCTATAGAACTGGCTTCCGATCGAATCGGAGCACACCTGTCCGGTGAGATCGACCTGCAGCGCCGAGTTAATCGCCACCATGTTGTCGTTGCGTGCAATCAGCCCGGGATCGTTGGTGTAGGACGTGGGGTGGAACTCGAAAATCGGATTGTTGTCCACGAAGTTAAACAACCGTTTCGTGCCCAGGGCAAATCCCAGGATGATCTTCCGCGGTTTGAAGTTCTTGCGCGCACCCGTGATCACTCCCTCTTCGATTAAGGGAATCACGCCGTCGGATACCAGCTCGCTGTGCACGCCCAGATCCTTGCGATCCATCAGAAACGGCAGCACCGCATCCGGGATTCCGCCAATACCCGTCTGCAGCACCGCGCCGTCATCAATCAACCCCGCCACGTTGCGGGCGATCGCCCGATGCATGTCGGTGATTTGCGGCGGCTTCATCGCGCACAAAGGACGAGACGAATCCACCACCGCATCCAGTTCCGTCACATGGATGAAGCTGTCTCCGTAGGTGCGCGGCATTTGATCGTTGATCTGCGCCACCACGTGATGGGCACATTTTGCCGCCGTCAGCGACGTATCCACACCCACACCGAAGCTGCAGAAGCCGTGCGAGTCCGGAGGAGACAGTTCCAGCAACGCCACATCAATCGGCATCGCCCCGCTCTCGAACAGTTCTTCAATCTCGCTCAGGTAGATGGGCGTGTAGTCAGCCCGGCCATCGTTGATGGCCTCCCGCACATTCGCCCCGATGAACACCGCGTTATGCCGGAAATGCCCCGCCATCTCCCTAGCCACATAGGGGGCCGCTCCCATGGTCATCATGTGCACGACTTCCACGTCCTCGACAAACGGACCCCGGCGCATCAGCGCCTCTACCAGAGACTCAGGTTCGGCGCATCCGGGCTGAATATAAACTCGCATTCCCGATTGCACACACTGCAGCGCCTCGTCTGCCGTTCGCAACTTTCTCTTGTAATCAAGCTCCCACGACATCGACATTCTTACTCCCTCTGGCCCGTGTTACGAAACTCGGCGCGGCCCCAAACCGCTCCACTTCCGCACAAACTTACCCCCAGGGCGAAATCCCGCGCCCTGCTGCCCAAGCACACCCTGCCACTTTTAATTGGAAACCCTCTCCACCGCTAGGACCGTGACCGTGCGCAACCGGCATAGTGAGGTGCGTCACATCAGCTCCTATAGCTTAAGCCCCCACAAATCAAGCTCTTACCAAGTGCCCGGAGTCGTTAAATATTCCGTCGTCAAATATTCATGGATCGATTTCGCAGCCCGCCGTCCCGCGCCCATGGCCAGAATCACCGTCGCACTTCCGGTGACGATGTCCCCGCCCGCGAAAACCCCTTTCCGCGATGTGCGCTGCGTAGTCGGATCCGCTTCAATGTAATTTCGCTTATTCGTGTTCAATCCCGGCGTAGTGCTCTGGACAATCGGATTGGCACTGGTCCCAATCGCGATCACCGCCACCGCCAGAGGAATTTCGTATTCGGAGCCCTCAATCGGAACCGGACGCCGTCTCCCGGAAGCATCCGCTTCGCCCAGGGCCATCTTCTGGCAGCGTGCGCCGGCCAACCACCCCTTGCCGTCGTCGAGGAACTCGATCGGCGCGGCCAGCACCTGGAATTCGATCCCTTCCTGCTGCGCGTGTTTCACTTCTTCCTTGCGCGCCGGCATCTCCGCCTCGCTACGGCGATAGAGAATGAACGCCTTTCCCGCTCCCAGCCGCAACGCCGACCGGATCGCATCCAGCGCCGTGTTCCCGCCACCGATCACGGCCACATTCTTGCCCCGGAAATCCAGCATGGGCTCGTCGTACCTCGGGAACTCATAAGCATGCATCAGGTTGATGCGCGTCAGGAATTCGTTCGCCGAATAGACGCCATTGAGATGCTCGCCGGGAATGCCCATGAACTGCGGCAGCCCCGCCCCTGTGCCGATAAACACCGCGTCGTAGCCTTCCTCCTCCATCAGTTCGTCGATGGTGACCGTGCGTCCCACGACCACGTCAGTCTCAAATTCCACGCCCATGGCGCGCATGTAATCGACTTGCTGACGGATGATCGCTTTCGGCAGCCGAAATTCTGGAATGCCATACACCAGCACGCCGCCGATTTCGTGCAATGCCTCGAAGACGTGCACCTGATGCCCCTTCTGCACCAGATCGCCCGCCGCCGTCAGTCCCGAAGGCCCGCTGCCCACAATGGCAATTTTCTTTCCCGTAGGCGCCGTCTTCACGATGTTACTCAGGTCGAAATGCCGCTGTTCATAGTCGGCAACGAAGCGCTCCAGATACCCAATCCCCAGCGGCTGTACCTTTTTGCCCATCAAACAACCGCCTTCACAGTGGTCTTCCTGCGGACACACGCGCCCGGTAATAGCCGGCAGCACGTTATCCTCGCGGATCTTCGCCGCCGCGCCCATGAAGTCGCCAGCCACGATCAGCTCCACGAACTCTTTCACCTTGACGCCCACCGGACAATCATTCGTGCACACCGGTTTGGCACAAGCCAGGCAGCGCATCGCTTCCTGCCGTGCCAACTCTTCTGAATAGCCCAGGTTTACTTCGGTGAAATTATGGGCGCGCTCCAGAGCAGGCTGCTCCGGCATGTGCTGCCGAGGCACCTTCATCCGCTCTTTCAGCGGCAAAACATTCAACGCAGCCTTCTTGGTGATTTCTGTCAACGGACTTCTCCTTGTAGGGCGCATGTATGCGCCTGCCCGGCGCGAACGCTCTCGACCTGCGACTCCGTATCGCGCTGGAATTCTTCCATTGATTTCTGTTCTGCCGTCCGGTACATCGAATTGCGCTGCACCAGCACCGCAAAATCCACGCGATGCGCATCGAACTCAGGACCATCCACGCAGGCGAACTCACTCTTGCCGTCAACCAGCACCCGGCAGCCGCCACACATCCCCGTGCCGTCGATCATGATGGGGTTCAGGCTGACGATGGTGCGAATCTTCTCTTTCCGCGTCATCTCCGCCACCGCTCTCATCATGGGGATGGGACCGATCGCCAGCACCAGATCGATGCGCGTGCCGTTCTCGATCAACTGCCGCAGCTTATCCGTGACAAATCCCTTGTCCGCATAGCTGCCGTCATCGGTAGTAATCATCAAAGCATCGCTGACCTCGCGCAGTTCGCGCTCCAGAATGACGAGCTCCTTGTTCCGCGCCCCGACGATGGAGATCACGCGATTGCCCGCGCGCTTCAATGCCGCCGCCGTCGGATAAGTCATCGCCGTCCCCACCCCGCCGCCCATCACCACCACGGTGCCAAACTTCTCGATCTCTGAGGGTTTTCCCAGCGGCCCCACCACGTCCAGAATGCTGTCGCCCGTAGTCAGGGCATTAAGCAGGTTGGTAGTTTTGCCCGCCGACTGCACCACAATGCGAATCGTGCCTGCCTTGGGATCCGAGTGTTCGATAGTGATCGGAATCCGCTCGCCCTGCTCGTACAGCCTCAGGATTACGAATTGCCCTGGTTTTTGCTTACGTGCAATACGTGGCGCCTCTATGACAAACCGCTTGATGCCGGGCGCAAGAAACTCAGCGTGCAGGATTTTGAACATGTGTCTCCACTTAGGTTGCCCTACAGGATATTGTCCGGAATGCAAAGCCCAGCGGCTGTGACATCCATCACGTGTAAGGGAGAGCAAGATCACACGCAACTTGATTTTTTGGGCGCAGCGCTTCAGCGCTGCGGTAAGTCGCTTGTTTTCAGAGCCGGATGCGGAAACTACCCGCGGACCCGTTCCGCCTGCAACACATGCTGCAGCCCTTTCACCGCTCTCATATACTGCGCCCGCTCGAACGCCGTCGGATCCGGACAGCGCAACTGGCTCATGCTGCCCTGCATCTGGTGCACCGACTCATACTCGTGTTCTTCCATCCAGGCGAGAACGCCGCGCTCAATATGCCGCAGATGCCCGATTCCATGCCGCAAGAGGGTAGAGCACAGCATGGTCACGTCAGCGCCAACCATAAGCAGCTTGATGACGTCTTCCGGCCCATGCACACCGGTGGTAGCCGCCAGGCTGGCTCGTATGCGCCCATAAAGAATGCCAATCCAGGTCAGTGGCAGCCGCAGCTCGTGCGGACTGCTGAGCAGCACGTTAGGCTTAATTTCCAATTCTTCCAGGTCGATATCGGGCTGGTAAAAGCGGTTGAACAGCACCAGTCCATCCGCGCCCATCTGATCCAGCCGCTTTGCCACATTGGCCAAGTTACTGAAAAACGGACTGAGCTTGGCAGTGACCGGAATGTGAACCGAAGTTTTTACTTCCCGGAGAATGTCGAGGTAGTCCTCCTCGACCTTCGATCCCAAGATTTCCATATTGGTCGGAATAAAGTAGAGATTGCACTCAATCGCGTCGGCTCCGGCCTGCTCGACCTGCTTGGCATATCGGGTCCAACCGCCCAGGGTCGAACCATTGAGGCTGGCGATAATCGGAATGTCGACCGCATCCTTGGCCTTGCGAATGTGTTCCAGATATCCCTCGGGGCCAGTGTGGAATTCGCTGGTGTGTGGGAAGTAAGTAATCGACTCGGCAAAACTCTCCGTGCCCGCGTTCAGATGGAGCTCAAGATCAAGGGCTTCCTTGTGGAGTTGTTCTTCGAACAGGGAATAGAGCACGACGGCCGAAGCCCCGGCATCTTCAAGAGCGCG
>Ga0116218_1001540_pt1 | contig 14328 bp, 12 predicted proteins | sample Sb_taG_2_FD_88966 | JGI IMG/M metagenome (GOLD analysis project Ga0116218, IMG submission 88966) | Peat soil microbial communities from Weissenstadt, Germany - Sb_50d_5_LS metaG | ecosystem: Environmental > Terrestrial > Soil > Wetlands > Peat | place: Germany: Weissenstadt | collected 2010-09-21 | reverse complement strand
AGCCTTTGCACCCTGCGGGCTTACCCACGTAGCGGTATCATTGTGCCTGGCTATGGTCTGGCGGGGGCACAGGGTCAACCCTCGTTACGGGAACTGGCAGATCTGCTCGAGAGACGAGGCGTGGAGGTGAAATACGCGATACACCCGGTAGCTGGAAGGATGCCAGGACATATGAATGTACTGCTCGCGGAGGCCAATGTACCCTACGAACAGCTCAAAGAGATGGATGAGATCAACGACGAGTTCAAGCAAACGGACGTGGCGCTGGTAGTCGGCGCAAACGATGTAGTCAATCCCGCCGCTCGCAACTCTCCAGGCAGCGATATCTATGGCATGCCGATCCTTAATGCTGATCAAGCACGTAACGTCGTCATCCTTAAACGATCGATGCGGCCAGGTTTCGCGGGTATTGATAACGAGCTGTTCTACGATCATCGAACGATCTTGCTGTTCGGTGATGCCAAGGAGTCTTTGACAAAGCTGGTGGCCGCGGTCAAGGTGGCGTAAGAGGAGGTCTGTGAATTTTCCGTGAAACTGGCACCCGTAAAAGGAATCGGTAACAGGGAATCTGCGATTGGGATTCGGGCTGATGCCTATTGGATGGATATACCAATAAGCCGCCCTGTGTCATCCTGAGCGTTAGCGAAGGATCTCGTAACTCAGCACGTGAGATCCTTCGCTGGCGCTCAGGACGACAAGTGAATGGTGATCAGGACGACAAGTGAATGGTGATCAGAATGACAAGTGAATGCTGCTTCTCATCCGAAGCAGCATTCACTTTTATGACTGAAGAAACAATCTACCACCTGCACCCGCCATTAGCAACGTCCCCATGACAAACAGCGGGTGCTTTCACCATGAAGTAACGACTACATTACCGGGAAGGTTTCGTAGACTGTTATTTTGGATCCTCCCTGGAGGACGGGACATTCCCTGGCTACTGCAACTGCCGCGTCAAGCGAATCAGCTTTGATAATGGAATAGCCACTTGCCAATTCTCCGACGGGACCATTACTGACTGTTCCATTGCTCGAGATGCTTTTTGCTTGTGGAGTAAAAGGATTGCCGCCATCTACAAGATTGCTTCCGATTTTACCGAACCATGCACCCCATGCCTGCATGACTGCTTCTTGCTCGGCTGGACTCTCGGGCATGCTGCCTCCGGTGTAGAGAAGTAAAAAGTTCGCCATTGTTGTTCCTCTTTCCTTTGCTAGTGTTTTTTGAAAGGCTCTCAATTTCGCCTATTCAATAGAACGACGAACGGGAACTATGTAAATCGACACAATGTATTGGGAAATCAGATCAATTTTGTAAAACATTGCTGTTCTACCCTTTGTATGTAAGGACACGCCCCCAAAGACTTTTGGTGCCCCAAATTCCCGCACGCAAGCATTCAAGCTGCACAATCTGGCTGTGGTCGACAAAGACATTGACTTCTGGTCCATAATTCTTGATGTACCAGGCAAAGACATCCGAATCGGCAGCCTCGAACATCACCTTCTCTAATCCTAAGGCACCAATAATTTTGGCTGCTACGTCGGTTCGCCAGGTTGTTACGTTTTCAGTGATGCCCTCGGATTCAATCATGATCATATAGGCTCCGGCATCCAGAAATTTTCTGGCCTGCCCGATTGCCCACTCCACATCGCGTGTGCCCTCGGAGGCAAGCTCTTCGACTGCGCTGGCTCCTCCCGCTCCAAATTGGATACCCACTTCCGGCTTGGCTTTAAGCCCCGCACGCTGTACCTTTTCAACCAGGCGCAACCAGTCATCAACAGGGATGGTTATGAAACCGCTCGAGATTTCGAGAATGTCGAAGCCCACGTTGCGACATTCCTCGATGTAGCGGTTTACGGTCTCAGGCTCCTGGGTCAGCACATGCTCGATGAAACCGCCAGTGGAGACAAGTACATCGTAGCGATGCGCAAGATCAATGATTTCTTTCAGCTGTTTCTCGGGCATCAATGTGAAGGAGCCGCCCGCGAATTTCAGCGAGTCTACATATTCGCCCATTGTCTCCAGGACGTCCTCCAGGTAACGTTTGCCCATAGGAGTATAGTAGGGGCCACGGATCTCGGTGATTCCGCGCGTGCGGGGTTTGCTCTCACGCTCGTTCATGCGAATAAACGGAAATGCTCGTTCGCTCATCATGTTCTCTCTCTTTCTTTGTGTGTATCAGCTACGCGCGGAAGGTGCGCGTAATACTTCAGTCAACTGTGCTACTTCGTACGTCTCCAGGCGAGCTACAATCTCGATGATCGCTGCACGCTGTTCAATACTGGTGAAGGGGGCTGACAGGCGCTCAAACTTGGCCACAGCCTTTTCCCAGCTCATCGGACGCGCACAGAATCCCTCGTAATCCTGCTTCTCAACGTCAAGCGTTCGACCGTCTTTGAGTGTGATTTGTATGCGACAGGGCATCTCAGCGGGGAAACGTTTACTGAATGCCTCATTCGGCTGAATGGTTACCTTCTGTAACAGGGTTTGTACATCCTCGCTCACTATGCGCTCTGGCACATACTGCGCCGGGGATACGTCGCCGTCCAATAGCGCGACCGCCACCATATAGGGCAAACTATGATCGGCCTCTTCCTTTGTACGCACCCGCTGCTTATCTCCTTCTTCACCCCCGCCAATGATGTGATATGCGACATCAAAAATGTCAATTCTGATGCTCTCGATCTCCTCGGGGCGCACATAATGCTGTGCGCGAAGCTCTAGAATACCTTCAAGCGCTGACTGCGAATGAAACTCTGCGTTGTACTTCTTGACGCTCGTATGCCTCACAGCCTCCAGATTCTCTTGTGACCAATCCAACTCAAAGCATCCGGTGATGGCGTCCATCAGGCCTTTGTTACCCTCAAAAACTTCCAGGGGGCCTGTTACTCCACGCATGGCAAGGAAGGCAGCGTGAGTAGCGCCGAAGGCTGTATTGGGATAAGCCAGTCCTTTCCAGTTGGAGAGGCTGCCCGTGCGCGTGACGCGCAGAGCGTTAAAGGCTGTACCGCTGATCGCGACAGCATTTGCGGCCCTCTGCTGGTCAAGACCTAACGCCTTTGCCACACCTGCCGCTACCGCGTAGGCTCCTTGTGTGGTGTGATCGAAACCCTTCGCTCGAACCGGTGCTACATCAGATAGGCGACATTGGATCTGGTACGCAAGCCCAAGAGCTGTCAAGAATTCTTTGCCATTCCTGCGAGCATATTCACTAGCGGCAAGGATGGCACCCAGGTTATCACTGGGATGGCAGGTCTCATGTTTAGCGATGTAGCTATCGTTGTAGTCGAGGTAGCGTACAAGAGCTGAGTTATAGAAAGCTGTGCGATCAGGAGCGGTTTTTCCGCCTCCGATCAATGATACCAGTGGCTTACCGCCAAAGTCCTCAAGTTGGACCTGTAACATCTTGATGGGAGGTCCTTCGAGCGCTCCAAAGGCACAACCCAGAGCATCAAGGATGCGGATCTTCAGTTGTTGTCGCGCCTCACCTGAAATATCTTCATATTTCGTTTGTACGACGAAAGCTGCTAGTTGTTCAACCTGTGTCATTTCTTTCTCGTTTTTACTTAAATACTGTCCTACTTTCAAGTATAAGAAGGATAAGTTGATACGTCCAACACCTATTTGATATAGGGTTGATCTTACTTTGAGATCAATCCTGATGTAAGCGGTTCGAGGTTTCGTGTGTTGATTGTAAATCTGATATACTTCACCCAGGAGTAAGCACTGCATAGAAAGAGGTATAGACGTGCTCAAAGGACACCGTATCACTCTGAGAAGCGTGGAACGAGAAGATTTACCGATCCTGAGTGATTTTAACAACGATCTGGAAGTTGAACTGGCGAGTGGAGGTGATCCACCCATCCCACAATCATTTGCGCGTCTACAAGCACGATATGATGAGTCGTTACGCCGTGGTGAACGAGATGGATGTCACTTCGCTATCGAGACCGATGGTACGTTGATTGGCGTTTGCGACCTCTTCCATTTTGATGAGACTGCTCATACATGTGAACTGGGTATTCTGATTGGTGACAAAAGCTATTGGGGGAAAGGATATGGGAGGGAAGCGATCAGTTTGCTCCTGCAATACGCTTTCCAGTACCGCAATCAACACAAAGTCTGGCTTACTGTGAATGAGAATAATGAGCGAGGCATACACGCATACAGCGCATGTGGTTTTGTGGAAGAAGGCCGCCAGCGATCTCATGTTTGGAGTGATGGACGCTATCTCGATCTGATCTTGATGGGAGTGCTTCGGGAGGAATGGAAATCCCAGAACGAGAAAGCGAAATAATTACCACGAGCATTCAGTTTGGATCGATGACCTTGGCAGATTCAGTTGAGTGATACAATGCTAATTGACCAGGATACTTTTTATGGAAAGTGATCCTCGCAGTTGCACTGTGAATTCTCGCAAACGAAAGAAGGATAGAAAGCGCTATGACCCAGGAGGAAATTGTTCGCTCCATTCTCACATCTGAAGATGTGTCTAAATTGCCGGTAAGAGGACGTGTTGGTTTGGTTATCGAAGCACGAGATGTTGAAACTGCGATTAAGAAGATTCGCGAGGCGGAACAGGCTGGAGTTCAACAGGTATGGATGACGCAATCGGTGGGTATGCTGGATACCCTGACGCTCTTTGCCGCTGTTGCAGCACACACAACACAGATTCGAATGGGCACTTCAATCGTGCCGATCTATCCACGTCATCCTCTCGTGATGGCACAGCAAGCAGTTACTATTGATGCACTTGCTCCAGGACGATTGCGACTGGGTATTGGCACCAGTCATCGCCACGTGATGGAAAACATGTATGGTCTCTCGATGCCGTCTCCACTCGCGTATCTACGTGAATATGTCGAGGTTATGCGCCAGGTATTATGGGAAGGACGAGTTGATCATCAGGGGACATTCTTCAAGGTGGTGACATCTTTCCCACGCACGGCGCAGATTCCTCTCCTCGTTTCGGCGCTGGGCGAGCGTGCATTTCGTCTGGCTGGTGAAATTGCCGACGGCGCGATTTCGTGGGTGTGTCCCGTTCCCTATTTGCTCGATAAAGCCCTACCTGCTTTACGGGCAGGGGCACAGGCCCAGAATCGACCTTCTCCGCCGCTGGTAGCCCACATCCCTGTGGCTTTGAGTACCGATGAGACCGCTGTTCACGAGGCAGCGATGCCACGTATCTCATATTATACGAAAGCGCCATTTTATGCTCATATGTTTGCAGAGGCGGGTTTTCCAATTACTGCCGATGGATCAGGCGTTGCTGCGCTTGTCAAATCGCTGGTGGTTGCAGGAGACCAGGCTCAGGTAGAAAAGCGCTTACGAGAGCTGATCACCAGCGGTCTTGACGAACTGCTGCTGATGTTGGTGCCGGTTGCGAACGAGGCACGTGAGCGAGAGCAGTTATTACAGATCATCGCATCGCTTTAACGACCTATCTTTCCTACAAGAAACCGTAAAGACGAGAGGGAGTGACTTATGCGGTATGGAGTCTATGTTCCCAATTTTGGACCTTATGGAGATGCCAGGGTACTTGCCGATCTTGCATTAGAGGCAGAGGAGGCTGGCTGGGATGGCTTTTTCCTCTGGGACCAGGTGTCGAAGTCGACCCTAACACCGAGCATCGATCCTATGGTTGATCCTTGGATTGCGCTTGCTGCCATTGCCTTGCGCACGCGTACTGTTCACCTGGGAACACTCGTCACGCCCCTGCCGCGCCGTCGCCCGTGGATGGTCGCACGAGAAACCGTATCACTGGATCATCTGTCCTCTGGCCGCCTGATCTTCGGGGTAGGCGCTGGAGGTGGTTATTATGACTTCGAGGCGTTGGGAGAAGTCTCGGATGCCAAAGCGCTGGCGACACTGCTGGACGAGGGTCTTGAAGTGCTCACAGGCCTCTGGAAGGGCGAACAGTATAGCCATGATGGCATTGCGTATCATATTAAAGAAACGCAGTTCCTGCCGTGCCCAATACAGTCGCCGCGTATACCCATCTGGGTGGCAAACTTGTGGCCCTCGAAAGCGCCTTTGCGCCGCGCTGCTCGTTGGGACGGCATAGTCCCGATTGGGCGCGATCTGCCCCTAGCAGGGATGCTTACTCCAGACGAAATGCATGAAATCGTGCTCTCTGTTGCATCCCAACGAGAATACACTACCCCGTTCGAGGTCGTACACTCGGGTATCACCGGAGGCACTGATGCAGGCCTTGATCGCGAGGTTGTTGCAGCCTATGAGCGAGCGGGCGTTACATGGTGGATAGAAAAGATTCTACCCGAACTGTGGGGAAGCTGGGCTGAGTGGCCCCTTGAGGCGATGCGCTTGCGGATTCGTAAGGGGCCACCAGGGTAGCCATGGTCGAATCCGATCACTTGTTTATGTTCATCATCCCTATAAGGTGGCCGACCGCGACAAAGGTGTCTACAAACGGCTGCAATCCTGGATTCGGCAGTGGACGTATGGTTTCGTTCTTACCAAGCACGTAATAACGATTGTGCTGATCCGCCTCGAACTTACATGGACAGGTTACCCAACCCATGATACACTTGAGATGTTATGTAACTCAATTTGTATCGTGCGTTACCCAACCACATGAGGATGACACGATGACACGCAGCCACCTTCCATTGGTCTCCGACAACCACGTTTTTGGACTTGATAGTGCAGGAGAACAGCCATTTCCAATCGTTGTTGGCACGGATGCCTGGTACACCTGGTTGATAGATCAACACGTTCAGTCCTTTTCTTTTAAGCACCCTCTGGGTACATTCACAGCCAGGCGCGAGCGCAAACGGCATGGCTGGTACTGGTATGCATACCGCAAACGCGAGGGTAGACTCCGCAAGGCCTATATTGGTAAGACCGAAAAATTAACAATCGAGCGGCTCAACGCAGTAGCAGTTCTCATTAGCCGTAGCAATAACTTCGATGGTACACTGGCACACTCGATTGAGCCTGATAGGAGTGCTTCGCAAGTATCCTTAGGTTCCATTGACGGTGATGTCCGGTTTTCTGTGACCCCAACCTCTGTCTTCAGGTATCCAACAGAACCAGAGCAAGCCACCAGATACAACCTGCCTTCCCCACTCACCTCACTCATTGGGCGTGGACAAGAAGTGGCAGCGGCGTGCGCCTTTCTGCGACAACCAGAGGTACGTCTTTTAACCCTCAGTGGTGTTGGCGGTGTCGGAAAAACGATTCTAGGTCTGCAAGTAGCGACCGAACTGGTCAATGACTTTGCCGATGGCGTCTGTTTCATTTCTCTTGCACCGATCTGCAATCCTGATCTGGTCATACCTACTATTGCTCAGACGCTCGGACTCAAGGAGACAGAAGATCAACCAGTCATCGAACTTCTCGTTGCTTCTTTACTTGAGAAGGATCTACTACTGTTCCTGGACAACTTTGAGCAAGTAATAGGTGCAGCACCAGTGCTGATCGAACTTCTTCGAAGATGCCCTTCACTGAAAATACTAGTGACAAGCCGCGAGGTGCTGCAAGTGCGCGCCGAAGTGGAATTCCCTGTGTTACCTCTAGCATTCCCCAATCTCTCAGACCCACTTGAACCTGCATCTGCGTTACAGTATGCAGCCGTGGCTCTCTTTCTACAACGAGCGCAATCCTTCGCACCTGATTTTCAGATTACTACTGACAATGTCAGATCGATAGCTGAGATTTGTGCCCATCTGGACGGACTTCCCCTGGCACTCGAACTGGCAGCGGCTCATATCAAACTCCTCTCGCCACAGACTTTGCTGATCCGTTTAGAGCATCGCTTCCAGATCTTGACACAAGGGTCTCGAGATTCGCACACAAGGCAACAGACCCTCCGTAACACACTTCAGTGGAGTTATGACCTGCTCAATGCCTTGGAACAACGGCTATTCCGGCGACTCTCAGTCTTTGTCGGTGGCTTCACGCTACACGCAGTCGAGTCGATATGTGCCATCCTGGACGGTGGAAGCACGACGGTATCAGTATTGGATAGCGTTTCCTCTCTCGTCAACAAGAGTATGCTACACTCCTGGCAGCAGGAGAGGGAAGAGCCGCGCCTTGCAATGCTAGAAACGATGCGTGAGTATGTAATCGAGTGCTTAACTACAAGTGGCGAGTTGGAGATCACTCGCCAGAGTCATGCCCTCTACTTTGTGATGCTGGCAGAGGAAGCTGAGCAGAATCTACGAGGTACAAAGCAAGCACTCTGGTTGGAGTGTTTAGAGCGGGAGCATGATAATTTGCGAGCGGCCCTTCGCTTCTCGTTAGAGCAAGGGGAAGTTGGGCAGAATATGGAATTGGCTTTGCGATTGGGTGGAGCGCTTGCGCAGTTCTGGATCCTCCATGGTCATTTCAGTGAAGGGCTGACATTCATGAAACTCGCCCTGGCCAGAAGAGAGGGTGTTATGACATCGGTCCATGTAAAAGCCCTCGAGGCTACTATGTACCTGGCTATGAATCAAGGCGACTTTGAAGCGGCAAAAATGCTCGGCGAGGAGGGCTTAGTATTGAGTAGGAAACTCGGCCACAAATCCCGCATCTCAAGCATCCTTTCTTCGCTGGGGTTTGTTTTCATGGTGCTGGGTGATCTTGATATGGCTTACTCGTTAAGCGGTGAGGCTGTATTACTCGCCAGGGAGTTGGACGACAAAAGCCTCATTGCTAACAGGCTTCATGAAATGGCCTTTGTGAGTCTCGAGCGAGGCGAGTATGGTACTGCGTGCGATATGTACGAGGAATGCCTGGCGATTTTCAGGGAACTAGGAGATAAAGTTGGTATTGCTGCCTCACTCCACCAGTTAGCATTAGTGCTCTTTTTGTCCTTGAATGATCAGAAGCGGGTACATCTTCTAATGGATGAGAGTCTTTCGCACTGGAAAGAGCTAGGCTCTCAGAACGGAATGGCAGTCTGGTCCTACCTCGCAGGGCAGGTCGCTCTGTTTGAGGGTGATGTCTCTCGGGCACGCATGCTCCTCGAAGAATGCGTAGCTCTCTACAAAGAGGTTGGAGATCGCTGGCACACTGCCCGGTCGCTCTCTGCTTTAGCAAAAGTGGAAGCTGTTGAGGGTAACTATGCCCTGGCAGATACTCTATATGAAGAGAATCTAGAGCTTTGTCGAAAAATGGGATACAAGAATATTGCTCCTGTCCTGGAAGGCCTGGCATATGTGGTTATGATACAGGGACAACCAGCATTGGCTGTACGACTCTGGGGAGCCGCAGAAAAGTTGCGTGAAACGGTCGGTGCGCCTCTCCCACCTGTTGAAAGTGTTAGCTATGAGCAATCGGTCGCCTTAGCACGTAAACACCTGGGTGACAAGGATTTTACCGCAGCATGGGTCCATGGACGAACAATGACGCCGGAGCAAGCCCTTGCTGTAATAGAAAAGATGTGTCTGCCACAACTTCTAGAAGTTCAATCTTCCAAAATACCGACCCAGCACCCTTTGCCTGAAGGACTGACAGCGCGTGAGATGGATGTGCTGCGCCTTCTTGCACAGGGGTTAACCAGTGTTCTAATGGCTGAGCACCTTGTCATTAGTCTTGCTACTATCAACACCCATGTGCGTTCAATCTACCGCAAGTTAGGCGTCTCTTCGCGCAGTGCTGCAACTCGATACGCTATTGATCACAACCTGTTATAAAGCTACGTCGTTCATGAAGCACCAGTAAACAGGGTCAGAAAACCTCCAGAGTTTGAATCGTTCTTTGTGGAAAAATCCTCAGTTTTGACGATGTGCTCTAACATATCTTCTGGTAAGCTGGAGGAAGATATTCAAAGAATTGAGTGGGACAGTCGAGTCGCTCGCATTCGCCTGCTCCGTGCTTTTTTACCATGCGAGGAGGAAGCTTAAAGGATACCATAATAATGTGTTTCCTGAATAAATGAGCTTCGTAGGAGGAATAGCATGACTATCACCAGACTTGATCACACATTACCTACACTGTACGTTCAATCCCGGCTTTCCCATGCTAAGCCTCGTTCTTTGAAGCCTCTCTCTGTGCCACTTGTGTTCCTTGTTGGATTCCTGCTCTTTTCCCTTGGGGCTTGTTCTGCGGGAACATCGTCAACAGATGTTTCATCGCAAACCGCTATTCCAGGAGCGATGCAATCCTCACCAACACCGACCCACGTTCCCGCCGGAACGGTCCTCTACCAGGCGAACTGGTCCCATGGGCTCGCGGGCTGGCCTGTTGTGCAAGGATGGAAGGTGGTGCAAGGACAGCTTGAGAGCGGCTCCAGTGGTTCAGCCGAATTCACCATTCCTTATAAGCCATTCGTGAGCGATTACGCGATTGAGATGCGTCTTGAGATTGTGCGCCTATTGTCGCAGATCGGGGGCTCCTCCTTCGATATATTTGCGATCAAAGCAGCAGGCAAAGCTGGCTACCAGGCAGGGGTCAGTAACATATTAGGTTCAGCGCCGCATCCAATGGCGGCCCATCCTCAATCTCAGGTCATTCTCGATCCTTTCAATTATTCGGGGCTGGGGAACGGTATACCTAATGCCTTTTACCCAAGATCAGGGTGGCATACTTATAGTGTCGAAGTCCGGGGCAACGAGGCGACTTTTCTAGTCGATGGTGCGCAGATATGCAGCGCCTACAGTCAGCTGACCAATGTCCTTTCCAATGGGCCACTTGGCTTGAGCAGTCAAATGATCGTCCTACGCGTGAGCAATGTACGTATCCTTGCGTTGTAGAAACAAGAATTGAGATAGAGAATGAATGTTTATCAATGTGGCTGATGAGTACGCCATAGAGCTACTACATCGAGCACGAATGCATACCGATCAGAATGCCCGGATAGTGGTGCAGCAGTACCTTGGTAGAGTTGTTCGTCGGTGGCTTTATGGTCATCCTAAGAGAGATGCCTACCTACTTTTTCATTGTGGACTCAAGCCACAGGAGATTATCCACTGCTGTGCCCAGGAGTTTAGTGCAATTCGTGTCAGACGTGTGCCAGTTTATCCGGGTTGGCCACAACACGAATAGTCTGAATGTGCCCAGCTTCCACCTCGATCGTCAGCACGGAAAAGGCTCGTTCACCAGAGCGGATGACAAGCGCAGGTTGACGATTGACTTCTGTCAACTCCTGTCGAGCATCTTCAGGTAATGAGCGCCTGAACACGTTCTGTGTTTCCAGGAAGAAGCGTGCCACTGCGACTCGCCCGCTAATCGGACGCGTTGCCGCTCCTTTGACCTTGCCGCCGCCATCGCCCCAGAAAGTGACGTCTTCGGCCAGCAGGTTCATCAGGGAAGACATCTCCCCAGCTTGAATAGCCTGTAGAAATCCTGTAAGTAACTGTTTCTGGGTATCCGCAGGCGCCTGAAAGCGTGGTCGGTGGTCAGCCAGATGTTTCTTTGCCCGGCTGAACGACTGGCGACAGGCTGCTTCACTTTTACCCAGGAAGTCCGCAATCTCCGAGTAATCGTACTCGAAGACCTCGCGCAGCAGGAAGACGGCTCGTTCGATTGGTTGCAGTTGTTCCATAAGCAGCAAGAATGCCAGTGAGATTGTCTCCTCCGTGTCGACGCGCTCTTGTGGGTCAATTGATTCGAAAGTCGTTGTGGTGTTGATAGGCTCTGGTAGCCAGGGACCTACGTACAGTTCACGCTTTCTACGTGCGAGATGAAGTTGATCCATGCATAGACGCGTGATAATCGTGGTCAAAAAGGCTTTAAGCGAGCTAATAGTTTCTGGCGGTGTGGCCTGGTAACGCAGGTAGGTCTCCTGCACCATGTCCTCGGCATCCATCGCGCTACCGAGCATGCGGTATGCGATGGCAAAAAGGTAGGGCCTATACGCCTCAAAAGATTCCATGCTGTTTGTCCTTCTGCGTAACGCCAGGTTCGGTCTCTGCACGCCACCAGGTATAAATCGTGATTGCGAAGCCAGGAATATGCTGATTCACTGTACCACTACGTTCCTTCATTATACTCGATGAGTTGCATCGCATTTTGCTTTGTTTGCGCTTGCTGTCGTCGTAATGCACGCTCATAACGTCCCTTTCCTGGCCACACAAACAATCCTGGCCAGCGTCGTTCCAGGCGCGATGCTGCGGCGAGATAGCGTACAAAAATCTCGCGAACTTGATATCCCAACCAGCCAGTGAAGTAAGGTGAAACGGGTTTGTCATCAGGATAATTGTTGAAGCCGATGGCGTTATGCCGTCCTAAAGCAATACCCTGACCAAGGTAGGCGAAGCTGAAAGGTTTGGGCGCTTTGCCAAGAAGAGACGCACTTAAGCTATCTGCGCCGTGCGCGCCCATGATTGTCGCTGTGACTGCGCTCATACGCACGGGAGCGCCAGGGATCTCACATGGGTGTGCCGCATCACCAATTGCGTAGATCTCTGGATGAGAGGTCGAGCGCAGGTAGGGATCAACTACAATCTGGTTGCGCTCATTCACTTCCAATCCTGCTTCACGTGCCAACGGGGGAGCAACGAAACCTCCCATCCAGAGACACATGTCACAAGGGATCTCGCTTCCTCGATCGATGACAACGCTGTGCTCACGCACAGCTTCGACAGTGGTATGATCGCTGATTTCGACACTCATGCGGGTGAGTGAACGCCGAATAGAGGCAGCAACGGCTTTGCCCAGGAATTGACCGAATGATCCTTGCGTTACCAGGTGTACCTTGATGTTGGGATAGGCTTTTGCCACCTCGGCGGCGGTTTCGATGCCAGTTGCTCCTCCTCCGCAGACCACTATTCGACCGTGTCTTGCCTGTACTGATGGAAGCGTTTCACGCAGTGCTGCTGCGGACAAGGGACCTTTCGCAGCGAGGGTGTACGCGTATTCCGATACTCCGGGCACACTTTGGCGGTCAGTTATACTCCCTAATGCGTAGACAAGGTAATCATATTTCAATTGTTGCGTTTGCTGCTGATCTGTGACAACAATCTCATGGTGTGCTGGATCGATGCTGGTTACGCGTCCTTGAATAAACTGCACCTTCGTTTGACGCAACATCTCTGGAAGAGAGCGCCATTTGACTAACTGATTCGTGGCAAACTGATGCAAGCGCAGTCGCTCGGTGAAGGTGTCTGATTCATTTACCAGTGATATATGGACGTTTTGCCTGGCAACTTTACCCGCCAGGCGCATAGTAAACAACAAGCTTGCATATCCGGCGCCGATCACAAGTATACGTGTTGGCGGTTGTATATCCTGTACTGCGCTTCGATTGTCAGAAACGGGAGTGTTTGATCTAAACATATATATACTCCAGTCGTTGATAGAAACGTGGCTGTGATCCTCACTAGAAAGATCGTCACAATGTAAGAGGGTTGAGTAGTCACATTTGTGACAGATGGGTGCCTGTTGGAGCGTTTCGGAGCTGCACGAATTGCTCAATCCTGATTAGCGGCATCACAACCCGCTCTAGTGGATAGAACGCCGATCGTGCGGTAGCCCAATCGACAATTTCAGGCTCAATCAGTGGGTAGTCAGTATCTCACCCTTCTCGGTAATGGCATGTACGCTACCCACCAGCACATCCGGGCTGGCGATCAAGCCACGGATCTTAACGATGAAATGTTGCGTGCATGCATTTCGGTATTATCGTTTTGGTCTTGACTCTTTGATAAATACCTTTTCATATTCAATTCACTACTGCTATCCACTCTGAGAGATTTCAATGAGATGACCATCCGGGTCTCGAAGGAAGGTTCTAACTTCGTAGCCCCAATCAACAGGCGGAGTGAGAAATTCGGCACCCCGAGAGCGCAATACTTCGTAAGCTACCATGCAGTCCGGCACTCTAATGACCAGCTCGCTACTAACCCTATCTATGCCGGTAGGCGAGGCAAAGGTCACGGTGGGTTTGTCCTTCGTAGGACCACCTCCAACTGTCAGCATAATTTCGCTGCCCCCAAAGCTTAGGAGGCACAAGGTATCAGAAATCTCACGAACCACTGTCGCTCCCAGGACGTCACGATAGAACGCCAGCGAGCGAGGGTAGTCGCTTGCCACAAAAAGGTATTTTAGCTCCACACCAGCAGTTGGGAATGTCGTTGCTGTTTCCATTGTAATTTTCCTCGTTTATTTACAATTCTCTGTCTTCTCCAGTACGCATTTATGCTAGATGTTGCGTATCAGTGCATTAAAATACTCCTGTCCCGCCAAGGGGCCAACCAGGCCCCTTGGAATCCCTGCTGACTTGTTTCACTGTTATGGTGGTGTGTATTCCCTATGTTGTATTTACAAGGAACCTGCCAGAAAGCCCCGTCTCTTGAGAGCGGGGATGAATGGCTAACCCCTTGACGTGTTTGTACTGTTGGTGTATCCTATCTACATGGATTATCTACACGAACAGCATACCGT
>Ga0116218_1001537_pt1 | contig 14367 bp, 9 predicted proteins | sample Sb_taG_2_FD_88966 | JGI IMG/M metagenome (GOLD analysis project Ga0116218, IMG submission 88966) | Peat soil microbial communities from Weissenstadt, Germany - Sb_50d_5_LS metaG | ecosystem: Environmental > Terrestrial > Soil > Wetlands > Peat | place: Germany: Weissenstadt | collected 2010-09-21 | reverse complement strand
ATCGGGGGTTGCCAGAGAGGAGGTTGCATGGGTCGTGTCCTTTCTGCCCGTTTTTCTCTTGAGCTAACCACGCTTTTTCTCTTCCGTCAATGCTTCTCCCCATTACTTGACCGATGTCCTAGGTACTGTTCTGAATCGACAAGCTCGACTTACGTGTGGACAAGAACAGATCCTACAACTAGATGAGGCTATTCAAGCTTACTACGCGGCATTGGAAGTTTATAACAAAGCAAACTTTCCTACAGAATGGTCTCAAGTACACTATGGCATAGGACAAGCGCGTTATGATAAGGCTACATTAGTAGATGGACAAGAGGAGCGCAGTCTGTTAGAGGAGTCCATTCAGGCTTTTCAAAAGGTATTAGAAGTTTGTACCCAAGAGCATAATCAATCCGCTTGGAGTTCAACCCAACATAGTTTAGGAATTTCCCTCCATAGATTATCTAGTCATATGAGTGGTGAAGGAGAGATTCGGCTCCTTAACCAGGCTATTGAAGCCTATCACAATGCACTAAAAGGGGTGAATAAAACAGATAACTTTACAGAGTGGGGTTTAATGCAGCTCAATTTAAGTATTGCACTTGGCACCTTAGCATTTGTAACAGATATACAAGAGAGACAGCCATTATTGGATGAAGGACTTAACGCTTCACAAGCCGCACTTTCGGTTTACTCTCATGAAAATAAACCTCTCAACTATGCTAAAGCAGAACAATTATTGGGTACTTTTCTTTTTTATAATGACTTTCCATCAGATAGCGCATTGCAGATTGAAAGAATCCAAGCGGCAATTAATGCTTTTCGTTCTGCATTAGAAATCTTCACCAAAGAAAATAGCGTGAGTGATTGGGCCCAGACACAATATGCATTTGGGAATGCTATAACATCATTATTCGATCTATTACAAGAAAACATCACATATGAATTAGTAGCGGAAGCTATAAAAGCTTATCAGTCAGCACTCGAAGTATTTACTCCAGAAAAAAATCCAAAAGAGTGGGCTGGAGCAAATATTGGTCTTGCTGTAACATACCATGTATCAAGTTTGCATGTCATGGATAAAAGTATACAAGTTGCTCTCTTACATGAAGCACAGCGTAATCTAGATTCCGTATTAACTATTCAAAATTCAAATTCCCCACAAGAGGTAACTATGTTTGCGAAAATGTTATTCCAACGAATAGAGGATGACATCGATACGATAGAAAATACAAAAGAGGTTTGAAGAAGTTGATTGATCTTGTTATTGCTGAGCATTATTTCTGCGGAAGAACCTGCTATAAACCTTTAGTTAGATCGAGGATACAAAGAAATGCAAACTCCTATGACTCATCATTTCATAGGAGTGCCAAATGGCTTACCATATATAAGAAAACCAGCCACGTGCGCATATGGAGAAAGTATCTACAAAAATGCGCACAATACAATAGTATTACCCAAGATCGGTTCTAAACTAGTAACGCGCAACCCAAATTCTGGCGAATAGTCTCGTCAAAACAGCCTGAGCAGCCACATGAGTCCAAAGTACGTCCCCCCTTGCAGTAAATAATATTATCTACTATACTATGTATAGTAGGTAGCAAAAGTGAAGAATTGATGTCCGTTGTGTACTGATGTTCGATTGCTTCTACAAACTCCTTTTACTTTCTTTACCCAAAATCGCCCTTTAGGGCGTCTCTCTCAGTATCAACAAGTTTCATGTGGTTTTTCATAAGTGTAAACCTTAGTAGTCTCGTAGGAAGTTCTAACGTTGGAAGTTAACTGACTGGACAATCAAAGGAGGATAACACATATGCAGCAGTATATCGACTTGCTCATCGATGCCCTCCTGGACGAGGGCTTTACTGTGGAAGAGGCCAGCAAGCTCATCCAACTACGCGAACAACATGAGGAACGAAAGGCCAGACAAGAGACAAATTATCATCGTTTCGTGCGTTGGCTTATCGAGCATGGGCGTCTAAGTGATTGGTAGAGTAGTAGAGTGAGGTGCCAACTTGCGGCACTATTAATCTTTGTTGTACAATTTGGACGGCGTGGCGCTTGCTACGCCGTCCTATATTTTATTTATGTAACTGATCACTAAGGAGGCCTCTATGAAAGCGGTTGTCATGGCCGGAGGGGAAGGATCGAGGCTGAGGCCGTTAACGATTCGACGTCCCAAACCGATGGTCCCGATTGCTGGCAAGCCTGTCATGGAACATATCCTCAATCTGCTCAAACGCCACGGTATTACAGAGGTGATTGTCACTGTCCAATATTTGGCTAGCAACATAGAAGATTATTTTGGCAACGGCTCGCAATTTGGAATGCGTATCACTTACTCGCGTGAAGATGTTCCCCTGGGCACCGCAGGTAGTGTCAAAAATGCCGAAGATCAGCTAAATGAGCCTTTCCTGGTAATCAGCGGGGACGCATTGACAGATTATAACTTAACCGACATCATTCGATACCACACAGAGAAGAAGGCACTGGCAACATTAACCCTCGCCCATGTTCCAAATCCACTTGAGTATGGGGTTATTATCACGAACGAAGAGGGACACATCACTCAGTTCTTGGAGAAACCAAGCTGGGGCGAGGTCTTTAGTGATACCATTAATACAGGTATCTACGTCTTGGACCCTCAGATATTCTCTTATTTTGAGAAGAATATACAGTATGACTTCAGCCAGGAACTTTTCCCATATATGCTTAAAAAGGGCGATCCAATTTTCGGATATATAGCAGATGGCTATTGGTGCGATGTTGGTAACTTGAGCGAATATATGCGTGCAAATGCTGACGCGCTGGAAAGTGTTGTCGAACTTGAGATTCCAGCAAAGAACATCGGCGAAAATATCTGGTGTGAAGAGGGAGTACAGATTGATGAGGATGCACAGCTCTATGGTCCTATTTATCTGGCTCATGATTGTCAGGTGAAAGCCGGTAGCATTATTCATGGACCAAGCACCATCGGTCACTATACTATTATCGATGAACGAGCACAGGTTGACCGAAGCATTGTTTGGAATAATTCCTTCATCGGTGAGCGGGCAGAATTACGCGGTGCGATCGTCGGCTCTTCAACCAGTATCAAAAGTAAGGCTGTGATGTTTGAAGGTTCCGTTATTGGCGATAACTCCATAATTCAAGAAGCTGCGATCATTCAACCCAACATTAAAATTTGGCCAGATAAAGAAATTGAAGCCGGAGCCGTCATTAATAGCAGTATTATTTGGGGTTCGCAAGGCAAACGCAGCCTTTTTAGTCGTTTTGGAGTCACCGGGCTTGTAAATGTTGATCTCACTCCAGAATTTGCAGCTAAATTAGGCGCTGCGTATGGAGCTATCCTTCCCAAAGGCTCTACTGTATGCATCAATCGTGACTCATCACACCGCACATCGCGTATGATTAAACGCGCTGTAATAGCAGGTCTCCCTTCTGCTGGCATCAATGTACATGATATCAATCAAGTACCAATACCAGTAGCGCGATATTTCATTCGCAATACTGACGCTGTCGGAGGAGTGCATGTTCGCCTCTCGCCACATGATCAGCGTGTTGTTGATATCAGATTTTTTGATCAATATGGTCTGGATATCAATAAAACCACTGAACGCAAGGTTGAGAATTTGTATTTCCGCGAGGATTTTCGTCGAGTATATCTGGACGATCTTGGTTCAATTGAGGTTCTGGAGAATACCCATGTGACTAACCTTTACCTCGACGGGCTTATGAAGGTCGTTGACAAACAACTGGTGCAACAACGGCGATTCCGCCTTGTAATTGATTATGCGAATGGTAGCGCCACGCAACTCCTTCCCACTATCTTCAACCGATTGGGTTGTGAAGTAATCGTACTGAATGCCAACATGGAGGAATCACGCTTCTCACGAACTTCAGAGGAGTTGGAAAAAGATATCCAACGACTAGCAACAATTACAGCTTCGCTCGATAATGATATGGGAGTTCGCATTGATCCAGGCGGAGAACGCATCTGGGTGGTAGATGATCGTGGTCGTATCCTGGATGGTATGAAGATGCTGGCGGTGATGACCAGCTTACTACTGAGAAAGCATCCGAATGGAACAGTTGCGGCTCCTGTTTCAGCGCCTAGCGCATTGCAACATATTGCGGAACGTTATAATGGCAATATTATTCATACAAAAGTGCTGGCACATGCATTGATGTCAGCTGCCAACCGTGAAGGTGTGGTGATGGTTGGAGATGGAACAGGGGGTTTCGTTTTCCCAACCCTTCACCCGGCTTTTGATGGTCTGCTTGCCATTGTAAAATTGTTGGAATTGCTTGCAACCTTCGATATGCGACTTTCAAATGTGGTGGACGACCTGCCTGCTTACTATTTAAGTCGTACGGTGGTAAACTGCCCTTGGGAGAGCAAAGGCAAGGTGATGCGTATTCTCAGTGAACAATATCGCGAACGTCGCTCCAAGCCTATCGACGGGATTAAAATTGACCTTGGCAAAGAGTGGGTACTTATCCTTCCAGATGCCGACCGTCCTCTCTTCCATGTTGTGGCAGAATCGGTATCGAATGAACAAGCCCAGGCCCTTGCGGAAAAATATGCTCGTGTTGTAAGTGGATTACAACAATGAAAGCATTAGGAATACATGCCCAAAATCAAACTTGTTATTAGCGACCTTCATCTCGCCGACAGCCATTCAATATTCGATGGCTTCGGCGATTCACAACAGTCAGCATTAGAAGGCTTATTGTCTGCTGCATCAACTCATGGCTTTGCAGACAATGCTGAGGATGTTGAACTGATCATAAATGGTGACTGCTTCGAATTTCTGTTTATGCAACCCCATGAGAAGCAAGGCATTACGTATCCTGCCACTGCCCTATCTAAACTAGAGAGAGTAATTGATGGGCATCGTCCTTTCTTTAATGCACTTCGAGGCTTTATCTCCCAAACTGGACGCCACATAACCTTTATTATTGGCAACCATGATGTCGAACTTGTTTTCAAAGATGTACAAGAACGTATTTGTGAAGTCATATGTAATGAACCCGCAATGAAAGAGTGTCTTAACTTCTGTCACTCCTCCTTTTATCGACCATTGTATGACGTCCATATTGAACACGGTAATCAGCACGATTTCTGGAATCGTATTACTGACCTGTGGGACGAGGGAGGACAACCCCTGACTTTCAATCCCAGCAAAATCACGCTACCCCTTGGCACTCAATATATTCAATGTGCCGCTTATCCCATCAACGTCCAATACCCCTATTTTGATCATTTCGAACCACCGATGAATCTTATACCCCAGATCGCGTTACTCTGCCTACTGAACCCTGAAATTGTTGTAACGACTGCCCAACATGCTATGGAAATGCTCTCCTACTCTCGTAAGCCCTTTGTAGGATTAGCCCTCGAAGAAGAGAACAATCCCGTCTTAATATTTGAAAATGCAATGCGTGAATTTGCAGCATTCCAAGAAGATCTCCTTGCGCAACACCCCGATTTTATCGAACCCCTGGGTGAATCTACTCGCGTCGATGCGATGCTCGAATTTGCTGCTATTCGTGAAGCTTTATCTCTACCATTTAACGATGCTATTAAGTCTATCTTCGTACCTACTATTTACCGCATGGCGGAAAGTACAGTGCAAGGCATACAGAATAACCTGCATCATGATCATTCGGTTCGTTACGCTATTGCCGGACATACACATATGCATCGCATCAATTCAATCAATGACGGCTCACAGGTCTACCTCAATACGGGAACGTGGACAACACGTTACGCCCTTCCTGGTGCGGATGAGATAACACCTGAGCTAATTGCATGGCTATCTAAACCAGATTGGAACGCAATACCTTTTCGTGATATGACACAACTCGTCTTTGCCCTTATAAGTGCTGAGGATGGAAGTCCATCAAGAGTTAATTTATGTGTTTGGCAAGGTGGAGAGGATGGGACTTACTACGTATTGACATAAAAGGAGGCCACAAGTATGCAGCATACAAGCAAAAATAGTCCCACTCACTATAGTTCAACCGAGATGGGCACAGCAGAAAAAGTATTCCGAGAAGCCTACTCAGACTTTAATAGTACCTCCATTCTAGACGAACTGAGGGCAACCGAGTACGCACGCCTGAACGAGCTAAAACACATCTACCTCGATTATACCGGGGCCGGACTGTATGCCGATTGCCAAATCCGCGATCACATGGAGTTGCTCCGCAGCAACGTCTTTGGTAATCCTCACTCGCTTAACCCAACTTCAGGAGCAATGACTGAATTGTGTAATCAAGCACGTGCCTCGGTGCTCAAATTTTTCAATGCCTCATCGGATGAATACACAGTTATCTTCACATCTAATGCCAGTAACGCACTGAAGTTGGTCGGAGAATCGTATCCTTTCAAGTCAGATGGGCAATTTTTGTTGCTCTTCGACAACCACAACTCTGTCAATGGCATTCGTGAGTTCGCTCGCGCTAAAGGTGCCACCATCACCTACCTACCCGTTATACCTCCAGAACTACGTGTAGAAGACTCCCATCTCCTTTCATTTCTTGAATCTCGCAGTGATGCTCAACATAACCTGTTTGCCTATCCGGCCCAATCAAACTTCACAGGAGTTCAGCATCCGCTAGAATGGATCGAAGAGGCTCATGCCAGAGGTTGGGATGTACTTGTGGACTGTGCTGCATTTGTCTCTACAAATCGTCTGGATCTGAGCAGATGGCGACCAGATTTTGTGCCCATCTCGTTTTATAAGATGTTCGGGTATCCGACAGGCGTAGGCTGCCTGTTGGCTCGCAAATCCGCTCTTGCTAAATTACAGCGTCCCTGGTTTGCTGGTGGCACTATCTGGGGTATCTCGGTCCAGGGCGATGGCTATGTGATGCTCGAAGACGGGGAGGCATTTGAAGACGGTACTATCAACTACCTTAACCTTCCTGCGATAGAAATCGGCTTCAACTATCTCGACAAGATCGGCATTGACGTAATACATAAACATGTCATGTGCCTGACAAGCTGGTTGCTAGACAACTTGCTAGCCATGTACCACAGCAATGCGACACCCCTGGTACAAGTCTACGGCCCCCACAATTGCCATATGCGTGGAGGAACCATTGCGCTTAACTTCCTTAACCCGGATGGCTCAATTGTCGATGAACGTATCGTGGAACAGAGAGCAAGCAAAGAACTTCTTTCCTTGCGAACAGGCTGTTTTTGTAATCCTGGCGCTGGTGAAGTTGCATTTCACCTCTCAAAAGAAAAGCTTCAAGGCATCTTCAAAGATGAAGGCAGAGATATATTACCAAAGCTCTATAAGGGTCAGGAAGGCATTACCTGGGATCAGTTCCTCGCCAACCTGGGTATGCAAAGTGGTGGCGCTGTGCGTGTTTCTCTTGGCCTTGCCACAAATTTCGCTGATGTGTACCGCTTTATGCAGTTTGCGGAAACCTTCCTCGACAACATCGCTACCGAAAGCAATTTACAACCCCGGGTACACTGCTAAAATATATAGACATAGGCACGGCATCGTGCTAGACTGCGCATAGAATTTACTGGGTCGAAAGTTCGAACTTGCACTACTAAAAATCTTTTATTATGAAGAAAACGATCGGGTAAGATATGTCAGAACAACACACGAAACGCAAGACACTAGTACTGATAGATGGACATGCAATAATACACCGCGCCTTTCACGCAGTACCGGAAGACCTTGCCACGAGTAAGGGAGAAGTAGTCAATGCTACATTTGGCTTCACCTCCATCCTCATCAAAGCACTAACAGATATCAAACCCGATTATCTTGCTGTCACTTTTGATCGACCTGTTCCGACTTTTCGCCACGAAAATTATGCCGAGTATAAGGCACACCGACCAACACTCCCCGAAATCATGAGACCACAATTTAGCCGTGTCCGAGAGGTAGTCGAGGCTTTCGATATTCCCATCTATGAAAAAGATGGTTTCGAGGCTGATGATGTATTGGGAACACTCTCTGTACAAGCTACCCAACAGGGTGTTGATACCATCATCTTCACAGGTGACATGGATACCCTGCAACTCGTCAACGAGCACGTACATGCCCTGGTGGCAAAACGCGGTATCAGTGAAGCAACAGAATATGATGAGCCAGCGGTTTTCAACCGTTATGGCCTGCCTCCCAACAAGCTACCAGACTTCAAAGGGCTGGTTGGAGATAAATCTGACAACATTCCTGGTGTTCCTGGTATTGGCGAGAAAACAGCTACCAAGCTACTCACTGAGTATGGTGACCTTGAAGGCGTTCTTGCCCACATTGATGATTTAACGCCAAAAGAGCAACGCTTACTACGCGAAATGGGTGATCAAGCTCGCCAGAGTAAGTATCTTGCAACTATTGTATTAGACGCACCTGTCAAACTTGACCTGGAAGCCTGTCGCGCAGGTCAATTTAACCGTGATAAAGTTATAGCCCTGTTTCGCGAACTGGAATTTCGTACCCTTGTTGATAAGATTCCAGGAGGAACAAGCGAGACATCTTCAACAACCAAAGTAGAAAAAAGGAAGTCTGAACCTGTTGAACAACAGGATGAAGACTTATTGTTTGCCCCGCCTGTTGGTGTTGTTTCTATCATGTCGCCTCCAGCTCCCCCTGCCATAGCTGATCTGAAAATGGCTTTAGATTCGGCAAACAACATACATAGTCGCGAGCAAACCACACAGTATAGAGACGCTAAGGACTCAACTGATACAGTAGAGGAACTCATGCAACCCAGTCTTTTCGGTACTTTAGAGCCCGCTCCAGAAGTTGTTCGTAAATTACGCTTGCCTGCGATACCACAAGCTGAACCACTTTTTCTTGATGAGAAGGAAGCCTTCAAAACCAATACCTTTATCGTCGACACCGAAGAGGCATTGCAGGTACTTGTAAAAAGCCTGCGTGACAAAGGTAGTTTCTCGCTTGACACTGAGTCCACTTCTGAAGATCCCTGGTATGCGCAACTGGTGGGTATCTCTCTCTCAATGGAAGCAGGTGAGGCTTACTATATACCCATCGGACATATCCAGACCGTTGATGGTCATGAAGCAGGCACACAATTGCCGTTTGCTTTTGTGTTAGACAAGTTGCGTCCCGTGCTCGAAGACGCTTCGATTCACAAGTACATGCACAATGCAAAGTATGACATGTTGCTTTTGCTCCTTTCAAGTCCGAGCATAACGGTTCGTGGTTTGGCATTTGATACAATGCTAGGTGCTTACCTGACGGATCCCGGCAGACGTGGACTCGGTCTGAAAGACCAGGTTTTCCAACGACTTGGACACGTGATGACCCCTATCTCTCAACTCATAGGTACAGGCAGTAAGGCGATTAGTATGGCCCAGGTACCCATACGCCAGGTTGCGGATTATGCCGGGGCAGACGCCGATATGACATTGCGCCTGGTTGGGCCAATCATGGAAGAACTGCGCCGCCATAGTTTGTTATCTCTTTTTAATAATATCGAGTTGCCACTCCTGCCGGTTTTGATGCAGATGGAAATATACGGGGTTGCGTTAGACGGCGTATTTTTGCGTAATTTGAATGATCAACTTTCCGAGCAGATTGGTATTCTTGAAAAAGAGATTTATGACTCTGTTGGCCATCATTTTAATATAAATTCAACAAAACAATTGGGCGACATACTCTTTGGAGAATTAAAACTTCCCTCCGGCAAGAAGACGAAGACAGGCTTTTCAGTGAGTGCTGATGTGATCGAGAGCCTGCGTGGCCAGCATCCCATAGTCGATTACTTACTGGAATACCGCCAACTAAGTAAGCTGAAATCAACCTATGTGGACGGTTTGCTTGCACAAATGGACCACATTACAGGACGCGTGCACACTTCATTCAGTCAGACAACAGCGTCAAGTGGTCGACTCTCGTCGAGTAATCCCAATCTCCAGAATATTCCTGTGCGCACAGAGGTAGGTCGGCAAATCAGGCGCGCGTTCATCGCTGACCCAAGCTATTTGCTACTTACTGCCGACTATTCGCAGTTCGAGTTACGCATCCTGGCGCATATCACACATGAACCTCGTTTAGTAGAAGCATTTAGCAAGAATGAAGATATTCATACAATTACAGCAGCTTCTCTTTTCGAAGTACCAGTATCACAAGTAACTAAAGATCAACGTCGATTGGCTAAAACTGTGGTTTACGCTGTTCTCTATGGACAATCAGCCTTTGGACTCGCACAAATCACGGGCATGACTAATATGCAAGCATCAGAATTCATTAAACGCTATCACGAGACATTCCCACACATCAAAGATTATGTTGACAGTACTCTCAATCAAGCACGCAAACAAGGATATGTAAACACACTCTTCGGAAGAAAACGCTTTTTCCCAGATATGCATGGTCTGTCTCACAATGAAAGGCAGGCACTTGAACGAGAAGCAATCAATATGCCTATCCAGGGAGGGAACGCAGACCTGATTAAGCTTGCGATGATTCGTATTCAACATGCCATCGAGGAAATGCACCTGAAAACTCGGATGATTCTCCAGGTACACGATGAACTCGTCTTCGAAGTCCCAGTCGAAGAACTCGAACGCATTAAAAACCTGGTAAAAAGTCTCATGGAAGGCGTTGCCAAGCTTGATGTACCTATTAAGGTTGAAATGAAGGTCGGCAAGAACTGGTACGAAGCAGAGACAATGGATTAACATGCAATCATTTGAAGGAGTATTTCATGCAACTATCTAACTTAATAAATAGCCTACCACCATATCACTTCGCTGACGCGAAAAAGAAAATAGCTGACCGAAAAGCAGCAGGTGTAGACGTAATCAACCTTTCCATGGGTGATCCCGACTTGCCTGCACCACAGACGGTTATTGATCGCCTATCCACTGCTTTAAAAGATTCCGAAAACCACCGCTATCCAGAATATTTTGGCATGCGCTCTCTGCACCTGGCCTTCGCAACCTGGTTCAAACAGCGCTTTGACGTTCGCCTCACCCCTGAACGCGATACATTACCACTCCTCGGTTCAAAAGAGGGTCTCGCCTATGTAGGTACTGCTATCCTCAATGCAGGGGACGTGTCGCTAATCCCTGATCCATGTTACCCAGTCTATACGACGGCGAGCACCAACGTTGGGGCAGAAGCATATACGTTGCCGCTTCTAAAAGAAAACAACTATCAACCAGACCTGGAGCATATTCCCGCAGAAGTACTTGCAAAATCCCGCTTGCTCTGGCTCAATTATCCTAATAATCCAACAGCCGCTTGCGTTGACCTGGCTTTTTTTGAGCATGCAGTCGAATTTGCTCGAAACCATAATCTTGCCATTATTCATGACATGGCGTATGCCGAAGTCTACTTTGACGAGTATCGACCCATCAGCATATTGCAAGTACCAGGAGCGAGCGAAGTCGCTGTTGAACTTCACTCATTAAGCAAGACATATAACATGGCTGGTTTCCGTGTAGGTATGCTTGCTGGAAATCCTGATATCGTCAACGCAGTTGGACGCCTGAAAAGCAACATTGATAGTGGCATGTTCCGCCCCATCCAATACGCAGCTATTGAAGCCATGCAATTGCCCGATGCTTGGCTTCAAGAACGAAACGCGATTTATCGTCGCCGTAGAGATTTGTTAGCAAATGGCTGTAATGCAATTGGTATGCATACCTCGTATCCTAAAGCAGGGCTTTATGTCTGGGCTGAAATTCCCAAAGGCTTTACATCACGTGATTTCGCTAGCTGGCTCTTCGACAAAACGGGAGTCTATATTACGCCAGGGACCAACTTTGGTAATGCTGGAGAGGGTTATGTTCGCATATCGCTAACAGCTTCCGAAGAACGTATTGAGACCGCTTTGCAACGTATGAAAGCAGCTCTGGAAGCTTAGACTGTTGCGCTCTTTTCTTTGGAGCGCAAAAGGCAACTTGCTTTTCATTCTCCATTGCTATAGGGTGGCTGTAATTGTGGAGGCATCGGATATGCAATTCCTGGCTCAGGCAAAAGTCCCTGCTCAGAAATTCCTGAAGTATCTAAATGAGGCATACCCGCAAGAATTGAAGGCGATTCATACTGGCCATTATCAATAGGCTGATTAAAGAGCGACTCGAAAACTGGGCCTTCTAACGTCTCCTCTTTCATTAAGCGTTCACTAATCATAATCAGACGGGTTTTATTTTGCTGTAGCACGTGGTATGCCTTATCAAAGGCCTCCTGAATGATGCGATGAATTTCTTCATCTATTTCACGCGCCGTCTGCTCGCTATAGTTACGTTGTTCGCCAAAATCGCGACCTAGAAACACCAATTCGTCCTTGTGCCCCAGAGCCATCGGACCAATGCGGCCACTCATTCCATACTCTGTTACCATAGAGCGTGCTATCTTTGTGACACGCTCAATATCATTCGATGCCCCTGTCGTCACTTCACCAAATATAATCAATTCGGCGACGTGCCCACCCAGAGCATACGCCAGCATGTCTTCAAATTGCGGCTTACTCCACAGGTAACGATCCTCCGTCGGCAATAACATCGTAAAGCCGCCCGCCTGTCCTCGCGCTACAATCGAAACCTTGTGCACCGGATCAGTATTGGGCAGCATGCGCGCTACAAGAGCGTGGCCTACTTCGTGATAAGCAGTAATAGCTTTTTCGCGCTCGCTTATAATACGACTCTTGCGTGCAGGGCCGGCAACGACTCGATCAATTGCCTCTTCAAGTTCGCTCATACCGATTTTGCGCTTGTTACGCCTTGCCGCCAGAATAGCCGCCTCGTTTAAAAGATTTGCGAGGTCAGCGCCAGAAAATCCAGGTGTTTGCTTCGCTAAAGTTTCCAATGTGACACTGGTCTCGAGAGGTTTCCCTTTCGCATGCACGTGTAGAATTGAACTACGTCCACGAATATCAGGGCGATCTAGCACTACCTGCCTATCGAAGCGACCTGGACGCAATAAAGCCGGATCGAGCACATCAGGACGGTTTGTAGCTGCAATTACGATCACATTTGTATTTGTGTCAAAGCCATCCATCTCCACAAGAATCTGATTTAACGTTTGCTCGCGTTCATCATGCGAACCGCCCAATCCTGCCCCGCGTTGGCGACCAACCGCATCAATTTCGTCAACAAAGACAATACAAGGGCTGTTGCGTTTAGCCTGATCGAAAAGATCGCGCACCCGGCTCGCGCCAACACCAACAAACATCTCGACAAACTCGGAACCGCTGATGCTGAAAAAAGGTACTCCAGCTTCTCCGGCCACAGCGCGCGAAATCAATGTCTTCCCTGTTCCAGGAGGACCTACGAGCAACAAGCCCTTTGGGATACGCGCTCCAAGAGCAACAAACTTATCGGGAAACTTCAAAAACTCCACGATTTCTTCCAGTTCCTGTTTTGCTTCCTCTACACCCGCAACATCTGCAAACGTCACTGTAGATTTATTACCCATAAACATACGGGCCCGACTCTTACCAAACGACAAAGCCTGGTTATTGCTGCCTTGAGCCTGTCGCATCATAAATATAAGCATGCCACCGATCAATATAAAGGGAATCAGCCCTCCCAGAATATTCAACCATGAACCCAACGCACTGGGAGGTTCATACTGAAGTACCAACAACTGACTATTCGTATAATCAATACCGTTATCTTTCAGTACTTGTGTGATATCAAATGTATCATTGATATTGGCTACATCTTTAGTAGAGCTTTGGCCTCGTGTAAGCGTAATAGTACTGGCAGCGACTGACAGAGTATCCTTCTGACCTTTTGCCACATCCATCTTGATATCATTCAAGATGGTCGACACATTGACCGAATTTGTATCTGAAGATGGTCGAAAAAACACAATAATTATTAATACGAGTGCTAATGCCAATATGAGCCAGATAAAACTGGTTCTCAACCATTTCCCACCACTAGACATGGGAGTTCCTCTCTTATTTCTCACGAGCGGCTAAAGCTCATATTATGTGCTTTCCGCAGCTTAACCCATTTTTGGCCTTATTATAACACACCTTCCTAACTGCACCGTATTGCAGCTTTACTCTAAACCAATGGACGAGCCAACACTAACCCCCAAATCTCCTTAGCACCCGCCTCAAACAGTGGTGTTGCGCATGCCTCTAAGGTAGCGCTGGTCGTTGAAACATCATCTATGATGAGGATTCTTCGCCCGTTTAGCACACTCTTTGCAGATGAAGAACAGACAAAAGCTCCCGCAACGTTTTGATAACGCTCTCTGGGATGCAAATCTACCTGTGCCACTGTCGCTCTATGGCGTATCAGAATGTTGTCATACATCGGAATCCCTACATTGGTAGAACAGACTTCGGCCAACAATGAGGCATGATTAAAACCACGTTCCTCTTGCGGTTCGTTTTGAAAGGGAACGGGAATAAGTAAGTCCGCTT
>Ga0116218_1001521_pt1 | contig 14445 bp, 13 predicted proteins | sample Sb_taG_2_FD_88966 | JGI IMG/M metagenome (GOLD analysis project Ga0116218, IMG submission 88966) | Peat soil microbial communities from Weissenstadt, Germany - Sb_50d_5_LS metaG | ecosystem: Environmental > Terrestrial > Soil > Wetlands > Peat | place: Germany: Weissenstadt | collected 2010-09-21 | reverse complement strand
GGGCGGAGACATCGCCAAGGCCAAGCAGCTCGTGCAGCAGTCCGGCATGGCCGGCCAGCCGGTCACCGTCTGGAGCGAGACGCGCTCGCCGCGCCAGCAGTGGATGACCTACTACACGTCGTAACTGAACCAGATCGGGTTCAAGGCGACGCAGAAGGTGATCGCTGACGCGACGTACTTCACGACGATCGGGAACCTGAAGCTGAACCCCCAGACCGGCTTTGCCGACTGGAACCAGGACTTCCCGAACCCGATCGACTTCTACCTGCTGCTGAGCGGACAGGCGATCCTGCCGACGAACAACGAGAACTTCGGCCAGGTCAACGACCCGTACATCAATGATCAGGTCAACAAGCTCGGGCCCGTGCCGACTTCTGAGCTGAGCAAGTACAGGGCTCAGTGGGAGGCGGTCGACGAGTACACCGCGAAGAAGGCGTACGTCGCGGTGTTCGGGTACCAGACGTTCCCGAAGTTCACGTCGGCTCGGATCAACTATGGGGCGGCGATCTTCCATCCCGTCTATGGGTGGGATTGGAGCTCGTTCGCGCTGAAGTAAGGCAATAGCGGTTACAACTACGGGCCGGGACGGGTAGTCTGTCCCGGCCCGTATCAGATGGCCACCACATCATCAACCGGTACTGAGTTCTCCGGGGACCTCCCCGCCGCTTATCTCGCCGAGGGTGAGGAGCTACCGCCGGGGATAAGCCCGTCGCGGCTGGCGTGGCGCCGGTTGCGTCGCAACAAGACGGCGCTCTTCTTCGGCGGGGTGTTCATCCTGATCGTCGTCCTCTGCCTGCTGGCGCCCGTCTACTCGCACGACATTGCGCACACAGGCCCGGCCACGGAGAACATCACCGGGACGATCAAGGTCGGCGGCAAGAGCGAGGACATCGTCAGCCTGCTCGGGATCCCGATCGGGCCGACGTGGACCTCTCATTACCTGCTCGGGGCGGACGATCTCGGTCGCGATGTGGCGGTCAGGCTGCTCTACGGCGGCCGCAACTCGCTCGAGATCGGGTTCGTGGCAACACTGATCACGATGGTGCTGGCGATATTCCTGGGGGTTATCGCCGGCTACTTCCGCGGCATCACCGACGGCTTCGTCAATCGGGGCCTAGACATCATCTGGGCCTTCCCCGCCGTGCTGCTCGGCCTCACCCTCGGGACGGTGCTGGCCACGGGCGGGATCGGCCCGCTCAAAGGCACCAATCTCTTGGTGCCGGCGATAGTGATCGGGATCGTGTACATCCCGTACGTCGCGAAACCGCTGCGGGGGCAGATGCTGACGCTGCGCGAGCGCGAGTTCGTCGATGCCGCGCGGCAGCAGGGCCTCGGCCACATGCGGATCATGTTCTCCGAGGTCCTGCCCAACCTGGCTTCGACGATCATCGTCTTCATCCCATTGATCCTCGCCAACGCGATCCTGCTCGAGGCGGCGCTGACATATCTGGGCGCGGGAGTGCAGCCGCCGAATCCGTCGTGGGGAACGATGATCTCCGACGGCATCAGCACGATTCCAGAGGCGTTCCACAACGTGCTCGTGCCGGGCATCATGCTCGTCCTCACGGTGCTGTCGATCAACGTCTTCGGAGACGGACTGCGCGACGCCCTCGACCCACGGGCGAAGGTCCGCATCTCGCGGTAGTGGCCGCCCCCGTGAATACGCTCACATTCGAGTCGCCCCCGGCGGCGGCTCGCTGCGTCCTCGGACCTCGGCGTAGCCCCGCTACGCCTTCGGTCCTGCGTCCTCGCGGTCCATCCACCAGTGGCGCCTCTCGGTGCGACCGTATTCACGGATACGACCACTAATGGCTCGCTTCGCGATCCGCCGGTTCTTCTCGATGCTGCTGGTGATGTTCGTGATCTCGCTGCTGACATTCCTGCTGTTCGAGGCGATCCCGAACGGCAATCCGGCCCTGCGGCTCGCTGGCCGCTCGGCCACACAGCTCGAAATCAACCAGATCGAGCGGAAGTACGGCTTCAACCAGCCGATCTACGTCCAGTACGTGAAGACGATGAAGAACATCTTCACCGGCCAGGCGTACTCGTACACCCAGGGCTTCAACGTGCTCGACGAGATCAAGGCGGGCCTGCCGGCGACGCTGTCGCTGGCGTTCGGGGCCGGCATCATCTGGCTGCTCGTGTCGATCCTGTTCGGCACCATAGCCGCGATCAAGGCGGGTCAGTACACGGACCGATTACTCACCGTCGTGTCGATGGTGGGGGTCTCGCTCCCGCCGTTCTTCCTGGCGGCGGTGCTGATCTACTACCTCGGCTACAAGGCGAACATCATTCCGCTCGGCGGCTACGTGCCGTTCACGCAAAGCCCGACCCAGTGGTTCACGCACCTGATCGCGCCGTGGTTCACGCTGTCGGTGCTGTTCATCGGCTTCTACTCCCGCGTCCTGCGCTCGACGATCCTCGACACGATCAACGAGGACTACGTACGCACGGCCAAGGCCAAGGGGCTCTCCGAGCGACAGGTACTCCTCCGCCATGTCCTGCGCAACAGCCTGATCCCGATCATCTCGCTGTGGGGACTCGACATGGCGGCGGTGATCGGCGGCGGCGCGATCCTGACCGAGTCGGTCTATAACCTCCACGGCGTCGGACAGCTCGCCCGCGACTCGATCGGCCGGCTCGACATCATCCCGATCCTCGTGATCGTGATGCTGACAGCGTTCGCCGTCGTGTTCCTGGCCGCACTGATCGACATCCTGTACGCGTTCCTGGATCCCCGGATCCGCTTGGCATGACCGACGGAGCGCGGGACGGAGCCCTGCTCGAAGTCCAAGGCCTGCGCGTCTCGTTCGCGACCGAGGACGGCGTGGTCCAGGCCGTGGATGGCGTTTCCTTCAGCGTCGATCGCGGCGAGGTCGTGGCGATCGTCGGCGAGTCCGGATCGGGGAAGTCGGTCACCGCGATGACGCTGATGGGACTGACCCGGGGCCCCAACGCGAAGTTCGAGGGCTCGGCGACGTTCGACGGCTACGAGCTGATCACCGCGCCTGAGGACGACCTTCAACACGTCCGCGGGGCCGGGATCGCGATGGTCTTCCAGGACCCGATGAGCTCACTCAATCCCGTGTACCGGATCGGCAAGCAAATCGTCGAGCAGATCCGAGTCCACGACCACGAGATCTCCAAGACCGCGGCGATGGACCGCGCCGTCGAGCTGATGGAGCGGGTCGGGGTCCCGCGCGCGGCCGAGCGCTTGCGCTCATACCCGCACGAGTTCTCCGGGGGGATGCGCCAGCGCGTGATGATCGCGATGGCGCTGTCGTGCTCGCCGAAGCTGCTGATCGCCGACGAGCCGACGACTGCGCTCGACGTCACGATCCAGGCGCAGATCCTGGACGAGCTGCGGCAACTTCGATCCGAGACGGGGGCGGGAATCATCCTCGTCACCCACGACCTCGGCGTCGTCGCGGACATCGCCGACCGGGTCGTCGTGATGTACGCCGGCCGCGTCGTCGAGCAGGGCACGCTGGATGAGATCTTCTATGACCCGCAGCATCCGTACACGTGGGGCCTGCTGGGCTCGATCACCCGCGTCGATCGCGATCGCGGGCAGCGCCTGCCGGCGATCGCGGGGATGCCACCGTCGCTGTTGAAGCCGCCCACGGGCTGCCATTTCCGGCCCCGCTGCCCGCATGAGTTCGATCGCTGCGGCGAGGTTCCCGAGCTCGCCGCCCGGCTCGCAGAGGCGCCCGAGCACCTCGATCGCTGCTGGCTCGAGGTCGAGCAGAAGCGGCGACTGCGGCAGGTCGGCGATCAGATCGGCCTGGCGGCCAGCGAGACGGTGGCCTCGTGAGCGTCGAGGACCCGGCCGAGACGTCCCCGGGGGCGGAGACCGAGGAGCGGAGGAACGGCTCCGAGCTGCTCGAGGTCGACCACCTGCAGGTGCTGTTCCCGATCAAGTCGGGGCTGATCATCGACCGCAAGATCGGGCAGGTGCACGCCGTCGACGACGTCACCTTCGGGCTCCGCAAAGGAGAGACGCTCGGGATCGTCGGCGAGTCTGGGTGTGGCAAGACGACGCTGATCCGGACGCTGGTGAGGCTGATCGACTCGACCGGCGGAGGCATCCGCTTCCGCGGCAACGACATCACGAAAGCGGGCAGGAAGGAGCTGGAGCCGATCCGGCGCGAGATGCAGATGGTCTTCCAGGACCCGCAGGCATCGTTGAATCCACGCAAGCGGGTCGCCCAGATCCTGGCGACGCCGCTGCGGATCAGGGGCGTGGGCAAGGGCCAAATCGAAACCGAGAGCCGTCAGCTGCTCGAGCGCGTCGGGCTGCATCCCGAGCACCTGGGCCGCTTTCCGCACGAGTTCTCCGGCGGCCAGCGCCAGCGGATCGGGATCGCGAGGGCGCTGGCCATGAATCCGCAGCTGATGCTGCTCGACGAGCCCGTGTCCGCGCTCGACGTCTCGATCCAGGCGCAGGTGATCAACCTGCTCGACGAGCTCCAGGACGAGTTCCACCTGTCCTACGTGTTCGTCGCCCACGGCCTCAGCGTCGTGCGCCACGTCTCGGACCGGATCGTGGTCATGTACCTCGGCAAGCTGATGGAGGTCTCGCCGGCGGAGGAGCTCTACACGAAGCCGATCCATCCGTACACGTCCGCGCTGCTGAGCGCAATCCCGATCCCGGACCCGGTCGAGAACCGCTCCCGCACCCGCCACGTGATCGGTGGCGAGCCGCCCAACCCGATCCGCCCCCCCTCCGGCTGCCGCTTCCACACCCGGTGCCCACGGGCGACCGACATCTGCCGCCAGGTCGAGCCGCAGCTCACCGAGTACGCCGGGGGACACATGGCGGCCTGTCACCACCCCCAGAACGTGACCGCGGAAGAGGTGGCGGCGGGTAAGCGCTCGGAGTCGAGCCCGCACAGCGCGGGCGACACGACGCCCGATTTCACGAACTAGAGGCGGTCTTTTGGTGGCCGGGCCGGTGCGAGTCGCCAGCCACCGAGCCGGCCCGCCAAAGCCCCCCGCCACAGGCCCCGCCACGTAAGGGGTCGACCCAACCCAACTAAGGCATCGCGTACCCCGATCGGCTCCATTCTCCCGATGTGCGATCGCGCCTCTCAGGCCATCCTCGTCGCGGTTGGATTTCACCGAGAGGAGCACAGAATGCACCCGAACATCAGCAGCGCAATCGCGGCGGCGCGTGCGCAGGAGCTCCGCCGCAGTGGCGAGATCGAGCAGCGAGCGAGTCACACGCGCCGGCGGCGTCGATCACGCGTCGTCTTCTCGCGATACTTTGGACATGCGGGCGAGGCTCACCAGCACTCACTTCGTTGGTCGCGTAGGCGAGCTCGCGGAACTGGAGCTGGCATCGCGGGAGGCGGCCGGTAGCCGACCGGTCCTCGTCCTGCTCGGCGGCGAGTCCGGCGTCGGCAAGACCCGGGTGGTCAGCGAGCTGGAACGGCGAATGGACGACACCGCGCTGGTCCTGCGAGGCGACTCCGTCGAGCAGGGCGACGGCGAGCTGCCGTACGCGCCGGTGCTGGGAGCGCTCCGACCACTGGTGCGCGAGCGACACCCGGCCCTCCAGGAGCTGAGCGCCGGCTCCCGAGCTCAGCTCGCGGGCCTCCTGCCCGGCCTCGACGACGGCGGCCCGGTGGCCGAGCGGGACGACCCGTCGGCCCAGCTGAGGCTGTTCGAGGCCCTCCTCGAGCTGCTCGACCTGCTGAGCGAGTCGAGCCCGTTGGTCCTGATCCTCGAGGACATGCACTGGGCCGACCGCTCGACGCGCACGTTCGTCTCGTTCCTCGCCCGGAGCCTGCGCCAGGAGCGCGTCATGGTGCTGCTGACCTACCGCACCGACGAGCTGTATCGCCGTCACGCCCTGCGGCCGCTGCTGAGCGAGCTCGAGCGGCTCGAGCGCGCGCGGCGGATCGAGCTGGCGCCGTTCGATCGCCCGGAGCTGGCCGAGGCGCTCGCCGACATCCTCGGCGACCAGCCGAGCCAGGACCTTGTCGACCGGCTGTTCTCCCGCAGCGAGGGCAACCCTCTGTACACGGAGGAGCTGCTGGCGGCCGGGCTCGATGGGCGCGGGGCCGCGCCGCAGAGCCTGCGCGACGCGTTCCTACTGCGGATCGAGCGGCTTCCCGCCGACGCCAAACGGGCGGCGCGGGCAATCGCGGTTGGCCGGCGGCTCGACGAGACGATGCTCCACGAGGTCACCGGGATCGAGCTCGGCGCCTTGCACGAGGCGCTGCGCGAGGCGGTCGCGGAGCAGATCCTGGTGACGGTCGCCGGCGGCGCCTTCGCGTTCCGTCATGCGCTGCTGCGCGAAGCCGTGTACGACGACCTGCTCCCCGGAGAGCGGGTCGACCTCCACCTGGCCCTGGCGCGGCTGCTCGAGCAGGGCGAGCCGGCGAGCGATGAGCGGGAGGTCGAACGGGCGACGATGGTCGCCAGCCACTACGCGTCCGCCGGCGACCAGCCCGCGGCGCTCCGGGGGACGGTTCGCGCGGCGCTGGCGGCCCGCAAGGTACACGCTTACGGCGAGGCCGCCGACCTCGCCGAACGTGCGCTCGAGCTGTGGCCGCGTGTCCCCGACAAGGAGAAGACCTTCGACCTCGACCACGTCGGTCTTCTGTTGCTTGCGGCCGGCGCGCACTGCGTCGCCGACGATCGTGCGCGCACGGAGGTGTTGTTCGAGAGCGCGCTCGAGGAGCTAGATCCCGAACGCGATCCTCGACGCTACGCCTCCGTGCTCGCCCGCCTGGCCGACACGCAGTGGCAGCTCAACCGCGGACTCGAAGGCGTCGAGACGGCGCAGCGGGCACTGGATCTGCTTCCCGACGGCGAGAGCGAGGAGCGGGCCTCGGTCCTGGGCTGGCTGGCGAGGACGCGGTTCCTCCGCGGGCGCTTCCGCGACGCCGAGACCGATGGCGAGAAGGCGCTGGTGCTGGCCGTCGCCGTCGGCGACCGCGACGCCGAGATAGATGTCCTGAACACGCTCGGGATGACCCAGATCGCCCTCGGCGAGGTCGAGGAAGGCGTTGCCCGCCTGCGCCGGGCGATCGAGATGGCCCGCGAGATCGACAACGTCGATGGACTCGCCTTCGCCTATTCGAACCTCGCCGACATGCTCAACCTGAGGGGCCGCACTCGCGAAGCGATCGAGACGATGAAGGAGGGCCTGGCGGCGGTACCGCGCCGGCTGCCGATCAGCCGGCAGTGGATGCTCCTGACCCTCTCCGAGCTGCAAGTCGAGGCGGGAGACTGGGACGGGGCACGCGCGAACCTGGGAATGCCGCCCCCGCAGCTCACCGGCATCGTGCTGATCTTCCGGTTGCTGCGTGAAGCTGAGCTGGCGCTCGGGGATGGCGATGACGAGCGGGCAAGTCGCCTCCTGGAGCAGGCGGAGCCACTGGTCGCGCGCTCATCCGAGCCACAGTGGATCGGCTCGCTGGGCTCCCTGCTCGGTGAGCTCCGCCGGCGCCAGGGCGATCTGGTCGCCGCGCGCGCAGCGGTCCAGCACGCGCTCGACCGGATCGAGCTGTGCACCGACGACGTCATGCGAATCGCCCGTGTGACCGCCGTCGGCGCGCGCGTGGAAGCGGACGTCGCGCAGCGGGCCCGTGACCTCCACGAGAAGCGAGACGAGCGCGACGCGCTCGCCAGAGCGCGGATCCACGTCCAGCGGCTGCGCGCGATCGCCCAGGAGGGCGGCCCCGTCGAGCGCGCCTGGAACGCGGTCGCCGCGGCCGAGCTGGCGCGGGCCCGCGGGCGCAGCGACCCGAAGCTGTGGGCCAAGGCGGCCCGCGAGTGGGAGGCGATCGACCGCTCCTATCTGGCGGCGCTCGTGCGCTGGCGCGAGGCGGAGGCCTACGTCGAAGCGGGCGACCGCGCCGCAGCGGCGGAGCCCGCTCGCGTGGCGCTCGAGACGGCCCAGTGGGTGGGGGCGACATGGCTCGTCGAGGAGGTGACGGCGCTGCGGGATCGGGCGCGGCTCGAGCTCGCGGCGGAGTCCGATGGCGCTGAGCCTTCGAACGGGGACGCGCCGCAATCGGATCCGTTCGGGCTCACCGCGCGTGAGCGCCAAGTGCTCGCCCTGGTCGCCGAGGGCGCGACCAACCGCCAGATCGGCACGACGCTGTTCATGGCCGAGAAGACCGCCAGCGTCCACGTCTCTCGCATCCTTTCGAAGCTCGGCGTGCACAGCCGCACCCAGGCGGCGGCGGTGGCGCACCGGATGCACCTCAGTAGGTAGCCGGCGGCGCATGCGCCGCCGGCCCGACCGGTGCATGCACCGGTCGGCGGGTGGGCGCATGCGCCCACCCGAACAGCATGTAGGCTCGGACGCAAATGCGCACCCCGGCCGAATGGGAACCGCACGAGCGGACGGTGATGGGGTGGCCGTGCCGGCTCGAGCTGTGGGGCGAGACGATCGAGCAGGCGCGGGCGGACTACGCCGCCGTCGCCAACGCGATCGCCGCGTTCGAGCCGGTGACGATGATCGCCAATCCGGGCGAGGACCCGGCGCGGGCGCGCGCCGCCTGTGGCGAGGGCGTCGAGATCGTGGAGCTGCCGCTCAACGACTCGTGGCTGCGGGACTGCGGGCCGATCTACGTGTACGGCGACGATAACCGGCGCGTCGCCGTCCACTTCCGCTTCAACGCGTGGGGTGGGAAGTTCCCGCCGTGGGACCGCGACGCGGCGGTCGGGGGCCTGATCGCGGAGCGGCTCGGTGACGAGGTGCGGCCGGCCCCGATCGTGCTCGAGGGCGGCTCGATCCTGACCGACGGCGCCGGCACGCTGCTCACGACCGAGCAGTGCCTGCTGAACGCGAACCGCAATCCCTCGCTGTCGCGCGAGGAGATCGAGCGGGCGCTCCGGGCCCACCTGGCCGTTGAGCGGATCGTGTGGCTCGGGCAGGGCCTCGTCGAGGACCGCGACACCGACGGCCACGTCGATCTGATCGCCTCGTTCGTCCGCCCCGGCCAGGTGCTCTTGCAGACCGTCGATCCTGGCAATCCGAACTACGAGAACTGCGAGGAGAATCGCGCCCGGCTGCAGGCGGCCGGGATCGACGTGGTCGCGCTCCCGTACCTGCCCTACGACACCGTCGCCGGCGAGACGATCGCCGCCAGCTACCTGAACTTCTACCTGTGCAACGGCGCCGTGGTCGCGCCGGTCAGCGGCGCGCCGACCGACCCCGAGGCGCTGGCGATCATCGATCGCGCCTACCCTGACCGGGAGGTCGTATCGGTGCCGGGATCGGTGCTGGCATATGGCGGCGGCGGCCCCCACTGCATAACCCAACAAGTCCCGATCCGAGATGCCTGAATCACCACGACTGCTCACCGCGTACCCGCCACCGCTGTCCCCGGCCCGGACGCAGCCCGCCTCGCGACCGCCGCTCCGGGCCGGGCTCGTACAGGAGCGCTGGCACCCCGACCCCGACGAGCACGAGGCGGCGCTCGCCGCGGGGATCCGGATGGCGGCCGCCGAGGGCGCGCGGATTGTGTGCCTGCAGGAGCTGACGCTGTCGCCGTACTTCGCCGTCACGCCCAATGGCCCCACGGCAGCCGGCGCGGCACCCGAGGACCTCGAGACGGGCCGGACGTTCATGTTCGCCGGGCGGCTCGCCGGCGAGCTGGGGGTATACGTGCACGCCTCGTTGTACGAGCGTGCCGATGGCCCCGACGGGCTCGGCTACAACACGGCGATCGTGGTGGCGCCCGACGGGCGGCTCGTGTCGCGGACGCGCAAGCTCCACATTCCCGTCACCGCCGGCTACTACGAGGACCGCTACTTCCGGCCCGGCCCCGCCGACGGAGACCCGTTCCCGCTGACCGTGGTCGACACCGACGACGGCGAAGCCCTGCTCGGCTGTCCGACGTGCTGGGACCAGTGGTTCCCGGAGCTCGCCCGCGGCTACTCGCTCGCCGGCGCCGAGGTGCTGGTCTACCCGACGGCGATCGGCTCAGAGCCCGACCATCCCGATTTCGACACCGAGCCGCTGTGGCAGCAGGTGATCGTCGCCAACGGGATCGCGAATGGGACGTTCATGATCGCGATCAACCGCATCGGCTTCGAGGACCCCCTGACGTTCTACGGGTCGAGCTTCATCTCCGACCCGTATGGGCGGATCCTTGTCGAGGCGCCGCGAGATCGGCCCGCCGTGCTCGTGGCCGATCTCGACCTCGATCAGCGGCGAGATTGGCTTGAGTTGTTTCCGTTCCTGCGCACTCGGCGACCAGAAGCTTACGGTCGACTTGTAGAAAGTCTGCAAAATTAGTGCATTGATAGACGCAGGGATTTGAGCCGTCATCTTTCTCCGTCGGCCAATGACCGACGCAACGGGGAGAGACAAGGACGTGGACGCCCGCACCGAGCTGGAGCTGCGCCGCTTGGCCTACCGTGACCACCTAACCGGGATGCCGAACCGGATCGCGATGGCCGATCGGATCGAGGCGGCCGTCGCGCGCAGCCGGCGCGAGGCCAGCAGCACGGCGCTGCTCGTGATCGACATCGACTCGTTCAAGCGGGTCAACAACACACTCGGGCACGCCGCCGGCGACGAGTTGCTCACGCTCGTGGCCAGCCGTCTGCGCTCGCTCGGCCAGGCCCACGTCGATGCGGGCCGCCACGGCGGCGATGAGTTCCTGCTGCTCGTCGACGACCTTCCCCACGATCCCGCGCGCGCGAAGCTGGCGACCGAGGAGATCGGACGGCGGGTGCTGGCGGTCCTGCAGGAGCCGTTCACCGTGGATCGGTGCTCGTTTGAGATCGGCGCGTCGATCGGCGCCAGCATCTTCCCGCTCGACGCCGCCAGCCATCACGAGCTCGTCGACCACGCCGACCAGGCGATGTATCTGGCCAAACGACGCGGCCGGTGCCAGCTGGCGGTGTTCGACCAGCCCGAGAACCACTCGATCCTCGAGCTCGAGTCGACGCTGCGGACGCGGCGGGCGCTGACGAAGGGCGAGTTCGAGCTGTTCTACCAGCCGGTCGTGGACATCGCCGACGGTCATCGGCTGTGCGCGCTCGAGGCGCTGCTCCGGTGGCGCGACCCGGACCGGGGGCTGATGCTCCCGGGGGCGTTTCTCCCGTTCGTCGAGGGGACCTCGCTGGTGGTGGAGATCGCCGAGTGGGTGTTCACCGAGATCTGCCGGCAGACGGCGGAGTGGAGCAGCCGTGGGTTCGCGCCGCGAATCAGCTTCAACATCGCCGCCCGCCAGCTGCAGCGCTCGGACTTCACCGAGTTCGTGATCGGGACCGCCGGCCGGTACGGCACCGATCTGACGCGGATGATCGCCGAGATCACCGAGACCAGCCCGATCTCGCTGGAGGAGGTGACGCCGACGCTGGGTGCGCTGCGCGCGGCCGGATTCGTCCTCTCACTCGACGATTTCGGCACCGGGTACAGCTCGCTGGCGCGCCTGCGCTCGATGCCGTTCACGCTGCTGAAGACCGACCGCAGCTTCATGAACGGGATCCCCGGCGACTCGGCGGCGGAGGAGCTGCTGGAAGGGATCATCACGCTCGGGGGTGCGCTCGGGATGGGCGTGATCGTCGAGGGCGTCGAGAACGAGGGCCAGGAGCACGAGCTGCTCCGCCTCGGTTGCCAGATGGCGCAGGGCTTCCACCTCGGCGTGCCGGCGCCGGCGGGCGAGATCGAGGCGCGGTGGGGGGCGGCGGTCGTTCTGTAGGCGCCGCCGTGGCGGGCGGGCTCGGTGTTTGGCAGCGAGGGGGCGGGATCGGCGCCATCGCAGTGTTTCGATGGTGCACAGCACGCCAATACCGGCGCCGGGGGCGAGCCGTGGCGTGTTAAGCACACTCCTCGTGCACAGCACGCCGCGCCTCGGGTTTCGGTGCGGAGTTGGCGTGCTGTGCATCATCGGGGGACCGGATCGGCGATCGAACCGCCCAACCGCCCCCACCCGACCCCTTCCCCAGCAAAAGCACTCGCGCGACGGCCGCCGCCGGCGAAAACGCCTACCCCTGCGACGCCCGCGCCCGCGCCTCGAGATCCTCGAGACTCAGGAGGTGCGCCGGCGGCCCATCGACGACGGTGCGGGAGACGACCTCCAGCGCCGGCGTCACATGAATGAGCTCGCCTGAGCTGAGCGCCCTCCAGCCGGGGTCGTCATCGAGCAGCTCCGTGGCGACCACGACGGTGTCGTGGTGCGCGGCGTGGTCGGAGTGGATCTTCGTCCCGTGGCTCGAGACCTGATGCAACGGAGCGCCTGCCGGCCGCTCGAGCACGTGGAGCTCGTGGACGTCGGGGTACCGCAGCGCCCACAGCTCGTTCGGCGCGATCATCACGAAGTTGACCGACAGGATCGGGAGGTTCGCGGCGACCCACTGGATCGCGGCGGCGATCCCGGCCTCGACGTCGCCGTCGTGGTTGTCGATCTCCGTGGAGATCAGCGCGAACAGCCGCTCGGAGTCGGTGTCGCCGTGGACGAGGTCCATGCCCTTGCCGACTCGCTGCTCGAGCGACGGCAGGTCCTGGACGACGCCGTTGTGGGCGAACAGGCGGCCCTTCTGCTCGAACGGATGGGTGTTGCGCCGCTCGAGCGCGCCGGTCGAGGCGAAGCGGACATGGGCGACGAACGTGGCGGACTCGATCGTGCGCGCCTCCCTCGCGAATGCCCGATCCTCGAAAGCCGCCATCGGCTGCTTGTCGACGTGGGGCCGGCCCTTGGCGTCGAAGTAGCCGATTCCGGTGCCGTCGGGCTCGCGGTGGCTTTGGGTGCGCAACGAGTCCGGCGCCTGCAACAGCCAGAACGTGGCGGTCACGCGCTGGCTTCCGGCGCTCATTCCGAACAGGCGGCACATGCGCGTACCGTAAGCGATCACCGAGCCGTTGTCGATCGACCGTGTCGTGTTCGGCAGCGGCCGCGAGGGGTACGATCTGCGCGTGTGGACGAGGATCGCTGACAGGCGTGACCGGCGCCGCGCGCAGGCGCTGGGCCGCGCGATCCGAGACCTGCCTCCGGGGACTCGCCGGGCCATGCTCGAGGCCACCGAGATGGACGAGTTGATCGTCGGCGCCTACACGGACCGCAGCGGCCGGATGTGCCCGATGCTGGCAGCTCATCGGCGCGGTGGCCGCTCGCAGGTCGGGACGTTCCCGCGCGCCTGGGACTCCTTCGGGCGGGCGCACCGTCCGCGGGCGGCGACCGAGCGCGAACTGCAGATCCTCAAGGCGCTTCTGCAGGAGAGCCTCGCCGGCGAGCAGTCGGATGTGCGGCGCTCGGTGGGGGCGGTGGCGCGCGCCTCCGAACGGGCGCTGTCCGGCACGCGCGGCGGGCAGGCGCGCTAGCGGGGCTCAGGTGGCGACGGCGGTGGCGTTCGGGTGGCTCGTGGCACTGGCGGCCGCTCCGCTCGCGCTCTGGCACAGTGTGCTGTCGAGCATCCTCCGCTCGTTCACCTGGAACTTCATGTACATGGTCGGCGAGCTCAGCCCGTGGTTGCTGTTGGCGACGGGTGTGGCGTTCCTGGTCCCGGTCGCCGCGTCCACGAGCCTGAGCCCGGAGAGCCGCTTGTATCCGCGGGCGCGCCGGGCCTTCATCGCCTGGGGCACCTCCGTTTACCTGCTCGGTTTGATCCTCGCCGTAGAGGTCGCCACCGTGTGGCGCTACCAGCACTAGAAGTCAGTGCCGCCGACGGCCCCACCGCTGGCGATGGGCAGCGCGTAGTAGATCGCGATCGCCAGGCAGATCGCCAGCGACACGTAGGCGGAGAGGATCGCGACGGCCGTGGCGACCACGTACGGTCCGAGGCCCCGGATCGAGCGGTTCAGGATCAGCCGGCGGCGCTCTTCCGGCATCTCGGCGGTGAGCATGTGCGGCTTGTGCAGCAGGATGTGTCGCTGGAGGATCGTGAAGAAGATCGACATCACCAAAAAGGCGCCGGCGTAGACCCCGGCGGCGAGGTGCTGGCCTTTGCTCTCCTTCAGGTACGCGGCCATCAGCGCGGTCGCGAACGGCAGGACCGCGATGCTCAACAGCAGCAGCAGGTTGAGCCCGAGGATCGCGTGATCGGTGATCCGTAGCCGTCCGATCATTGCGTGGTGGTTGATCCAGATGATCCCGATCGTGATGAAGGACGTCACGTACGCGGCGTAGTGCGGCCACTGATGCACGAGCGCGTGGAACAGCGTCTGGTGCTCCGTGACAGGAGGCACGCCGATGTCGAGCACGAGCAGCGTGATCGCCACCGCGAGGACGCCGTCGGAGAACGCTTCGAGCCGGTTCGTGCTCACGCCACGGGATTCGGCGGGACGGCGGCGGCTCCTTGCATCATCGCCACACCGCACCCCGCGGATCCCAGCAGCCCGGCAACCGCTGTGCGATGGGCCTCATCCCGGCAGACGGCGATGATCGCCCCGCCTGAGCCGGTGTAGTTCGCGGCCGCGCCGGCGGCCCGGGCCACCGAGACCATCTCCACGTGGCGCGGATCGAGCGACATCAT
>Ga0116218_1001518_pt1 | contig 14465 bp, 9 predicted proteins | sample Sb_taG_2_FD_88966 | JGI IMG/M metagenome (GOLD analysis project Ga0116218, IMG submission 88966) | Peat soil microbial communities from Weissenstadt, Germany - Sb_50d_5_LS metaG | ecosystem: Environmental > Terrestrial > Soil > Wetlands > Peat | place: Germany: Weissenstadt | collected 2010-09-21 | reverse complement strand
TTGTATGGCGCCCAGCGATCAAGAGCTCGACATCTTCGACAATACTATTGAAAAATGGCGTGACCCATCTCATGGAAGATCATGCACAGCAGAGGAGTGGCAAGCGCTTTTAAAGGAAGCTGGTCTATCAATCGAAGATATGGAATTCTTTCGTAAAACACATCAATATGATGATTGGACTGCCCGCTCCCAAATGCCCTTAGACGAAAAAGCCAGGCTATCGCAGTATATTTTGGAGAGTAACAACCGCATACAAACATATTTTGAAATAGTACAAAAGCCGGATGGTCAGCTTGCAAGTTTTACGAACGATTTTATTTTCATCAAAAGCCGAAAGAAAACTTGATATTGCAATCACGGACCCAACTTTGTGTAGAAGTGCCAAACGAGCAATGTACAAAACTCGGACCGCATAACAATTATCAAGTTTTCAAACAAAAAGAGTACTTTTCCTTTCATCGCTCGCTGCACCGGGCAATGTAGTTTGACATCACTATTAAAACGAAGCGCATTTCTAACCGATCGTGACGTCTTTCTCAAAGATTAAGTACTCATATATTGAGTATACTCATCAAAGAAGTATATGTCAAGAAATGTACACGTCGTCCTGAATATCAAATCCCAATTCTTTAAAGATAAATAACTCTGCGGACCCTTCTCCTAAAACCTCCTCTTTGGTTGATTGCATACACCACAAATAAGTAATAAGAATGAGTAATTCTACTCATGTTCTAGGGAAAGTAAACCACTACACTTAGAACAAGAAGTCGACCAAGGTAGCGAAATTGCTTGTCTAAAGGGACTACAAGGCATGAAGAGATACCGCTATCAACACCATAGATGAGCAAAGTCGCCGCAGTTGTGTCCAAGTTTCAAGGACTCGTTCCCAGGTGATTTTGTTGTGTAGTAGCCTACAAGGAGATATTGCCATGACGACCCGCAAGATAATAGCCGCTGTTATTTTATCAATTGTATTACTCTTCAGTTGTGCAGCAGGGAGAGCATTTGCAGCTGGCAATGGGACGCATCATATCGGACCGTTTCCAAGCGGCATTATTGCTGATACCGGTTCATGCGGCAATAACTGGGCCAATGACACCTTCGATGTTTCCCTCAGTGTTCAGAATAATGGTGATGGCACTTTTCACGTCACCGTCTATCAGACTGATGGGACCTTCACGACGATTGGTCCAACCAGCCCGGGGGCTTGCGAATCGACAGGTCATCACGGATCAAGCGTACAACCAGGTATTCTCGGTCACCTCCATGGAATTGCGACTGGTACGGTAACCAGTAGCCAGTATAATCCAAACGCCTGCAATGGGAATCCAAGTCCTTGCAACTTCACCACGTTTTTTTATTTAATATTTGGAAACTCGGCAACCGATACCATCCCGCTCTTCATCGTCGATTATCAAAGCTCCGATCCGAGTCTGCATTACCATCATTGGGTCAATATTATTAAGGATAATGGGAATAAAGTGCAATTAATTGGAGATATCGCCAATCAATAAGAACGACGGCGGTTCTCTCGATCTGGAAATGCTCCTGCATGCAGATGCAGGAGCTCGATTTCAAATACTGGTCGGTGCTGGAGAGGACATCCGTGGTCCAATTACTAATGGACACTAGACCAACTGGTGCTCCATAGCATACCGTAAAGCAGCAGTGCGGGAGTCGACGCCCAGATTGTTGTAGATGGAGGTCAGGTGGTTGCTGACCGTACGTGGGCTGATGACGAGCCGATTGGCTACTTGCGAGTCGGTTAATCCCTGGGCTACCAGTCGCAACACATCTACTTCTCGGGCAGTGAGGCCCGCTGGGAAAAGGGGTCGAGGCCCTTGAGAGCGCTTTTGCGATTCCCTGTCCGTTGCTCCTGTCACAAACAATGGTGTTTGACTCAGGGTCACCACGGCTTGTTCTATGGTCATGCTTCTCCCTTCCGTCCACTCCTCTGTAAAGGTTTGCTTACGAAGTCGATGGCGCACAGTAGCAAGTGCTTGTTCATGGTGAGTCCGGTCAGCAGGAGGGAGGGGACATCCCTTCATCTCACGCTGCTCCTGAGCGAAACTCCAGAGACGTACCGCTCGAACAAGGTCCCCTTGCCGGGCCAAGACGTCTGCTCCCCCTTCCACAGCGGCGAGGAAGTACAAGAAAGCTTTCCTCGTCAAAGGAATCTCAAGGCTCTCCTGGAAGTATGCATATGCAGCTGTGAGATTTCCTTGAGCTGCTCTCACTCGCCCTAACAGGCTCAGCGACATGGCAACCGCCGGGGGAGTGGCCAGCTCTTTCCCCAGGCGTAGACATTCTTCTATAAAAGTGCTGGCCAGAGGGAAGTCTCCCTCATAGAAAGCGAGCAAGCCCGAAATGAAATTTGTGTCCAAGAGCGCTATCTTGTAGAACACGGCTGAGAGGACGTTTTGCACTTGTAAAAGAGGAAGGCTTTGTGCAAGGAGTAACCGGGCTGTGTCCGTGTCCCGCTGCCAGAGGAGACGAATTTCTGCCAGGCCTGCAAGCGTCCAGGCAACACCTATGATGTCTTTTCTTTCTCGAGCCAGGATGAGATTTTTTTCGTGGAGAGCATATGCTTGGGTATACTCCCCCTGCTCTTCCATGACACCTGCCAGAAGGAGCTGCAACCATAGCACATCCTGCTGATCCCCTACCTCATGATAGCGTGCCAGCGCTTCTTCGAGTAGTGAGAGTGCTGCGGAATATTTTCCTTCCATTCGGGCAAGTCGTCCCAACAGAGCGAGAGACTGCGCTTCCCCTCTTTTGTCGCTGCATCGTTCACACAACGTCAACCTCTTCCTGCTCTCTGTCTCGCAACGTTCATGATCCCCCAACAAGTAAGCAATATCTACAGCCGCTTGCAACGCTTTCCTATAGGCCGGTGTCGTTTCTTCCTGGCTCCTGACTAACGCACGAGCGAGAAGTTGCTTCTCTTCTGTCAGATGACCCCGCAAAACCCAGAATTCGCGCAGGGCTCCACATAGACGCAGAGCTACTTCCTGGGAGTCGTACTCCTGCTCCAGGGCCCATTGCAGAGCAGCCCCCAAGTTGCCATACTCTCGCTCAAGGCGTTCCATCCAGAGGACTTGTTGTGGACCAACGAGTTCAGGCTCCGCTGCTTCCGCCATCGATAGGTAGTAGGCTGCATGAGCATGCCGTGTTGCCTCCAACTTTCCGCAAGCGGCAAGAGCCTCCAGCCCATACTCACGGATCGTCTCAAGCATCACCAGGCGAGGCTCCTCACCCTCCTGCTCACTTTGTTGCAGCAGGCTCTTGTCGATGAGCGAGACTATCTCTTCGAACTCCTTTCCCTCCTCGTGGCCCATCGCTTCACAGACTGCCTCGACTGCTGAAAGTTGGCATCCTCCTACGAAGACGGAGAACAGCCGGAAGAGTCGTTGCTCTGCAGCATTTAAGAGGCCATAGCTCCACTGGATGGTGTTGCGCAGCGTCTGCTGGCGAACCGGCACATCCCTCCTCGCCCCTGTCAAGACTGCCAGCCGAGACGAGAGCCTCGCGAGAAGCGCCTGCGGGGGCAACAGTTTGATGCGGGCCGCGGCTAATTCGATGGCCAAAGGCAACCCATCCAGACGAATGCAGATCTCTGCTATGGCCCGTGCGTTCGTGGAAGTCAGCACGAAGTCGTGTTTGATGGCCCTGGAGCGTTCGAGGAAGAGCATCACTGCCTCATACTGGGAGAGCTCCGCTAGCCCCGGCAGGTGTTTGAGATCGGGCAGTGCCAGTGGTGGAACGCCAAACTCATACTCTGCTTGCATATGTAGCGTCTCCCGGCTGGTCACGAGCACTTTTAGCTGTGAGCAAGTAGACAGCAAATCAGCGACCTGCACACCAGCGTCCAGTACCTGCTCGAAATTGTCTAACAGCAGCAAGAGCTGTTTGTCTCGTAGGTACGCTTTCAGTAGGTCGAGCAGTGGTTGCTCGCCAGTCTCTTTGAGGTCAAGCGCCTGAGCAATGATAGGCACAACCATCGCTGGATCGCTGAGGGGAGCCAGATTGACGAAAAAGACGCCATCAGCGAAGCGATCACTGAGTTCGGCTGCTACTTGTAAGCCCAGGCGTGTCTTGCCTGTCCCACCAGCCCCTGTCAGTGTGAGCAGCCGTACCTCTTCACGGTCCAGGAGCTTCTGGATAAGCGCCACTTCCTTTTCACGCCCGATGAGCGGTGTGGGCTGGACAGGCAAGTTGTGAGGGCACATATCGAGTGTTTTGAGCGGCGGAAAATCAGCAGGCAGACCTGCAATAACGAGCTGAAAGAGGTAGCTAGGATGCTGTAAGTCCTTGAGGCGATGCGCTCCCAAATCGCGTAGGCTCACGCCGCTTGGCAAGTCATGTTCTGCAAGGTCACGCGTTGTTTGAGAGAGCAGCACCTGCTCTCCGTGCCCGGCACTCATGATGCGTGCAGCATGGTGTACATCTAGACCCACATATCCTTTGGAAGAAAGTTGTGGCTCTCCCGAATGCAACCCCATCCGCACATGCACCACCATATCTCTCGGCCAAGGATGTGCGGCAAGAGCATATTGTGCAGCCACTGCGGCTGAGATCGCACCGTTGGCCTGAGAAAAGGCCACCAAGAAGGCATCGCCCTGTGAATCGACCTCATGGCCGTGGTATTGAAGGAATACTGTGCGCAGGAGAGTACGACATTCCTCCGGTATACTGGCATACCGCTCACCTAATTGTGGGTGCATGCGCGGGGATCCCTCGATGTCAGTGAAGAGCAGGGTGAGGGTTCCCGCCGAGAGTTCATGCATGCTGCACCTCCGGGCAAATGACGTACAATATATACTAGACGCCCTTGGGTCACTAGTTTCTATGAAAGTCTTGATGGCCTCTACACCATTATAACTCATCGTTAGGTAGTAAGAGGTGCAAGCTACTTTTTTACTAATAAGTCCAGATCCCCTTGCGACGCCATCTGCAACACAAGACCCTGATATGCAAACAGTTTGCTAGCCATCTTGGGACCTGATCGCTCAAGCTGCGATTGGGTAGACTGAACCCCTGATACTTTATTGACCAGGCTAAAGCAATACATTCAAAGGTCACAACAAAACGCAGGATACAGAATCTCCTACGCCTTATTGTGACCTTGGAAATTATTAAACCTTTACCCTGGAACTCTGCGTTACGCTCGACGAATGCGGAATGAATAGAAAATGGCAACGATACCACCAACAATCATGAATGCGCCCAGGAAGATAGGCAGAGCAAGTACTGCTCCAAAAAGGTTCGTGAATAAGAAGAGTGCAATTATGATGGTCAATATTCCAAGAATGCCAGGACCCCAACCCCCACCGGTAAACGCTCTGATCAGTCCCATGATGCCCATGATCAAACCATCAACAGCCAAAAAGACTATTATGAAAGTTCCGACCAGCGCTGTAGCATATACAAGGTTGCGGAGCACCACCATACCAGCGATGATACCAAGAATGCCCATAAACAAGAGCCATGCCCAATGAGTGCCTGTATTGGGGATAAAGATCTCGATTATAGAGAAAATTCCGCGGATAAGCCAGTAGAATCCCAACACTGTAACCAGGAATAATGACATAGTACCAGGTGCAGTGATTAAAAGGATACCGAAAATCAGTGCAAAAATACCTTCAACAAGGACAACCCACCAGGGAAATCCTGGAGCCTCAACAGCAGTTGCAGTATTACTTGCCATATGATAAAAATCCTCCAAATGATGAAACTACTCTCTCCCTAGCAGGAGAAGACTTGAATGATTTTCATAGAGATTACCTCTCTAATCGCTGGCTACTAACTAAACACCTCCCTTCGATTTTGCTATTATAGATAATAATAAAGCATAATAAGGACAATCTGCTTTGGTAGCACTAAGGAAAAGCACAATCTTACGCTTGAAATGCTGATTCCACATGGGATATATGCTATTCCAATTGAATAGTGCATCGGATCCGCTACTAGTATAGCAAACGCAGTGCGTTTAAACAAAAGACTATAAGAAATTTATTCTTGAAAGGACCTTCCCATTATGGTTCAAGACAATTCAGAACTGTCAGGATTACAACAAGAGGCAAAGACTCGTCACAATATTGCAGAAGCGATTACTCGTATGTTTGCTGCTGAAGATGATGGGTTAAAACATGCTTTAGAAGCTGCAAAAAGGGCTGGATTACCTGAAATTCAAATTTCTCCTATTCAGGGGAAATTGTTGCAACTCATGGCTATGGCTTGTAATGCGCAAAAAATTCTTGAAATTGGCTCGTTAGGCGGATATAGTGGCATTTGGCTGGCTCGAGCTTTACCTGCTAACGGTCACTTCATAACACTGGAAATTAATCCTAAACATGCCGAGTTAGTATATAACGCATTCGCATATGCAGGTGTAGGCGACCGCACTGAGGTTCGAGTTGGCAATGCTCTTGACTTGCTGCCACAGCTTGAACATGAAGCGCCCTTTGATCTTATTTTCATCGATGCTGATAAACCTCCTTATCCCCAGTACCTTGATTGGGCGCTACGCCTATCACGGCCCGGGAGCATTATTGTTGCTGACAACTGCATACGTAGCGGCAAAGGCTTCGAAGAAACTCAAGATGAAGGCATGACAGGCATTGTAGAATATAACAAACGTATCGCTAGTGATCCACGTTTGATTTCGCTCGACCTTGCTATGGACGATGACTATACTGACGGTTTCGCAATTTCAGTTGTGCGTCAGTGAGTGAACCTGCGTAACATGCACCCAGGGGAGAATGATCTTACATGACCATAGATACTGACATGCATAGTCATGTATCACGTAGTTCCGCCTTGCAAATGGTACTGGCAGCGCAACAGAGAGGATTACGTGTACTTGGCCTCTCTGAACATATCTTTCAAATGCAAGAAACACGACTCGCCCTACAACATCTTGAACCTGAAGGGCCTCTACTCACTTTTCATACATATATCGAAGATGTTCTTACTGCTACCAGTAATTCAAAAGTTGAGGTACGTCTAGGTCTGGAAGTTGACTTTATCCCAGGAAAGAACGATCTGATCCATTCATTCATCCAGGGATATAACTGGGATTTTTTGATTGGCTCTGTGCATGAAATCAATGGCATTCAAATAGAAGCCAACCACAACTGGAGCCGAGAAGAAGGTGAGGCATTCTGGCTTCAATACTTTGAGCTACTGCGTAACGTGGTGACAAGTGGACATTTCAGCGTTGTTAGCCATCCGATACGATTGCGTATTAATAATCCTTATCTTCCACCAACTTTTGATGAAGAACTTGAACGCCTGGCTGCTGAAGCGACACGGTGTTATACGGCATTGGAGATCAATGGATTCGATATGTTACATTATCACAGTCTTGTGCGCAGGCTTGCTAAAGCCTGCTTTCTGTATCACACACCTATAAGTGTCGGCTCAGACGCCCATAATCCCAGAGGCATAGCACAGGCACATCAGCAAACAGAGAATATGCTACACGAACTAGGAATTAAAAAGATAAGGCTTTGGAATCAGATGCAAGAAGAAGAGTATTTTATATGAAACGGTCTGATTACTTAACGGAATAGTCTGAAGCGAGGTAAAGTAAACGAGATAAATTCCCTAATCTCACATTCCAGATTAGAGTTAGAGATCGCGTTTGACATGATATACGGCAAAAATTGTATTTTTCGAAAACTTTGATTACAACTGATATATGTGATAGATGACACTGGGTTGCCGATCAGTCTCCCCTCGCCTGATACCACAATGGAGCAATATGTCGGAATAATGGGACTTGTCTTGCTCTCGATAACTGTCTTTCAAATTAACTTCGCTAAAGCCCTTCGTTACCCAGCTCAATAGTTTGCCTGTTACCATCAATCGAAATTCCTCTAGGATCATCTTCGCTTTGTATACCCGCCTGCTGAAGCAGCATTGCGACAAGCCCAGTCCAGCCCGTTTGATGACTTGCGCCTAGACCCGCGCCGTTATCTCCATGAAAATATTCATGGAACAAAAGATAATCGCGGAAGTGAGGATCACGTTGAAATAATTCACAATCACCGTTGAAAGATCGACAACCTGTTTTATCACGCAGAAAGAGTCGAACAAGGCGCTGTGATAGCTCATCAGCAACCTCTTTTAGATTGAGGTATTGGCCTGAATCCGTGGGGCACTCTACTTTAAAATCATCGCCATAGTAGTAATAGAATTTCTGAAGAGATTCGATGAGCAGGAAGTTAAGAGGAAACCAGATTGGGCCACGCCAATTGGAGTTACCACCAAACAGTTCAGTTTGCGACTCAGCCGGTTCGTATTGCACGCGATATGTAACCCCATTAACAGGTAACTCAAATGGATGCGATGCATGAAACTTACTTAACGAACGAATACCAAAGTCGCTCAGAAACTCCGTAGAGTCAAGCATACGTTTGAGAAGACGTTTCATACGGTGACCACGCACCAGTGCGAGTAGACGACTTTCCCCTGCTTCAGGTTGTTGCCAATGAGAAACCAGATGCATAAGATCGGGGCGATAATTGAGAAACCATGTAAGGTGGTATTTGAAAGTTGGTAGAGCATCCAGCACACGTGGCTCTAGCACTTCTACCGCACATAATGGGATCAGTCCAACGAGTGAACGAATTTTGATTGGTTGATACGAATCGTCTGGTAAATGGAGAACATCATAAAAAAATTCATCTTCATCGTCCCAGAGTCTGATTCCCTCGTCGGCTATATTGTTCATCGCCGCAGCAATAGCCAGGAAATGTTCAAAAAATTTCAACGCGATATCTTCATAGACAGGATTACGCAACGCAAGTTCTAGCGCAATTGTCATCATGTTCAAGCTAAACATGCCCATCCAACTTGTACCATCACTCTGTTCAATATAGCCACCCGTTGGCAGAGGTGCGCTGCGATCAAAAGCACCGATATTGTCAAGTCCAAGAAATCCACCTTGAAAGACATTTTTACCTTCAGAGTCCTTTCGGTTTACCCACCATGTAAAGTTAAGCAGCAGTTTATGAAAAATACGCTCAAGGAAACTGCGATCGGCACATCCAGTTTTCTCCTGGTCAATTTTGTAAACACGCCATGCAGCCCAGGCAAATACGGGCGGGTTGACGTCTCCAAATGCCCACTCATAGGCTGGAAGCTGTCCATTTGGATGCATATACCATTCTCGCATCAATAGTTCCAACTGGCTCTTTGCAAAGTCGCTATCAATGAGTGCAAACGGGATACAGTGAAATGCAAGGTCCCAGGAGGCATACCAGGGATATTCCCACTTGTCCGGCATCGACATCACCCGTTCATTGTATAGATGCCGCCATTCATGATTACGTCCATACTTTCGTTGTTTAGACGGCTGCGGCTGAGCAGGGTCACCTTGTAACCACTTCTCAACAATGAAGTGATAGAACTGCTTATTCCAGAGCATTCCTGCTAGTGCCTGGCGGTGCACGCGCCGCTGATCCTCGTCCAGGTGAGTTGGTTGAAGATCGGTAAAAAACTCTTCAGCTTCCTGCTGGCGCAAACTGAACGCCGATTCAAATTCATCAAAAGGTCCAGAAAAGTTTCTTCCTTCGTCAGCGATACTCTTTACTTTCATTAGTCGCAAACGCCAGCTGAATGACGCGCCAGCAGTGATTGTTCGCGTATAAAGTGCACAAGCTTTCGTACCGACACGTGCAGGATTGACCGCCAGTGTATTTCCCTGCACCAGATATTCATGAAAGGCATCCTTAACATAAGGAGTAGAGTTTGGAGCGCCAAAGAGCCGCTGCATATTTGTTTCGTTATTGGTGAAAAGTACATCATCGGATGGCATGCTTGCTTCGCAAAACAGCTGATATTCGCCCAGTATAGCGTGCTGTGCCTCTATCAACACGTAGGGTCGTGATTTATCCCTTACTTCGCCAGTTTTATCGCGCCCATTTTGTGCAATCACCTCTCCTTGCTTTAGAAGATGAGACCTCTCATCATCTCCCCAGGACCAGGTATTGCGAAACCAGATAGTAGGTAGCAGATATAATATAGCAGGCTCTGGGCCGCGATTAACTGCCCTGATACGAATCAAAATATCATCGGGAGCGGATTTGGCATATTCAACAAATACATCAAAATAGCGGTTGTCAGCAAAAATTCCTGTATCTAACAACTCATACTCTCGGTCACTCCTACTACGCCTGCTATTTTCATCGATGAGCTGTTGATAGGGAAACGTTATCTGCGGATATTTGTATAGCATGCGCATATAGCTGTGAGTCGGTGTGTTATCAAGGTAATAATACACCTCTTTAACATCTTCGCCGTGGTTTCCCTGAGGACCTGTTAGGCCAAACAGACGCTCTTTGAGAATTGGATCATGGCCGTTCCAAAGAGCAAGAGCAAAGCACATATACCCTTTATCATCGCTAATTCCCGCCAACCCATCTTCATTCCAACGATATGCTCTTGATCGTGATGTATCATGTGATAAGTACTCCCAGGCATTTCCATCAGGGCTATAATCCTCCCGTACAGTTCCCCAGGCGCGTTCGCTAAGATACGGTCCCCAGTGTCTCCAGGCATCCCCATTGCTTATTAACCGATTATGTTCGCTCGTGCCGAAAATAGATCGTTGTTCCATGCTTATTCTTTCTGGTCAATAATCATCTTTTTTAAGCCTTACGGGCAGAATAATGATCACGATGATATGCAGCCTCATTCTATCATAGAAAGATGCATCAAAAATCTGATCCGTAATCGTATATACGTTGGGAGAAGGTTTTTTACGCATTCGCAGCAAGTTTGCTTATTTGTTGTATTACATGTCCAAGCCATAAATACTACAATTTAATACATTTCGGGTAGATTTTAGTAGAAATACATGTTACTATTGTTGAGGATAAATCTTATTATGATCTTATGGCCGGAAATCATTGCTGCACTGTCAAAAAAGATGTCAGTGCATGCCAAATTGTAAATTCAAAATGAATGCTTTGCTTTATTAAAAGAATTCGATCTATGCTCTTCAAAACTTCTTTTTCAGTTAGTCAATGAACTCATTTCTTCGTATTTCTAGCTCCAAATGGTGAATAGGATGGGAATATTCCCTAAAATTAAGACAATCCGTGTATTTTGTGATTAGTTTGGTAGAATTTGACTAGTTTAATGAGATTGTAATGTTAGGTTAATAACCTATATTTTAGTATGAGTAATCGCTGCAATATTTGACATTTTATGCAATGTAGGTAATTTCGTAAAGCAGATTTCTTATTTGCGCCCACGCTTAGGTTTGAATCTGGATTTTCAGTTAAGTTAGCCCATCGTTTTGTGGGGAGATGATGGTCAAATTAGGTATACAGCTCTTTGGGAAATTCTGTGTTCGGCGCAACGAAAGAATTCTGGAGGGTTTCGATGCCCGCAAAATCCAGGAGTTATTTTGCTATCTGTTATTACATCGCGATCACTCACTCCCCCGCGAAACGCTCGCCAGTATCTTATGGCCCGAAACCACCACTACACAGTCAAAAAAGAACTTACGGCAGGCTCTCTGGCAGCTTCAATCTGCACTAGGTTCTCAGAGTGAACCTGCGAACGACCGCCTATTGCTTGTTGATCCAGATTGGGTCCAGCTTAATTCTGAAGCCGACCTCTGGCTCGATGTGGCAGAATTCGAGCAGGTATTTAACCTTGTTCAGAAAACACCAGGCCAGGAGATGGATAGCACAACAGCCCAACTGCTACAAGCTACAGTACAACTTTACCAGGCTCCTCTCCTCGAAGGTTGGTATCAGGACTGGTGCTTGCTTGAGCGAGAACGTCTTCAAAGCATGTACCTCGCAATGCTTGATAAGCTCATAATTTTTTCCGAAGTGCATTACGACTACGAGACAGGCCTGTTATACGGAATGCGTATCATGTGCTACGACCGCGCCCGCGAACGAACCCACCGGCGCATGATGCGCCTCTACTACTTACTCGGCGACAGGGCAGAAGCACTCCGACAATACGAACGTTGTGCAGCTGCATTGGGTGAAGAACTTGGCATAAGTCCTTCCAAAAGCACACAGGCACTCTACAAACAGATACAAGCAGATCAACTTGATGAGCCTCCCCCCACCTCTATCCAGACTGATACCCCTCCCGAAGTACCCGCTCCCCAACTACTTGAGGTTCTTGGTCGTCTTGCACAGGTACAAAGAAGCCTTACCGATATCCAGAACGAGGTTGAGCAAAGCATTCATATAATGCAACGAATGCAGGAGGTACTGAACGATTTTGCAATTCCAGCTACCTCGAAAGCAGCGAGGCAAAAGACGCAACAATAGACGCAAAAGAGACGATGATGAGACACTTAAATATATATTAATCCATACTTCTCAAAGACGCTTCCGAGATGCACACATGGTACAGTTAGTTTGTACTTGGCAATTGCTGTTATCAGAATTACTCCTTAATTGAGATGATAAGGAAATCTATGTACCTTGACACCCTACCGTTACAACGAACCAGTGTCGGCTATGGCCAGCTCGGCACACATGGAAACCTCGGCTACGAAGGCAAATCTGTGCTGGTGCAGCGTAAGCGTTACCGGCATGCTCTTAGCACGCATCCACCAGCACACTTGGAATTCAATCTGGGTGGACGCTTCTCGCGCTTCCACTGCCAATTATCTCTTAACGATGATGTACACTCAGGTGTCTCGAATGCCGAGTTCGATGTGTTTGCTGATAAACGACTAGTCGCAACGGCTCATGTTGTAGCGGGTGAGCCTCCACATGTCATTGAGTCTAATATCGCTGGTGCACAAGTCCTTGAGTTGAAAGTGACTACGCACAGTTGGGCATACTGTCACGCCGTTTGGCTCGATCCCCAAGTAGAGGAGTCAGTGGACAGAGTTAGCACGAAAACACTCGTCGATTGCCTGAAACGCGCTGAGATCACTCTTCCGGTGACAATTCCTAGCGCGGAACGCTGTATCGCTACTGTTGTCTCACCTGGTTTCGAGTCGCTATTAGATGATATGCTGGGTTCGCTCTATGCCAACGGCGGCTGCCAGGATGCTTTGTTAGTCGTTTTTGCATTGAGTCATAATACGGCGTGTGAAAGGGTCGTTGCCAAATATCGCGGGCTACTTATCCGCTGTAAGCCAAATTCTAGAGTTAACGCGATGAGCAAAGGGATTCTCTATTCTGTAGCCCATGTCATCAATGCACAGCAGTTCCTCTGCCTTGATGCGGATATGCTGGTGTTGGGTGATCTCAAGCCAGTCTTTGCCGCGCTTGATGCTTGCTCAGAAGGCAGCATCCTGGCCTGCCGTGAAGGGAATGGAAAAAGCTTTAGCAACCTGGAGCATGCGCTCTGCACGGCCTACGGCGGTCAGGCAACGGACATACAGCGGGTACTGGGCACAACTGAGGGCGAGGGTTCATATCCTTTCGTCGTCAACGATGGATTCTTCGCAGGGTCCCGAAGCGCTCTATTTGCGCTCGATAGCACTATCCGCGCAATGCCAGGGGCTATTGCATGGATTGATGAGCAGCGCAATATATGGTGGCGCAATCAGTTTATCTTCAACCTGGCCCTGGCGCGCTTGCAATGCGGTGTAGAATTGGAAGCGAGCTATAACATTCAGCTTCATGTGCAGAATGTGCAATTTAATAATGTCAACGGGCGTATTCAGGCCTCATGGCAAGGGCGAACGGTGCACGTCCTACATTTTAGTGGTACAGGAAGGCACAAATATCCGCAGTTGCGTAACCTCTTTGCTCGTGTGCCCGATCCACTTGTGGGTAGTGGAAACGGGGATGGGTTTACTGTATTTTTACAAGCATTACGAGCTTGGGTAGGAAGGCACGGATTGGTAGCCCTTTCATGGTCATTCTACGGTACAACCGATGCCCGTACTGCACGGGTAAACGATCCCGCCACAATGCCCCTGTTAGCAACGCTTCACTATCTTATTCGCTCCAACGGATGCGTGCGCGTCCTGGAAACAGGGACTGCACGTGGCGTATCAGCGGCGTGCCTGGCTTCCGCCGTGGCCCATCGCCCAGATGCTCGCGTTGTTACCTTCGATCCTTACCCAAACCAGCTACGTGCAGATCTGTGGGCCGCCCTTCCAGAGACAATGCGTACCTGCATTGAACCTCGCAATATTGGATCACTCGAAGGATTGACTGCCGCACTGCAAGCTGCTGAGCAGTACGATGCGGCGTTGCTTGACTCGATCCACACCGAGGAACATGTATGGGCAGAGTTTCAACTGGCCTCACGTCTTGTCTGCCCTGGCGGCCTTATTCTCATTCACGATGTTCGCTACATCCATGGCACAGTTGAACGAGCATTGCAACGTATCGAGGCGGATGGTTATGGTGTCGTGCGCCTCTGGACTGCGGAATGCGGAGTTTGCGAGGACGACAAACTCGGCCTGGCTGTGATCGAGAATCGTCGTCGAGCGTCCAGGAGGATATGAACAGTACTAC
>Ga0116218_1001517_pt1 | contig 14481 bp, 13 predicted proteins | sample Sb_taG_2_FD_88966 | JGI IMG/M metagenome (GOLD analysis project Ga0116218, IMG submission 88966) | Peat soil microbial communities from Weissenstadt, Germany - Sb_50d_5_LS metaG | ecosystem: Environmental > Terrestrial > Soil > Wetlands > Peat | place: Germany: Weissenstadt | collected 2010-09-21 | reverse complement strand
TCGTGAGACACCGTCGCACCATCCGCTCGATAGCGCAGAGCCACCCGAGCGCATTGTGGACTTGCGGCGACGAGACGACCAGAGCGCTCAGCGTAACCCTCCAGCACTTCTAACGCCGCGCTCGTGGCCGACTTCCCGCAACGAAAGGCAGGCCGCCGAAGCGCCTGGAGGCGATGATGATCACCCGGGCTCCTCTAACCGTCGGCGACGACCGATGCTGGCGCGCGCGAGCGTTCGCGCGCTGTCCAAGTCGTTGCGAGACTGGTTGGACGCGGCTTGTTGAGCGTCAGCAGGACAGCGCTGGCGGCGGGCAGCGCCACCCTGTAGTGACCATGCTTGGGCATAACCGTCCTGCGGAGCGGGGCTGGAAGTATCCCGGTGCTGGTCGAGTGCCCGAAGCCGTAGCCCCCCAGCGTGACGCCCCCGGTTGCGGACAGTCTCGGAGCCGATAGCCGCTCGAGCGTTCCGGCACCGCGGGCTGCAGGGACATCGAGCATGACTACTCGTTTGCGCGCGCGGCTCTCGTTGATCAGCACGACGTGGATCGTCCCGTCGGGCGCGAGCGTGGCCCACGGGTGGAGTGACTGGGTGCCGGCTGCTTGTGAGGTCCGCAAAAGCCGTGATCCGGCTGGTGCAGCTTGCGCGAACATCAACATGCCGTAGTACTCGGGCCGCACGGCAGCGTGCCAGCGGCCGTGGGCGAACTCGAAGGTGAACAGCGAGTTCAGACCGGAGGATTTGCGGTGGATCCCAAGGTGATGAATAAGATGCGGGTTGCCAGGGTTGGTGTGGACGTTGACGCCATCCACGCCGATGCGCGCCGCTTCAAACAGTGTGTCAAGCAGCCACAACGCGGCAGCGAATGTGTTGCTCACCCCGGCCTGCCCTCCGCACGCGACGGTGTTCATCTCTTCCAATCGCAACTGGTCGTGATGCGCGTGGGCGACCTCGGTTGGGACCTGGACGCTCATCGCGAGTCCGCGCTGCGCCTGCGCGGACATCAGCCCAGTGATCGGGACGAGGTGGAAGCAGCCGTCGAGCCCGTAGCGGTGCATCGTGATGATCCTCACGCGTGGTTCGGCCGCGAGGAACCCCGGCAGCGGGGTGGTCCACGCCGGGCTGCCACCGGTTCCCGGTCCTGCCAACGGAATCTCGGCCGGCAGCGCCGCGGCGACCTTCGTAAAGTCCCGCTGGAACGCAGCGAAATCGTAGCCACGGGGCCGCCCATCGACGTGGCGACCGGAGGCTGTGCGGTACCAGCTGTAGCTACCGTAAAGCTCGGGTTCGTTTCCTAGCTCAAAGCCCGCGATCGAGCTGCGGCCGAGTCCCTCCAGCATCGCGTTCGCCTCCGCTGCCGCCACAGCTCCGCTATCGGCCTCAAGATTGATCCCGAGCAGGAGCTGTGCATTGACTGCGCGGGACAGCGCGCGCATTACCGCCATCCACCGGTCGGTCAACGTGTACCTGACCCACGGCGGCCGCGCCATTGCGGCCACCGGCCACCACGTCCAGTCAGTGGTATCGCCGCCGATTCTCAGGACCGGCCGCGCTCCTGGCGAGATGTTCCGCACGAGCTGCTCAAACACCGGGTCAACGTTGGTCGGATCCCGGCCCGCGTACGCGCTAATCGTGGTGTACTCCATCGATAATCCGGCAAACCCCGCCGGAATCGAGGGACTAGCCGAAATGCCCCCGACGCTTACGGCCGCCCGGCTACTCGAGGTCACTGCACGGGCACCCGCCGGCTCGACCAATCCCCCAACGAGGATGACCAACGCCAAAGACACCCACCCCACAGCCACGCCGTGACTCCAAAGCAGAGGCAATCCGCGGCCCGCCCTCACAATCGCGGATCTTCGCAGAAAACGAGCGAGCCCCCGCGTTCGGGGCATGAAACTTCTCGTTGTAGCCTTCACAAGCTCATCCGAGCTGAACCCATTTCGCCACCCCCGGCACCCCACGGTCGTTCAACACGAACAGCATGTAAGGGCCAGGCGGCGCAACATCGGCGTTTGGGGGTGCGACGAGGGTCATCTGACCGGCTCCGGACGAGACGACTCGCAGCGACACGAGTCGCTGGTTGAAGTCGACTGCATGGGTCACGGCCCCTGGTGCTATCAGGACCGCGCGGCGCGCCTCCCCCCGGATTTTGAGCGCGAATTGCTGGGCCCAGGAGATCGTGTCAGGTCCAGATAGGATCGCCGGACGAGGGCCATGGAAGAGGTATGGCGGGGACCAGATCTGCGCGGTGCCGATCAGCCGCCGGTCCCGCGGAGGATGCTGGTCGTAGTAGAGATCCTCGTGGTAATCGTCGCCCGCCGACAGGACCCGACCGTCGGGGAGCAGCAGGGCGACTGAGTGGTAGGCGCGCGATTGCGCCTCCGGCGGCCCGAGCGACCAGCGCTGGGACCTCGGGTTCCACAGTTCGACCCTACGCAGTTGCGCGGCCGCCCGTGCATTACCCACGTTGTACAACGACAGATAGGGCACTCCGGAGGGGCCGGCGCCACCACCAATCGTCACCATCGACAAGTCGGGAAGAAGGACCGTGTTCTCGAATGCGCGAGGGACGTTGAGCGACGGTCCGGCTGTCCATCCGGCCTGAGGATCGAGCATGCTCACAGATTCAGTCGTATCTGTCACTGGGTGGCGATCGTGCCGGGAGATATGGAACCCACCGATGCTCTCGACCCGCGTCGAGCCCAGGGGAGAAGCGCTCGGTACAAGCACGGCGTTCCCGTACCGGCGGTCTTGGCGGAGCGGTGGGTAGTCTTGCCACGCCGAGGTGGTCCCTGAGCTGGACAAGGCGCTCGGATCAAGCACGGCCGTATCCGTGGCATCGGGGCCGGAAAGAAGGACCCGACCATCGGGCATGACGAACAGGCGGGGATACAGTCCCGTGTGGCGCGTTCCGTTGACGTAGTCGTGGACGATGGGGTCCGCCGGCGGCACAACTCGAGGATCAAAGACCTCGAGCGTGTTGTTGTAGCCATGCGTCGGTCCGGTCCCCAGCCCTGACGCGTTACGCCCGCCGAGGATCACGACTCGGCCGTCCGGCAAGGTCACCGTGGACGGGTACCAGCGACCCCCGGACAGCTGTAGCGTGGGTCCCCAGCTGTCCGTGAGCGGATCGAAAGTAAATGCCTTGTTGAGCCCTCGGTCGAATGGATGGCTGTTATCCGGATGCGCGAGCACGCCGCCCGCGAAGAACACTCGACCATCCGCGAGGATCGATTCGCCACTGGCCGCAATATCGGCGGGCAGCGCTCCGACTCGCGGGAGGGCAACTGACCGAGGGCGATGGGTCGTAGGGTCCAGGATTGCGGCGATTCCCTCGGCCACGGGATAGCGGCCGGGATGACCGACCACCTTCCGCCGGCACAACCGGCACGCTACGAACCTGGCTGCTCATGTCATCTTTTGTTCTCGCGCCCCGCTTAGGCCGGGCTATCGCGATGGCGAGCAGGGGATCACACGCGCCAGCGATTCCGCACGAGTGCTCTGCCACGGGACGACTGACCAGCTCTCTCTGTCCGGGGCGAGCGGAATGTCGCCAACGCGATCGTAGGCTCGCCTAGCCCGCGAGACGAAAGCGCTCGCACTCGCCCTCGGTCCGGGTCGACGCCGGTAGGCTGTTGAGTCGACCGAGGGCCAGACGGTGGACTAGCGAGCAGTTCTCACCGCAGCGCTGCACACCCAGGCGTACTCCGATCACTGGGGGATCCGTTGCGACGTCTTCGATATCCCGGGGATGGACGAGCGCGCATATCTCCGCCCGTCCTCAGACGCGACGCTCGCGTTCCTTGTGGTTCCGGCCGACACGCTTACCCTGGCGAGGGTCTTCTACCGTCGGACGAAGGCGGTGGCCGGCGTTCGCCGACTCGCCAGAGATCCGCAGTGGCGCGTAGAGCACAGCTTCCACTTCGGCTTCATGTCGACCGGTTACGCCTGGACGACTGGCGACATCGACGTCGACCGCTACCTAGGCCTCTGGATCGAGGCGATCGAGACAGCCGGTGCCGTCGAGCGCGTGGACTGGGACCGATACTTCGCCTGGCTCGTACGGGAGCGGATCGCCACGCCGAGGGACCGACGCGAGTTCGATCGTCACTTCACGGACAGCGTGCGCCAGACGGCAACGCCGCGTCCCGGGATCCGGATCGCGCGCCGGTGGCCATTGAGCGAGGCGGAGGATCTGTATCGATCTGGGCGGTTCGTGCCGCAGGTCCGAGTTGCACACGATCGGATCGCCGAACTCCTCGGTCGCTGACCTCACGAATCAGTCCGTAGCGACGGGCTCGTTCGCAATCGGCGGCCGACGTGATCGAGACGTCGCCAACGCAATCGCCCGACGCAGGGCCGCGGGAGGTCGAAAGCGATCATGCGAACGGCGGTCGGCGGACGCTGGGCGTTGGTGCGGACGCGGCAGCGCGGCCTGTCGACGTTCTGCCCGGAGGCATTGTGGAAACGAGCGTCCGGTCCTAGCTACTAGAGCTAGGCGGTGGGGCTCGAACGCCTCACGGGTTTGTGCCGAGACGTTGCACTATGTAGGTCGCAGCCGTCCATCCACGAGACAAGGAGTTGCCGCAATGCGCCGCACTATCACTCTCCGCCGCCAGGATCGACCACTTCCGCGCGTCCAGAGAACGGGGTTCCGTGCCACCGGGGCGAGCGTCACCGGCGCGATGGCCGTGGGACCGCGGGTGCTCGGACCGTCGGCGATGGCCCCGCTCGCGATCGCTGCGTGCGCCGTCGGCGCCATGGCGATCGGACGGCTTGCGATTGCGGACGCCGTAATCCGCAGGCTTCGGGCAGGAGAGATCGAGATCCGCTCGCTGAAGGTGGGCGAGCTTGAAGTGGGCGGCCGCCGCTGGCCCGAGATGCCGACAGCATCGACCACATCGCAGTGAGATCGGGTCGCCGCGGCCGGCCGTGGCCGGGGATCGTCGGGTAGCGCCGCCTGAGGCAAGCTCGCCGCCAGCACCATGCACGGCCTCGGCTGACCGCGTCTCCGGCGTCGCGAAGGGGGAGGGGGGCGGACGACCGGCTCGACTGGGCGCGCGTGCGCAGGAGAGCGGGGTTGCCGACGGTGCTCCGATTTTTCGATCGTCACCGCTCGAGTTGGATAGCGTTGTCTCGTGGAAACGCCCGAGCCTCCTTCCGACGGACCCCCCGGAGGACAGCCACTGTCCCCGCCCGTGGCTCCTGCTCAGGCCACACCAACGACCGCATTGGCGGTCTCCCAGGCGGTCGCCGTAGCTGATCCGTCCGGCCCGCCGTCGCCGAGCTACTCCGCCAGCTTTGAGATCACCTATCCCCTGAGCTGAACCGCTGGCTGCCGCTAGTGAAGTGGTTGTTGGCGATCCCGCACTTCATCGCCTTGTTCTTTGTCGGGATCGGCGCTTTCTTCGTCCTGGTCTTCGCGTTCTTTGTCGTGTTGTTCACGGGCCGCTGGCCGCGAGGCGCCTTTGACTTCGTCGTCGGAACGCTGAGGTGGTACTACCGCGTGTCGCCTACTACCACCTGATGACCGATGCGTACCCACCTTTCTCGCTGGCGGACGACCCGAGCTACCCGCTGCGGCTGAACATCGACTACCCGAGCACGTCGCCAACTGGCGGCCGCTCGTGCAGTGGCTGCTCGCGATCCCGTACGTGATAGTCGCCGGCGTGCTCTACTGGCTGACCGGCGTGCTGACGATCGTCGCGTTCTTCACCGTGCTCTTCACCAAGCGGATCCCGCGAGGGGTGTTCGAGCTGATGGTGCCGGGGCTGCGCTGGAACCTGCGCGGCAGCGCATACGCATACTTCATGACAGACCGCTATCCACCGTTCGTCTGGGGGTAGCAAAGCGCGCGACGAGTTCCGCGCATGCTCATGTCGCCGTGGAAGCGTCCGTTGCGGGCGACTCCTTTTGGGCGACGGCACAAGCGCAGCCGCACCGGTGGGGACCAGCGTCGCGAAGCAGGCGTGCGGCCGGTGGAGCATCCGATCGTGGAAGCGAGCGTCCCGGCGTTCGTCCCGGCGTTCGTCCGAGACGTGCTCGTCGCCGGGAGCAGGGCGCGCCCCGACACGTGCGGAATCGACCAATTGCATATGCACAGCCGGTCCGGACGCTCGGGCGCCGCGGCCGAGCTGACCCGTGCGCGACACCTGATTCCCCGCGATCGGAACGTCGCCAACTCGATCGTGAGCATCGTGCCAAGCTGGCGATTCCTTTCGTGGCGAAGCGCAAGCCGGCCTCGACCATCGCAGGCGAGCAGAGCGATCGTCAGCTGTCGGCCGGTGCTAGCCCGGCAGATAGTCGCGTAGCTAGCGTCTTCGACTGACTCGGATTCCGCGCCAAGTAGGGCCCGTCGCACAATGTCTCGGGATGCCTATGCGGCAATGGATGCATGGACTGGGCGAACCCGCTGCCGATGGCGCGTCCGGTTGCTCAACCCCGAATCGGTCAACGCCGCAGTCGTCCTTCTCGAGCAGTCAGTCGGTCAAGTCGCCATGGCCGCTGTTGCGCTTGCTCGCGGTGGCCAGCCCAGCTAACTCGGCAGCCATTATCGTGCCCGAGTTCGTCTGGGAGGAGAAGTTCCGCGCCTCGCGGTCTCAGACCTCTGCGGTGATGAAAGCGGAACGGTCGAGCAGGTGTTCGAGACAGCCGATCGCGCCTTCGGGGGTTGTCAAGGCCGGTCGAAAAGTGGACCACTCACGCCGGTGGAAAAGTGGACCACACGGCGTCGGTAGCGCCGGTTGAGATTTGACCGGCCGTCAGCCGTCATGGTCGCCGGGCGGTCGCGTGATCGCGTTCACACGCGTCCGGCTGCTCAGCAGTGGCAATCGGCGGTCATCGTGAGCTTCGCGCGCGACGGGACCGTCAGCATTGCCGCACTCAGGGCGGGCAGGCCAACGAAGTAGTAGCCGCCTTCTGACCGGACGGTCGCGGTGCGGCGCTGGCCAGCGAGTCGACCAGTCGAGGTCTCCGAGCCGAACGTCTGACCGCCCAGCCTCATGCCGTACTGGGTTCTGAGACTCGATCCCTCGAGCCGCTCGAGCGTTCCCGCATTGGACGCTGTGCGCGCGTCCAGCGCCACGCTGTGGGTGTGTGTGCCCAGGTTCATGATCACGACTCGCAGCGTTCCGTTGGTCGCGCGGGTCGCCCATGCCTGAACCTGCGCGGTGCCGGACTTCGAAAGCCGAACCAGCCGTGCCCCTGGCGGGGCCGCCTGGGCGAACATCAGCAGTCCGTAGTACTCGGGCTGCACTGCCGCCTGCCAGTCGCTGCCGCCCAACGTCGGGGTGAACAGATCATCGGTCGCGGCGGCGGTGGTTTGGACGTTCACCCCATCCGCCCCCACAGACGCCAGCTCGAACAGCCACCGGAGCGCCCACAGGGACTCCGCGAAGGTCCGGATGACTTTGGCGGCCCCGGGACACGGGCTGGCGTTCGTCTCATCGATCCGGATCGGCAGGCCGTGGTGGTGCGCGGCGGTGATCCACGGGACCGTACGCCGCGCGAGCCCATAGGTGGCTCCGGCGGAAAGGAGGTTGCGGACGGACGGAAAGCCGGGCGAGGTTCGCCGCCCGCATGCTCCCAGCGGGTATGCATGCACGGTTGCGAGGGTCAGCCGCGGCTCGTCGGCCAAGAAGGTGCCGAAGTGGCTGAACCACTTCGTCCCCGTAAAGGCCGGCCCGGCGACAGCGAAGCGCGGCATCGCGCCGGCGATCTGCGTGAAGGCCTGTCGAAACACCCCAAAGTTGTATGGGTGCGCACCCGGACCGGGTGCCGTCGGGTAGCCACCAAAACTGCTGAGGATGTCAGGCTCGTTGCCAAGTTCAAGCGCCTCGATCGAACGCTCCCCCACCCCGGCCAGCAGGTGTTGCGACATCGTCACCGCGACCGGCACGCTGTCAGCCTTGATGTTGATGCCCAGTATCAGACGGGCCCCGACCGCCTGGACGAACGTCCGCGCGACGTTGACCCACTTGGGAGTCAAGGAGAAGGTGACCGTAGGCGGAGTGGCCATACCCGGCACCGGCCACCAGGCCCAATCGGAGGTGTCGCCCCCGATTCTCAACTGCGGTGCCTGCCCTGGCGAGAGGTTTCGAATCAACTGCTCGAACACCGGATCGACCGCGTTTGCGTTGTCGCCTGCGTAGCGCTCGAACGTCTCATATTCGACTCCCGTCCCGAGGAACCCGGCCGGGATCACACGCGGCCAGGTTTCCTGGGGCAGTCTCAGAACAATGCTCCCCGCGGGCAGATGCACGGCTCGATGTGCCGCCGCCACGTGCCTGACAGGCAGGCTCGCGCCTTGATGCCCTGCAGTGCCGCCGTTGCCAGTCGCGGTGGAGGCGGACGAAAAGCGCACGACGGCAGCCGTGACAGCGATAGCCGCAACCATCGCCACGGCGAAGGCGAGACTGTATCCGCGGAGCGGTCGGCCTAACATGCTCGAAGTCTTACGCATCAGCCTCCGTGTCTGGGGCGACGCCGGCACGCGTCCGCGTAGATGACCGAGACCGGCGGCTTTCGCCGCGCCCCCGGCCGGCGCTCCCGCTCGGATTCCTCGGGACCATCGTCCCGCGGGGGTCAATTTGTCGATCCCGCGGAAGCACCGCAGCCGGCCGACGTCTGCGCGTGCGAGCACTCCGGCGCCGTTTGCTCGAGTGCCACCAGCAGCGTTGCCCTGCGCGGTCTGTTCATCCTCATTCAAGGCCACATTTTCGACGGTTGCGGTGTTGGTGTCCGACCGTCAATAATGAGAGCCTTGGAGTCAAGGTGGTTCCCAACACTTGGGGCAGACACGTCAGACGTTGTGGTGCGGGGACCGAGACGGTGGCTCGACGTAGCGGCTTTCCAGAGCGATGCGGCGATCGTCCTAGTCACGGCGGCTACGGCGCTCGCGGTGGCGCTTCGGTTCGCGCTGATCGGCCACCAAGGCTACTGGTTGGACGAGGGCATCACGATCTCGGTTCTCCGGAAGTCGTTCTGGCAGATGCTCCATGCGCTCCCGCACAGGGAATCAACGCCACCGCTGTACTACTGCCTGGCCTGGGTGTGGGCACGCACGTTCGGCTGGGGCGAGGCCGGCCTTCGGTCACTGTCGGCGCTGTTTGGGGTCTTAACCGTTCCAGTGGTCTATGCGGTTGGGGCGCGGATGATCTCAAGCCGGGTCGGGCTCGTCGCTGCCTGGCTGACGGCATCCAGCCCGCTGCTCGTCTGGTATTCGCAGGAGGCTCGGCCGTACTCGCTGCTGGTGCTGCTCTGCGCGCTGTCTCTGCTCATGTTCGAGCTTGCGCGGGTCCGAGCGACGTGGCGGCGATTGATCGGCTGGGCGGTCGTCTCCGCGCTTGCGATGCTGGCGCACTACTTCACCGCGATGGTCGTGGTGCCTGAAGCTGGATGGCTGCTCGCTGCGCACCGGCGGAGGTGGGCTGCGTGGGCCGCGGTTGCCATGGTCGGCGCTGTCGGGGTGGCGCTGATCCCGCTCGCTCGCAGCCAGCGGCAGTTCACGCGCTGGATCTCAGGTGCTCCCCTGACCGTCCGCCTGCGGCAGCTGAGGATGCAGTTCCTGCTCGGCTTCGCCACCCCGGACCTGATTCTCTGGCTCATGGCGCTCGCCGTCGTCGTGCTTGCCGCTGTACTGATCATCCGGAGGGGCGACTCACGCGAACTGCGCGGCGGCCTGGGAATGGCCGCTCTCGCCGTGGTGGGATTCGGGCTGTCGGTAGCCGTCGCGGTGGCGGGGAGTGATCTCATCAACACCCGCGACCTGCTCGAGCTTTGGCTGCCGTTGGCGATCTTCGTGGCCGCCGGGCTGGGGGCTCGCAGAGCCGGACTGGCGGGCCTCGCCGGCGCGGCCACCCTCTGCGCCATCGGGGTCGCCTGCACGGTCTCCATCGACGCTAATCCAAGCTTGCAGCGTGCGGATTGGCGTCCGATCACGGCCGCGATCGGACCTCCGCCGATGGGTGGTGCGCGCGCGGTGCTGCTCCTGCGTTACGGCTCGCCTTATCCGGTGACGCTCTACAGGCCTCGCCTGCACGACATGTCAGCGCACCAAGTCGCGCAGGTGAGCGAACTTGATGTGATCGCGGTGGACAGTGCTCCTCGGAACCAACATTGCTGGTGGGGCGCAGCGTGCGCGTTGAGCGTCACGCGGCTTGCCCGCCCGCCATCGCTCGTGGGATTCAAGTTGGTGGAGGAGGTGCACACAGGCCGCTTCGTGCTGATGCGCCTTCGAGCGCGGAGCGCCGAGCGCGAGACCGAAGCGACGATCCTCGCCTCGGTCCCGCCGAGCGCCCGCCACCCGCACCGGGTCCTGATCGAGCCTGCCGCTCGATAGGCCTCGGCGCTGCCCGGAGGTTGTCCGAGATCTCCAAGAGCTTTGAGGGGTGGTCCTCCCGACTCATCCGCCCCGGTTGGGAACGTGCGGTGTGTCAGCCAGGTCTGACAGGACGGGAAGTAGCCGTGAAAAGGTGTCCAGCCCGCAGGTCGTGACCGACTTGGAGGCTCGGAGTTGCCGCTTCCCGCTTAGACTCAGGACGCGCTCGATGAGCTCGTCGGCGCGGCGAGAGAGGGACTGCTCGCGTCCTCGGTCGGTCTCGGCCTGACCGTCGTTCATCGCTTGATGGAGGCCCGAGATCGACGAGGTCGTCGGCCCGAAGGACCAGCGCAACCGGACCGGACCGCGAAGCGTCACAGCCATGGGCGTGGGTCGATGACGCACGGCGGCCGTCGGGTTGAGGTCAGCCGCCCACGAATACGGACGACGAGCTGATCGGCCGCCGACTCGACGACCTGCGCCTGGCGGTGATCATGCTCGACGGCCTGGAGATCGTCGATCGCACGCACGCCTGGTCGATCGCGGCCCTACCGATCCTCTTCGTGATCGACCGGTGGCAAGTCGCTGCGCAGGGCGATCAAGGAGGTGTTCGGCGAGCACGCGCTCGTGCACGGCTGCCCCGCAACCAAGGAGAGGAAGGTCACGCGTCCGGCGCTCATCAGGTCGATCTCGTGACGTCGCATTCGGTAGCCCTCGCGTCCGACCAAGAATTGCCGATATGCAGTCGTTCCCCGGCCGTTGGCGGGTGCCGGACACTCGCCACGCTGGCTCCGACCTCTGCCCAGCAGGAAGCAGAACCTGTACGGCACTGCCCGAGCGATTCCGCTGATTGTCGATCTCGAGCACGGCGGCGCGTCGCTCGTTAGCCAAGGTCCGGGGACCTGCAAGCACAACCGCAGCGCGCCAGAGTCGGTGCGACCGGCTGGGAGCGCCGACCGGCGTCGCCTGGGGCTCGCCAGAATCGGCCGCAGCCAAGCGAGCACCTGTCGCGGCGACATACCTGTGCGGACGCGAAGGCAGGGCCGGTCGGGCTACGACGGGAGAAATCCGAGTTTCGCCAATACGGGGTTCGAACAAGCCGGCCGGTCTCATACGAATCCGTTCGCCGGCCTGGGTGCCGCGCTGGCGGACGGCGATCATCCTGACGTCGCCGACGCGATCGCGCGACGCGACGCCGCGAACGGTGACGATCGTGCGGACAGCGACCGCGCACGCTCGAGATTGGGCGGTTGCGGTCGTCCGGCGCTGCGCTCGGAGAGGGAGGATCCGGACGCCTCCTCCGTCGCCGAGGCGATCGTGGGGATCGGGGCAGCCCTGACGACTGCCTTCGTCGGAAGCGGTCGTCAGCCGCCGGGCGGGGAATCGCCCGCTGGTTGTGGTGGAGCACCAAATCGACGCTCCGCCTGATATCCGGCCGGTGAGGGAGCTGGCGCCGAAAGCGAGGCCGGCCCCTGAGCTCTCAGCGAGCTTTCGACGACCGTCCCCCGCGCGGAACACAGACAGCCTCGCCGGCTTCGAGCGTATTGCACGTCGTCGAAGACGAGTCGGATCTGGGCATGCCAGCTCGGTTCTGCTTCGGCCTGGGAGCATGTCGGCGCCAGCCTTCCGGATCAGCACCTGACCGGCGAGCCTAGGAGCCGTGCGAGCAACCGCGAGCCCGGGACGATGTGCAGGCCGAGCTGCTCGAACAGCGTGACCGCATCGAGAACCACGTCAAGAACCTCTACGAGAAGCTCGGCGTCGCCTCGCGACAGGAGCTCGTCGCTCGCGTCTTCCTCGACGAGTACCGCCCGACGTCATGCTCCAGACACCGCTCACATCGCGCGGGCGCTTCGACCGCGAATCGCGGGCCTGGAGCAGCGGTGCGCATTTCGGACCGGCACGACCTGATAGGTGCTGGAATGCGTCCCATGACCGACGACGCTGACGCAACCCCTGCCACGCCTGATCCCGACGACCACGTCGCCCGCCTGCAGGCGCAGATCGACGCCGCCAAGGCCCGCCGCGCGGGCTACCGCGCGGAGGCCGCCGAGACAGTCGCCCGAGGGGGCCCCGTGCGCCCGACGGACGAGGAGCTGGGGATCATCAAGACCGACGACACGGTCGGCAGGATCGCGGCTGATGCGAGCGAGGAGATCCGGAGCAGGCTGAGCCGTCTGATGTCGCGGTTCGGGCGGGGCGGGAAGAAGTAGGGCGGACGGCCCCGGCCTTCGCACCCTTAACACCTGCAGCGGGGTGAAAGTCCGGGACTCTCGCACCCGCTGCTGCCAGTGGAGAGTGCTGGTTCAGCACCGATCCAGAAGGCTGCTCGGGAACGCCGACAGGGTCGTTGTCCCGGCCGGCGCTCCGACTAGCGCAGTCCAGCGATCCGCGCAAGGCAGGGAAGTCGCTTACGGCCGAGATGCTCCTGGCTCCCGCAGAGCAAGGCTCTCCGGCCCGGGTCGCTCGCTGCGTAGCGCGACAGGCCAGGCCCCGCCAGTCGCCTCTCAAGGAGTCGTGCCCGAGGCTCGCCTTCGACCGGCGTGCGTGCGCAGCCTCAGACACGCAGTCCTACGGACCCGTGGCGAGCCACGTCTGGGGATTGGTCGTGCACGAGTACGCTGTCCCGTTGTTGAACGTGATGTTCTCGCGGAGCTCGCCTGCGGCGCGTTCGTCGCCCGAGCTGTTGGTCCCGTGGAAGTTGCCGCTGAACGTGTAGGTGAATGTTGCCGGCTCGTTGTCGAACGTCCCGGTCTCGGTCACCGTCCCGCTGTTGAACGATCCGTCGCTACCGATCGCGATCGAAGCGAACTGAACGTGATCACCTCCGCTGTTATAGGTCGGAGTGCACGCGAGCAACGTCGGAACGGTCACGTCCTGCAACTGCGTGCCATCAGCCGAAACGGTGAACGACCCGGGTGAAACGTTCTGGTGGGTGGTAGAAGACACCGTGTAGCTACCCGGCGGCGGCGAAGTTGTCTGCGTCCCCTGCGTATCGCGGGTCGCCGACCACGTCTGGGGATTGGTCGTGCACGAGATCTGATTTCCGTTGTTGAACGTGATGTTCTCTCGCAGCTGGCCGGCCGCGCGCTCGGCACCGGCCGTAGTGGTGCCGTGGAAGTTGCCGCTGAACGAGTAGGTGAATGTTGCCGGCTCGTTGTCGATCACCCCGGTCTCGGTCACCGTCCCGCTGTTGAACGATCCGTCGCTACCGATCGCGATCGAAGCAAACTGAACGTGATCACCTCCGCTGTTATAGGTCGGAGTGCACGCGAGCAACGTCGGAACGGTCACGTCCTGCAACTGCGTGCCATCAGCCGAAACGTACAACGACCCGGGTGAAACGTTCTGGTGGGTAGTAGAAGACACCGTGTAGCTACCCGGCGGCGGCGAAGTTGTCTGCGTCCCCTGCGTATCGCGGGTCGCCGACCACGTCTGGGGATTGGTCGTGCACGAGTACGCTGTCCCGTTGTTGAACGTGATGTCCTCTTGGAGTGAGCCAGTCACCTGGGTCCGCATAAACCGCCCGCTCAGCGTATAAGTGAAAGTTGCGGGCGAGTTGGCAATCACGCCGGTCTCGGTGACCGTCCCGCTGTTGAACGATCCGTCGCTACCGATCGCGATCGAAGCGAACTGAACGTGATCGGCTATGCCGGTGTTATAGGTCGGAGTGCACGCGAGCGACGTCGGAACGGTCACGTCCTGCAACTCCGTGCCATCAGCCGAAACGTAAAACGACCCGTCCGAAACGTTCTGCGACGTGTAGGAAATGGTGTAGCTACCCGGCGTGGGAGCTGTAGTGAACGTTGCGGTCACCGATTGGTCAGAGCTCATCGTGACCGTGCACGTCCCGGTGCCGGAGCAGCCGCCTCCGGACCAGCCCGTAAAGCTCGAACCCGACCCTGACGCCGCCGTCAACGTGACCATCGTCCCCGCCGGATAACTATCCGAGCAGCTCCCCGGGCAGCTGATCCCAGACCCCTTCACGCTCCCCGACCCGGCCCCCGCCAACCCAACCGTCAGCGTGTAGGACGGCGGCGGGTTGGTCGCAAAGGTTGCGGTCGCCGATTGGTCAGAGCTCATCGTGACCGTGCACGTCCCGGTGCCGGAGCAGCCGCCTCCGGACCAGCCCGTAAAGCTCGAACCCGACCCTGACGCCGCCG
>Ga0116218_1001511_pt1 | contig 14570 bp, 10 predicted proteins | sample Sb_taG_2_FD_88966 | JGI IMG/M metagenome (GOLD analysis project Ga0116218, IMG submission 88966) | Peat soil microbial communities from Weissenstadt, Germany - Sb_50d_5_LS metaG | ecosystem: Environmental > Terrestrial > Soil > Wetlands > Peat | place: Germany: Weissenstadt | collected 2010-09-21 | reverse complement strand
TGTTAAAGTTCACTGCGTACAAGTCCTTTGTTTTTTGTGTAATTGCAAAGCACTGTACGCTCTTGGGCAGTCTTTGGCAAGCCAGGGCTGCCTTTTGGGTTCTGTTAGTCTAAACTACAAATGCAAGTCAAGTACATAAATATCATCGAAGCTCTGCATCAAGCTCTGGCGCATACCTCGAAATGTAGGATTATCCAGGTATCCGTGATTGGTAATGAAAGCAAGGATTCCATATCCTGTCTGCTCAATTCGCCACTGTGCAAACCGTATGAATTTCACGTAGTCATCATTGAGCCATTTCGGGTTGCGTTCTCCCAAAGGCTTACCGTCAACCTCAAAATAGTTCCCTACCTTCTTTCCTGACCTGCCATCATCACCATGTAAAAGGTCGGTAACCCATTCCCCCTTGTTAGCAGAGTGTCCAGAGTAAGGCGGATTACCTAATACCACCATTACAGGATAATCCTGCTTGACCCTGGCAGCCTCATTTGCCTCGTCAGATATGAAACCGCCAAGTAACAGCTTAGATCGACTAAACGCCTGTTCCAGCGTATTGGTCAGGTACACACCCAGGCGTTCATCCGACTCAAAATCATAGGCCCAGTTGCTGCGCTCCTCCTTTGGCAGATCAAGCGCGGCAAGTTGCATACCCAGCTTGAGGTGCGCTACCGCGTATGGAGCCATCAGCAATTCAAAACCGAAGAGTCGGGGCAGCAGATGTTCCCGCACGTATCCTGACCACATACCAGCATTCCCCGTCTTGCGGTAGGTTTCTCGAATATGATCGATAATCGTATAAGAGAACGTCCCTGTGCCACATGCGGGGTCGAGTAGTAAGACACGCGGGGATTTTTTCGTGCGTGTCTCGCCCTCTTCATCTACATAAGTGTAGGTGGTTGTTGAGGTATCGGCAAGACCATCGGGACAATCAAAATGTTCCCGTAAGAGGTAATCGACTGAACGCACAATGTAGGAAACGACAGGCTCAGGCGTATAGTAGACTCCACGAAGTTCGCGCAGCTTTGGATCATATTGCGTTAGGAATGTCTCGTAGAAATGTACAAGGGGATCTTCTCGGCGCGTGTGTTTACCAAAGTCTGCCAGCACTGCATCCATATCGGTCACGCCAAGTACTTGTGTTAGTTCGTTCACAAAGCCAATGAACGGTTCATCGTCAAAGTCGGTTCCAGCGATTGTGCTAAAAAGTTTGCGGAGGAAAGGGTTGGTACGAGGAATCTCCTTTGCTGCATCACTGCGATTGAATGGTTCATTCCCACGATGGTTATAACGGGCAGCAAAGAGGCCATAGGCGAGGGTTTGAGCAAACATATCCGCAAATTCTGCATGTGGTAGGTCTGGAAGCAATACTGTTTTGAATGCCTCATACAGTCCTTTCAGCGTGTCCGACGCCTCACGTTTATCAAAGGCTTGAATTGTAATATCTCGAATCATATGCGTAAGACGTGCCATGCGTTTTGCTAATTCTTCTGGCTTGCGAATAGGTTCAGCGCTATGTTGTAGAAAGCTACATAGCAAATCTCTTGTTGTTGATATTCCCGTTTTATCAGGTGTGAGCGACTTTCCTCCATAGGGTGTCGCCAGCCGGGCGGTCATCTGCTTCTCACCCTTGACATACCAGCGGAACTCAAGGTAGTCGGTTAAAATCAGGTTATCAAGCGCATGCAAGTAGCGTTTTAGCTGCTCGTCCTTCTCAGTCTTGTCGAGTGAGACGCCGATATCTTTAGCTTCAATGTATCCAATTGTGAGTGAGGTGCTGCCTGTTGAACGCAGCACTGCATAGTCAGGAGCGCCACATGCAACACGCTTTGGCTCATTGACCGCTGTAACCCTTTGCACCAGTCTCGGAAGCATTGTTTGTAGAGTGGAACGATAGCTATGTTCTTTTGCTATGCCGAGTTTGTAATATTTCTCAATTTCTCTGAGGTAGTCATGAAGGATAATCTCGCTTTCAGTCATCGCAGCCCTTTTCATTCCCTCGCTATTTATATATTACATTTGCTTTTTGGGTTAGTTGCTCGGGTATTTTAGCTCCTCAAGTGTAACGCAAGGTCGGAATTATGGCAATCTTTTGGCATATTTACTCTGATGCAACTGATGCAACCGTTACAAATACAGCATAATTCACCTACTCTACAATCATGCCGGGGTGTTCAACATGGTATATTTACAATGCTAAACCAATCATCATTCAATCAAGAAGCAACGCGTGAGTGAAGGAATATCTGGAGGACAAAACTCTATGGCTAAAAAAGTAATCATTCCGCTTCCCGACAAAGATTTCGATACAACGGAGGTTTCAATTCCCTGGAAACATTTTATAGAAGCTGGCCTGCAAGTAACATTCAGCACAGAAACTGGGCAGATTGGCCAGACCGACCTGCGCCTGCTTACAGGCGTAATTTTTGGACAATTGGGCGCAAAGCCGGACGCAATTGCCGCATATCGAGAACTCGAAAAGACTGAGGAGTTCCAGCACCCCATCCCATACGAAAACATAGACCCTCAGGAGTATGATCTGCTACTCTTGCCCGGTGGTCATGCCAAGGGCATGCGCCAGTATTTAGAAAGCAAGGTCGTTCAGCACAAGGCGCTGGAGTTTCTCAAACAAAACAAGGTGGTGGGTGCCATCTGTCATGGCGTTCTGGTGCTGGCAAGGACGATCGATCCTGAAACGGGGAGAAGTGTGCTTTATGGGAGAAAACTCACAGGGCTCACAAAAGGACTGGAACGCGCCGGCTATTACCTGACTTTTTGGCGATTGGGTGACTATTACCGAACTTACCCCGAGTATGTGGAAGACGAAACGGTGAGCGTGCTCAAGCACAGAAGCGATTTCATGCATAGTGGAAGTATCCGCAAGCCGTTTGTCATTGAGGATGGGAATCTGATCACGGCAAGATATCCAGAGGATGCTCATCTGTTTGCACAGAAACTGTTAGACCGGATCAAGATGAATACATGAGACACAACCGCGACAATCGCGACAACTGTGACAGATACTGCTGGCGAAATCAGCGAGAGCACGGACAAAGCGCAGGAGGTTTGCTAGGATAGCGAACAGGAAAAAACAGGAGGATGTAACCGGAGTTCCGCAGAAAGGAGCAACACCGTCATGTCATTGCAAGCAACCTCAATCAGGCCAGTGCCAGAAGAGACCGCACGCGTGGCCCGCGCCGCGTTCCCGAAAGGCAATCGCTACCTGGAGATGCGCGATATGCTAGGAACGATCTATACGGATGAACTGTTCGCCGATCTGTATCCGCGGCGAGGCCAGCCAGCAGAGGCACCCTGGCGCCTGGCGCTGGTGACGGTGTTTCAGTTTCAGGAAGGCCTGAGTGACCGACAAGCCGCCGAGGCAGTGCGCGGGCGCATTGATTGGAAGTACGCACTCTCGCTGGAGTTGACGGATGCTGGTTTTGATGCCTCAGTGCTCAGTGAGTTCCGCAGCCGCCTGGTGGCTCATGGAGCCAGTGAACGACTCTTGGGGGTCCTGCTGGAGCAGTTCAAAGCGCGGGGCTTGCTCACAGGACGAGGCAAACAGCGCACTGACTCGACCCATGTGCTGGGAGCGGTGCGCTTGCTCAATCGGCTGGAACTGGTGGGAGAGACGCTGCGCGCAGCCTTAGAGGACATGGCGACGGTGGCGCCAGAGTGGATGCAGAGGTGGGTTCCGCCGCAGTGGCTCGAACGCTATGGTCGTCGCATTGAGGAAGGACGCTTACCCAAAGGCGAGGCGGCGCGCCAAGAATATGCCGAGCAGGTGGGAGCCGATGGAGCGAGCCTGCTGGCACGGGTAGAGCAGGCAGACGCTCCTGAGGAGGTGCGTGAACTGGCGAGTGTGCGAGAAGTCGGCATCGTGTGGCAGCAGCAGTATGAGCAGCAGGAAGGCACGGTGCGGCTGCGCAACAAGGATGACTTACCCCCCAACGCCGAGCGTCACGATTCGCCGTATGATCCAGAGGTGCGCTATAGCACGAAACGCGATCTGCACTGGATCGGCTATAAAGTGCATCTGACGGAAACCTGTGAGGACGAGCAGGTGCACGTGATTACGCATGTAGAGACGACCTATGCGCCGGTGGCTGATGTCGCGATGCTGCCCGCCATCGATGAGGCGCTCTGCGCCACAGGCAGAGCGCCAGAGACGCATTATGTGGATGCAGGCTATATGGATGTGGACCTGCTGCTACGAGAGCAGCAGACCAAAGGCATTGCTCTGGTGGGACCGGTGCGTCCTGATCCAGGCTGGCAAGCTCAACAGCATAGCGGCTACGACACCTCGCAGTTTGTCTTTAACTGGCAGGCGAAACAGGCCACCTGTCCCCAGGGCCACACCAGTCTCACCTGGACCGAGCGCACCGAACAGCGCTCTGGTCGAGCCATCGTCGCGGTGCAGTTTGCCACCAAGACCTGTCGCGAGTGCCCGGTGCGTGCCCAGTGTACGCATGCGGAGCAGATGCCACGGCAAGTGACGGTGCGTCCCCAAGCCGAGCATGAGGCCTTACAGCAGGCACGGCACTACCAGCAGACCGAGGCGTTTCGCCAGCAGTATGCGCACCGGGCAGGGGTGGAGGGCACCATCTCGCAAGGCGTGCGTGCATTTGGGTTGCGTCAGGCACGCTATCTCGGCTTGGCCAAAACGCACTTACAAGAACTGGGCACAGCGACGGCGATCAACCTGGTTCGCTGGTCAGCCTGGCATCGCCAGAAACCTCGGGCGAAGACGCGCACGTCCCATCTCGCTGCCTTGGCTCATGTCGCTTAAGCCGACTTCGCCAGCAGTATCCGCTACATTCGCGACAAGTGCGACAACTGCGACAAACTTACATGGCTCATCGATGCCCGGAAGAACCTTTACTTTATCCTATGCCCATACTTAATCCTGTATCCATCTAGTTCATTATTGAAGATCCAGCCGACAACCTCGCCAATGCGAATGTTGTCATAGATATATCCCTCGATAGTAACGGCTGCCGACCCGCGTCCACTGATATCTTGCCGGCTCCTCTCCATCTTCTCAAAACGCTCTTGCCACAGAACCATATTCTGGGTTCGCAAATCAACCCAGCCCTTCTGCGCCCACGCATCCACGTCCTTTTCAGTAATCCTCACACCAGGTTCGATCCGCTCTGGGATGCTTATACGAGGACCACGAATAATCTGCTTGCCATCCGGTAGCAGAATGGGCAACCCGAGAGAAATGATCGTTTGACACATCCGATCAAACTCTTCTGACTGGATCAGTTGAGTGAGTTCCTCAGAAAGTTCCTCGGGCGTATGTTTCAGTACAGCTCGCAACGTTTCGTAGCATAATTTGAGCAACTCTGCTTCCCAAAGCAATTTGGAAATCTCAGGTGGTCCTAAATGCCCAAGCGCCACACTATGCGTACTGGTCTCTGCCTCTAAACGTTCTAGATCTGCCAGTGCCCGGTGACGTAGATAGCCTGCTCGATAGGTGGGATTCATCACTGCCCCATCGATGGCAGCAATCACATCTCTTCCCGTTGTGCTGCCCTGAATCTCCATTGCAACTTCGTGTGCGATCTCTTCTGGCGTGATGAACTCCATCTGACCAAGGGCAGTGATCGTTTCAAATTCGCCTTTGGTGAACAGGCCATTCTCGCCAGTGTCAATGATTGGCAGTTCGAGTTCTCCCAGGTTGCCATACGTACTATCAGGCTGATGCAGTTCGAGGTATTCATCAAGCCATTCAATTTTGCTGGTATAGCGATAAAGATATGTACCGTTTTTACCACGCTCTGGTATCCTACGGCAGGTAACATCCGCATAACCAATCAGACCACCAGGCTTGATCTCCTTCACAATTGGACCTCCTGCGGTGCGAGCCATCAAGAATAAGAGGCCAGTATGCGCAAACGCAACCGCAGTCTTGGTTATTAACTGAGCAGATGGCTTATCCTCACTATGAGTGTATGGGATATTCAAACCCATTCCACCTGTACCTGTCGTGCCGATTTTCAGGTAGAGACGCGTGCCAACCTCGACCATCGCTTTATTCAGCAGCAAGACATGGCGAATTAGTTCCGGTAAAGATTGGCTCAACAGCAGTTCATAAAGTGCCAGGCTAGTCTGTTCTGTTTTTTCGAGGGCGAATTGCAAATCGCTCGCTCGAACTGACTCTATTATCTCATTCACCTGTTTCCTGGCCTTGTTCGAAGCCGTATAATGGTTTTGATAACTAATAGCAGTTGCAGTGTTTATGCTATCTATAATGACATCTGGTTGATGTCTACGAATGATAGTAACGAGGCGAGAATGCTTGTAAGCATCCTCAATGTTGTCGAACAGGTCTGAGAATAATGCTTCTCGATGAGTTGGATCTACAAGTAACTCTTTTGGATTTTCATCCGCATATTCGTTCCGCACGAATATGTTGCCATATTCTCCAATCCACTCAATTGACTTATCACCAGATGCTTTACGTAGATAAGCTAAAGCACTTTCAATTTCATGACTGTACAACGAGGCAATTACAATTTTGCGGGGTGACAGGTTGGTGTCTGTGGCTATGCGGTGCGCAATTTGTTTGCCAACCAGACCTGCTCCGCCCAGGATGAGGTAACATTCTTTTTGGGGCATCATTGCACCTCCCAGAAGCGATGGGTTCGGCAGGTCTCATTACCCGCCCTCACTTAAATACTATATTGCCCCCCTGGCTCGGTGTCAAGAAAAAACTTGTGTCCTGGACACGAATAAAGTTTTATAATACTTCGTATGAACCATAAAGATCACGTCAACTTACTTCAAAAAGGCATCCCAGAAAAAGGAGGCATCTGGGCCGACCTTGGATCAGGCACAGGTGCTTTCACCCTTGCGCTCGCCGACCTGATCGAGCCGACAGGCAAAATTTACACAATCGACAAAGACAAGCGGGCGCTGAAAGAACAAGAAAAAGCCATGCGCGCCAACTTTCCCAGCGCAACAGTCGAGTACAGAAACGAGGACTTTACCCGGAGACTCGACCTTCCAAAGCTTGATGGTATCATCATGGCCAATTCTCTCCATTTTGTGCGCCACAAAGATCCTATCTTACAATTGATCCGTAGCTACCTGCGCCCAGGTGGGAGCTTCATTCTGGTAGAATACAATACAGATCGGGGCAACATGTGGGTACCTTATCCACTCTCCTATAGAACATGGGAAACGCTCGCACGCCAAAACGGTTTCACAGAGACTCAATTACTGTCAACAGTTCCAAGCCGCTACCTCGGCGAAATATATTCATCTTTAAGCAAATAATGTAGGGACTAGAATTTAATTCTCATCTCTCGGCCTGACAATCAACATTGGCAACTTTGTCGAGCCAAGGAGTTGCTCAGTCACGCTGCCTGCCATCAACCGTTTCAACCCTCCTCGACCATGCGTAGCGATAGCAATCAAATCACAACCAGTGAGCTCGTGAGAGCTTTCTAACACCTTACCCCTTTCCGCTACCTCAATGAGCGCGTTTGCAACATCTTTGCTTTCTTCAATTGACCACTCGATGACTAGATTGAGTTTCCCTATTTCGCTTGCAAGTAAACGTTCACGGATGCCAATCAGATACTTTTTAGCTTCATCGCGCATGAATTCTTTTGAACCATGTTTGGCTCTCTCTACTTGTTTGTTTGCCACTGTACTGAGAAGTAATGTGGCTTGTGCTGGTGTTGCTAATCCTGTCACCACGTAAGCTGCTGGCTCGAGCGATGCCTCTGCCAGCGCTGATCCATCTAATGCCACCAGGGCAGTAATCGGGCGCGTTGGATGTTCTGTATTCGGGGATGCGCTTATAGCAGCCGTTCCATCATCCTGCAATACCAGGACTGGAACAGGGCTATGTCTAGATACATATTGCGCGACACTTCCCAAAGCAAATCGCTTGAAGCCTGTTTCCCCGTGGCTACTCATCACGATTACATCTACTTTCTCTTCCTTGGCAGAATCGAGAATAGACATCCCAGCCGAACCTGGAATAATCGTTGTCTCAACTTGAATCCCCGCCAAAATATCTAAGCTGGCAATTTCTGCCAGGTATTTCTCAGAATTTTCCTGTTCCATGTCGATCAGGTCCTGCGCTAATTGGGGACTCTGTGCCATATCAGAACCATAAATATAAGGAGTATATGTCGTTGGTACACCAATCACTCTCAGTAGTAAGATTGTTCCATTTGAAGCATGCGCAATTCGTGCAGCTACCACCAGAGCGCCTTCAGCTAAAAGTGACCCATCCAGGGGTACCAGTATGCGTTTCAACATCGTCTTCTCCTTAGCTTTGATTTGAATGTGATTTCTATTCAAGGTGTCTTGAGTCGTTTGTAATCTCATAATACTACACTTAAAACAATGGGCAAAGAAACGAGGATACTACCAGGATGATTCCAGTAAATCCCAGCGAAAGGCCTACAATTCAAACACGAGACGTAATTATAATTTTAAATGCTTTGCGTGTGAGCAGGATTACATTGGATGAAAATCATGTCGTTGTGTGCTGCTTGTGATACTCTACGCCCTTGTTGTGATTGATCTGTGATTTCCTGGCTTTATTCTTAAAAACAAGTAGCAAGTGTACTTATGAATTGTAAGGGAAGCAGCACTCATTCCCAAATACTCAAGTATCACAAGGGTGAGTTGCAATCATTACTGAGATAGGAGGTCAGAATGGCCTATCGTTTTCAGGTCAATCATCAAACGTGTATCAACTGTGGCATTTGTATGGATCTTTGCCCTGTGCGTTGTCTGGATATGACACGTCCATCGGGTGAAGGAGAATTGGGGCTGCCGGAAGAATTGCTCTCTCCAATTCCCGGTCCCTATGCAGCCCGTTCGTGGATGATGCTTGCTCCTGTGCAGGTATCGCAATGTGTTGGATGCCAGGTATGTGCGCAAGAGTGTCCCACCAATGCAATCACCATTGAGACCAGCGTGAAAGAACTGGCATTCGCCAAATCAGGCCCTGTGTCTTATCTTCCGCCAGATAACGGCTGGCAACCGCTCGATGCGTACACTCGTGCTTTCGCTGAAGAGCCTGGCGAACAGCCTTGGGGCGAGGGACACGACTGGCATGTTGCTGAACGCAAGGCAACCTGGCAAAGCTGGCGCACCTGGCTTGGTGAGCGTAAAGAAGACTTGCGAGCGCCCTGTCAGGCAGCATGTCCTGTTGGCACCAATGCAGGCTTGTATGTGAGCCTGGTTGCCCAGGGGCGTTATGACGAAGCGTTTAAGGTAGCATCAGAACCTAACCCATTTCCTTCGATCTGTGGGCGAGTATGTACGGCACCTTGTGAGGATGAGTGTCGCCGTGGTGAGTTTGACTTACCCATCGCTATCCGTGATTTGAAGCGTTTCGCTTCTGATCATGCTACGCAGAAGGCGCGCAAGATCACACCACCCAAAAAGTGGCTTGCTGAGCGCGTTGCGATCGTCGGAGCAGGCCCTACCGGACTGAGCGCTGCCTACTACCTTGCGCGACGCGGCTATAGGGTGACCGTCTTGGATGCGATGCCGGTCGCTGGTGGTATGATGGCCATTGGTATCCCTGATTACCGTCTGCCGCGAGAAGAAATTAATAGCGACATCGATGCCATGCGCGAACTTGGTGTAGAGATCAAACTCAACACTGCCATCGGACGCGATGTTCAATTCGAGGAATTGGAAAGAGAATTTGATGCGGTTCTGCTGGCCGTAGGTGCCCAGCGTAGCCAGCGTTTAGGCGTTCCTGGCGAAGATTCGCATGGAGTTATCCCTGCAACTACTTTCCTCATGGACTTCAATCTCAATCCTGAAACCAAACTTGAAGGCAGTATCGCTGTCGTAGGTGGTGGTAGCACAGCTATGGATGCTGCGCGTTCAGCCTTGCGTGCGGGCGCAAGTAGTGTTCACATTCTCTATCGCCGTACTCGCGTTGAAATGCCTGCCCAGGCCGAAGAAGTACGTGCTGCACTCGCCGAGGGTATCGAGCTACATGAGCTTGTTGCGCCAGTACAGATACTCTCATCAGAGGGACATGTCAAGGGTGTGCGCTGCCAGCGTATGGCTCTGAGCGAACCCGATGAAAAGGGACGCCGCAAGCCTGTTCCTGTGCTTGGTACCGAATTCGATATCCCGTTGGATGTTGTGCTTGTCGCAATTGGTGAAGCGCCAGATCCTTCCTTCTTGCCCGAAGGAACCAGCGTTGGTGTAGCTCCATGGGGCGGTCTTCTGATCAACCCTGATACCCTCGCTACAGGCGCTCCAGGAGTCTTTGCAGCAGGTGATGTCACGTATGGCCCGAAGTCGATTATTCATGCAGCCGCGCATGGTAGGCTGGCTGCCAGATCTATACATGCCTACCTCAGTCATATTGCGCTTCGGGACATTACTGAACTGCCAGAGGATGAATTCCAGACAGTCTCCAGGCTGCCTTCTGATGGTCGCATAACACTGGATTTGCGGCCAACACCTCGTGAACTGATGCCTTTGAGAGAAGGCGCAGAAGCTTCAAGAGATCGGATAGAATTCGCTCTAGGATTCACCGAGAAACAAGCACAATGTGAGGCCAGTCGCTGCCTGCGCTGTGATCTGGCATACCTTGTTCCATCAATCAAAGTAATCAGTGCTGACAGCGTGGTGTCAGCAAAACGGTAGGGGCCGATTTATCGGCCAACGGACTGGGCGGGTGCGATGTATCACACCCATGAACTAGAAATAGTGAGGAGATTTTAACATGAATGTCGTTCAACTTACCAATGCAATCGTTGGGGGAATTAACTCGGGGTTAGAGCAGTTTCTGGAGGGAACTCTTGCTGCCATGTTACCGGTTATCTGGTTAGTCCTGTTGGGACTGCACCTGGGTCGTCCCTACATCCTGGATATGATCGAGCGTTTCACCTTGCGCCTGGGCGCTGACTTGCTCTGGCTTATCTACGTTGGGCTACGTGATTTTCTGATCATCTCGGGTGTCGTTATGAGCTTTATGTTCTTATTCCCGGATGTTGTTTCTGCTGATCAGCTACCACTGACTGGCGGACTAGCCGCAGCATGTTTGTTTGCCGTTCTGCTGGTCAAATTGATGGGCGACCCCGATCACAACTTGCGTGAATATCGCATTGTGACAGGCATACTGGCCCTCGGTGCCTTGCTCTACTTCGTGCCCTACGTCTTCGGTGTTCAGCTCAATTCCGTCGCAACGGGTGGACCATTCGCAAGCACCAGTAATTTTCTGGTTTCTGGCAACAATACGAACTGGGCAGTCGCATTGGCATATGTTTCCGTCGCATTGTTTGCGATCATGGGAGCCATTGCTACTGGATACACACTGATGACCGGTGGACGCGCTGAAGTACCCGAGGCTACCACATCGAAATAACGTGGTGTCTAGGGACAGCTGCTCAAAGGTGAAGTAGTTAGCTTACTTTCATACGAGATGATATCATATCGATTTCTGTCACAAGCAGAATAGATGCTTCAAGAGAAACAAGGAGTTATAAAATGAACGCTACTGATGTCCAGAATGCAATTACAGCTGCGCTTCTGCAGGGCGGTCAAACGTGGATGATTGCCAGCATTGTAGCCTTTCTACCAGCCCTCTGGACGATGGCTCTGATGATGCACCTGGGTCGTCCATATGTCCTGCGCACGTTGCGCCGTATCGGATTGCGACTCGGCGCTGACGTCTGGTGGATGTCCTACCTGCTCATACGCGATGCTATGTTGCTCATCACGTTTGGGTTGAGCTTCATCTTCTTCAACCCAGGTCTGGTGGCCAACCTGGCTTTCCCGATCACGGCTCCATTAGCGGCCCTGTTTTTGCTGCTTGCCCTGGCCGTGAAACTCGCACGCCGCGTTGACGACGATGTTAATGCTTTCAGACTTGCTACCGTTTTTCTAGTAATTGGCGCTTCCCTTTACTATATCCCGCTGGTCTTTGCGGTAGAGGCAACAAGCCAGAATTACCTGTCTTGGTTCGTCACAAACTTTACCAGCAATACGAATGTCACCGTCGCACTTTGGATTATGTGGATCTCACTAGCGGGTGTAGCTGTTGTCACAGCCTGGTTGTTCATACACGCTTTGACGAACGCCACTCGAACAATGGGAAAGCAGGTGGCTCCAACTGAAACCACAGCTGCACGCGAGTCCGCAGCAGTCGCGCAGTAAACTTTATGAAACAGGGATGGGGCTTGCCCCGTCCCTGTTTCATAAAGAGCTCCGTCCTAATCTCTATCCATAGCATCATCCATACATCACCATCGAGCAAGATGAGGTGTGCTTTGTAGACGATTGAGAAAGCGCTTTACAACAAGCTGATCAACGTTTTTACCCACGCGCACAAGCAGAATATTTCCTGGCTCCATACTTATATCTGGCTCTGTTGTCGCAAACTCTTCGAAGCCCTGCGATCCGAAAAGTCGCGCAATTAATTCACGGTAGCGATGAACACTAATTTGTAAGCTATCTGTATCCCAATGCCAGGATAATCCCATAGCAAAAAGAATCATATCTTCTAAAGCATCCAATTCAAGAGCAAAATCCAGTATTTTGTGAGCAATCCCCATGCTTCGCCAGTTTGAACTTACCTCGATCGTTACCTCGTACACATTCTCAAATCCATCCCACCAATCATCCCCAGGGGCCAGTGTCACCTGGGCGACAATTTCACCTTCAGGTGTATGTGCAAGTGCAAGGGCACAATCTGGACTTTTCGCAAGATTGAGGAGGAGTTGATGTTCTCTTTCTGGAAGCCGTGCAAATGCATGCAACCCACTATCTGGGGCTAGACGTTCAACCAGCGAAGGGGGACAAAAGTCGCGCAGTAATAGAGGGCCAGCGGAACTTTCAATGGTTTTGATGCGCGAAGGAGTTTGAATGCCCCGTATATGGAGCAGGTCAAATATCCCTACCATTGGCGATATTCGCTGAGTTGAGGGAAAGGCTTTACGCACGGTAGCAGGTAATAGGAGTTGGCGTAGAAATGCAACGGTACGACTGTTCGTGCGTGTAATGGTGATTCTCCGCGGCTGCGCCGGAAAATCTTCACGCCGATCCAGGAAAGTTGTTGGGAAACTCGCAACGCCAGGTGCTTTTCCCAGCGCTTGTTGTATCTCTTCCTCCAGTTCTGCTTCTTTAAGCCACATAGGACGCCAGCGTTGAACCCACTCCTCTGGCAAGCGTTCGGGTAATGTTTGATCCGAAATTTCTGCCCAGAGCATGCTCCAGGCGCGCGGAACGACGCGGTAAACATCATACCCTCCACCACCTACTGCGACCCAGCGACCCTGACAATAGGAGTGTGCTAATTGGTGCGCTAACCGCATCTGTGCTTGTATACTACTCAAAGTGAGTTCCAAATGCGTTAATGGATCCCATGCGTGAGTGTCGCATCCATGATTGCTAATGATGACATCAGGTGCAAAAGTAATAACCAGGGGAGGAAGTAGCGAGTTCATCGCTTCAATATACGAATCATCTTCGGTAAATGGTTCCAGCGGTAAATTTGCCGCATAGCCGCGTCCTAACCCATCACCCACTTCCAGTACATCCCCTGTGCCAGGAAAAAGATAGCGCCCGGTTTCATGCAACGAAATCGTCATCACTCTTGGATCATCATAGAAAGAACGCTGCACCCCGTCACCATGATGTGCGTCAAAATCAATGTAGAGTACTTTCGCTTCTCTCTCCTCTAATAGTCGGGCTATCGCAACTGAAACGTCATTATAAACACAAAAGCCTGAAGCACGTTCGGCCCATGCATGATGTAGCCCTCCCGTGGGGTGAAAGACATGTAGAGGACGATCGTTCTCCGAGGTAAATGTTCCGCCCTCAGGTAGTCCCATTACTGCGCTCAATGCAACGAGTGTGCCGCCTGCTATAAGCGCTGAAATATCGTGCATTCCTGGTATAGGGGGAGTATCTCCCTCACCGAAACCATATTGTTCAGCCAGTTCCCGCATAATTATTTGTGTTGTTTCAGTATCGATTTCATTCCGAAATGGGTCAATTTCTTCTGGGACACTTAGTTGCTGGACCGCAGTAATGTAAGCTTCTGAATGTATGAGTTTCAATTCTTCAATGGTAGCGGCTCGTATGGGTAATTGACACTGTTTGTCGTCAGGATTCCACAGTTTGCTGGTTTTAAGTAAATCTATCAAGGCAACAATGCGCTGGGGCTTCATTGGATGCTCAGGTCCAAAATCATAAGCAAGCTCACCCTGATCAAACGCTAGACGAGACCTTGAAAGATTGGGTCGATCATCCATGAGTATCCCCTTCCAACTGGAAATCTGCAAAACTGTACGGGATACCAGCTTGCTGCAAACGTACTAACAGGGGTGCTGGATTAATTGTGCCAATGCGTACGGTTGCTGCATGAGGTATCCCTTTTTTTGGTGGGGCAACTATGATACTTTCTATCTTTATGTGCAGTTCGGCTGCCAAAAGTAACATTTTGGCCAGTGATGTTGGATTACCTGTATGAAGTGGAATATGTAAGTTCATTCCCGGCTCAAATGCGCCAAGAGTGCGTGCAAATTCAATGAGTAAATCGCTGCGAGTAAGCAAACCAACTAGAAATA
>Ga0116218_1001510_pt1 | contig 14576 bp, 15 predicted proteins | sample Sb_taG_2_FD_88966 | JGI IMG/M metagenome (GOLD analysis project Ga0116218, IMG submission 88966) | Peat soil microbial communities from Weissenstadt, Germany - Sb_50d_5_LS metaG | ecosystem: Environmental > Terrestrial > Soil > Wetlands > Peat | place: Germany: Weissenstadt | collected 2010-09-21 | reverse complement strand
CGGCGGACTCGACCGGTGTGCTCGAGCTCGCGCAGGAGGTCGAGGACCTGCCGGTAGCTGGCGTTTGCGCGCTCGGTAATCGTGACCGCGCTGAGCCCGTCGCTCTCTCCCTGCAAGATCGTCCCGAGCTTGTCGGCCACCAACACGTCGATCGCCTTCGACGCCTTGGCTCGCTTGGCTGGGGTTCTGGGGCGCGAGTCAGGCGAGCGGAGCGGGTGTTTGGCGACCTCCGTCAGCGACTTGCCCGGCGCTTGAGCAACGACCTCGGCGCTAGCGCGATTACGCGGCGCCCCGCTGCGTTGGTGGCGAGCCGACGCCGGAGTTTGACGACGCCTGGGGCCGGCGGTGCCGTTCGTCGATGCGCCAGTCGTGCGGCTGGGGGAGCGCTCGCCCGACAGCGCGGCTCGCGCGTCCTCGAGCGCGATCAGCTCGTGGCTTAGCTCGGCGAGGCGGCCTTCGATCGATGCACGTATTTGTTCAAGTGATGGCATCCGCGGATCGTACGGATCTCACCGGTCGGCCGGCGCACCGCACCGGCGCGGCGGTCGTCAACAGCTTCGCGGCTCGTATCGCGCGAAGGCCACCGTCCGACGCCGCCAGACCGGCCTGCCCCCTTGCATGGAAGCGATAGCGCGGTCGAGTCGGAGGTTGGCGCTCTCAGCGGGCCCGGTCGTGAATCGCGAGTCTCGTGCGGAAGGGGAGTGCACGATGCGCCGGTCGCGTGCCCCTTCTCGGGCCTTCTTATCGGCGCAAGCCGACGCTCGCTGGGATCATCGGTGGCCGGCGGTGGTAGACCGTGTCGACAATCTCGGGTGTATCGATTCTCTGGAGATACGTCGTGCGCCAGGTGGGCCCATGCGAAGGAGATGACGGAGGACAACACGTCATCCGTGTCGGCTGGACGCCGGCTTTGGCTGATCGGTTATCGCGTGTTATCGCTCTGTTATGACGGCCGTGAATCATGATCTCCAACGGTTAGCAGTCCCGGCCGAGCGTATGGCCGACGTCGTTGAAGAGGTTCCCTTGGAACAACTGTTTACGATGTGAGTTGGGATCGCAGATGCGACGGTTGATCGGTGTGTGTGCCTTCGTGGGGCTTGTCAGCTTTGGGGCGACCAATGCCTTGGGAGCCGAGAGTTGGTCGTTCCCTGCCACGTTGGCCCGCATTGACGGGTTCTCTGGGGTCTCTTGCGTATCGATTACGGCATGTACCGCTGTCGGCGCGGCGCCCGACGGCCTGAGGGTCAGCGGAACCGGGGCGGCGGGTTGGGTCGGCATGCGCTGGTCGATCCAGCCGACTCCCGATCACCCCGGTTCCAGTGATACGGAGAATGAGCTGGCTGCGGTGTCGTGCACGGCGCGAGGGGCCTGCACTGCTGTCGGGGACTATTCGACGTACGACCGTACGGGCCAGTTGAACACCACGCCTTTGGTGGAGCGCTGGGACGGAGCGCATTGGTCGATCCAGCCCACGCCGAGACCTCCACACGCCGGGGTTTATAAGCAGTTGTTCGGCGTCTCGTGCGCGTCGAGCACCGCCTGTACCGCCGTTGGCTACTACATCACCAAGTCCGGCTCTCTGAGCCTCGGCTTGGCCGAGCGCTGGAACGGAAGGACCTGGTCGGCGGAGTCCGTCCCCAAGGCTGCTGAGCTATTCGGGGTTTCGTGTACCTCGAGCAGGGCCTGCACCGCAGTCGGCCTGGGCCAGCCATACAACGCTCGCGACAGTTTCGGGCTTGTGGAGCGATGGGACGGGCGGCGCTGGTCGCCCCAGACCACGCCGAATCCTCCAGGCACGACGGGAAGCGTGCTCAGTGGAGTGTCATGCCCTTCGAGAACGGCCTGCACGGCGGTCGGAAACTACGGCAGCGATTCGAGCCAGCAGACGTTGGCCGAGCGGTGGGATGGCAGGAGCTGGTCGATCCAGCCAACCCCCAACCCGCTGCCTAACAGTGCTCTCGCTGGAGTGTCATGCCCCTCCGACAGAGCGTGTACTGCGGTCGGGACCAGGGCTGAGGGTCCGGGGTCGTATTCGGCGACACTCGCCGAGCGATGGGACGGCAGGAGCTGGTCTATATATCCCACGCCGAACCCTCCCAGCGACGTAGGCGACAACCTTAGCGGCGTGTCCTGCGCGTCAGCAAGATTCTGCACCGCGGTTGGTGGGGCTCGCGGAGGCTTGGTGGAGCGATGGAGCCCGAGCAGCGCGAGGCTCGCGGGTATACCGGAGTATGGCTGCGTGAGGACGTCGCAGACCGTGCGCATGATGGGAAGCGCAATCGCCTCGGTGAGGTGGAAGCTGGACGGCATGCCCGTCAGCGGCCGAGCAGTGCACCCAGGCTCCCTATATGTCGCTTCGATTTCGCCCGCGTCCAAAGCTCACAAGTTGACCGTACATAAGCTGGCCGTGATGGTCACTTTCAAAGCCTTCAGTCACACCTATCCGATCACGTTTCACCGGACAATGTACGGCTGCCCCCGCCCCTAATCGAAGGTCATGGGCCCAGCAGCCCGTACAGCCGACCTCTTCACAGACCAGCAGGCGGTAGGCGACCAGCGAGTCCCACGCGGCCGCGCCACCAGCCGTAATGCCGCAGCGCGCCACACTCCGGCCCTAATCAGCGCCGCCCTGATGACCGCAAAAGTCCTACTGCCCACCGCCGCCGTGGCGATCCGTCGCGGTCGCGCTCAGCATCGTCGGATGCGGCGCAACGGCCAGCAGCAGCCCGACCAGCAGCCCCGCTTTGCAGCCCAATCCCCGCGTTAGGACCCCCTACACCCCGACGTTCCTACCGAGCTCGAGCAGGGCAACGTGAAGGAGATCACTTCGACCTCCGGTTTTTTGATTCAGAGCGCGTTCAAGCACGCCGTCAAATATCCGGCGAACGACTCGAGCGCGCAGGCGACGATCCGTTTCTCTACGCAGGTGCCGTCGTTCGTCAGCCCAACGGAGCTGTCGAGCCTGCTGCAGAAGGAGAAGGTCAACCTCGACGCGAGCGGGCTCCGAGGGACGCTGCGCCGAGTTCGGATCCTCCGCTCAGATCCACGTTCACGTCCCCTGCCCGCCGCCCTGACGCCGCGGGAGGTGGCTGTGGCTGATCGTGCTGTGGCCGTGGGTGCTGTCCGGATGGCTGATCTGGTTCATGGTCACGCTCGCGCTGACCGCCGTCGGGCTCGCGCTCGCCAGCGCCGGCGCGCCCATCTGAGCCCGTTGGGGGCCCCTAGTTGTCCTGCGTTGGCCCGATGCTGGCGGCGGCCTGACGGAGCTCGGCCGCGGATCGCGCAGGGGATGGTGCATGCGGACGACCACATGAACGGTCACCGCTCCTGACACCAAGCCCGTATGTTCACCCACGTCTGCTGTTCGGACCAGCCATCGGAGGCGCTGGAGCGCCTACACCAGCTCTGCGTATCACAGGCTTTGCTAGCTCATCTCCCGATCGGGCAATGCCTTAGCCGTGGTGGTGCTTACGATGGTGCTTGTGCGGCTTCCGTCCTGCTGAAACGACGACACTGACGGGAGCGCCATTGGCAAGACTGGTGCCGGCGCCTGGGCTGAGCGACAAGACCCTGCCACGACGCGTGCTTCGGCTGTATTGGTGGCGAACGCTACCGACAGTGCAGTGGCCAGCGGCGATCCGTTGCTCGACCGTCGCCAGGCTTGCACGGTGAAACCCCGGCACCTTGCAGGACGGAGGCGGCGCCGGCCATTGAACGTTCGGGGAGGCACTGACGTTCAAGGTGTAAGGCACTGCCGTCGGATTCTGGTTCTGGTCGGTGCCGAGATAACCCGAAACGATGAGGTAGTAGGTGCCGGCAGATTCCAGCGTGTGAGAAAAGCGCTGTGGCACCGTGATCCCGTTGTTCGGAGTGGAGCCGTCCGTTCCATCCAGCTGGTTGCCCTGGGCGTCGTCGAGGTTCACGGCGGCACCGCCACAATAGCCCGCACTCGTCGAGCAGCTGGGATTCTCGGTATCGGTGATCGTCACCGACAGTTCGGTGCCTTTCTGCGCGTAGAAGACGTAATAATCGCTCTCGTTGTCGGTCACGAGGCTGCCCGAGTAGCTCGTCGTGGAAGCCGTGTTCACCGGGCACGCATTGTCTCCATTGAAGTCCTGCCCACACGGCCCATTCGCAGCCGCGGGTGCAGCAGCGAGTAGGGTCGCAACGAGCATACCGGCCAGGCCCCCCACCGATCGTCTGACGGTCCTATTAGACATCGCGTTCTCCTTCTTTTGACAGCGCGCCACCGAGCAGGCGAGGCCGTCGTCATCGTCCCCGTTGATTCCCATGCCTTCTGGGATCGCCGCGCCCCACTGCGGCGGGAACCACTGTAGCGAGCTTAGTCAAATGGTGCCGTGCGCCCGAGCCCGACGCGCGCCCTCTCTTCCGTTAGGCGCCGACGACGCGGACGTGGGCCGTCGTCGACTCGCGCAGCCTCGCCGCGAGCGGGTGCGCTCGCCGCGAGAACAGCCGCCGACGCGCCGGTAGCAAAATAATGTCGAAAGCGCCGTTCGCCGCCCAGTCGGCCAGCGACGTATTCCCGTCCTCGACGACGACCTCGAACGCGATCCGCTCGGCCAGTGAACCCAGCATTCGGCGCGCTTCCTCTAGCTCCCGCTGCGCGGCGTCGTGCACCGCGTCGTTGTAGTCGCGAGCGCTGACGCCGGTTCCACGCACGCGCGTGTCCTTGGGCGCGAGCGTTACGACCGTCAGCTGCCCATTCTGAGCGTGGATCAGTTCGCGCGCATGATCGATCGCCCGAACGCTGGATGCGCCCCGCTCGTAGAGCGCCAGCCCACGCGGCCCGGCGTTCGCCGAGTCCGCGGTCGCCGCGTCAGATTGGCGCGCGCCTAGGACGCCCTCGGCGACCGTGGACGGTGCGCGCGAGCTGGCATCGCTGCTGCCCGACAACTGGGCCATCGCCTTACAGATCTTCTCACGGCCGCAAGGACTCGCAAGGCAACCTCGTGCGGGTCCGGCTCCAGGGTCCGATCGCATCCCGTCCGCGGATCGGCTCGGAACCGCTTCGCCGTGAATGCGGAAAGTTCGCAGGCTTCGAGCTCTTTGCCGCAATCGACCCGAGGACGCAGCGGTCGGGCCGCGCTCACCGGCGCGCCTGCAACTGGGCCGATAGGAGCCGCGCGTCGGCGGGCGCGCTCCCGCGGGAACGCGCGCTCGCTTCGCGAAAGCAGCGGCAGTCGGTCCGACCGGCCTAAAACGGGCGCGAGGGCTGCGCTGGGCGATCCGCTCGCGGGTCGGGATTGATGGAGTTGCCCCAAACCCTGCTGATCGGAGCTCGGGGTCGGAGATACGATCCTAGTCGTGGATGGAGTCGGTTCGTCGTCGAGGCGTGATGTCTACGTGCTTGCGAGGGCCGGAGAGCGCCACCGCCGTGTTCAGTCGGGTTCCTGGTAACGTAGGCGGTGTTGGGGGTTAGCTCGTTTCGGCGAGGTCGGGTTGCTGGGTGCACGTGTTGGTGCGCATGTCGCGCGTGGGGGTTCCGTATCAGGTGATGTCAGTATGTGGGCGTGGCGGGCTGATGAGGCTGGCCTTGGCACTAGCGTGCTTGACCGCGTCATTCGCCACCGGCGCAGCTGCCATGGCGAGCGGCCGCGCACTCAGGTCGCCTGCGTTGGAGTCGGCCTACATCCCGCGGCCGGAAGCGGTCGTTTCGGTGAGCCCTTCGCCGCCCGCGCCGGTGCCTGTCGGCACGAAGGTATGTGCCAGCGGCGCTGGTAGCTACATGCCGCGAGGAGATTCGTTCATTAGGGCCGAGGTTTCCTGGGGAGACGGTGCCGCCGCGCGGCTGGCGAGGCTTCGCCATAGGGTCTGCCATGTGTTTGTTCGGCCTGGTCGCTGGACCATCCGCCTCAGGGTCACGGCCTTGGCGAGGGTGAGTGGAGCCCGGCGGCGGCGCGTTACCGTGAAGAGCAAGGTCACAGTACGCGTCCGGGCGCGCAAGCGGCTGGTGCTCTCCGTGGCGCCGGGGCTCGACATGCTGGATCTCGATGGGTTCGGCGATCCTTACGCGACTCTCGGCGGGGTCTTTAGCCCCGTGATGAGCGGTGATGGGAATCATGTCGCCTGGGGGTTTAACAACCCCGATGGTGACGTCGGCTTTGTCTGGCGAAATCTGCTGACAGGCGAGACGATCGTTCAGGATGGCATCGATGCCCCCTTTGACATGTCGGCCGATGGCAGGTATGTCGCATACGCGAAGGCTTCTGAGTTCGCCAGCGACGGGTACATCGAAGCAGAGGAGGTGTTCCTGTGGGACACCGAGACAGGGCGACAGGTCTCGATCGACCGAAAAACCCCGAAAGACACGAGCGATGATGGGTCGACCGACGGCGTGAGTGTGAGCGCCGACGGACGGTTCGTTGCCTTTGACTCGACCTCGCAGGCGCTAGCGCCCGCCGGCGAAACCTTGTGCACGCCGCTTGTGACCCCCGGGGACTGCAACGAGGCCGCAGGCTATGTCTATCTCTACGACCGCGCGTCTAAGTCGCTCGTCCCAGTGCCACGACAAGCCATGTTTGGCGGACAGCCAGCGCTGAGCGACCCGGTTATTTCCGGAAACGGCGAGGTGGTCGCGTTTCACGACAGCCTCGATACCGACGTCTGGTACACGCAGACTGGAGTCGTCCGACGGATAAATGAAAGTGATTTCCCGTGCCAGACGGACTCACAATCGCTGGCGCTCTCCTCCGATGGCACGACTCTGGCCAGCAACTGCAGCGGGTCCGTGGGTGTCATCAAGCTCGGCGGTCCCGCCGGGCCGGACACGGTCGAATGGACCTACACCTTCCCCAACCCGAACGGATACGACAGCAGCGCGGCTCTGTCGAGTGACGGAAGCGTGATGGCCCTGCTCGGAAGCCCGGGTCCAGCCGGCTGGGGACTATGGCCTCTATGGCGCGTCGAGTTGCCATCGGGAGCGATGTCTCTGCTACCAGCGCCGGGGGACATTCCGGGACTGCGCCCAGACCCAAAGCTCCAGATCGGCATGGGGGACGATCGAGTCACGATCAGCACCAACGGAGATCAGATCACAGCCGCTGCGTGCTCGATCGAGGCGCCGACAGGCGGGGGCCAAACATGCCCGTCGCGCACAGACGTCTTCCGATGGACCGCGTCAAACCCATAGCCATCACAACTGACCCTTGCGGCCGAGAACAGGCAGGCACGATCACCCCACTCCTTTGAGCAAGAGGAAGGCCAGACGCCGACCTGGCATAAGGCAGCAGCGCGCCTCGACGACCTCTGCTGCTTTGAACTGCCAGGAGGCCTCGGAGCTGGCGATCGCTTCCACAAGACGGCGGATGGAAGCCGACTATCGCTTCGCGACCTGGATATCGCGGGGCCGCCGGCACCCGCGCTATCGCGATGCCACGACTGCAATCGTCCGCCTGTGCCGGCCCGCTCGAGTACAACGGTGACCAAACGCAAGTGCGTCGGTCCAGGCGGTGTTAGCCGCCGACCCGGTGGCCAGCAGGCGGCCGACGGCGTGGAATCAGAAGCGTCGACGGCGCCCGAAATCTGTTCTGCCCCGGACGATCAGCGAGCGGCCGGGAACAATCGCCGGCCCCGCGGAGACGCACGGAGACGCACGGATTCGTTCCGGAGGGGAAGAGCGCCCGACGCACGGGCGGACTGTCGCGTTGTCGGGCGGATGCGGCAGGCTGACGGCCGGCCGGTGGGCGCGACCCGACCGACACTGCGCCTGGCGCTAGCCGGGCGGCCTCCAGGACTGGCTGGTTGTTTTCACCCGCTGTCGTTGGAGTGTTCAGATTCCTCACCCCGGGTCCGCAGCTCCCGGTTGGTCTCCACACGCCAAGCTGCGAGCATGGCGGGAGGCAACGTACGGGCAGTCATCCTGTCTGCAGGGGCCTGGGTGAACCGAACATGCAAAGGAGGTGCACATGCCACTGGTGATGATCGATCTGCTCGAAGGGCGCACCGCCGAGGAGATCGACGCGATCTCGGACGCTGTGCATGGAGCGATGGTGGCGCTACTCGACGTCCCGGAGCGCGACCGCTTCGATGTCATCACCGAGCACACCGCCGCGACGCTTCGCTTTGACCGCAACTACCTCGACATCGATCGTACCGGGGCCTTCCTGATGATCCGGATCACGCTCGCGGCGGGCCGCAGCACCGCCGCCAAGCGGGCGTTCTACGAGCGGGTCGCGGCGCTGCTGCACGAGCGGACTGGCATCCGAACGGAGGACGTCACGGTAATCCTGGTCGAGAACGGGCGCGAGGACTGGTCGTTCGGCCGCGGACAGGCAAGCTACCTCGAGCTCCCCCGTGAGGCGTGGCGCTGACAGCGAGCGTCTCCAAACTTCGGTCATAACCCCGCGTCACGGGCGGCCCCTCCGGCGAGTCCCGCCGCGACTTCCGCATCGAGTCGAAGCGAGCGCGGCGTGGGGGGCGGTCCCGATGTCGAGATTGAGCACAGGCAGAACTCTCGCCTCCTTCGAGTCGGGCGGGTCACACTTCCGCTCTCAGCTGGACGGGGCCCCCCTCACGCATCTCGGACAGCATCTTGAGATGAGAATGCTCTCGGAGATGCGGCATGCCGTCAGTCCAACACCGACGTCGCGGGTGTTCGCTGGTGCCGACCATCGCATCTAAGAGAGCAATCTCACCAGAGAATGCTCTCGACTATGCGTGAGGGGGGACGGGGCTACTCGGAGCCCCGCTTTCGCACTGCGACAAGCATCTCTACGACGCGCTCGCTTGTCTCGGATTGCGCGGAACTCGCGCATGTCGCAGCTCGGGCCCTGCCGCGATGCGGGCGACCCGACCGCTCAGTCGCGCTTGCCGCGCCTTAAAGGTCCGTTGTCGCGGGTGTAAGGCATGCCCGACGCCCGAGCGAAGCGGGTCTGCCGCCACCTCGATTGTCGTTCTCTAACGCGTACGGATGTTCAGAAGGATGATTCCGTCGAAGCGCGCTGTGCTCGAGTCTGGCCGACCGATCAGCGGCTGTTTGCTAAGAGCTGGCGGGCGATCACTTTGAGGGCGAGTATCTCGTCGGCGCCCTCGAAGATCGACAGCACTCGGGCGTCGACGAAGTAGCGGCTGACGGGGAACTCCTCGGCGTATCCCATGCCGCCGTGGAGCTGCATCGCCTCGCGGGTCACCCACTCGGCCGCTTGGCAGACGTAGGCCTTGACCATCGCTGCCTCCGTGCGCGCTGGGCCATTGGCCATCAGCCGAGCGACCCGGTAGGCGAACTGACGACTGGCCCGGATGATGACCGCCATGCGAGCCAGCTTCGCCCGCGTCAGTTGGTAGTCGAGGAGAAGCCTGCCGAAGAGCTTGCGGTTGACCGCGTAGTCGGACGCGGCCTCGTAGGCGGCCTGCATCAGGCCCAGCGCTCGGGCGGCGGTCTGGAGGCGGCCGTTCTCAAACCCTTGCATCTGAAGAACGAATCCATTGCCCTGGCCCGCCTCGCCGCCTATCAGATTCTCGCCGGGGACGAACCAGTTGTCGAACGCAACTTCGTAGGAGTGCATCCCTCGGTAACCGATCGTGTCGATCGGCCCCCCCCCTCAATCCTGCCGCCCTGCTCCTGCGCCAGCTCGAAGCCGTGCCCCTCGCCCCGCTGCTTGGGGACAACGAACAATGACAGGCCACGGTGGCCCTTGGAGCGATCCGGGTCCGTGCGGGCCAGAAGCATCAACACGTCGGCCCGCGCTGCGAACGTACACCACGTCTTCACCCCGTTGATGCGCCAGCCATCGCCATCTGCCCTGGCAGTGGTTCTAAGGCCGGCTACGTCGGACCCGAAGCCGGGCTCGGTCACCGCGATCGCACACATCAGCTCCCCAGATGCAAGCCGGCGCAGCCAATGGTGCTTCTGCTCCTCGGTGCCGCCGGCCAGCAGAGCCCGCGCCAGAATCTCGGGACGGGTGATCAGGCTCCCGGCCACCCCGAGCGAGGCCCGTGAAAGCTCCTCGGTCGCGACGACCATTGCGAGGTATTCACCCTCCCCGCTCGCGGCGAACCCCCCGTACTCCTCCGGCACCGATACCCCGAAGGTGCCGATCTCGGCCAGCCCCTGGATGATCCGCTCCGGGATATCCAGGTTGCGGCGGTGAACCTCCTCGGCCACCGGGCGGACCTCATTTTCGGCGAAACGGCGAAAGGTGTCTTGAACCAACTCGAAGTCCGGGTCGAGATGACGCGGCCCCTGCTCGCCGCACAACGAAGCCAGGTACGCGGGCGCACGGTAAGTGCGCACGAAATCCGCGGCAGCGTCCAGCGCACCGGGCTCACTGCCCCACGCCGCTTCACTCCACAACGCCTTAGTCGCGACATCGAAAACCGCATCGGCCGCGAACGCGCAGGCGATCCGAGCCTCGGCCTCGCCCCTCAACCCGTACTCAAGCACCCCACGAGCGTTCTCGATGGCCGCGGCGGCATGCGCCAAGTCGTACGCCACCACCTGGTCAACCTCGACGTCGCCAGTCGCCGCCAAGTGCCGAACGCCCGCTTCTACCGCCGCCCCGGCGCAATCGACAGCCTCGGAGGCACCAACCAAGTCCGGTCCCGCGAGCATCGGCCGAAGCGTACCCACGACCGTCGCAGGACCGAGCTCACGTCCACCTGACGAGCACGCCGGACCGGAAACGACTTCGACAACGACGCGACGCACAGCTTGTTACCGCATTGGCGCGGATGCGGGTGTCCGCCCGGCACCGGGCTGGCCCCTCGTGTTCGCCACGAGAGGTCGTTGCGCCGTTGCGACTGGAACCCCAAGCGCAAGACTGGCCGGGCGTTGCCCGGCTATGAGCGCCCGCGTGGTCGCCGACGCCGGGTAGCGTCCAACAAGCGGCGGGCGGCCGCGTCCTGGTGAGCGTCGGCCCCGCCGGGGCGGGATGGCGGCATCGGCGTCAGCACCGGCGCGATCGTCGCGGCCGCCTCTGGATCGGCAGCCGCGGCCGGCGACTGCGCTGCGAGGTGCTCGTGCACCTGGTCGAGCTGGGTCGCAAGGCCCGTCTCGAGCTCGCGCGCGCGGTCAAGCTCACCGCGGAGCTGATGCAACCGCGCCAGGTCGCGCCCCAGCAACGACAACTGGCGAGCGAGCAGAAACCATCCCGCGGTGTTGTCCGGTCGCGCGCCGGCCAGAAGGTATAGAGCGAGCATCGAGCTGCGCGGCCGCGACTGTGCTGGCGGCAGTCGGCGATACGCGCGAAGCTCAGCAGAGCGCGCGAGCAAACGGGAGGCGCGCGCTAGCGCCCCGGGGCCATCGGCCTCGAGCGCGATCGACCAGGCAGCGAGGATGCCGGCGCCGTCTCGAGCAACCCGGGCGGCCCCCGCGGGATCGTTGTCGACACCGCGCAGCTGTCGCCGTAAGCGGTCGATGTCGTGCACGCACTGGTGCCACCTCACCGCTCGATGCTCGAGCTCGGCGTGACGTTGATCGCGCGTCCGCGGCCGAGAGCTCGTCCACATACTCCACTCCTTCACAGCAGCCGCCTGGTCGGCATCGGACTGCTGCCAACCCCCTCGCAGTGATGGCAGCGTCAGATCGCGCGCCAGGCGTCCACCGCCAAACCAGATCGCCCGCTGCGGCCCGCTGTCGCGTCCGGGAAGTCGAACCGAGTAGCCGACGACCGCGGTGCGCCCGCCCTCCGCGTACCTGGGACGGACGCGCACGTTCTGCTCGCGGAGCGCTCGGAGGAATTCAGTCTCGTTGCGGCTCGCGGTCGCACAGCCGCGAACGATCCGCTCGGGCGTTTGACGAGACCCACGCTCCGACGCGCGGCCTTGAGGGCCGTGGTCGCGCTGGCGTCGCGCGTCGGCCATCCGCTCACCGGCGCGCACCCCGCGGCTCCCCGTTTCGCGCGCGCGGGCTGCGAGCCCCCGCAGACCAAACCGCTGCTCCAGTCCGCGTGCTGCTTTCTGGGCCCGTGGCCGGTCGTTATGCGCGCTGGCCTTACTGCCATCCTCGGCCACCAGAGCCACGACGACGTGTGCGTGATCAGAACCGCCCGCCGACTCGCCGTGACGGATCGCGACCCACCGGCACTGTGCGCGTGCGTCTGGCCCAGCGAAGCCCATCGCCGCGACGAACTCGTCGCACACCTCGCCCCATCGCTCAGCCGACAGCGCCGGTTCGTCGGGATGCAAGCTCAACGAGCAATGCCACACATGAGCATCACGGGTTCCGATAAGCCGCCCCTGGCCATCGCGCTCGGCGATCGCCACCCGCGTTCCGAACTGCTCGCGGGGCTCGTCGAGAAATCGGGCAAGCGCCGCGGCGTCAGCATGGCCCAGCAGACGTTCGCCGGCGATCCGCAACGTCTCGGGCGCGCCCGCTACCAGATGCGGCTCCTGATGCTCCTCGCGCTTGCCCGGTCCCACCAGGTATATGAGCACCCCACGGGTGTTGGCGCCGCGGGTGACGTTCGGGATCACCGCCGCGCCCCGGTCCACTCGCGCAACGCGACAAGCAGCTCGTCGACCTCGCCGAGGGTGCGCGTCAGCCGCGCGCCCACCGGCACCTCCCCCGTAATGTTTGCCGTCTTGGCGAGCTGGTTGACGTTGTTGGCGATCGTCGCCAACAACCGCCGCAGCTCAAACAGCTCAGCGATCCAAGCTCGCCGCTCCGCCGGCGTCTCCACACCCGACAGCGCCTTGCGTGATATTCGTGGAATCGTCGATTGGCACGAATACTCGCGTTTCGATGCAATCGCGTGGAACGAGAATCGCCGGCACCGTCTCGGCAGCGGGATGCCAAAAGGGCCCGGCCGACTCGCATCTGGCTGCAGCTCACGAACCTCGGGCGGCGGGGGAGCGGTGACCCCCGCCGCCCGAGGCTTCCGCTCTCGACGTGATCCGGTCGTCCTTTGACGCAGCTCAAGGGGGCGCAAGAGTTCCGCAGCTTCGTGAAAGCAGTACTGCGCCGACCACCGCCTTCTGAGCGTCTGCTTGCTCGCCTACGGCTAGCACCGCGCCGTCGCGGAGTTGCGCTTGGTCGCCAAGGCGATCGTGAGCGAACGGAGCCGGCAGATGGTCAAAGCGATCGCCAGGTCTGACGACCGCTGGCAAGACGATGCGGCAGCACCGGGTCATCGAGCGCGAGCCGCTGGAGGACGCCTTAAGGAATCACCGCGTCGTCGTGGCCGCTTCGCACCACAAGGAGCCGTCTCGCCTTTCCGACTGTGACTGCTGCTCGCCGTCCAGCGCTTGCACCGGATCGGGTCTCAGATACCGCTCCGCGCTGCGCTCCCATTGGCGATTGGCGAATCTCAGGGAAGGAACCCGCTGGGGAGGTCTGTCCCGCTTCCACGACTCCGCGGGTCCCCTGCCAGGCAAGCGGTCGGTGACCAGCCGACGACGTAGCGACGTCGCGGGTAGCTACGAACGCCCGATACGAGCGACTTACTTCTTCTTTCGTACCCGATCCTGAGCGGGCGTGCCTGATTGAACGGTGCGAAAGAATGGGTAGCGTGACGGCGCGGGAGCAGGATCTGCAGACAGAGGGCATCACGCTAAGAGTCCGCGAGTCGGGCGATCCGGGCGGCCAGCCGGTCCTGCACTTCCACGGTACTCCCGGCTGTCGCCTCGAGATGGCGTGGGCCGATCACCTGCTGGCCGATGTCGGCGTCCGTTGGGTCGCCTTCGACCGGCCCGGCTACGGGGGCTCGACGCCCACCGCCTTCAGCGTCGGGTCGGTCGCCAAGATGGCCCTCCAGGTGGCCGACCAGTACGGCCTGGAGCGGTTCCGGACGTCCGGCTGGTCCGGCGGGGGACCGTTCGCCCTGGCCACCGCGGCCATCGCAGGCGAGCGGGTCGAAGCGGTCGGCGTCATCGCTGGCGCAGCCCCGTTCCAGCAGGTGCCCGGAGCGCTAGACCTCCTCTCGGATGGCGACAGGGCCGCTGAGCGCCTGCTCCCCGGAGATCCTGAGGCGGCGTGTGCCGGCTTCATGGAGGACTTCGATATCACCGAGGCGCTCGAGAGCTCGACGGCCCTCTACGAGGTCTTCGAACCGCTGCTGTCCGACTCGGACCGGTGGGTGTGGAGCTCCTACTCGGAGCACCTACTGGCCGACATGCGCGAGGCGATGCGCCAGGGCGTCGTGGGGTACGGCTGGGACAACGTCGCCTGGATCGGCGGCTGGGACATCGACCCCACTACTGTCGAGTGCCCGGTTCTGCTCTGGTATGGCACCGAGGACCGCATGTCCGAACCGATCCATGGCCACTGGCTTGAGGAAAACCTGCCGGACGCCCGCCTGACCATGCGCGAGGGCGAGGGCCACCTGCAGCCCTTCGCGCACCTTGCGGAGATGCTTGCCGATCTAATGGCGGCCTGAGGCGCTTGCAACGAGCACCGGCCCTGCTTCGCTATCAGCGCAGGCATCTCGCTCCAGCGCGAGAGGAGCCCTGCATTCGATCTCGCGCGTGTACGCGAAGTCGTCGTTTCGTGGCCCCTGTTGTCCGTTTCCAGCAGCCAGGCGACGACCGGCGAGGTGGCTGCTCCGTCACGTTAGGAGCAGTCCGTCAACGTCGGTGGTGACCCGTTGCTTGTCGTCCAACTGGGAAGAGATCCGAGGGCT
>Ga0116218_1001493_pt1 | contig 14665 bp, 9 predicted proteins | sample Sb_taG_2_FD_88966 | JGI IMG/M metagenome (GOLD analysis project Ga0116218, IMG submission 88966) | Peat soil microbial communities from Weissenstadt, Germany - Sb_50d_5_LS metaG | ecosystem: Environmental > Terrestrial > Soil > Wetlands > Peat | place: Germany: Weissenstadt | collected 2010-09-21 | reverse complement strand
TGGGAGCGGCCTCGGGTACGGGGCCGACATACCGGCTCGGATCGGCAGCACCGTGGGTTTTGCCGAAGGTGTGACCGCCGGCAATGAGCGCAACCGTCTCCTCATCATTCATCGCCATGCGGGCGAACGTCTCTCGGATATCCCGCGCCGCGGCGATGGGATCCGGCTTTCCATTTGGCCCTTCCGGATTCACATAGATCAGACCCATTTGCACGGCAGCGAGCGGATTCTGAAGATCGCGGTCGCCGCTGTAGCGCTCGTCCGCCAGCCACTTGCCTTCAGGGCCCCAGTAGATGTCCTCTTCGGGTTCCCAGACGTCCTCGCGCCCGCCGCCAAAACCGAACGTCTTAAAGCCCATCGAATCGAGGGCAACGTTGCCGGCGAGAATCATGAGGTCGGCCCAGGAAATTTTCCGCCCATACTTCTGCTTGATCGGCCACAGCAGCCGGCGCGCCTTGTCAAGGTTCACGTTGTCCGGCCAGCTATTGAGCGGCGCGAAGCGTTGCTGACCGGCGCCGGCCCCACCGCGGCCGTCACCGATGCGGTACGTACCCGCGCTGTGCCACGCCATACGAATGAAAAGTGGCCCATAGTGACCAAAGTCGGCCGGCCACCAATCCTGCGAGTCCGTCATCAAGGCATGCAGGTCCTTGATCACGGCATTCAGGTCGAGGCTCTTGAATTCTTCCGCATAGTTGAACCCCTTGTTCATAGGATCGGACAGGGGGGAGTGCTGGTGCAGGATTTTCAGGTTCAGCTGATTCGGCCACCAGTTCGCATTCGCCGTGGCTCCAGCTGCGGTGTGAGTGAACGGGCACTTTGCTTCGGTTGACATGATTGCTCCTTCTTTCAAAGAAATTTGACGAACTACGACCCATTCTGACTTTCCTATTCGCGCAATCGCCGGCCGAGCTTTACCAACGCGCGCGATTCATCAGGTATCAACGTGCCTACGACACTAACCGGAAGCGCGCCGCGGAGCGCACTTTGTGCAGAACCCTCGGAAAATGAGTTCGCATTCGCGAACAATCCGCTTACCCAGAGAGCGCGAGGCAGGCCTGGGCACGTCGTACCACTTAATGTCCTCAACATTACCGCAGCGGTCGCAGATGAAGTGGTGATGCGGCACGCCTTTCGCATCGAATCGCGCGCCGCGGCCCTCGACAGCCACTTCACGCACCAAACCCGCCTGCACCAGGTCTCGCAGATTGTTATAAGTCGTGGCCCTTGAAGAGCGCGGATCCACGCGATTCACGGCTTCGAAGACTTCCGCAGCTGTGGGATGGCTGTTGTGTTCCATCAGGAATGCCATCACGGCGTAGCGCTGCGGAGTGCACCGCAACCCGCTGCCTTCCAAAGACAGTTTAATCGCCTCGGCGTCCATCGATAATTTAGATTATATCTAATGTGATACTTTGTCCAGACTTATGCTTGTAGTTGCGGCTGCGGGCAGAAAACTGGTGGATGCCGTATTGAGTATCCTCATCGAGTGGCCGCCCTGTGGGTCCCGCGTCGAACGACCCCGACGTTGCGCTCGCGGGGTTTTGAGACGACCAGGTCAGTGGGCGACAGATTGGTGCGGTACAGGTGACTTACAGGGAATCAACCACTTCAGAATTCTTCGCCGACTGCCCGGCTACCGCGCAGTTCATGCCAAACAGCGCGGTTCGATGATACCTTGCAAACCCGCATGGCTGGCGATCCTGTGGCAGAAAGTGGTCGCGCTCTATCGGGCAGTCTGAAAATCGAACTGTTCTCTGGAGATCGAAGGGCTGCCTCCGAAGCACCCCAGTTATGTAGAAAAAACAGCCTCGATATCGGCGACTTCGATTACGTCACCCGCTTCGAGTTGTTTTTGGCCGCCATCGACCACGATATCATTGACTTTGATCTTTACCTTGCTCTCGGAAGCAGCGATGACGTAGCCATCCTCGGCTCGGTAAATCAAGGCTGCGACGCGGGGAGCGAACCACCGCTTTAGCCGAATGCCTGCCATCCTCGATTTTCCGATCAGGGTCAGTTTACTGGTCAGAAAGTACCGCTGCTGGTCAGTTCGGCCTTTGACGATTGTCAGCGTGCCAATGGTTTGATGTACCGCGAGCGTGGTATTGACTGGCGACTGGCTTTGAGCAATGCCGATTCTCTGGACCGCAGCCGGGCCGGCGGAGGAAGCTGCCGCGGCTGCTTGAGCGAGCATTTCTTTCGCTCTTGCCGTGTCCAAGACCATGGTGCGATCGAGCTGTGGCGGCTTGGCCTTCAGTAGTTGCCGGTCAACAGGGATGTCGAGAGTTCCATACGGCGCGGCGACCGGACGCACCTCGTCACGAAATTCGATCGTGTGCTTGCCGATGGTCACGTTGTCTCCATCCTTCAGTACCACCTTACTGATGCGTTGACCATTGACGTATGTGCCATTAAAGCTTTCGGAGTCCTCGATCACGTAGTGATCGCCTTCCGTGTAGACCTTGGCGTGATGTCCGGAGACGGCAGGATTGTCGATGCGAAAGACGTTGTCCGGCTGACGGCCAATGGTGACTGTGCCGCCGGAAAGCAAGAGCTCTTGTAAGACCCGGTCTTCAAATTTGAGAAACAGCTCGGCCATGGCAGGGCTCCAAAATGCGTGATCTGAGAAAGCAATTCTGGTACGACAAAGAAAGCTTCCCTTCGCGTCACCGCTGGATGATCATATCCATTGTGCGCCCAAAAACACGGAACGGAAGAGTACCAAGGTACCCGCCTCCCCTTTGCCTCTGCGGAGACAACATCCGGCAACGGGCGAGGCTGACGGCTTCAGGCAGCGACCGTGTAACGTGCAGAGATTACTTGGGGAACAGTTTTTCTAAACGCTCGGAAACCGTGCGCACGGCCTCGTTGAATGCAGGAAGGCCGGGGGTGTCGAAGTCCACGTCGAGGCTTTCGAGGTCAACCGTGACGTCCTTGATCAGCTGAGTGGCCATTTCAACGCGCTGCCTTACTACCTGCTCCATCAGCTTGTAAGGATCGCCTCCTTTTCCTTGTGCATCAAGCCATTGCTGTACGGCTGCGCTTGCCTGGCGAGCTCGTTCGGTAGCGGTCCGGAAATCCATCAGAACCTTCACATTGATCATTCCGGTCTTTACTGAGTTTTGAAGGTTCTTAAGCTCTTCGTTGGTCTTCCTCAGACGAGACGAAAGCTCCGGATCCTTCATGGGATAGTCCGCCATGGTTCTATACTCCTCATCCACCAGCAAAGCCAGCGATCCACAAGCCTTTTCGGATTTCGAGGGAGGCCGCCATCCCCTCAGGGGCTAAAGCCCCGGCAGAAAACAAAGGCTTTATCGCAGCGCTGAAAGCGCTGCGACACCCAAAATCGAGTTTTTCAGCAAACTGTAAAAGCCGCGCCTTTTCAAACCCGATTACTGAAACACGCTCGGGTCACAGCTTAGTATCCGCCGACACCGCTAAATTGAACTGATCGCGCAGAAACTTGACTGCCTCGTCTCGCCCGGGAGATGCACCCTGAGGAGTTGCATTCAAGTACAACACATACAATTCCGCGGCTCCGTCCGTGTCGCCTTGTTGCGCCAGTGTTTTCGCTGCCTGCAGGACTGCCGCCGGCAGCTCCGCCGTTCTTTCTCGCACCGCTTTGACCAAGGCATTCCGGGAATCAATTTCCAGATCTGTCAGAAACTGCGCGCCGTCCGGTTCCACGCCGTGGTTGGTGATTCCTTCGGTATCTTCCGCTTTGACGTCTTGCAAGACGACTGTCGTGGTGTGTTTGTCTTTACGCACATCGGTAGGTTGTCCGACAGAATTACCCGCCCGGTCGCGGAACTGGAATTCGATCTCCGCCGACGCCGTCAGATCAATGGTCTTTTTTGTGTAGTGATAAGACTCAACGGCGGTCTCCACGTGGGTCTGCTCCGTCGTCTCCAACTTATGTCGCAACTCGTCGACGCTCTTCTGTGCCTGCTGGACCGAGTCAGTGGCATCTGCGATCACTTGCTTCTTCTTGTGCTGCGCTTGGGCGTCAGCCAGCGCATGTTGCGCCGAGCTGAGCTGCTGTTGAGCGGATTCATAGTCACTCTCGATTTGCAGCCAAGCCGGATTTTTCGTCTCGTGCGCGCCCGCCCGGTATTTCGATTCCGGAGCCTCCAGGTGTGCGTTCTTGACCATGCGATGTTCCAGAACCTGTCCGACGAGCGTGAAGTTGGGCGGTTGAGCCGTCTCAACATCCGAGGAATTACGCACGACCGCAATCGGCATGCCGGAGGAATCGAGTCCGCCGGATATCGCGTCGGCAAGTTGGTCGGCGAAACCATGGCTGTCGCGACGTGAAGTTTGATCGCGAAACACGATGCCGACCGAGAGTTGGGTTCGCCGTTGATAAAGTGGTTCGTAACGGGCCATCTCATCTTTCAGACTGTCGACATTGGTAATCCCGTAACGCACTGCTTGTTTCAGGTAAAGCCAACCAACACCGGCTCCGGATCCCGAAGGCTTCTGCAGATATCGATTGGCTTGATCGAGGTAGTAAGCGCTGATCTTGGCGGAAAGGAAATCGCGTTTGACGGTGATCGCCGGGTCATCCGCTAGAGAGCTGGCGCGATCCCACAGGACATAGGCCTCCAGCGCTGCATTCTGGTCGGTCGGGTTCTTGATCGGAACGTGCGACTCCTGGAGTTTCTGTGCGCGCCGCACGGCGGCGCCGATATAGTCGTGCGACAACGCCGCGAGCTGTGACGTTACCAGGGCGCGTTGTTTCTCAGGTAAGTCGGCGAGTACGTTATAAGCCTCGACAACCTCGCTCTTCCGCGCGTACTCGTCGCTCGCGAGAACAGCGGCGTTTGCCGCCTGCTGATTGCTTTGGGCCTCGATTTGAGCGGCAGCGTTGTCGGCGGCTGCCTGGACATCCTTGCGGTCGGGCCGGATGGCGGCCGCTTTGCCAAACTCCAGGATTGCTTTTTCCCAGTCCTGATGAGCCACCAGTCTTTGTCCGTTATCGTAGTGGTATTTGAACGCTGCACTGATCACGGCATCCAAGCGGGGCATTTCGGAAGCGAACGCGACGTAGGGACCCAGCGAGTTGACGGCCTGGTCGTAATGCGACTCTACCGTTAACACCTGCGCGTTCACGACGGTCGTTTCCAGTTTCCGTTGCTCGGCGGCAATCTCGCTCAGGAGACTAAGCAAAGGAGCATAGTCTGGCCGGACTGCCAGCAAGCGTTCTACGTGCAGCTTGGCAGCAGACAGTTGCGAATACCCTGGCGTATGGTCTTGCAGGGCTTTTCGGTACGCCTGCAAGCGCGTCTGATCAGGTCGCGCCAGGTTATCCAATTCTCGCCCTATGTCGTCCATTAACCGCGTAGCGGGTTTGTAGCCGGGAGACGACTGGCTGGCCGTTTGTGCCTCCAAAAATGCCTGCCGCAGCATGGCGATGTCTGGTGTTTTGGCACCGCTCGAACTTTGATACTGCGCAAAAGCAACTTCGCCTGCCATCTGATGAAATCCCGCGATGGCATCTTGAGCGGAAGCCCGGCGTGCGGAAGACGGATAACGCGTTAAAAAATCCTCCCAGTCTCTTACCGTGTTCGCTCGTTGCGACCGCAGGAAATCAGCAAGTTCAGCGTCCGGAGCAGCGATAAACACCAGCTTCACTCCGGGCTTGAATTCCGGGATCGTTGCATCACGAGGCGATGAAGAGACCGGCGTGCCGCGAATCATGGCTTGTTCAGCTGCCGCCGCTGGCGTGAGTTGAGCGCTCCGTTCGAATTTCAGATTGCTGGGGACAACACAGACGGACTTGCCGTTTGCCGTCAGCGTAAGTACGCCGTTCGCGCCGCGCTGAAGCGAGCTAGCGCCCGCCAGGGACGCGCGCGGAAGCCCATTATAAGTATTCTTGTCGAGCCGCGAAACCCCGTCACAGCTGCGAACTTCGATCTTTCCATTCAGTTCTGCTTCCGTGATCTGTACATACGCCGCGCCCTGGGGGCCGTCGAACAAGACCACCGCGGTCAGGGAGGCATCTTTGGCGTAAATCGTGATCGATGCTCCACCCACAAGAACAACGACGAGAACAACCGCGACACAGCAGCGTTCGAGACGAGAGATCTCGGTCGGCCGCTTCGAAGGGGAAGCGGAAGAAATGGGTTTCCACGACTTCATAAAGATCCGCAAGCTACATTTTCTCCCGGGAAGGAACGGCTGAAACAAGATCGATAGCCCAATCGAAACTAAAGTAAGTGGGAAGCAAAACGTGGCCGGGCTATGATTGAAGATGCAGCATACAGACTCGATAACTTGTGCGTTTGCGCATATTTGCGATGACAGTCCATTAGAGATTTCTCATGGAATTGGCAAAACCACCCAACGACTCGGTTGAGCAGCAGGGATCTGCTGACGAGCCCACCTCTGGGCAGCCGCTTCCGGCGAGTCGGGCGAACCTCACGGCATTGAGCCGTTACCAGATTCAGGAAGAGTTAGGGCGCGGTGCCATGGGAGCCGTCTATAAAGCATTCGATCCGGTAATTGCCCGTACCGTTGCGCTTAAGACCATTCTGATCGACAATAACGCTCCCGATCGCGCCCAGATGATTGAGAGGCTCAAGCAGGAAGCCAAAGCGGCCGGCGGACTGGATCATCCCAATATCATCACCATCTACGACGTTGGCGAGGAAAACGGCGCCATTTATTTGAGCATGCAGTTCGTCAAAGGAACCACCCTGGCCGAACTATTGGCTGATGTTGGCGTGCCTTCGCTCCCCACGCTCCTCTCCTGGGCTGACCAGATTTTAGCCGCTGTCGGCTTTGCACACGGCCGCGGCGTCATTCACCGCGACCTGAAACCGGCCAACCTCATGGTGACCGACGAAGGCACGATCAAAGTCCTCGACTTCGGAATTGCCAAAATCGAGAACACATCCCTCACGCTAACCGGGCTGGTCATAGGTACGCCTGGCTACATGTCTCCCGAGCAGATCACCGGCAAGAAAGTGGATCACCGTGCCGACATCTTCTCCTTGGGCGCCGTCTTCTATGAATTGATGACCCGTGAAAAGCCCTTTGCTGGCGATATCGCGACTGTCCTCTACAAGATCGTGAATGAGGATCCGGTTGCGCCAGCGCTCATAAACCCGGCGATTCCCGGCGGGATCGATGCCGTAATACGGAAAGCACTCGCCAAAGATCCCAAGGATCGATTCCAGACTTGCGAGGAAATGCGCCAGGCCTTTCTGGAGCAGTCTTTTCGGATGCCACTCACCCCACCCGCTACCGTTCCCGCAGAACGAGTGGCCGGCAATCGGCCGCCGAATCCTGTGCCCGTTCCGCGTTTCGCGCAAATCGAAGCAACTCCACCGCGAATCTGGCCGCGTTTGATTCTGGCTTCTGTCCTGCTTTTCATCGCGGCGGCGGGTTGGGCTCTCTACATTCGTTCACAAACGGGCGCGTTTCCTCCGTTCGTTGCGAAACTCGAGAGCAAGATCAGAGCCCTGACTTCAGCAACTGGAACGCTCAATGAGTCCTCCACGCAGGTTCCTCGCGGTGCCGCGGATGAGCGCAGCGTCGCGCCCGCCCGTACTCAGAATCCAGAGACGCCGGATGCTCCGGCGGCCGTGTCACAAACATCCGCAATTCCGGCGGCGTCAAGTTCCGCAGCCGTACTAACCTTGCAGCCGGTCGCGGCGCAGTCGTCAAGCGATCATCCGATAAGTGAAAGCGCACCCGTCTCAGGAGCACCGGCATCGTCTCCACCGGTGGAGACGTCCCAAAAGCCTGTCGATCCATCCCAGACCGCTTCACCTCAAGCGGTTGAGTCGAGTGACCACAATCAACCTGCAGCCGACAACGCAACCGCCCACGACTCACTCACCGCGTCTTCTGCCTCCCGCGACGATGACAAGCAAGCCGCACCGCCAGCCACACCAAAGCCGCTTGCCCGAAAACGCGCTTCAGAATCGGCTTTGACGGTAGACGGTTTCAGCCGACAGGACATCCCGGATCTGCTGAGCCAGGCCGAGGCCTCATCCGCGCGCGGAGATTATCGTCTGGCGCGTTACGAATACGGACTCGTTCTAAAGCTTGATCGCAACAATGTCCAGGCGCGAGAAGGTCTGCGCCGCTTGCAGGCCGCATGGCAGTCGCGCTGACTCCCGTCAGCTCGGAACGTCCCGATGTCTCGGCGGAGGCACGCTCGTTCGTCACACTTCGCGCAGACGCTCGATCCGACCGTGAAGTCGCATTTGTCAATTGATCAAATTTTGGCGGTATTCTGTTCGCCGCGCGGTGGGACGCTCCCGAGGCCGAAAAGGAGTTCCGCCGCGCGAACGAACTCGATCCCAATAACGCCAAAGCCCACCACTGGTACGCGACGTTTCTGCATGCCCTTCGTCACCACGATTAATGTGAGCAAGGGCACAGCGCAACGGGCATTCGCAGGCTTGCCCAAAATTGTGTAGCCGAGTTTTGAGCTCCGGCATTCCACTGGGGGAGTCTCATATCCTCGGTCAAATGGCAGCGCAAACGTGGTACCGTTAGGCGGTCCGGGCTAAATGTGAGTAGCTTATGCTCAACTCCAGATTTGCAGTGAATCACCGTCCCGCCACCTGAGGTAGTTTCTTGAACTACTCGGTAGACGGACAGCCGGAATGTAGTTCTCCGCTTCTCCCACGATACCGACCGATAGAGCGCCAACGCTCGAGATCGTGAAAGAGCCATAACGGGTTGTCGATCGCATTGAGGTGGCCAATGAACAAGGATAAAGGGACAAAGCAGGATATCAAGCCGGGACTGCTCAGACGTAAGAGCGTGATAGCTGCTCTCGCATTGCTTGCCGTGTTCGGCGTGTTCGATGCAGTGGTTGCGATTTTCACCATACACAACAGCCTGGAGGTGCCGCAGATCGAAAGGCCCACGAATGTCGCCTGGCTGGCTCAGAACTGGACGGAAGAACAGCGTCATCGTTATTACCACACGGCACAAGGAAGTGAGCTCTTACCCTACGCCTGGCTTCTCGCGCTCGAGCAGCCGCGTTTCACCATCAAGGGCGCGCCTCTGTTCAAGGACGATTCCTACTTGCAAGGCTTCGGTTTTATTCCGGACTCAACCTACGAGCAAAATCCCGACGCCCTGCCGGTTGGCTTCGCGCGCGACGATCGTTTCGTGGATCCCTACACCGGGCAGAAATCCGTGGTGCTCGGCATTACTTGCGGAGCCTGTCATACGGGCGAATTATTCTATGGCGGAAAAGCAATACGGATTGATGCAGGTCCGTCGCTGATCGATCTGCAGAAGTTTACCGAGGCGATCGGCCTCGCCGTGACGTGGACTTACTACGATCCTTTGCGCTTCCGCAGATTTTCGAACCGGGTGCTCGGGCCTAACCCATCCCATGCCGACCGGGTGCTCTTACGCAAGGCTCTCAAGTACTATCTCGATACCAGTTTTACCGAGTTCAAAGCCAACCTTCATCTCTTTCCAACTCCTGAAGGTTACGGCCGCACGGATGCGCTGGCTCGAATCGGCAACTTTGTCTTTGGAACTGAGTTGAACAACAACAAGAACCTGGTGGTTGGCGATGGCCCCGTGAACTTCCCGCCGATCTGGGACGCGTCCTGGATGGATTGGGTGCAATACAACGGCTCCATTCAGCAGCCTATGGGGAGAAATGTCGGCGAGGCGCTGGGCGTGCGATCGCGCATCAACCTACTGGGTTACCCCGGAGTGCAACTCCAGAACACCATTCACGTCGACAATCTCCACGAGATTGAGCTCTTGCTCGGCGGTGATGCCCCCGGGAAAGGCGTCTGGTCGCCAAAGTGGCCGGCGGATATTCTGGGGAAGATTGATACCGATAAAGCGGCCAATGGCGAAAAACTCTACAACGAGCTATGTCTGCACTGCCACCAGCCGCCCATGCTTTCCGACGAGGGTCGCAAGCTGGAACATTGGACGAACAGCACGAATAGTGAAGGTAGACAATTCTTCAAAGTAACTATGATTCCACTGCCCGAGATCGGGACCGATCCGAAGGAGGCGCAGAACTTTTATAACCGGACCGCCGATAGTGGACCGCTGGGAAAGGGAATCGTGTCCGCCCGCGATGGGCTGAAGTACATTACGCAAAAGGTGATCGATGAGGCATATGCCAAGCTCAAGCTTTCGCCGGAGCAGCAGGAAGAGTGGAATGGCCACCGGACAAACGAACTGCTTGCGCCGCTGGCATACAAGGCGCGGCCACACAATGGCATCTGGGCTACGCCTCCGTACCTTCACAACGGTTCTGTTCCCAACCTATTTGCACTGCTTGCGCCGGTTTCAGAGCGGCCAAAGGTCTTTTATCTTGGGAACAAGCAATATGACCCCGTGAAACTCGGACTCAATACCGATCCCCTGAAAGGCGCCACCGAGTTCCGCACTGACCTACCCGGCAATTCGAATGCCGGGCACGAGTTCAACGACGGTCCAAAGGGCAACGGCGTGATTGGCCGCAAGCTGGCCGAGGAAGAACGAATGCAGATTATCGAGTACCTGAAGACGCTGTAAGCGGTCCGTTGAGGTACCAATTCCCGCGCGCGTGACGGCCTATCGGGATGTGTTATCGCCGATGCGTCTAAGCGTGCACATTGTTTCCGGCTTGCCGATCATCCAGGTTGCACCAGATTCAATCAACCCAAGCGCGTTTGGTCGGAACCAACCGAGATGACCGCGGCTACTGCGCTCCGAGCATCATAAGAACTCTCCATCAACAGCCGTCGGCTCGGCAGTCCAATTCGCCGTCAGTCAATGGGTGTAGCCAAAGAAAGCTCCATGACGATGGCTGGCTCCACGATGAGTCGAGATGAGCATCCTTCTCGACGACTTTCAGGGCTACGTCACGGTGCAGCATCTCGTCGTAAGCGCGATAGACAATCCCATTCCTCCTTCCCCAATCTTCGCCACGACACGGCAATGACCGAGAACTTGACCAATCACGAGACTCTCCTTGCCCACCAACCCTCTAAGGCAGCAGCGCTAGAAAAACCCGCGCAGAATGCTCTCGTGGAAACCCCGCAAAGATTAGGCTTCTTAACTTCCACTCATGGCGTTAGAAATAGGTAGCTTTCTAACCGACGTCCTTGCGCCTGTCGTGCAAATCGCGAACCCGGGAATTGTTTCCAGATCGGCGACACTCCGGGAGTCGGCCATCAATGACCGGGCACATCCTGTCGATCAAAACTTCTGTCTTGACAGCGGCCTGCTGTCGTTCTAACCTTCCGCAATTCTAGTAAAGTTCCTTCTCGTTTCGGCGAGCCTAAAGTTCGGAACAAAAAAACTTGGAGGGCACACATGATCCGTTCCGGATTCGTTGCTGTGGGATATTGCACGTGTTCGTATAAGCGCATGACGAGTGTGCTGGTCGTGATGCTGCTCGTGGCAAGCATGGCCTGGACGCAAGCGACCTCTTCGCTTCGAGGGACGGTGACGGATCCAGACGGGAACGCCGTCACGGGGGCGAACGTTCTTCTCGCCAACGCGGAATCGAGGAACCCAGCGCACGGTGACGACCGGAAATCAAGGCGAGTACCAGTTCCTTCTTGTCCCTCCAGGGAGCTACACCCTAACAGTAAAGGCGGCCGGCTTTCGCGGTTATGAGCAGAGGAATCTCGTACTGCTTGTGAATACGCCAGCCACGGCCAACGTTCAGCTGAAGGTTGGCGCGGCGACCGAAATTTTGACGGTGACGTCAGAGGCCCCGGCCATTGACATGGTGGATGCGTCCCTCGGCAATTCCTTCGACGAAACCCAAGTGATGGATATTCCTCTGGAGGGCCGGAATGTTCCCGACCTGCTGAGCCTGCAAGCCGGAGTTGCGTACACGGGCAATCGCATCGGAGACCAGGACCAGGACACGCGCAATGGCGCTGTAAATGGCGCACGAAGCGATCAGAGCAATATCACGCTCGACAACGTTGACGTGAACGATCAGTCGAATGGGTATGCCTTTACGTCGGTGCTGCCGGTGACCCAGGATTCGGTGCAGGAATTCCGCGTCACCACGACGAATTATGGGGCAGACCAGGGGCAGGGTTCTGGCGCGCAAGTCGCGCTGGTGACCAAGAGCGGCACCAACGGGTTTCGCGTTAGCCATTAGTGCTTGACACCGCCGACATTGTTAGAGACGCCTGTTAACGGAAGTTACCGCGCAACCACTTCAGCGTGATGCAAAAGAAAAGCCGCCCAGACAGCGGACGGCTTGGCTCTATTGAGAATCCTTCAAATTATTTCGACGGCATTTACAACAATACTCGGGGCTCAGGCTGCAAGCTCTCTCAGTGACTTCATTGCGCTAGCTTCGTCCCTCTCAATATCAAACACAGCGGACAATTTTGTCATCTGGAGCAGGTCGTTTACTCGCTTGTTCAGGTTTACCAGCCTAAGCTGCCCACCCTGATTCCGAACAGTTGTGTGGGTCTTAACCAGTTCGCCAATTCCTGAGCTGTCTATATACTGCACTTCACCTAGGTTTAGAACAATTTTCTTGTTCCCTTTGTCTACCAGCCCGCGAACGATCTCGCGGAGCATGACATTACCCTCACCCAGCGTGATCCTTCCACTGATATCTAGAACTGCAATATCGCCGATTTGGCGGGTGGTCGTTTGCATTTTGACGGGCGTCCGGCTTCCCATCCCGAGCCCCAGCCGGTCCAAAACCTCGCACGCGGAAGTCGCAAGTTGCTGTGACTCTGTCCGAACCACGATCAGTGAACGCCCCTCTTTGAGTACCTCCCGGAAGAATGCGACGTCCTCAGAGCGCGTTTCATCTGTGGCCGGTTTCGGTGCGTCCGCGTCGTCTATTGCATGCGAGGCGACCGTGGCACCCGCACCCGCGCCAGCAAGCCCGAGCAGCGCGGCGGCCCCGAACCCAAGCGCGAATACTGTCCCGACACCGGGAAGAAGCAGCGACGCAGCCACGACCCCGGTTGTCATCCCAGTGGCTCCCCCAACGAAGCCTCCCAAATATGCGCCGAACTCTTTCCCGATGTTCTTGGCCTCGTTTTCAGACGTCGTTAGGAAAACAATGGATTCTCTCGGTACACCCCTCTCCCATAACTCCTTGACCGCCTTCTCGGCATGATCCCGCGAAGCAAATACCCCAATTGTAGTTTCCATGTGAGCCTCCTCGGCTACGTTGACTGTTTGACGCCTCCCCCACTCGCGCTCGGCGTCTAGGCTAGGGGAAGGAGAATAGCAAACCAGTCCTATTTGAGCCAAGCACAAACTTGATCTTCAGGCGGACTAGCGGATTCTGGCCGATCTCTGGCACGAATCTTACGTGGATGAAAATGGATACGCTATTGAAAGCAGAGGAGTTGGCGGGGTTCAGAAGGGTTAGTTGGCGCAAAATCGCGATTACACTCACAACGGTGTTCTGAGTGTAATCGCCTGATTTCGGCAGTTGAGCTTAAGACTCTTGAAGATCGAGCCGCACCTGTCGAAGTTTTGTGGCCTTCGCCGGGTCCATTCCGGGCCGCAGATCGGTTTCCTCTAGGAAATAGCGCCAACCCGCGCTTCGGTTTTCCTCGCTCTGACACCAATCGTAATCTTTGAGAGTTCTTCGTGCGACCTCAATTCCTTTGACGACGGCCACAACTCCGCCCGGTTGGTAGGTTCGCTCATTAAACCGAACGACCGCGAATGAAGACTCAGATTGGTCTGTCATGTCGCACCCCACGGCGTTGTTGTTCAGACGGCAAAGATGGCGCTTGCGAACTTGTTTCCTTCTTCACTTCTGTTTCCTACCAGTGTGGAGCTTTTCCTTGGGTGGACCCTATCAAACGCAGTGTTCACAGGTCTGTTCAATATTGGTCGCTTTCACTAAAGTTGCTTGCCGACGAGCTGTAAGGCCCCACGAGGTTACTTCCGCAATTACCCCAAGACCGCATTTCGGGTTCCCAGATTGTGACCTAAATTGCTGTTAACGTTTTTGATACGGCTGTGCAGTATGACTCCGACCGACCCGCCAGTTGCGCATAAAGTCCTGGTTGTGGATGACGACGATGGCGTGCGCGCCATGATGACGGCAACACTTAAACATAAAGGATTTGACGTGGTCGCAGCCGCCAGCGTGACCGAAGCTCTAAAACATATCACCACAGAGAGCTTTGACGTGCTCATCACTGACCTGCACATGCCGAACCCCGGCAATGGTTTCACGGTGATCACCGCGATGCGTCACTCCCAACCCCATGCCCTTACACTGCTATTCAGCGGCTACCCCGATGTGCAGGAGGCGATGGCGGCAATTCTGTTGGAAGCGGACGAAATCATTGTGAAACCAGTCGAAATCGGGAAACTCGCCGAACTTGTCCGCGAGAAGATGCTTGCTCGTAGGCCTGCAACCCGGTCGGAAAAGGAGCGAGTGGGCGCGATACTACGGCGCTGCCTTTCCACAATCGTGGGAGATTGGTTGGCGCGTGCAAAGCAGAGCAGTAAACTCAACCCCCTTCAGCTTAGCGACGAAGACCGCACCGGACATCTTCCCAAGCTGATTGAAGACCTGATTGTCCGCCTGAGCAAGCCCAGCGCCACCACGAAGGACAGAGATGCCATCTTTTCCGCCGCCGCCGTGGCTCATGGCAAACTGCGATATCAGCAAGGCTACAGTCCCGAAATGCTGGTGCACGAATCGCGAATACTCCAAGTGACT
>Ga0116218_1001490_pt1 | contig 14692 bp, 16 predicted proteins | sample Sb_taG_2_FD_88966 | JGI IMG/M metagenome (GOLD analysis project Ga0116218, IMG submission 88966) | Peat soil microbial communities from Weissenstadt, Germany - Sb_50d_5_LS metaG | ecosystem: Environmental > Terrestrial > Soil > Wetlands > Peat | place: Germany: Weissenstadt | collected 2010-09-21 | reverse complement strand
TGCACTACAGTTGCACTTTCAAGCAGATCAGCACCAAGTGCAGGAAGAAGGAAAGCAAGCCACTTGAGACTTGACACACGTCGGGCAGGATCACCTGGAAAAACAAGGGGTATGGCCTGGTTCACAACCTGAAACAGCCATACCCCCTGAAAGGCTTCTCTCATCCGAAAGGAAGTCGACCTCACAAGCGAACAGCTTCAATCAGGTAGAAAGGTGTCAACACCGGAACCAGCCGGATGACTTCAAAGCCCGCAGCAGAGAGGAGCGTGCGGTACTCGGCTTCGGTGCGTTCTTTCCCACCTGTCGCCACCAACATATTCACATCGGACTCAAGTACCAGCAGTTGCGGGGTGCTGCCGCTCAGGATTACGCGCTCCACCAGCAACACTTTGCCCTGCGGCTTCATGGCCTGCTGGCAGCGGGTAAGCATGGCGATGGCATGCTCGTCATCCCAATCATGGATCACCCGCGAGAGCAGGTACGTCTCGTAATCGGCGGGAACTGCCGTGAAGGCATCTCCACCGATGACCTCGCAGCGGTCGGCGACCCCCGCAGCTTCGAGCAGAGATGGTGCTCCTTTCACCACATGCGGGAGGTCAAAGAGCACGGCGTGGAGGGTCGAGTGAGCCTGCAGGATGGACGCCAGCATTTGCCCGTGTCCTCCTCCCACATCGACGAGCGTCGGTGTGGCAGAGAAATCATAGACAGCGGCGACCGTAGGCGCCACGCTGGCGGTCCATTCGGTCATCGTCTGATCGAAGAGCGCAGCCGCTTCGGGGTGTTGCGCACGATAGTCCCAATTCGAGCACCCGAAGACATGCTGATAGGCTGGCTCGCCCGTTTCCACGCTGTGGAGCAATGCTCCCCAGACCTGCCAGGTAGGCTCTCCACCGTAATTGAGCGCTGTCGTGCGCATGGAGCCGGGAACGCTGGTCTGCAGATACGTCCCAAGAGGGGTGAGCGCAAAGGAGTGGGCCTCCTGCTCGATCAAAAGATCGGCAGCAGTGAGCAGGCGGAGGACACGGTAGAGCGAGGGGGCATGTGTGCTTGTCAGCAGCGCCAGGTCCTCACTTGTGCGCGGGCCGTCTTTCAAGAGGTCAGCGATCCCGAGTTTGGCTGCGACGTAGATACACTTAGTCACCTGGAAGCCCTGGATCAGTTGTTGCAGTACGAGCTGCGGCGGGAAATCGTCTGTGGTCATGTCTTTCCTCTTCTTATCTCTGGTTTGGTTTCAACTACAATAAGCTATCAATGTGAGATGGTACCTGCATGACCCGGTCGGGGGCATGCGTAACCTTACCCAGTTTGGTGATGCCGCATGAGGGTGAGCTCTTAGCACAACGCAGGATCCCTCTGTGACACTGAGTCTGGGAACACTCTTGCGTAGCTTTGCGGTGCTCGCCTTACTATTTGGACTTGGATACCCCTCTCGTGCGCGAGGTGTCAGCCAACGCGTTGTTTCCCTTCCACCTCATCTTAAAATGTTCGGGAAGCGAGAACAAGGTTCATATGTTCCAGGTACCCTTGCTCACGAGAGTCAAGGCTCATGTGGTCTGGTATCGAAGCAGCACTCAAAAAGCTCTATGCTCGCCTTTTTCTTGCTGTGACATGCTGTCTACGTCCATTCAAATCACAGTGTTGTCGAGCAGCAAGGAGAAGCGCATGGAGTATCATTCCCCTTCCATATCACAAGAAGCCAAAACAACGATCACCGATGTGGTCCGCTGGGCATATGAACTGGCGCGTGTGCATGCCCGCATCGCTCCTCATTTTGCCCGACCCGAACCGCGTCGGCGGCCCCTGGCCTACCTGCAAGGCATCTTGAGTTCCATTGAACGCAAGAATGGCTGGCAGTTGGCTGAACATGCCAGAGAAGCAACCCCGTATGGGATGCAACGCCTGCTCTCACAAGCTGTCTGGGATGCCGATCTGGTGCGCGATGACGTCCGTGTCTATGCTCTGGAGCAATTGGGCACGGATGATGCCATTCTCGCCATCGACGAGACCAGCTTTCCCAAAGCTGGTAGCCACTCGGCTGGGGTTGGTGTGCAGTATTGCGGCACGACGGGGCACGTGGAGAACTGTCAGGTGGGCGTCTTTCTCTCCTACATCACCGCGCGTGGACATACCCTCATTGATCGCGAACTCTATCTGCTTCCCGACTGGATCGAGGATCGACAGCGCCGACAAGCAGTGGGCATTCCCGAGACGATTGGCTTCCAAACCAAGCCGGAACTAGCCAGACGCATGCTCGAGCGCGTGTGGGATGCCCAGATCTCCATCTCTTGGGTGGTAGCTGATACTGTCTATGGGGATAATCTGGATCTGCGCACGTGGCTCCAAGCGCATGGGTATTGCTACGTGCTGGCCGTTCCCTGCAACGAACCAGTCGGGATCGTGACTCCCGACGGGCGACGTAGACAGGTGCAAGTCCGCGACGTGCCAGCGCTCTTGCTCCAGCAGCGCGAGTGGCAACGCCTCTCGATGAGCGAAGGGACAAAAGGTCCCCGACTCTTTGACTGGGCATGCGTGCCGACCTTGCATCAGTGGCAACAGGACGGACAGCACTGGCTCCTGCTGCGTCGGAGCGTGAGCGATCCGCAAGACCTCTCCTACTACTTCGTCTTCGGCCCACCTGCCACCACGCTGCACGAGATGGTGCAGGCTCTTGGGGCGAGGTGGCATATCGAAGAAGACTTTGCCAATGCGAAAAATATGGGCCTGGATCAGTATGAGGTCCGTAGCTGGATTGGCTGGTATCGCCATATCACCTTGGTCATGCTGGCTCATGCGTTCTTGACAGGCATTTGTGCGCAAGTGGAAGCACCTGCTGTGGCCGACGCGGCCCCTCCCACCGGGGCTGTTGAGGGGCATGAGCCGTCAGCAGTTCCTCTCCCAGTGCTTGCTTTGACCGTGCCCGAAGTTCGTCATCTGCTGGCGCATCTCATCTGGCCTGCCGTCACCTCTGTCACCCTGGTGCTTGCCTGGTCCTGGTGGCGTCGGTGTCATCGCAGCATCGCCAGCTACTACCATCGCCAGCGCCGTATGCAGGCGCAGGCATGTGCCAGGAGTCCCTGAAGTCCCTGGACTCCCGGTAATGTCCTGCCACTCCCAGGAATTTCCCTGGGAGTGTTCTCGCTGTTCTTCTTGTCACTGAACCATACGAAAGGAGTGTTCTGATGACCCTGCTTCCTCTGAAACAGGCATGCTCGCGGCTTGGCATCGATGCCAAGACCTTACGTCACTGGATGCAGCAAGCTAACCTCTTGCTGTCTCCGCATCCCAGCGATGCACGGATCAAATGTGTGACCTCCCAGCAGCTCGAGCACTTGGCTGCGCTGCATCATCGTCCGCTTGACGAGCCAGCAGCAGTCTGGCACTCGCCTCTCCCTGAGAAGCTCTCTCCTCAAGCGGAACCGGATGTGCTCTCGAAGCTGACTCACCTGGAAACACAAGTGGCTCTTCTGCAGCAGCAGATGACTGGACTTGTGCTGGAACTCCTCCAGGAGCGGACAGTGCGAGACGCGCAACGGCTCCACGCGCTGGAGGCACGCATCCACTCTCCATCTCAGCACGACCGATCCGTCTCTGACCTCCCAACAACACGAGAGCCGAGGAGCCAGCCCGACACGTTGCTCAAAACCCCGCGAGTGCATCCGGCGAAAGGTCGTCCCCGTGCAATCCTCCCTTTGATCGAATACACCGCAGATGGGACCTACATCGTCATCTGTCCACAGCAGGGAGAACTGGCACTCACCCCTGATTCGCCTGCCTGGTTTGCCTGGTTGGAGACGATCGCCTCGTTACGCTTCCTGGGCAAGCTTGGACGGTGGAGCGCCTACCGCGACAAAAGGCGGCCAGCTCACGGGTGGTTTGCCTATCGCCGCATCCATGGGCATCAGTACGTTCATGCGCTTGGCAGTTCTCACGAACTGACGATCGCCCGTTTTGAGCAGATGGCGGCCACGCTTCAATCCTACGTCACGACTTCCTAGTCTCTGAGTCAGACTCCAAACTGGCTCCAGGACCACATGTCTCTAATCAAGTGCAACTGTAGTGCTATGTCGAACTCGGTGGTGCTAATCTCAGCAGAGCCGACTTCAGCGGTGCCTTCCTCACAGGTGCCAAACTTAGCAGAGCCGACCTCAGTGGTGCCTACCTCAGGGGAACCAATGTTAAAGAAGAACAACTGGGTAAAGCCAAATCTCTTAAAGGCGCAACCATTCCTGATGGGTCTATACATCCGTAGCCAGCTATAGTTTGTAGCGTGGCCTACCTGTTCTGCCTCTGCTTGTTTGCCTACTTTTTGCGCCTGCTTGATTATGCCAAATTGTGGCGGCATTTTGACTACAGCACCGTGGATTAGTTTATTAGAGGTAAGTATCTGGATGCACGGCACCCTGGACAAAGAACGTGTTCTTCAAAAACCCTCTTCCATCGTATTGGGCTTTTCCACGCGGCGGAGTGGTTCTTCAGTGTGTCGTTGAGGCGAGCGCAACCACAACGAGACATGCGCTGGCTGCATCGTCTCCTGCACGACATTGAGCAAGTGCTCACGCAACTGGCTCAAGTCCACTTCGTTACGGAGTGTCGCGCTGAACGCTTCCAGGGTCTTGGCCGCGTCATACTTGCTGCGATAGAAGCGGCGATCAATGAACCGTTGAATGCGATGGCGTAAGGGCTGGAAGAGAGCGGCAATGACGAGGGTCGAGACCACGATTGCAACAGCATTATTCTGGTGGAACATCCCCTGGAACAGAGATTGCAAAGCAAAGATGAGGCCAAAGTACAGTAGGGCGAGCAGAACAGTCAAACTGCCATAGACCAGGGTACGATTGATCAGCACGTCGATATCGTAGAGTCGATAGCGCAAAATCGAGAACCCAATGGAGATCGGGATCAGAAGCAATACGAAGGGGAAGAGGGTACTAAACACTATAGTGCCAACCGCATCACCAAAGGCATCTTGGGATGGGCTAGATGTAATAAGGATTATGCTGAGTAATCCTACGAAAAATCCGAATGCCGCCGCTACTCCTAAGACAACCCACTTGGTCTGTTGGCGCTGGAGAGTAGTGAACACGCGTCTGTAGCGGTAAATTTGCGAATAAATGATGGTTACTACCATAACCCCTCGAACGAGCAGATCGAGCCATCCTGGCCAACTCGTTTCGAAAGGTGACGTGGGGGAAGGAAAATTGCTGAAGAATGTATGGATGATGACGAGCAGCAGGATCAGTCCCATCCAGCGTGGGACAAGCCGTCCATTGGGAAAGAGCAGGAAGAACGCAAAGAAGGAGGTCTGCCCAAGAAAGCTCACCAGACCGAAAGGCAAAGCGAAGACGGGATAGACGAGTGCCAACACATAGGTAGGATTACCTGCTGAAGGAGTAATAGTAAACATCACGAGAACAAAGGCGGCAAGCAGCGCCAGCCAATCTTCAGACCTTCGCAAGAAAATGAGAAAGCCGACCGCGCACCAGATCGCTGCAATAATCGCGAAGAAGATGGTGAACAGAGCAGCATATCCACTTGCAGAAAATCCACTGGAAACGAGGGCTTGTATTTCCTTTGCAGACAATGCTCCGGAGAGGTTGGTACACCCGGGACCAACGCATGCCCTTTGGAGTTGCTGATAGTACACTGGGAGGCTGACCACAAAGAGTCCCAGGCTGGGGACGACCAGCACTAACCACAGAGCGCGGGCCACGATGAGCCTGGAGCCAGTTAAGAGTGTATTCGCGGAATTGGAGACAACTGCTCCGGTTACGATCTTTTGTTCAGTATCAGCCACGTTCATGCATCTTTCCCTCTTCAAAAGCGCAGAATAACTCAACGACTCAGAGAGAGGTTTCTGTCATCCTCAGCCATATCATATCATGCCTCCGTCTCGTAATCGTTACGAAAGCGTTACGAACTGCCAGACTACAAAAACCTTCGGAAGTGGATTCATCTGTCTACACCCATCAGTCGACGTTTTTCAACCCACCACCTTAACCCTGTTTTGTCTATGCGTCCCCCGCGACCATAATTCTTGCTGGGAAATATATCACAAGCTGAGCAGAAACACTCTAAACAAGAAGAAAGTCTACTATGAGACGCAATGAGAGAGTTGTGCTTTTTACCTTTTACAGTATATATGGAATAGCTAGCTATTTTTTATAAACTGTAGTATAATATATGTGGGCAGTAACTCACTGCCACAGGAAAAAAGCCCTCAAAGTAGGGCAGGTGGGAAAAAGAATGTTGAATATAGTACGTAGAAACCAATATGGTGAAGTTGTGCCAGTAACTTTTATAGGTGCTCAGGTTATAGAGCCAGAGAAGAAGTCATCTAAAAAGTCTATGAAGATCAAGCCAGCGCCTAAAGGTGTGAAGCGCGGGCGGAATATTACTGTTGTTGAGATGATACGTTTATGTGTGTTATCTCTTGCAACACAAAGCGATACTATCACCCGCGTGTATGTGAGTGAGCATATCCAGAGCACCATGGCCAGGCTCTTCGGGAAAAAGCCCGTACAAGAAACGACCTGGATGAGCAATGCAAACATTGCTAGCTCTAAGCTAGCCAAGGAGGGTTTGCTCAAGAGTGTAAGCAAGGGTGTGGTGGAAATCACTGATACAGGCCGCACATATCTTGCAGAGAGTAAGATTTGAAAGCCTGAGAGAGCACGCTAGATAATATGTAGTCTGCTTTTTTTATTGCCTTTTATAGCCCTAGTAGCTATTCCTACTTTTCACTCCGGCTTTATCTACTGCCTCAGAATATATGTACAACGTCAGGCATACCGCGTCTTTATCTGTATTGAGAAGAGATGAAACAACAGAAATGCCTCACTATTTGCGGCATGAATAGGGTAGCCAAGCGGCTATGCAATACTGCCACTGTTTGCTATACTGGCCTGGACACATTCATGGTGCAACAGAGGTAGCACAATGGGAGCAAGGTTTCGTTCATGGTGGCAGCAAATTAAGAAGTATCGAGTAACTATCCTGGTTGTTGCAATCATCCTGGTAGTAGCCTTTGCATTTATTATCGTAGGATACAGGTTTGATTGGACTGGGTTCAGTGGAAACAGCAAATCAGGTAAAACCTTGTGGGACTGGCTGCAACTGCTCATTATCCCAGCTGTGCTGGCTGTAGGAGGGTATGTAATCAATCTTACGATCAGCAGAGGTGAACAGAAAAGTATACAACAGCGTGACCAAACTGAGCGAGACATTGCAAAAGACAACCAGCAAGAAGCGGCGCTGCAAGATTACTTTGACAAAATGTCGGAACTTCTTCTTGAGAAGCATTTACGTGCGTCACAACCAAGTGATGAGGTAAGAAAAATAGCCCGTGTACGGACGTTGAGGGTACTATCTCGCTTAGACAACAAGCGAAAGGGAAATGTGCTCCAATACCAGTATGAGACTGGCCTTATATATAAAGATAACTGTATCATTGATTTAAGTTCAGCCGACCTGCGCTTTGCTGACCTGCTTGGAGCCGACCTGGGCAGAGCCGACCTCAGTGGAGTCAGACTGGGCAAAGCTGTGCTGGGCTTAGCCTTCCTGAACGAAGCTGACCTGAGCGGAGCCGACCTGAGCGAAGCAGACCTGATGTATACTTCGCTGAGCAAAGCCAAGCTGAGCAGAACATACCTGATGAGAGCCCACCTCGAGTATGCCGATCTGACTGTAGCATTCCTCTATGAAGCCTATCTGCATGGAGCATTCCTGAGGGAAGCCACGTTGGGTGGAGCCAACCTGCGCTTTACTTGGCTGATAGGAGCAGACCTAAGGGGAGCAGACCTTACAGGAGCCGAGCTGGGTATGGTCGGGCTGAGCAAAGCCGAACTGAGATGAGTCACCATGAGCGAAGCATTCCAGAGAAAACGCGACCATTTGAGCGGAGCAGACTGGCTGGTCGAAGCTGACCTGGACGGAGCTAACCTGGACGGTGCTAACCTCTTCGGAGCCAAGTTCACTACGAAACAACTTGATAGCGCCAAATCACTCAAAGGCGCAACAATGCCTGATGGGTCTATACATCCGTAGCCAGCTATAGCTTATAGCGTGGCCCACCTGTGCCAATAGTAAGGGGCAATTAGCCAGACCCTAATTCGGGTTATTAGCCTTCTACTTTGAGGTCATGGAGCAGGCGAGTAAATGCTATCTGGTAGTCATCGTGGCTTTTCCAGTGGGTGAAGTCTCCGATGTATCGTTGTCTGCGCAATTTATTAGCCCATGCTTTCTTATTGGTCTTTATCCCTTCATCCAGACGAACAGGAAAAAGCATCGTCCGTTTCCACTTCGTCCTCTACCCACTCACTCATTAGAGACTGCTCTGAGAGAATAAGCAGGAGCTTGTCATACTGGGGAATAGTCTGGTCAATACGATCTCTAATTCTATCCCCAATATTCATATCTTCCAGGTCAAGCCAACAGCGCACACGGTTGTTCCTTAAATCGCCAAGCAGTTGCTTGGCGAAGGTTACATCGTTGCTTGAATAGCTTATGAAACAAGAATAGTAGTCAATGGGCTTGAGGGAGCCAATGAGAGCAGGGATTTGCTCAATAATGGAACTGGGGACGCCAGCCCCACGAAGGAAGATTTCTGGTATTTTGCCTTGGGAACGAATGATGGTATCGATACCAATGGTTGAAGGCCCAAAATGCCGCACAGTCTCCAACCCCTTTTCAGTGCTCAAATCAACATCCCCAAAGACGGTAGACAAGAAGTTGGCACCGTTAAGATCAGCACCGTTAAGAGTGGCTCCATTGAGGGTTGCATTAACGAGGTCAGCATTTTTGAGGTTGGCTCCGTTGAAGTCGGTACCTTGGAGATCGGCTCCAACAAGATCAGCACTGGTAAGGTCGGCTCCGTCGAGAGTAGCATCGAAGAAGAGGGCGTCTCTGAGAATGGCACCTCTGAGGTTAGCTCTGACGAGGCTGGCATCGTTGAGGATGGCACCGATAAGGATGGTGCCGCTAAGATTGGCGTAACTAAAATTGGCACTGGTAAGGTCGGCATAGTTGAGGTCAGCTTTACTGAGGTCTATCTGTACATCTAATTTCTCTACCCTCCACTCATTCCATACCTGCACGCCTTGTTTGAGGATATCAAGCTGCTCCTGGTTTGCCATCCGTTTCCCTCCTGTCATATTTTCCATGGTTCGGTGTCTGTGCCATAGACAATTATCGCTGTACTTGTCGCTCGCTCACACTATTCTTCGCGGCTGAATTGCGAAAAGTACAAGGGCATTCAGTGGTAGGTAGCAGCATTACCCAAAACCCAGTTCTTGCTGTTCTACGTCTGTCTGTTTTCCTACTTTTTGCGTCTGTTTGAATGTGCTAAATTGCGGTGGCATTTTTATTTCGTTAGGAGTTTAATTCAGGACTCATGTCTGTAAACTTCCAACAATCAAGTTTATTATCTTGAATACGAACTTCCACATAAAACTTTCCCGACACCTGATTTGCTTCTACTAGCTGTTTTGCTGCATCTGCTGCGGTATCAGTGATGAAAGACTCTTCATAGTCTACTACGCCATTAGCGGCAATTCTGTTTTCGGTCTTCCAAATCTGGACTACATAGTGTTGCATATTCATTGCTAACTCCCTTTTTCAACTGGCTAATTGTTTACCTACTTTTTGCACTTGCTTATATGCGCCAAACTGTGGAATTATGAAAGGTCATCAGGATAGTCGGGAAGGAAAGGATCATCTGCTTGGTAATAGAGAGGATTATTTGTCCTATTGCAAAAACAAGCACCACAGTAGTTACAGATGAAGAGTGTACAACTTGGACACCGAACATTTATTTCTGACGAGATAAGCATTTTACAACTCCAACAGTGGTTCCTGTATTCGCCATCTAAATGGATGCCGATAGACTGCGCTAGGGCTACGCGTTTCCGTCCTAATTCTCTGCGTTTATTAGGGTCAGGTGTTTTTACCATCAACATACCTAAGACATCAATTTCGGCTCTAGCCTTCCTTACGTACTCATCGCGTTTTGCCTGTGCTTCAGCTAGACGTTTAGCCTCTGCTGCCTTTGCCTGCGCTTGGCACTCAAGCTCTGCCTTCATCATGTCTTCAGCCCACTCTGTCGCATGGGCTTCATCGAACGCCTTAGCCCCTGCTTCCAACTGCGCTTGGCGCTTTGCATGGCGCTCTGCATAAGGACGGTACTCATCCTCAAGGAATTGTCTGAACTCGGAAGCAGAAGTCGCAGTGTAATTGCTGTGTTTGTTATTGCGCAAATCATCACGTACCTTTGCTAAGAAAGAGGTGACGCTAGTACTTCCTAGATTCAATGTATCACAGATACGTGCAGTTAAGTCGCGAGGCTCGTTATGGGTCTGCCAGAATTCGACCAGTTCATCTATTACGCGTTGCTCTTTGAACGGAAAATTGTCCTGGTTTGGTGGTTGTTGCATCGTTTACCCCCTATCAACGTGACACCCTACACTTTCAATTCAGTGGGTCTATTTTTATAACGCAACCCTCTATAGTGAGTAACTACCCATGCACCATGCAAGACGGTCTACCAATGGCGCACCTGTTTTTCCTAGAGCGGTGTACACTTAGATCATGGAAGCCTATATGTTAGCAAAACTTATTGCTTACACTGATACCCACACAGGAAGTTTTGTATCTTGGGTTGATGTCTACCATATCATCTGGGTGTTATGGACTGTGTAAGTGCGCCTACGAATATCTACAATCCTACGGCGCATCTTAAAGAAAAATATTTCTGACACGTTGCACGTCACTACAAAAAATATTTACAGACTGTTCGATACCCCTGAAAAACACACACAAATGTTATGCGAGTAGTCCCTCGCCCTAGTCTTAATCTCATCGTCCCTAGCTTTAATTTTGTTCCTGGTTGTGCAGCTATCATACTGTGGCAGCACTAGGATTTTCTCTCTACTACTCACTAGCAACTAGACTAGAGTATAGCTTTGACCAAGAGGCTAGAACTGTGTGGAGTGCCTACACCTGCTACTACCGCCCCTAGTATGCGACCCTACAATGAGTGCAGCACCGTTACACCGTGGTAGCGTTTATGGGAATGTAGGCTATTTTTCCAGACGTGTTGAACGTAGCTTACTGCAAAAAGTAGACCGCGCCGCGCTTGCCATGGCTATGCTTGAAATGGTAGAACAATTATTTAACGTTCTGTAACATCTTGACAGGTAAGCAAGCAGACTGTATACTTCACTTTCAAATAGACCTACAAAATTATAGACCTCTTGTGTTATCAGAAAAAAGTAACACAAAAAACTATGCGCTCACTCCGTTCGCGGGTATGACAAACGTAAGTAAACCAAAAGACACTTACGTTTACCTGAACGCGTTTACTTACTTGTTGACACATCATTGGTGTATTGAATTAAAGCCCTACCATATGGTGTGTAGAATATTCCCCACAAAAATAGCACAAAATGATACGTGTCCAGCCGCCTCCGCTTGCGCTTTTGCAATTCTTTGTACGCTTGTTCTATTTTACTGTTTTGTGTTTTGCGGTTAACATCCTATACAATACACAAGCCAGTATTGCATATATGCCTGTAGAACAGATATACTAGTTTAGCCGATTGGCCGCCGCCGCTTCATGTGACTTTGTTGTACGTGAATATGCAGACAGGCATGTAGCAAGTGTAAGCAGCGTATTTGTGAGCTGTATTTTACCACTCGGATTCTTCTGTCAAATATTCCTGGCAAATAATTCTGGCAACATTTTATGCTACTGGCTTTTAATTCCGGCAACAGATACGAACATAGCCAGATGTTACCGCCGATTCCGTTCTGGCAAGTATGAGCGGGAATCCATTGCCTTGTTATCTCTACTATGATACACTATGAACTGGCTTTAGTGGCCGCGTTACTATATAAAATAGGTGGGACAAAATGCTGATAAAACACATTGTCCACGCGGGCATGAGTATACAGAAGAGAATACGCTCTACCAGACAGGGAAATATGGGCTGCAAAGATCATGTAGAGCGTGTAGACGGTTACGACAAAAGAACAGAACAGACATACGGAAACACGCGCTCTGGCGTAACTACCGCATGACTGTAGCAGAGTATGATCTATTGTTTGAATCACAACATGGTGTATGCGCTGCTTGTGGACAAGCTGAGTACCAACGTTCAGTTAATGGCACAATACAACCGCTTTCAGTAGATCATAACCACGTTACCAAAGTAACCCGTGGGTTACTCTGTAAAGACTGCAATACCGCGCTAGGGCATTTACAAGATAATTCCGAACGGATTCATATGCTCTTCATGTATGCAAAAGCGCATGGTTTTTAGCCATAAAGTACTGTTAAAATGGTTTGAAGAGTAGTACCAATATCCTATAGCAGATTCGGCTAATCTGCTGCTATGCTTAATTCATACAATAAACTTGGGTGCATTATATAGTACCCACATTGAAAGACTGACCCGCGTCGAGCGAACAAAGTATGAGAGTTGCGACCAACAGCGATCCGAAATAGAGTGGAAGTTCGGAATGGAAACGCATCTCAGAACGCATTCGTGAGCGGCTGGCCGAAGAAAGCCTTACTGGAAGCAAATAAACAAGTTTCCTCTGAATAGGGCAAGTAGGAACAGGTGGATGGTTCCCACGCAGCATAACAACCAGGTAAAAGCGGCCTTTCACCCTTAAAACAACGTTGTTGTTAAGGCGTCGCCAGAGTAAGGCACCTCTACGGAGAATGAAAGGCAATTAGGGTGGCACCACGGGTGTAAAGCGGAATAGAAATATCCTCTTCACTCTCGTCCCTTCAATGTCGTCAAAGGAGGGGACGGGAGTTTTTTATTGCAATCGACTGCAAGCTTCCTCCCTATCCTCACCCATCCTCATTTCGAAAGGTGAGGGAGTTGAAGGAGTATCACACAATGGTAACCAGCGATCAGACAAACATGACTCAGACCACGTCAAACGTTGACAATGCACTCGATCTAGCATTGCAGAAAATCACTGAGGTCGAAGTGCCACAAGGCAATCACATCGCACTGGCCTATTCAGGCGGGCTTGACTCGACGCTATGTGTCAAACTATCCCACCTGAAATATCACGCCCGCAAACTCACAGCAATTACTGTTGATGTCGGTCAAGGTGAAGCCGAGATCCAGGAGAGCACGGAAAGAGCTGCTAAGTTAGGTATTGCGCCAATCGTGATTGACGCAAAGCAAGAATTTACCGAAGAATGGCTTAGCAAAGCAATCCAGGCAAATTCAGATTACAATGGCTATCCTGTTTCTACCTCTATGACTCGCCAGCTCATTGCTGCGCACATTGCGCAGAAGGCTCAGGAATTGGGTTGCGATGCTTTGATGGAAGGCTCCACCGGCAAGGGTAACGATCAGTATCGTATGCACAACGTCTTCAGCCTCTTTGCGCCTGGTATGCCCATCTTTGTTCCTGTGCGTGACTTTGATCTCACACGTGGAGAAGAACTATTGTTGATGGAATATTATGGTGAAGCGATCGAGGAAGTGATTACCGGAGGAGACGATAAGACAATGTGGTGCCGCTCAATTGCAAGTGGCGGCATTGATCTTAGCACAGAACTGCCAGATTCGATCTGGATGTGGTTGACGCCACCAACGAAAGCTCCTGATAAACCAACAACTATCAACTTGAGTTGGCAGAACGGCTTGCCAGTAGCATTAAATGGCAAACAGCTTCCCCTTGATCAGATCATTGAGCAACTCAATAGTATTGGAGGAGCAAACGGCATAGGCAAAATTGATCTCTTTGAAGACGGAATCATGGGAATGAAGTCAAGGGAGATTTATGAAGCTCCTGCTGCCTCAATTCTACTGAAGCTGCATAAAGACCTCGAGCAATTTTGTCTGACCAAAGAGGAAATTCAGTTGAAGCGCCAGCTTGATGCACAATGGTCCAATCTTGTATATCACGGAGAGTGGTTCCACCCCCTGAAAGATGCCATCGACGCTTTCATTTCGACCACGCAAAAGGTTGTGAATGGAGAATACACGGTAGAACTCTACAAGGGCAACATTACTATATGTGCTCGTTCATCGTCAAGTGGTCTCTTCTTTCCAGATGTACGCTCGATTAAGAGCGCGAGTTTCAATCAAAAGGAATGTGCTCCAGCCGCGCATCTTCGAGGCCTACCCTTTGAATTGATTGCAAGACGTAACAAAATGGTAACGGCCAGCTCTGAAGGGGAACAGTCATGACAAAGCTCTGGCAAAAAAGTTACCAGTTGAATGAGCAGGTCGAGCGTTTTGAAGCGGCACAGAACAGCATGCTTGATGCCAGGCTCATTCGGCATGATGTCTGGGGATCACTTGCACATGTTGCGATGCTAACAAAAATCGGTGTGCTCACAGAGACTGAGCATAGCGTATTGAAAGGTGCACTTTGTCATATTCTGGAGCTAGAAGCAGATCACGAGTTCACAGTTACGGTGGAAGATGAGGATGTTCATACCTGTGTGGAGAATTTCCTTTCAGCACATACAGGTTCTGTTGGTAAAAAGATACAGATGGCACGCTCGCGTAATGACCAGGTACTGGTGGACCTGCGTTTGTATGGCAAAGAACAATTGCATTACGTGATGACCAGGCTTTGTGATCTATGTTCAGCATTCATTGAGTTAGCTGATACTCATGCTGATGTTCCTATGCCGGGTTATACACATATGCAAAGGGCCATG
>Ga0116218_1001477_pt1 | contig 14821 bp, 16 predicted proteins | sample Sb_taG_2_FD_88966 | JGI IMG/M metagenome (GOLD analysis project Ga0116218, IMG submission 88966) | Peat soil microbial communities from Weissenstadt, Germany - Sb_50d_5_LS metaG | ecosystem: Environmental > Terrestrial > Soil > Wetlands > Peat | place: Germany: Weissenstadt | collected 2010-09-21 | reverse complement strand
GCCGTGAAGCCGCGCCACCAGGCTGGTGCGGCAACTGGATTTCTCGTCAATCGCATAGCCGTAGCTTGCCGCCAGCTCCGGCAAGCTGGTATCCCGCTTAATGCGCTCAATCTCTTCCTTGCTGAACATTTCCCCCTGCGATTCGCAAATTCCGGGCGACCCCCTTTTTTTCCTACTTCCAGACCTTTTTAATCCTTACCCCTGCAAGAGATTTCGCGCAACAGGCACCAGGGGCTGGAAGCTCTGGTTTTCCGGCAATGCACCCACGGTGCTTGTTTTTTCTTCCGCAACTTGGTGTATAATACACCATACTGAGCTTTTGTCTAAGAGAAGAAAGGTTAACCCATGTCAGCCGATAATGACAAACGCGCCGCTCAGACCGCATTTACAGGCGCGGAAAATATCCAGGAATTATACCGGCAGATTGTATCGGAAGGTCATATTTTGATGGGAGGGGAAAGCCTTACGCAACAAATCACTCAAACATTCTTCCCTGAGATAGACCAGCCGGACATGCAGCATGAAATTGGCCTGGAGCCGGAAAGGTAGCGATTCTATTGAGCGATCCTCTGGCGCAATTCCGTCAAGGGCAGTCAGCAGCCGTAAAACAGCCAGAAACAGGGAAAAAGCCTTACGAGGCCTACGATAAGAAGGGCAAGCCCTGCCCTTATATGGAGATACTCTGCGTCTCCCAGCCCTCGCAATCCCCGCAAACGCGGTTTTTCCTGGCGGCGGTGTTCAGCGCCGACTATGACGACGCCTTTACCCTGCTCTACAGCTTCGTGGCGGTCGAGATAAAGGGAAAAAACCTCAAGCCCGTCCGTCAGGCCATACAGAACGGGCGCTGCGAGTTTATCCAGGAATACCATGAAAACGAGTTCTCGGAGCCGGGCAAGGGAGAACCGGTCATCGAGTCCATACGCTTTATCGCGGGGGATAAGCTGGAAGATATTCTCTCCACCCACAGGGGCGGGAAGTGACGGGAGGTCAGATGTCTTACGATATGTTCTCTTTCATCGATCCGATAGTCGAAATGAACGAAGATGAACTGTTTCATTCCACTGTCACCATGGTGGAGGCCTACTTTGATCTGATGGAAAAAAGGGGGGTAGAGAGAAAAAAGAGCCTGCCGCCCGATTTATCGGACACTCTGAAAACAGATGTGCCTCTTCCTATTGCCTTGTCCATGCTCCGGCCCGATGAGCTGGAAAAGCTGCAAAACTATGTTGCAGCTTATCTTGCGAAACATGGCAGCAGCGAAACATAAAACCGCGTGTCCGGCAGGGGGCAAAAAGCAGGTTCATGAAAACACCAGGGACGGAAACAACTCCTACAATCACTCCCACCCCACCCCATTCGCCACTCGCAGAAGTCTTCTGGCTCTTTTTGCGGCTGGGCTTTACCGCCTTTGGGGGACCCGCCGCGCACATAGCAATGATGCGCGAAGAGGTGGTACGGCGACGCCACTGGATTAGCGATGAACGCTTTGTGGATATGATGGGTGTGACGAACCTGATTCCCGGCCCCTCTTCCACTGAACTTGCGATTTATCTCGGATACCTGCGTGCAGGCTGGAACGGTTTGCTCGTAGCGGGCGTCTGCTTCATTGGCCCTGCCATGCTCATTGTGCTTGCCTTAGCGTGGGGCTATGTCACCTACGGGAGCTTGCCTCAGGTCACCTGGCTGTTCTACGGCATTCAGCCCGTGGTGGTCGCCATTATTGCACACGCCATCTGGAATCTGGGACGAGCTGCCATCAAGGGCCCGCTTGCCGTAGGTATCGCCCTTCTGGTGCTCGCCGGTTATTTCCTGGGCGTCAATGTGTTCCTTTTACTCTTCGGAGGAGCAGCCCTCTACGGACTCCTCAGCTTGCTCATCTCGCGCTGGCCGAGCAGGGCACCCATGAGCGGCTTCGTAGCGTGGTTGTCCCTGACTAACCTGCACACAGTTCTGAAATCACTCTTTGTGCGCGTGGATGTCGGGATCGCTTTTATGGCGGAACCGGTCAGCCTGGGGTTAGTGTTTCTGGAGTTTCTCAAACTCGGATTCGTCGTCTATGGCAGCGGGTATACCCTGCTCGCGTTTCTGCATACCGATCTGGTTGAGAACCTCCATTGGTTAACGCAGCAGCAACTGCTGGATGCGGTCTCTGTGGGGCAATTCACGCCAGGGCCTGTGTTTACCACCGCGACCTTCATTGGGTATGTGATTGGGGGGTGGAGAGCGGCGCTGATTGCAACACTTGCGATATTTCTGCCAGCATTTGTGCTCATCGCCCTCATCCATCCTGTTGCCTTGCGCCTGCGGCACGCACGCTGGACTTCTACCCTTCTGGATGGGGTCAATGCTGCCGCGCTGGCGCTGATGACGGGCGTGCTCATACAACTAGGCCAGCAGGCGCTTAAGGATGTTCTTACCTGGGTGATTGCGGCGGTCGCCTTTGTCATCCTGCTTCGTTTTGGGTGGAATTCGGTGTGGTTGATTCTGGCGGGGGCGCTTATCGGCCTGTTGCGTTTCTGGTTGCTTAAAGGGTAAGGCACAGTGCATCAGGCTGCATATTTTTTTATGCAGGCCTGCTGAACAAGGCGATTAACTCAGGCAAGACTTCGGCCAGTCTCTTTTGATGGCACTTGACGGGAATAGCGCAGGCTGTCCCCGGTCCCCTATTTACCTTCTCTGCATACCTGGGAGCTATCGAAACGCCATCTCCTAATGGCTGGGTCGGGGCAAGCATCGCGTTGCTTGGAATTTATCTCCCCTCGTTCCTTTTACTGATCGGTGTCCTGCCATTCTGGAACACACTGCGTAACCAGTCTGCATTCCAGGCAGCATTACGTGGCATTAACGCTGCCGTGGTAGGATTGTTACTGGCAGCTCTCTACCAACCTGTATGGACCAGCACAATCAAGAACGCCTATGATTTTCTGTTTGCCCTGGCAGCCTTTGGCCTGCTCGTCATCTGGAAGCTGCCTCCCTGGCTCGTTGTTCTACTGGCTGCGCTTGTAGGCGGACTTCTAAGCTTGCTTTGAGCCTCTTCACAACCTCTAGAACAGATCCCCTCCCGATGCAATATAGCACCTCGCATCGAAAAAAGGAGTGGTTGCAGTCGAAACAAACGTATCAAAAGAAACGATATGAAATCCACGTTCGAGTAATGTCGTCAGACAGGGATGAGGACCGGGTACATCAATATATATCTTTACCGCTCGTTGCATAGCCCAATATATGGCAGCTAGCACACAAGCAGTAGCATCTTCTGGTGTATCGGCACCCAAAGGACCAAGTGTACACGATTGAGAATTCGAGTGTGCTTCGGCACCGAATCGCGCATATCCATAGCTCACGATCTGCCCTCTTCGTCGAAACCGGATCGGAACAGCTCGTTCTTCACGCACCCAAAACTGAAGATCTTCAGGACGCGGGCGCCCGCAGGCACGTGCATCCCAATCAAGCAATGCTGGGTCTGAAGCATCCGCCTCGATGATCTCTATATCGCGAGCCAGAGGCCATGTATGAGTTGGCTTATCTAGCTGTAATGCAAAATGCGGCCCCCATGGACGCATCCCTGCGCGAATATAGAGTGCAAGTGCGCGTGGATCGCCCGAACTCAAGGTGCAATGAATCAGGTTATCTTGAGGTAAAACGGTTTGGAGGAGCGTCTTGCCTAACTTGCCAGATTGGGAAGATGGCAAGACAAACAGGTCGGTAAGAAAGGAGATATTTCCGCGTGTGATGGCGCCAGCAAATCCGAGAATTCTGCCATTCTCTTCTGCAACATAGAGCGTCCCAGTATGAAGGACGTGACTTAAGTAAGGTGGAACGTCGCCCGGTAACGGCAATTGAGGGTTATCGAGCAATTCATTCTGATAAAACACCTCGAAGACCGCTTGTAGTTCGGCCTCAACCGCTGGACGAATAGTTGTCACGTCCTCACATCCTTGTTGCTTGATTCAGGCTGTCTGTGAAGCTGCTGTCTCCTCAGTCGCTGCGGCTTTCTCAATCACCGAGAGATCAATCTCGATCTTGATTTTATCGCCAACCAGAACACCACCGGCCTCAAGTGCCATATTCCAGTTCAAACCCCAATCTTTGCGGTTAATTGTCCCTGTTGCGCTGAGTCCAGCACGCTTATTTCCATAGGGGTCTGTAGCCTGACCAGTGTATTCCGCTTTCAAGGTCACTTCATGTGTAACACCATGTATTGTCAGATTACCAGTTACTTTATACTCTTCGTCCTCAACATGCTCGATTTTGGTGCTTTTAAAGGTAAGAGTTGAATACTTTTCCACGTCCAAAAAATCTGGCGATTTGAGATGGCCGTCACGCATTTCATTCTGCGTATCAATGCTTGAAGCGTCAACCTCAGCCTCAACCCACGAATTTTCAGGATGCTCTTCGTCGATGTGTACCTGGCCATTGAGTACATTAAACTGCCCGCGTACAGTGTTAATCATCACGTACTTAGCCGAAAAAGTGGCTTTAGAATGTGCAGGGTCGATTACCCAAACCATAGCAAACTCCTTTGTTGAAATACTATTCTTTTCATTGAAATGGTTAAAAAATTGGCAACTATCCAAAGTCAAGTTTAACATGTCAACTAATCATTGTCAAGTAACTATTGAAAAGTTAGTTATGTGAAGTATCATATTTTTCTTGCTTGCAAGACCTGTGGAGCAGGTGCTACAATTCCATCCAGTTCCAGTTTTAATGGAGGCAAATATCCATGACAACAACTTACGCCGACGTCGACACTTACATCGCTTCACTTGATGAACCACGTAGAACCTCTCTTGAACAGCTTCGCAAAATAATTTTAGAAACTGTTCCAGAAGCCGAGGAGACAATCCAATATAATATGCCCGCTTACACCTATCACGGAATGCTCTGCGCATTTGCTTCCCAGAAAAACTACATGAGCTTTTATCTCCTCGATGGTGCAATCGTCGAGAAAAATCGCTATTTGCTTACCGGGCTGAGTGTGGGAAAGGGATGTATCCGTTTCAAAGATATCAATAAGTTACCTGAAACAACGATTCGCGCTATGCTTCGTGAAGTAGCTCTTTCCAATGAAGCTCATCCAAATGACCATTGTTAGTAACCTGCTTCTCTGGCTCGGATGATCGCCTGTGCCCGGTCAGCAACCTGCAATTTGCTGAAGATGTTTGAGACATGGTTGGCGACAGTTTTCAGACTGATGTTCAGACGGCGGGCGATGTCGCTATTGTTGTAGCCTTGAGCAATCAATAGAAGAATCTCACGTTCGCGATCAGTTAGTTCGGGAAAGAACTGCGGAAGGATGACCGCTTGGGGAGCAGCAAAGAAATCGATCAAGCGCTGAGCAATAGCCGGGCTGAAGATTGCTTCACCTCGGCCCACAGCGTGGATAGCACGCAGGATCTCGTCTTCGTCAGCGTCTTTGAGAATGTACCCACGCGCTCCGGCTCGCAGGGCAGCGAAGACCGAATGGTCGTCCTCGAACATCGTCACGACCAGGATGCGAATGTGGGGACTGGTGTGCAGGATGCGTCGTGTAGCCTCGATGCCGCCGATTCCGGGCATTTGAAGATCCATCAAGATCACGTCAGGCTGAAGTGAGGCAGCGCGTTCAATCACCTCGTCTCCATTGGTTGCTATGTCCGCGACCTCGATGCCGGGGACCGCTGACAGTAAGGCTCGCATCCCGTTGCGGAAAAGGGGATGGTCATCGGCAATAAGCACGCGCAGTGGATCCATCATCGTTCTCCTTCTGTTTCTTGCCCACCAACACTGCTTTCGATGCCAGGCTTCACGTCGTCAGACGGTAATGAGCGCACCTCGCTCAGGTGTTCTGCAAGGAAGTCTTTTGGGAAAGGGAGCAGAGCAGAGACGCAGGTGCCCTGGGACCCAGTAGACGCAATGCTGCATGACCCACCAAGTTCTTCGGCACGTTCGCGCATCGAGAGCAGTCCTACGCCTGATCGGTGTTGTTCCGTCAAACCGATTCCATCATCAGTGATCGAGAGATGAAGCGCATTATCGTGCCAGAGATGAATACGGCAAGTGCGGGCTTGCGCGTGGCGTGCAACATTGGCGAGTGCCTCCTGAGCAATACGATACGCAGCTACCTCGACCGCCGCAGGCAACGCTGGGAGGTGATCTGGCGCTTCCATCAGCATCTGCATGCCATTCGTCCCGGCATACGTGCTGTACTGCGTAGCCTGTTCGCGGATCGCTCCGATCAGTCCCAGTTCATCGAGCGCGGGCGGGCGCAGGTCGTAGACCAGGCGGCGGATATCGGCTATGACCGCGCGTAATGTCGAGCGCCACTCTGTCACCAGGGCTGTTGCCTCGTCGGGATCTTGCGGGATCAATGCTCGTACCGCACCTGCCTGGAGATTAAGGGCAGCCAGGGTTGGTCCCAGGCCATCGTGCAGGTCGCGACGCAGGCGTCGGCGTTCCTCCTCACGTGTCGTCACGAGCCGCTCACGCGCGCGTTGCAGTTCAGTCGTGAGCCGCACGGCGTGCGCGGCTATACCTGCCTGGCGCGCAAGGTCGTCGAGCAAGCTGCGGTCGGCAGAGGTAAAGCTATCTCCTCTAGCGCGAGGAGCCAGGAGCAGTTGGCCGATGGTCTCAGTCTGGTAGACAAGCGGCAAAGTGAGGGCGATTTCTGCCGCTTCGCCGTGGGAGGCCACGATCATGAATTCGTCGCTCTGCTTCAAAGTGATGGCGGCGTAGGGGAGCTTGAGCGCCTGCGTAACGGTCTCCACAATCATAGGCAGCACTGCGTCAGGCACGAGCGTTGTTTCCAGGCGCTGCCCCAGGTGTGAAATGACGTAATAGGGATTGTCGCGCTCTCCAAACATCAGGCGGTTCACAGCACGTTGGAGACGCAGGCGCAACGGCTGGAAGAGGACCGCAATAAGGGCAGTTGCCAGAAGAGAAATAAAGAGATTTCCTCGTCCTTGCATGAGCGTGCCCAACGAGACGACCACCAGGACATAGAGACCAATGATGCTCACCGTGAGCGTGCCGTAGACCAGCGTGCGGTTGATGATGAGGTCGATGTCCCACAACTTGTAGCGCAAGATAGCGAAGCCAATGGTCAGTGGGATGAGAAGAAAGCTGAAGGCCGAGATAGTGCCGCTGATGAAAGCATACAGTGTGTTTTGTTGGGCAAGCAGCGGGAAGAACAGTGGAAGGAGATGGTAGACGATATTGATCAGGGCCGTTCCTGTCAAGCCGAGCACGAACCACTTGGTCTGCTGGCGCTGCTCTCTGCTGGATACCTTGCGATACCGGTAGATTTGAGCGAAGGCAAGGAAAGAAAAGGCGATCAACCAATTCGCTCCAGCAATCACAGGCGGCCATACGACATCAGGAAGGAACGTCTGGACCCCTGCACTCACCAGTCCGACAACAGCGAATGGGAGCGTCCAGCGGGGAACGAAGTGGCCATTTGGGAAGAGAAAGCCGATCAGGATAAACGAGGCAATGCCGAGAAATTGCACCCACGCGAGCGCTCCTTGAAAGACAGGAGGCATAGCTGCTAGGGGCTGATTGAGAGAGTTCGTTGGTGCCGCGAGGAAGAACAGAACAACAATCACCGTGAGCCATTCATCGGACCTTTTCCAGAAGATGACTGCAGCAATGAAGTAAAACACCAGTGCTTGAACGACAAGGAAGACGACATTCAAGATCGCATAGGCATCGAGAGAGAAGCCAAGTGCCTGCAAGGCCTGTGCGCTCTCCAAAGTAAGTTGTCCGTCGATACAGGATGGAGGTGTACATACGGTGCGAAATTGAGCGAAGCTGAATAAGGCGCCGACGAAGAAGACACTTAGAGCAAGTACAGCCACAATGACGATCACTATGCGTACAGGAATCAGCCATTGCTCCCCCAAGCGTGCATTCACAGCGTTGGAGACAACCGATCCGCTTCCGCTCTTTAGTTCAGTATCGGCCAGGTTCATACATCTTTCCCTCTTTTGGTGATCGGCTCTTCTGCTGTACGGATCTTCGGCAGCAGCAAATGATAGTGAAGAAATGGCTGCCTGTATCCTCGTTCTCCTGAAATATTACCATATAATCGTCTCGCAATCGTGACGAACTGCCTGACTTCAAAACTCCTCTTCCATCCTATTGGGCTTTTCCAGGCGGCCTGTTTCCTCGGTGTGTCGTCGAGGTGAGCGCAACCACAGCGAGACATGCGCTGGCTGCATCGTCTCTTGCACGACGTTGAGCAAGTGCTCACGCAACTGGTCCAGGTCCACTTCATTCCTGAGCGTTGCGCTGAACGCCTCCAACGTTTTGGCAGCGTCATACTTGTTGCGATAGAAGCGACGATCTACGAACCGTTGAATACGATGGTGCAAAGGTTGGAACAGTGCCGCAATGACGAGGGTCGAGACCACGATAGCGACAGCATTATTCGGATGGAACAACCCCTGGAACAGCGATTGGAATGCAAAGATGAGGCCAAAGTACAGCAAGGCTAGCAGAGTAGTCATGCTACCATAGACCAGCGTGCGGTTGATGATAATGTCGATATCCCACAGGTGGGAGCGCAGGATAGCAATGCCAAATGACAGCGGCATGAGCAATAAAATGAGCAACATCAGCGTATAGAAAACAGGATTATCTGCGACGTTGTTGAAGCTGCTGTTCTGACCGATCTCTGGAAAAAGCAGCCCTGCGAGACCACGAACAGCGATTATGGTGATCAGCGCAACACTCACACCATACACCACCCACTTCGTCTGTTGGCGCTGTGTAGAATTGGAAATGCGCCAGTAGCGATAGATTTGCGCCCAGACCGGCACGACAAACTCGCTCACCGCGATTGATACAACGAGCAATGAGTTCCAATGCCCGATCGAGAAGGGTGAAGTGGGAGACAGATTGAATGGGATCTCCAGGATAGCGACAACGACGAGCATGAGCCACGTCCAGCGGGGAACGAAGCGGCCATCGGGAAAGAGAAAGAAGAGGCCATCCAGGCAGATATAGGTCAAGGCTCCCAAAAGCGTCACGAAGAGTTCAACAATAGGCTGCCGATCAGCCAGTAGTTGGAGGGATGGGGGAAAGTTCAGACCGAACACAACGAGGAAAATCCCGACAAGCAGCACCATCCAATCGGAGGATTTGCGCCAGAAAAGCAGCACGGCAGTGACACAATAGGTTCCTACAAAGATAATCTCAAGCAGTAGTGTGCCCACAGCGTAGAAGCCGAGCGGGAGACCCATGCGCGCCAGACTCACACGGAGAACGTCCGCCGGGTGGGTCAGCTGTGTATAGCGCAGTGGAAGAGCGATGATGAAGAGCACTATAGCAGGAACAACCACGCTGAGCCATCCCGCGCGGACCAGTAAGCTCTTGCGACCAGACAAATGGGTACCTTGCTGGTCATTCCCTTCAGCATGTACAGTTTGCTGGTATTTGCGATTTGTCGGGCCATACATGATCTCCTCCTGGTCAGAACGTTCTGCCACTGGCACGCCCCAGATGCACCTTTTCCATTTTACACGCTTCTCTTGTCCCTGTTCATCCTTACACCCCGATGAAGCGGTGAATCGGCTCAGAGAAGGTGATCAACCGATCCACCGCTCCAAGCCAGTTCGCATACACCCTAGATATTGGCAGCCGTCGCTGTCTCAATGGTTTCTACCGGGTTCCCAGCAGCTTGCCTCAGCAACCAGCGTCCGAGCAAGAATGCCCAGAAAGGGATGAGCAAAGTGGTGATGAAGAAGCCAATTGGGCCAAAGGGGAGCAACCATGCCACAGACATTGCCACGCTGAGCCAACGAACCCAGCGCGGCAAACCCGTTGCTTTAGGCAAAAGTGCGAGAAGTACCAGGGCGACAATCAGCCCATAGGTATCCATATCCTGGAGTCCTTGCCTTAGTCCAGCTACAACTCCGCCTAACGGCAAGAGTGCTGCTTTACCAACAGCATTGGCTGCAAGATACGAGGCACCGAGACTGTTGACCATATAGACAGATGTGAAGGATTTCGTCAAGCCGAGAATCATCTGCCAGGCCCCAACGATGAGGAGTAGGTGTGCCCAGACAGGCCAGCGTTTCCGGAGTACGGCAAAGACCGCTACGAACGAGACGAACAGGGCAACTTGCTCCAGGGATTCGCCGATATAGCCAATAAGCACCGCCGTGGGAAAGTGACCAGCGTAGTCCAGCCCTGCACTCGTCGTTAGGTCGGGAAAGAACGCATTCCCTGTTAAAGCTACTGAGAGAAAGAGGGCAATAAGAAACAGAATTGCATAAGGTCCAGTAACTGCCATCGTGAAGATGCCGGCAATGCGCAGGCCGTGCGAAGCATTCTGCTGGGCTGCTGGGCTATCCGAGCTACCAGTAATTGTCGTGTGAGTAGTATGCGTGGCTGACATGGTAGTTTGTGTCTCCTGTAATGATAAACTTTCAATAACAATACGATTAGTTTGCATTCCTACACGTTGACATACGTCATAACCTCTTTGCAGGAATCTCGTGTGCTTTTTAATGCCTTGATGAGTCAAGCCACTATGGCTGACTCCCTTTCCTGTTGAGCCTATTTTGCACTGACTCAACTTCTGCTTAGAGCATACATGGATTGGTTTCCCGATTGCATGGGTGTACAATCCCAATTCGTCGGGAAATCTTATCGGGAAAGACAGGGCTGCCGAAGAAGTGTGCTGATGGTGCAAGGTTAAGAGCGTCTCTGATATCAGGTTTGCACCGAGCAGTTTCGTTGTCTGGTAGTCAAGCGTGTTAAGAAGTGACATGATTAGACTATTGACCATAAACCAACTCACACGTTTCGATCTGGTCGATGATTAGCCAAAAACTGCTAAGATAAGAGAAATCAAAGATGTGCTTCATCGAGAATACGAAGAAATAATAGTAAAGGGATACCGCAAAATGGCTGAAAAATTACGTTTTGGCATCGTTGGATGTGGAGTGATTGGCCCTGTCCACGCGGAGGCCATTGCCAGTTTGCCAGACGCACAACTTGTCTCGGTGGTCGATATCAATCCCCAGCAGGCTCAAAAACTCGCTAACCAATACGGAGCTACACCCTACATACAACTCCAGGACATGCTGGATAGCGAGCCAGTAGATGTTGTCATCATCTGCACGCCAAGCGGGTTACACGGGGAACTTGCCTGCCAGGTGATGCGTTCCGGGCGGCATGTCATCGTCGAGAAACCGATGGAGATTACTCGCGAGGCAATTGACGAGATGTTGCGGGTTCAGCAAGCTACAGGAGTGAAACTTGCAGTCATTAGCCAGCATCGCTTTGACCAGGCATCACGCCAGGTCCATGACCTGGTTGAGGAAAAGGCATTTGGCAAGCTCGTTCTCGGAAATGCAATCGTGCCATGGTGGAGATCACAAGAATATTACGACAGTGGGGATTGGCGGGGCACATGGAAACTTGATGGTGGAGGTGTGCTGATGAACCAGTCAATCCATTCGATAGATTTGTTGCAGTGGCTCATGGGGCCTGTAAAGAGCGTTTTTGGGTATACCGATACGTTAGTGCATCGCATGGAGACGGAAGATGTGGCTGTTGCAGTCTTGCGCTTTGCCAATGGCGCGCTCGGCACCATCACAGCAACTACAGGCGCCTATCCAGGCGTTACTACGCGCGTAGAGATTTTTGGAGATCAAGGCTCCGCTGTGATCGAGAACGACAGCCTGGCTTATCTTCACCTGGCACGAGATGACAGGGAGTCCATCAGCTCGTATGGGGTTACGCACGTGGAACATAAGAAACGTGAAGATCTCGGCTCCACATCACAGAATCCCGCTGCTCTTTCGGCCAGCAGCCATGCCTTACAAATCGCAGATATGATTCGTGCAATTCGTGAGGATGGGACGCCCCTTGTGGATGGTTACGCAGCACGCCAACCCGTAGAGATCATACTGAGTATATACGAATCCGCCCGATTAAAGAAGGAAGTGACGTTATCATGATCCGCCTGTCTGCCTTTGCTGACGAAATTTCAGCCGATTTGAACGATCAGGTTGAAGTATTACATAGTGAAAATATACACTTTATTGACTTGCGTGGCGTTTGGAACACAAACGTGCTTGATCTGGCCGATCAGCAAGTAGCGGAAATCAAGCAAACGCTAGACGCAAAGGGCATCGGAGTCTCGGCTATTGCTTCTCCCATTGGAAAAATTCCCATCGATGCTCCTTTTGAGGAACAGCTGGAGCGTTTCCGGCGAGCGATCAAGCTTGCTCAGTTGTTTCAAACTCCTTTTATACGCATCTTCTCTTTCTATTCACCTGTATCAGAAGGGAATGCAAACGCTATGAATGAGAGTGCTGATCCTGCTACCTGGAGAAACGAGGTACTCAGTCGATTACGCGAATTGACCAGTCTGGCTCGCAATACAAATCTCATCCTGCTTCATGAAAACGAAAAAGATATCTACGGCGATACCATTGCTCGCTGCACAGATCTTCTGCAAAACATCAACGATCCCCACTTTCAAGCAATTTTCGATCCAGCAAATTTCATCCAGTGTAAACAAACACCGTATCCCGATGCATTCCAGGCATTGCGTCCGTGGTTGCGTTATATGCATGTCAAAGATGCGCTTGCGGATGGAACGGTTGTGGCTGCGGGTGAGGGTATGGCGCGGTGGCCGGAAATCGTACAACGACTACACGCGGATGGCTACGATGGCTTCTTTTCTCTAGAGCCTCATCTTGCTCTTTCCGGGCAATTCCAGGGGTTCAGCGGCCCAGAGCTTTTCCGCAAAGCTTCGCAATCCTTTCAACAACTATTACAGTCAATTGGTTGGAAATACGCATAGTTGGTTCGCAATGCATCTTTGACCCCAACTACTTCGCGTACATTCATTACAATTGCGACATTCGATACAATCGCGACAATTGCGACAACGGCGACAATCGCGACAAACACTACTACTCTTGTATACCTTTGATCGCCTTTTCAATGGCAAGCTTCAATGCCTCTAAAAACTGCCGATGTATGCCAACATACACGCCAAATGGTTGCTCAGGTGTCGCCTCCCCCAGGTGCCACACATAAAAAGGCACACCCTCATCATCAATTTCTTCTCGTATGATGATGGGAAGAGATAAAGAAGCCAGCATATCGATGATAGCCTGCTCAGTAACGCCTGTCAGGATGTTTGCCTGTAAAATTTGCCTCTGCGTTTCGCCTTCAACAATGTTACCCGACAAGACTATATGGTGAGAGTTTTCTCTAGTATCGGATTGGACAACATAGCGCGTTGGCAGTTGCTCATCCAGAGTGTTGGCGGGCGCACAAACCCAGATGATCGTGCCACTGTATGTTTGCCTTTCCAGGGTATAACAAATTCGATCATCAATTTGATACTCTGAATACGCTGCTCCCAGCCCCCAGATTTCTTCCATTTGATCATAATTTGTTGACATATATATCGCCTCCATTCCTTAATAAGGAGTCATTATTGATTTTATGAAAGTACGTTATGCACGTTGATCTGGATTACCGGACATCTCTTTTACTACCCTTACAACAGTCGCAAGATGTATACTGTTTACAAATACTTCATCAATAATAAAGGAGCGCAGGCGTGAAATTCGGTGTTTTTCTCCCTATTTCTGGCAGGGCTACAGGACCCGATACGCTCAAGGAGGCTGCACAAAGTGCCGAAACGCTAGGCTTTGATGCGGTCTGGTCAGCCGATCGCGTCGTTACCCCCTGGCAAATCAACACAAGCTATCCCTATAGTGAAGACCACGAGTTTATTGTCCCTCCTGATAAGCCCTTTCTGGACTCACTGACCTGCCTGGCTTTCCTCGCCGGTTGTACGGAGAAAATCACCCTCGGCTTAGCTGTATTGGTGCTGCCCTACCGTCATCCATTGTACTGGACACGCGTAGCAGCTTCTATAGAACGACTCTCCAGAGGCAGGCTGACCATGGGCGTCGGGGTTGGTTGGATGGAAGAAGAATTCGCTGCCCTTGGTGTCTCGTTCAAAGATCGTGGACACATGACCGATGAGCAGCTAGAGATTATCTCGCGCTTATGGACAGAAGAACACATCACCTACAACGGTCAATTCTATACTCTCAATGATGTCGCATTCTACCCGAAGCCAATTCAACAGCCCCGCATCCCAATTTGGATCGGTGGTGAGGGAGTTCAAGCACACAGGCGCACGGCCAGATATGGAGATGCCTGGTTCCCCTATTTCGTAGAAATCTCCCCAGGTGAACTAAAAGCCGGATTTGAGAACGTTCAACGCCTGGCTATCGAAGGTGGACGCGACCCCGAGCAAATACTCTTCACATGCTGTCGTCAAATCGAGGTGACGCGCGAGCCAGTCTCCCAGGATGAACGTCACCTGCGTGGCACACCTGAGCAACTGGTAGAAGCGCTCAAGGCGTACCGTGAAATAGGCGTCGCCCACCTTGCCCTGCAATTCATGGTTCCCCGCTGGCCTGACCGTGTTGAGCAGATCGAACGCTTCGCGCTCGAAGTGATGCAAAAAGTGAGAGATTAAGTAATTCAATTATGTTGATGAACCAGATACCTCCATACATCTGTATAGGCGAACGGGGTGAGGCGTGGTTGGGTGGGCCTTTATGGCTGCACAATAGGCATCAACCTAAGCCTCAATCAAGGATTCCGTAGGGGCGAGGGCGGTTGGGTGGATGAGTGGTGTGCCTTTATGGTCGCCCGTTGGTGGGGGGATACGGCTTCTTCACCTATGGACCGACATCTTCAACCAATCCACAGCGGGCGACCATAAAGGCACACCCAACCTCACATCATCCACCCTCGCCCCTACGGATGTTGATGGGCTTTTCTTAGGGTGATG
>Ga0116218_1001476_pt1 | contig 14826 bp, 10 predicted proteins | sample Sb_taG_2_FD_88966 | JGI IMG/M metagenome (GOLD analysis project Ga0116218, IMG submission 88966) | Peat soil microbial communities from Weissenstadt, Germany - Sb_50d_5_LS metaG | ecosystem: Environmental > Terrestrial > Soil > Wetlands > Peat | place: Germany: Weissenstadt | collected 2010-09-21 | reverse complement strand
TCCAATGCGATCGCTATATGCTCGTGTCATGCCTCAATCCATCTTTCTGTGATATATAATGTTTTATCGCTGGTTCATTATACACCACAGCATGATTTTTAACTCAGGAATGTCGTCTCCATCTTGTTAAACACCTCGGCACGCTCCAAATGGTTGACGTATCTCAATTTGACCAAATTTTATATACAAGATATTTCTTGACTCGGCCTGAATCACAATGTATGCTCAGTTAAAAGCAAGGAGCATATGAAAGATGGATCAGCATATTGAGCACATCCTGAACCAGATACCGGGTTGGAACGCTACCGATGCAACAGTGTCTCCCCTCGTTGGTGGTATCACCAATCAGAATTATCGCGTAGATATTGCTGGAGAAACCTTCGTGTTACGCATCGGAGGGAAGGGCACGCACCTGCTTGGTATCGATCGTGGCCGTGAAAGCATCTGCACTGCAATCGCTGCGCAGGTTGGCGTAGGAGCGGAGGTTATTCACTTCCTGCCCGCTGAAGAAGTGCTTGTCACACGTTTTATCGTTGGTACAGGCATCACACCAGAAACTGCAGCCCAGCCTGAGATGTTGCGTCGTATCGTTGATTCAATCAAACGTTATCATGCTGGGCCAGACTTCCCAGGCACCTTTTCTCCATTTGAAACAGTGCGCAACTATCATACACTGGCACTCGAAAATAACGTTGCCTTTCCCGAATCGCTCCCTCAAGTTTTTGCCTTGATGGCACAAATCGAGCAAGCGCTTGCCACAAGTGGCGCAACATTCACCAGGCCCTGCCACAATGACCTGCTTGCCGGTAATTTCATCGACGACAATCATACTATCCGCATTCTTGATTGGGAGTATGCTGGCATGGGTGACCTCTTCTTCGATCTCGGGAACTTCGCAGTAAACCAGTCCTTGAACGAAGAGCAATGTTCGCTCCTGTTACAATGCTATTTTGGCGAAGTGCTGCCTGCCAATCTTGCACATCTTCATCTGATGCGGCTCGGCTCCGATTTGCGTGAGTCGTTCTGGGGATTTTTACAGATGGGTATCTCAGAGCTTGACTTTGATTATAAAGAGTATGCCCATCATCACCTGAATCGCTTTTTACACAATGTTCAAACAGCACCTTTTGAACATTGGCTCCAGGAAGTACAAACGTAGGGGCCGATTTATCGTGCCCATCGCCGATTCATCGGCCATCAAGGAGACTTTTCCATGCACGATCAAGCTAGAGTTGTCATTATAGGTAGCGGCATTGCAGGTTCCAGCATCGCTTACCATCTGACTGAACGAGGGTGGCGCGATATAGTTGTCCTCGAACAGGGACCATTGATCAGTGGCACGACTTCACATGCACCCGGCCTTGTTGGTCAGCTACGCTCATCTATCAGCCTGACAAAGATGCTAGTCTACAGCATAGCTTTGTACAAACAGCTACAGGTAAATGGCAACCCTGGCTACTTTGAGGTTGGAAGCCTGCGCCTGGCCTCATCGCAAGAACGCATGGAGGAACTTAAAAGACAGGTAGGCTTTTCGAGAAGCGCAGGACTGGATGCTGAACTCATCAGCGCCACTGAAGCAAAACGCATGTTTCCTATGATGAGCCTGGAGGGTGTCGAGGGTGCCTTATTGCTGCCCACCGATGGTTCTGCTAAAGCTCCTATCCTGGCTGAGGCCTTAGCAACTCTGGCTCAACAGCGCGGCGCAACGTTCTACGCCAATACCCGTGTCACAGGTATCGAAGTTGTGAATGGCCATGTGAAGGCAGTCAACACGTCGCAAGGTCGCATTCTCACAGAAATTGTTGTCGTTGCCGCTGGCATCTGGTCACCGCGCATTGGTCGCATGGCTGGTATCTCTATCCCTCTCATCCCGATGCAACATCAATATGCACAGACAGCCCCCCTTCCCGAACTTTCTGGAGCAATCAGCGTTCCTAATCTGCGAGACCCCGACAACCTGGTCTATTTTCGACAGGATGGTAACAGCATGGTGCTGGGCGGATATGAACATGATCCCGCAGCATTTGATGTAGACGCTATTCCGGATAACTCTAATCCCACAGTGCAAAGCTTCGACCCACCGCGCTTCGAGAGCCTGATGCAGGGCTGTATCAAGCGTGTCCCTGCTCTACGCGGTGTTGAACTTGTCAAGCAGGTGAATGGGTTAGAGTCGTTCACTCCTGATGGAGAGTTTATCCTGGGTGAGTCGCCTGATGTGCAAGGCTTCTGGGCTGCATGTGGCTTCTGTGCGCATGGCGTTTCAGGCGCTGGTGGTGTTGGTAAAATGATGGCAGAGTGGATTATTGATGGTGAACCCAGTCTTGATCTATGGGAAATGGACATCCGTCGTTTTGGCGCATACACTGCAAGCCGACGGTACATTTCCACCCGTGTCAATGAAATCTACAGCACATACTACGACATTAGTTACCCTATGCGAGAACGCAGCAGCGCGCGTAAATTGCGCATCAGTCCCGTATATAATCGCCTCGAAGAACTCGGTGCCGTTTTCGGCGAGAAAGCTGGCTGGGAGCGCCCCAACTGGTTCGCCTCGAACGAACGGCTGGCTGAAGGGCAAGATTGGCCTGAACCATATAGTTGGGCCAGTCGTTACTGGTCACCCGCGATCGGCGCCGAACACCAGGCCACACGCCAGCATGTGGCAATGTTTGACGAAACCTCTTTCAGCAAGATTGAAGTAATCGGCCCTGGCTCGCTGGCCTTTTTGCAGTACATCACTGATAATCAGATGGATCAACCTGTAGGAGCCATTACCTATACTCAAATGCCCAATAAGCATGGCGGCATCGAATGTGACCTGACGGTAACACGCCTGGCTGCCGATCGCTTCCAGATCATCACCGGCACTGCCTTTGGCAACCATGATCTCTCCTGGATTCGTAGCCAGATGCCTTCCGACGGCTCGGTCTATGTGAACGATATTACATCCAGCAGATGCTGTATCGGCGTATGGGGGCCTGAGGCGCGTCACCTCATGCAGCAGGTAAGCGAGGACGATTTCTCTAATGAAGCGTTTCCCTACCTGACCGCGCAAAATGTCACGATTGGCAATATTCCAGTACTGGCGCTGCGCGTAACCTACGTGGGGGAGCTGGGATGGGAGATTTATGCGCCCATGGAGTACGGCCTCAAGTTATGGGATACCCTCTGGGAAGCGGGACAACCCCTTGGCATGCTGGCAGCAGGCTATAGAGCCATTGAGTCGCTGCGTCTTGAGAAAGGGTATCGTTATTGGAGTGCAGATATCCATTCGGAATATAACCCCTACGAAGCTGGGCTGGGCTTCGCAGTCAAACTTCAAAAAGGCGATTTCCTTGGTCGGGAAGCTTTAGAGCGTATCAAAGCACAGGGCGTTACTCGCAAATTGAGTTGCCTTATCATAGACGATCCAGCCGCAGTGGCATTAGGAGGCGAACCCCTACTGGATGGCGAGCGTGTGTTGGGCTTTGTGACGAGCGCTGGATATGGCTATACCGTGAGACAAAGCATCATATATGGCTATTTACCTGTGGAATACGCAGTACCAGGAACTCGGATCGAGTTGCAGCTATTCGGGATATGCTATGGTGCAACAGTCATGAAAGAGCCTCTATACGATCCCAGAAACGAGAAGATTAAGGCATAATCAACTACTCGTTGTCATCTTTGAGTGCTGCGAGTCCTCGCTCAAGCCTTGCCATACCAGAGCCGAGCGCTGCGCTCAGAGTGATCTCGAAAATTGCATTTTCTGAATAGCCAGCTTTACGTAGCGCCTCGATATCCTCATCGGTGGTTTTGTATGCATGCAGCGCAATCTTTTTGACATAACTGATAAGCTCTGGCGGAATAGCATCTGTCTGATTTGTGGAACGCCCGCCAATTTGAGCAGACAAAGCTTCGACAGCTTGACGAACAGATGGATCTGTATCGCCATCGCTAGTAAGCACAGCTTCTAGTAAACGTTGCGCATATTCTGCATGGGAATCACTTGCCATAAAATATTTCCTCTTATAGACTTTGCTGACGAAGACATTCCTGGTTGAATGGTGTGTCACATATGCCTTTTTCCTGATGATCATTGATGATACACTACCCTATCAGCAGGCTTAACAGGGGCTTTCGTATATAGTAGGGGCATCCCTTTGCGGGTGCCCTCGCCTGGGTTTGCAGTATTTCTCGTTTCCGCCAGCAGAGTCTTATTGACCTACGAGTAATGTATCACAAGAAACAGCAGGGAGACACGAGTAATTGTGTCTCCCTGCTGTTTCTTGGATTGTGTTTTAGCTCCTCCTGAACCCAGGCTACTTAGTTCACATGAATGCTGAACGGCACACTAATCACATATTGCGGACACATTTGACCCTTTTTACATATAGCTCTGCCATAAAAGAGTAGTTGTGTAGTACCAGTTCCCTGAGCAGTAAACCGCCATATGCAGGAATTTGCAGTTTGCGAGACATATCCATAAGGTGTTTGCAGTTGCAATGCACCCTGAGAAGCCGTGGGTCCATTCCATAACTGGCCAAAGGGGAGTTGAATCTCTATCACATCGCCTTGATGAGCAGTGACCATCGTATTGCTATTTGATGTCTTCAATACAACATTGGCTGGCGGCGATGCAGTATTGACTACCGTATTGCTAGGACAACCATACGAATTGGAAGTGCTGGTGGCTATTGGCGCAGGGGTAGTCCCTGTTGAGGTCGAACTCGACCCGGAGTTTGAGTTCGTGCCACAGGCCGTTAGTATGAAAGCGAGCGCTGTAGCCAGTGAAAGTATCAACCAGAGTGATTTTCGTCTGTCAATCTGAACCGTACGCATATTCGTTTCTCCTTATCCTCTTCGCTCGAATACCTGCTTCTTCAAAAGATTTGAGATTATAAGAGCATCTAGTGTCAAGACGTTTCATCGTGTAATAAAGTTCCCAGTTAGAATCATCTAACAGGAATAAACGGGAGCAGGAGAAAAGTAGGTATACTTATGTACTGGTAGCCAGCATCGTCAGCAATTCTTCTGCATCAGATAGAAAGCGGCGTGAAGAGAGGACTTGATGAGCGAGGCCTAAACGCAATGCTTCTTTTGCTGGAATAGTTTCGCCAGTCAGCATCAATCGCATAGTGGCGTTGTATCCTATCAGCGCAGGAAATTTGACCGCAGCAACAGGTGGGAATACTCCTAAAGAGATTTCTGGCAAGCCGAAAGTTGCGTCTTCGTGGGCAATAACAGTATCACAGAGTGCAGCTAATTCACAACCTCCACCAAGCGCGTGTCCTTTCACCAGGGCTACTGTAGGAATCTTGTGCGAACGTAATTTCTCAAATGCAGCATAATTATCATATACAGCACGCAGCATATCCTTTTCGCGTCCATCAAGATGATCACGAATATCGACCCCGGCACAGAATGCCCGATCTCCAGCGCCTGTAATGACTATTAAACGAGGAGGACGCTCGATTGCATCATGCATGGCAGTTGTGAGTTGATCCAGCATTTCTATCGAGAGAATATTAAGCGGAGGGCGATCAAGAATCAGCCAGAAGAATCCATTATGGAGGCGTATACGCACATAAGACATGATGTGCTCCTTATGTGAGGGAACGCGAAGTGAGCTTTTGCGACTTCTCTCTACAGCTATACTAAATTGTATGTTGGCGCAAGAATGAATGTCAAGATTCAAGGATCCGATGGAAAGCGACTATGAAAGTCGCTTTCCATCGGATCCTTGAATCTATTGCGCTTATATCCCCATAATAATGTAAATGTAATGACGAGTCTCGCCAGGCAAACAGTTCAGCCAATTGGCGCCGCAATTGTTGATAGCATACTGAACAGTACCTGTACCTCCATTATAGGCAGCAAGGGCTTTTGCATAATCTCCCCCATATTGACGGGCATAGTTTGCCATCAAGGTAGCTGCTCCACGTAGCGCCTGTATGGGATCCCAGGGATTTATACCCAGTCCGGCTGCTGTACCCGGCAGGAACTGCGCGATGCCGACAGCACCCGCAGGCGAAACCGCATTAGGATTAAAGCCACTTTCCTGCTCAATTTGTCGCACAAAATAGTCAGGTGGAATTCCCACGGCTACAGCATCCTGTTGGGCAATAGCAACATATTGACTTTTAGGTAACGTCATTGGTGGTAGAACAGGGCTATTCAAGATAGATCCTTGCTGTGATGTAGCATTTTCATGTGACTGAATTTCCCAGCCAAGTTGCTGTGCTTGTACCCAGTTGCCTATTGAAGAAAAGACAGGTAATCTAATCTGTCCATTCGATAAAGGAGACAACGAGGCTAAAGTGACAAAAATCACCAGCAAGATAACGGCTATAATGATGCAATGACGCATGCGCGGGCTTAAGCGCAGGGTAGAATCGGCGGTATCCAGTTGAGTGTTCTTTCGTTTCCTGGAACCTGGGATAACCACCATTCGTCCAGTCGTAGGAGCGCTCATTGTTGCTTGTAATGCTTCAGTGAGTGATAGCGTGCCCGTATTTTTGGGAGAAACGCCTGAAATAGCTGTAAGTTGTTCGGTGGTGATTACAGGAATCTGGCCAGAAATAAGAATTGGTGATATTGTCTGAAAGGATTGAGGAACAAATACATCGTCTATTACCTGCTCTTCTTCCATCATACCAACGTTATCATACTGTTGAAATGTTGGAATAGGGCTGAATTGCTGCATATTTTACCCCATACTAAGGATATACGTTGCTTCGATATCCAACTAAAACCGGGCATCCACGTTAGGAGTCCCTTTAGCATCCCAATCGATACTGTTGGTGAGTCTACCTGAATAGACTGAAACCCGTCAATTTTTTGGGCATAATAGGTTAAGATTAGGATGAAATTCCCAAAATCTCAACCTGTTCTTAACCTCGTTCCTTCATTTCCTACTTGCAGCGAGGAAACAACGCGAGTGCACTTTCTCGCTCAATTAATTTGTATCACCGTGTTCTTGATAACAGCTCTGGAGCTGATCATCGACGTGTTTCCACGACAGGAGAGCATCAAGCACCTTGTCGTTTAATTCCTGTCGTCGTCGAAGTGCATCGGATGAATCTGGGCTGAGGCGAAGCAAGGCTGTAAAGTAAAAATTTGCCTCTTCCCGCCTCGCTTGCCATTGCTGCAACAGCTCATCACAGGGATGGTTCATTTGGTTATTCATGGCAATTCCCTCTCTTTGATAAGAAACACGTCAAAATCTTGCTTTTCAACGACATATGCTTTAAATAGGGTACATCATAAAAAACCTATTTCTATTAGAAGACCCCTCCACAATCTCAATGAAACTATTCAGGGTATTACAAAAGTCATTGGATGTTTCCTTTCTACGCGCCTGCGAGCCAGATCAGGTTTGGAGACAACGTTTGAGATATCCTGAACTGGGAATTGACTACGTCAAATGTAAGTGTCTTGCTGCATAACCTGAATCAGGTGCAGTCCATTCGCTCTGGCGCCGAGGCGTTTTGATTCCCTTCTTATGTCTGGCCTGGCGTATCAAACGAGCAGGTAGATACGGTTCTATGGCATAGAGTGCGTTGATATAGACCTGCTGCTGTTCATGGATTATGCCATTGGAACCTAGCGGCCACCACTCATCTGGAGTGAAGTACGAGGAAACTTCAGCTTCAGGTCCGCTTCGTCCAAACCATTGAATCAAGTGTAAGTTATCAGACTGCGCTAACCATATTGCAAGATCAAGCAAATCAGGATTTTCTGTCAGTTTTGCGATGCCGTAAACTTGACCCATCAGTTGAAAGATAGTTCTCTGTGCATCATTTCCGAGGAAGAACTCCATATTACCTTGACCGGCCCATGTTGTCGCATAAACAGGTAGTGGGAGATGATATGCACAACCAGATTTGCTGTAATCTTCGATCAGCCTGCTCGGCGTTTGAAAAGCCACACCCCGTTTAGCAAGTTCTTCAGGCAAAGCTCGCATAAAATCAAAGATACCACTATCTAAACGGTGATGTTCCCCAAATGTCTCAAAATCCCAGCCGAGAAAGACAAAATCGCCCCCGGTTTGAGCTATCCAATCGGCATATGTATCTGCAAAGAGCGGATAACTTGACCAGTTACGATCCGAGAAACGATACCCAACATCATCGCTTAATGCAAGGTGTCGCGTCAGAAGATATGTACCATGTTCTCGATCGCTTTTGGCCGCGAACCGCTTTGATGATTGCCTGCTATCAACAAGAGAACGAGGAGTTTGAATATCAACCGGGTATGGGCTTTCGTCGCTGTATGTATAGAGATGAGTTCGTTCACGCCATTCCAACACCCAATCTCGTCCATCCATTAGCGCTCCGCTAAATCCTGCCGTGTCAAGCGCATCGTAGAGCGTTACAGACATGCACATTTCGGTCGTATCAGTAACGGTAGGTCGCTTGCCAAAAATACGCTCTAACTCATCGGCCATCCAACGCATGCGCATCACGAAAGTCGGCAGATCAAGCAGAAACAGAAAGCTGTGGTACGGCTCGACGCCTATGATTTCCACATTTTCTTCGGCTACCAATTCTCGAAAAAGTTCGATCAAAGCAGGATCCCATTTTTCAGCTTGATGCAGCAGAGAAAGTGAAAAGCCGATTGAAAGCCGCATTCCTTTGCGTACCAGATCGAGAAACATGCGCGTGGCCGGATAATAGCAATATTGCGCCACTTTCCTAAAATAGCGCTCGTTCATACGCTCATCGAAGATGCAATGATAGATCTCAGGTATAGAGGCTCCTCGCGGTATAGGCTGCGCCGGGAGCTTCAAACGACGTGGTTGATGCACCACCGTGTAGATTGCCAGGTCTGCAACCATCGTAGACTTCCTCTCAAAAAACACAACTTGCTATCTACGAAAGTTGTATATCCTGCTTGCGCGCCAGGAATTCCAATTTGCTTACAAGGTTCTCGATCACTTGATCCCATAGAAATTGCTCTGCGGTACTGCGACCGGCGCAGCGAATCCGCTCCTGCTCTTCAGGATGGCGACGTAAATGGAGTAGATAACCAACAATTTCGTCGGGATCATCGGTTTCAGTGACAATTGCATTCTCAAGCGAGATCGCATAATCCTCACCGGTACTGCCAGTGACGGCGATACCCTCTGCAGCCATTACTTCCAGGGCCACAAGACCAAATGGTTCGTGACCACTATTAGCTAATGTGGCGTCAGCGGCATTATATGTGGTACGTACAAATTCTTCGGGAAGGAAGAAGCGCAGGTTATATATATCTATATTAGGAGAGCTTGTATGTTGCATAACTTCAAGGCATTGCTCCAGATTTGGCCTTTTGGCTACAACATCCTGGATTGTTAACCCCAGATTGTAGGCATGACGTAACACATCGGTTCCGTGTGGCTCGATACCACCACGCACAAAGAGTGAAACCGGGTAACCGCTATACTTCAACCTCGCTACAGCCTCGACAGCCATCATCCAACGTTTATCTGGATCGAAGCGACCAATTTTAAATAAGAAAAGTCGGCGTGGATCGCCCTGTTGTGCTATCTCTCGCAGTCTGGTCACAGCAGATTTATCCACTGGTGTAAGATGACGCGTTGGGATCCCATTGGGAACTACCAGGGGATTCACGCCATAGCCCCACATCCTATGCTTCATGTACTTGCTTACGGTAGTAATCGTGGTGACATAGTTGAGGCGACCCCAATTGATTCGATGGAGTGACATCAAACTATTGAGGTTCCAGAGCATGATGGCTTTTTGGCGCACGCCGAACCAGTTCAACAGGTCCGATGTACGGCACATTACTTCTGCTGTGTGCCAATCTTCTCCCATGATAACGACCATTTTACCCTGAAACACAGCGGGGCGCACTATTTCGTTATAAATATGATAAGGAACGCTCTCATTGAAGTCATAAAGTTTTTGCTCTTCGCCATCATAAACGCCGTTGAGATAATATTTGCTGACCCACTGCGACCAGCGTTCCAAGATAAGATGGCCTTCAACACGCTCTTCTGTTGATGGTTTGTAAGGGTCACCAATGAATATGAGGTGCGTGGTATAGCCCTGTTCTGCTAAGGCTTCACTGAGTTCGGTGACCCGAGTCCCCAGACCTCCAGCGGTCGAGTAAACATCGGGCCCTTCGAAACAGAGCAATACAAACTGCGTGTTCTCGGGTGAAATGGCTCCTTCTTGTTCAATCATGAGTGATAGTCCTTGTAAAGTATTTTGGAGAGGAGGGTTATAAATGTTTATAACCCTCCCTGGTTAGACTACATCGTAGCTTCAAAAGTATATCACATCATGCTTTAGCAAGCAGTACTTTATGTGACGTTCACCACAACGTCATCTATAAAGAAGTCCGTGGGTTGATATTGATTCGCTACATTGGTACCCTGAAAGAAGAGCGTTACTTGCTGGCCTTTATACTTTGACAAATTGCCTGAAACATCATATTTCTTCTGCACCCATTGATTGGTGACGTTCGCGTTACAGTCATTCTGCATAGTTTGAATGGTGTTACTGCTGCTTGCACTTGTCTTCAAACTGCTATTGAAATAATCAAGACATTGCTTCGTTGTCTTATTGGTATCGGAATACCACCAGTAAGTAACGGTAATAGTTGTGTAGTTAGAAGGAACCGTAAAGGTCTGCCAGATCCGATCTGTGCAACCCGTATAGCCACATAAGTAGGTGCTATATTGACCACTATGCGCGTTCGCGTTATCCACCATTTGATAGCCACCAGAAGATGACTCCTGCCAGGGAGCCTGCCCTTTCTCAAATCCTCCATTCTGCATGAGTGCCGGAGGTGGTGCCGGCGTTGGAATCGGAGTCGGCGGAGTTGTCGGGGTTGGTGACGGTGCGCTTGTCGGAGTTGGTGATGGCACACTCGTTGGAGTCGGTGGGGGAGTATTTCCGCTGCCAGACGATGCCAGATCGTGAGCAATATTATTCACATTGGGCGACCCAATGCCACTTGCCATATCATAGCCAGATGTAGCATTATAATAAAGATTGGTGCCACTGGTAACATCGTGGAACGCAGGCGACTGTTGCGGTGTGTTAAAAAGACTGTATAATACAGGATTTGCCGATCCCACGATAGCTTTACCTTGCGATTGCAAGTATTGATCAATCAATGCCAGGCTACCTGCCCATAGTGGCGCTGCCGCACTTGTACCGCCAACAGTAATCCAGCCAGTTGAGGGGCATCCTGCATTTGTGACAGTACAATACGTTGCATATCCTGTCGCCGGATCTGCATCTGCAGACACATCTGGAACTTCTCTGTACCCATTTGAGTACTGGTTCTGAACTCCAGTACCAGTTTGCCACGCTGCTAGTTTAAACTGAGTACTGATACCACCACCACCACCAGCGCCATTTGGACTGCGCTGAGTATCACTTGGGTTTGACCACACCGACTCGCTTCCATACGCGCCAGCGTTTATTTGCAGATTGGTGCCTCCCACACCTGTAACATTTGGATCGCTTGCAGGAGAATCAACTCCAAGGGTGCCATCACCACAATCATAAGCTCCCGAATCTCCAGCAGCAGCGAAGAATGTAATTCCCTGCAAAGCTCCTTGTTTGAAAATATTGTCAAGTGTTTGTAGTTCAGCAGCGCCGGAATATTTTTCACAAAGTCCCCAGCTCGTACTGACAATGTGTGGCGCATTTACTTTATCATTCACAATCTGATTATAGGTATCGTTCAAACCCTGGGTTGTATTTGGACCCTCGTATACAATCTGATGAGCATGTGGAGCAAGAGCACCCACCACCTCCATATCCAGTTCTACTTCGATTGCACCCTGCCCTGGAGTACCATTAAAGCCGTCTACCAAAACATTGGAGTAAGTTGGTGTCAATCCATAATTCTGGAAATATTGCGCAACATCCGATGGTTGATACCCATCGAGTTCGAAAAGAGCAACGTTTTGATTATCCCCCAATATTCCTGCATTCTGTAATGGCGTCGCATTATAGGCACCCGACAAATCTTTCGGGCCAAATCCGCTTGGTGTAGCCAGGGCAGCGCTATGTTTTTGTATGTGCTTGATCACTCCTTGATAGAGTGGATGATACTGCACGCTATTATCCAATCCTCCTATTGAGGTTATCAACTGGCTGATCGATGTTGGAACACTCGGAGAAGCAGTATTGGCATAAAACGTGTGATTGCCCGCCTGATATGTATTGATCTGCACGCTAAAAGCCTGCTGCACCTGTGATACTGTAGCAGTCGCATCAATAAGCAGGTTATTAGGAGCAACACTGGTAATTGTCATTCCCTGGCTTTGCAAATATGAGATTACCTGTTGCACCTGGTCTGTTGTAGGCGCAAATAACTGATCGAATTGATCTGGTGTCAAATATTGATGATACTGTGGAGAGTTTGGATCGTAGATTTCGCTTAACAAGTTATCTAAATCAGATGGGTTACGCACCTGCATACCGATTGAGAGGTTCAATTGCTGAGTAGGATTTGTGTTCTGAACAAGATGGGCTTGCTGTATAAGAGGTACCTCGTGCCCACTTAAGATCGAGCGCGAATTCTGGTCTGCGCGAACTGCTACTCGCATTGCTAGAAGACTAACTGCAATCAACAACAGGGAGGCAACTACAAAGGACACATTCCTTACAAATTTACGTTGCATACTACTATACTCCGTTGGGATGACCCAAAAGTCATCCTTCGACCCCCAGGATCATACATACAACAACTCTATCCAACAAAAAATACGATCAAATGCGTGTTATTCCTTACCATAATACAGGTAAAGCGCCTCATGCCCGTTATACACCCGTAAATAAACGGCAGCAATAACCCTGCAACAATAAACGTAAAAATGGGAAGAGTTCGTAGAGGACGTGATTACACAGCGTTGAGGGAAAACAGTGTCACCCTGCCTATTAACGTGTCATCCTTCGCTGCGCTCAGGATCTCGTCCCTGCATCAGGATCCTTCGCTTCTATAACGTGCTACAACAAAAACACAGCAATTCAAGGTGTTGGATCTGGTGTCGGGCTAGGTGTCGGGCTCGGCGTTGGACTCGGTGTCGGGCTTGGCGTTGGCTTCGGTGTCGGGCTTGGCGTTGGACTCGGTTTTGCTATAGGCGAAGGAGACGGTGTGACAGCGGGTGTACCATTTGTGTAGTTCACCACGTAAATAGCAATCTTAGAACCTGAAGGCACTGAACTATTGGATGACGGACTAATTCTAGAGACCGTATTGGGTTGCAAGTTTGGATTTGTTCCATCAGGTATCACCGTATATTGAAAGCCACTGCTCATGAGAATTTGCTCTACTGTATCAAGTTGACTATTCTTAGGAATAGTAGGCACAATAGCCTTCTGTACGCCCATCAGTACTTCGATAGCTGAACCACTAATCGCCTGATCTCCAGGATTTGGACTCTGTTTGAGTACAACACCCTCTGTGCCGCCATCCTGTGATTTCAATTGAAATCCAGCTCTCCTGGCAGTGTTTGATGCATCTACCCACGTCATGCCGGTAAGGACAGGCACAGTAACTTGAGTCACAACTGGTGTCTGAACAACTACCTTACCATTGTGAAACACCGTATAAGCGACATAAATACTAAAGCCCAACAATATCAAGGTTGCCAGTAGAATAAGCACGGTGATGATACTGGTAAAGCGTGAGTTGCGACTGTTTTGGGGTACTGCACCTGACCGCGGCACTGTTCCGACCTGTCCAGCACGAGGTGTATTGGACTCGGGCATATTCACGGGTGGGTTATATCTTTGTTGATTGAGAGAAACTGTCCTATCATCGTCTGTACCCAAAACTCCACTTGCACCGTTACGACCGTTACGGCTGGATGAGCCGTTTCCATTCGAAAGTGCGTCGGGCAATAAAGCAGGGCTACGCTGCTGGCCATCCCGTGGTGAATTGCGCCCGCTCGAGTTGGGACGTGGTGGAATTTGACTATAGGTAATAGGTACTGGCGAATGTCCAGGCGTCAATGGTGTAGCCACTATCTCACCCAGTTCGCTATCAGCAAGTGTTTCTAACTCCCGAGCGAGTTGTGAGCCATCACGGAAACGCATCTCGGGCACTTTTTCAAGACACCGTAAAATGATTTCTTCTAACGCCGGAGAGAGATTTGGATTGAGATGGCTTGGTGGAGTCGGTGCATCTTGAATATGCTGCATTGCTACTGCTACAGGAGAATCACCATCGAACGGCGGACGACCTGTCACCATTTCGTACATCACGATGCCCAGTGCGTACACATCGGCAGCCGGGCTTACAATCTCTCCCTGCGCTTGCTCTGGTGCGTAATACTGCACGGTTCCCAGGGTCATGCCCGTGGTGGTGAGTCTCTCAGCATTAATGTCTTTATACACACTGGCTATGCCGAAATCAGTCAACTTGATCGACCCGCCACGACCTACAAGCACATTCTGTGGTTTCACATCACGATGCACGATATCCCGGCGATGCGCAGCGCCCAGACCCAGTGACACATCGTGAGCAATGATAATGGCACGATCAACATCCAGCACGCCACGAGAACGCAGGTAGCGGCGCAGATCAGTCCCCTCGACCAACTCCATCACAATATAATAATTACCATCAGTCTGCCCATAGTCGTAGACCTGCACAATATTGGGATGCTGTAAGGCAGACGCCGCTTTTGCTTCGACCTGAAAACGCCTCACAAACTTCGGATCAGTACTGTAAACTTCGCGTAGCACTTTAACTGCCACGGCACGATCCATCCGTAAATCCCGAGCACGATAAATGGTGGCCATACCACCCCGACCTATGGGGTCTTGTAACTGGTATCGATCTCCCAGAACTTCGATCTGCATAACTCCCCGC
>Ga0116218_1001474_pt1 | contig 14838 bp, 16 predicted proteins | sample Sb_taG_2_FD_88966 | JGI IMG/M metagenome (GOLD analysis project Ga0116218, IMG submission 88966) | Peat soil microbial communities from Weissenstadt, Germany - Sb_50d_5_LS metaG | ecosystem: Environmental > Terrestrial > Soil > Wetlands > Peat | place: Germany: Weissenstadt | collected 2010-09-21 | reverse complement strand
TCGTTCAGGGACGGACCAGCGCGAGCGTCATCGTTGCCGCCGCACCCACGGCCAGCTGGGCCAGCGTGTCCGGCTTGCTCGGGCGCGCCATCGCCGGATACGTGGTCCGGTGACGACGCATGGCGCCGCCTGGCCACATCGAGCGCACGAGCGGTAAGGAGACGACCATGGCTGAGCGGGCATCGATCACTAGCCCGGTAGGTGCCCGGCGGGGCTGGCTGGCGGATGCACCGCTGCTGTTCTCGCTCCGCCGGCCTGAGCTAAGCCAGCGAGGTAGCCTGCCTGCGGTCACGCTTGTGCTCCGCCTGGTGGCCGCGGGCCTGCTCGGCTGGATCGGCTGGGTCCACTGGTTCCTGTGGCATGAGGGCTACAAGTACCTGCCGTCCAACGGCCCGTTCTTCCTGGCTGACGCGATCGTCGCGGCCGCGTTTGCCGTGGTGCTGCTGGTCTGGCCACGGCCGCTCGCTGGCCTGCTCGCGGCAGGGTTCACCGCGTCAACCATCGGCGCCCTGGTGATCAGCCTCTCGGTCGGCCTGTTCGGCTTCAATGAGTCGATTCACGCGTCGTATGTGGTGCAGGCGCTGGTCCTTGAGTCGGTAGCGGTGATCATCCTCGCGGCCTGGACGCTACTCGCGGCGGCGGCTGTACCGCGGTCCTGATCGCTGCGAGCGGTCTGGCCGATCGTCGGCGCGGCGATGATCAGCGTTCACTGGCCTGTCACCGATCTGCGGATACGCTGGCTGGGTGCCCGCGACTGGCCTTGGCCGGGCTGTGCCTGTCAGGCCGCGCTCATCGAGGCCTGGCCGGGCTGTGATCATGGTGAGGAGCGAGCCGGATGACGGCAGTTGAGCTGAAGGGCGCCTACAACGTCCGGGACCTCGGCGGCCTGCGCACCAGGGACCACCGCCAGACCAGATACGGGGTCGTCTACCGCGGCGACTCGCTGGACAGCATCATGCCAGAAGATGCTGAGCTGCTCTTCCACAAACTGGGCATCGGCACCATCGTCGATCTGCGGACCAGGGCCGAGACTGAGCTGAGCGGCCTGTTGTTCCCGGTGCAGCGGTTTCGCTACTCGGTGCTGGTCGAGGGCAGGCTGGGCCGTGAGCCGTTCCCGTCCGAGGACCCAGCCGAGCTAGCCAAGGTCTACCTGAGCAATATCGACGTGGGGCGCGCCGCCGTCCGGGGAACGCTGGAGATCATCGCGGCCAACCTGCAGGCTGGGGTGGCGACGTTGTTCCACTGCGCCGCCGGACGTGACCGGACCGGCATCATCGCCGCGGTGCTGCTCGGCCTGGTAGGCGTCACCGACGGGGAGATCGCCAAGGACTACGTGCAGAGCAACCGGAACGCGCGGCGGGTGACCAAGAAACTCGCCGAGAACCCGCTCTACGCCAATCACGACCGGGACCGGCCCGAGGTGATCTTGCTGCACGAGCAGACCATCCTGGGGTTCATGCGGCTGCTCAGGGAGAAGTTCGGCGGGCCGCGGCAGTTCTCCCTGGAGAGCGGGGTCACGGCGGAGGCGATCGCAAAGATCAAAGAGGAGTTCGTCGTCGACCGGGTTGCCTAGCCCTTGTCTGCGCCTTGCCTATGCCTTGTTTCCGCCGCAACGCGACGGCGTCCACGCCGCGACGTGCCGCAAAGTGCGGCCGGCCGTCGCCTCGTCGCCTGGTCGCTTCGACCGAGTAATGACAGTTCGGCTCGGTTCGGTCAGCCCGGCCCCTTATCCGCCGGTCGGCTGCGCTGAGGTTCAGCCTGCCTGGTCGTCACCCCGGTCGATGGTCGCGCGGGCGGCCTGATCCGGATGGCGGTCCAGCCAGTTCCGCGCGAACGGGCACAGCGGCACGATCGTCAGGCCGTCCCGCGCTGCCCGGTCGATCGCGGCTGTGACAAGCGCGCCGCCGATGCCGCGGCCGCCCAGCGCGTCGGGGACACCGGTGTGGATCAGGACGAGGCGCTTGCCGTTAAGCCGGTAGAGCAGTTCCGCGAGAGTCCCGTCCTGCGTCAGTTCGAAGCGCGAGTCCGCGACGTTGTCGATGATATGCGGCGTGTCGTTGCGCATCTGGCAATGATGTCAGCTGGGTCGGATCGTGAATTGCCGCTAGGTCGTCTCGGGGAGTCGGGCTCGGTCGGCTCGGCGTCAGTCTGGTCTGGGCGGCGAGCAGGACCTCGGCGTCAGTCTGGTCTGGGCGGCGAGCAGGACCTCGGCGTCAGTCTGGTCTAGGCGCGGCCAGCAGGACCTCGGCGCCCACTGGCCTGAAACCGGCCGCGAGGAACGCCCGGACGCTGGCGGCGTTGCCGGTGGCGACTTGCGCCCAGAGCGGCGTGCCCGGCGGAACCAGGTGCCTGGCGGCCGTGGCCAGCTCGCGGCCGAGACCGCGTCCGCGCTGGTCCTCGTCGACCTCGATCGCGGTCTCCCAGCGACCGGCGACGCCGCGGCCGAGCAGCACGACTCCCGCATCCGCTCGCCATGCCCGGACGTCGTCCCGGGAACGAAGCGCCCGGTCGATCCGCGGGTGCGACGACTCGGCCTCCGCCGCCAGGGTCACGGGCGGCGGCCCGGGCAGCGACTCAGCCACGCAGAGCAGGTCGACGCTGCCTGCGTGCCGGTTCGTGGCCTGGCAGAGAGCCTGCAGGAAGGGCGGACTCATCGGAGCCGCCAGGTCTCCGGCGGGCAGCAGGCTGGCGACCCAGCTCGGGTCGGCGTCGATGAAGATGACCGCATGCGCAGTGAACCCGATGACCCCGGCATCGCGCGCCGACGGCTGGGGGAGGATCGTCACTCCACCGTCGGCAGGCGGGAACCGCCCGGCGGCCGCGTCGTCGAGCAGAACAGCAAGCGACTCACTCACCGGTCGCCTCGTAGCCCGGCCGGGTACCACCCGCAGGCCGCATCATGCGGGCAACTCATCTATCGGGTTCATTCATCGGTCGGCACCCCGTCAGCACGCTCACGGGTCTGGATCTCCATGATCACGGTCGAAACCCGCCGAAGTTAGCGGGGTTCAGCCCATGATCTCGGACTGCACAGATCCGGAAGCCGCTATCGGTAGGCAGAGATGCCGGTGAGCGCCTGGCCGATGGCGAGGGTGTGGATCTCCTCGGTGCCCTCGTAGGTCAGCACCGACTCCAGGTTGTTGGCGTGCCTGATCACCGGATATTCCAGAGTGATCCCGTTGGCGCCGAGGATGGTCCTGGACTGCCTGGCGATCTCGATCGCGGTCCGCACGTTGCTCATCTTGCCGAGGCTGACCTGCTCGGGCGTGATCTGACCGGCCTCCTTGAGCCGGCCGAGGTGCAGCGCAAGCAGTTGTGCCCGCTGCAGATCGGCCAGCATCCAGGCTAGCTTGGACTGGGTTAGCTGGAAGCCGCCGATCTTCCGGCCGAACTGCTCGCGCGTCCTGGCGTAGTCGATCGCCGCCTCCAGGCACGACCTGGCCGCCCCGGTGACGCCCCACACGATGCCGAACCTGGCCTCGGACAGGCAGGACAGCGGTCCCTTCAAGCCGGTGACACCGGGCAGGACGGCGTCGCCGGCCAGTCGCACGTCGTCGAAATGCAGCTCCGAGGTCACAGAAGCCCGGAGGGATAGTTTCTTATGAATATTGCGCGCGGTGAAGCCGCGGGCGCCGCGGGGCACGAGGAAGCCGCGGATGCCCTGCTCGGTCGAGGCCCAGACGACGGCGATGTCGGCGATCGACCCGTTGGTGATCCACATCTTGGTGCCGGAGATGACCCAGTCTGACCCGTTGTGCGTGGCGTGTGTCGTCATGCTGGACGGGTCGCTGCCGTGATCCGGCTCCGTGAGCCCGAAGCAGCCGATCGCCTGGCCGGCCGCCATCCGGGGGAGCCACTCGTTCTTCTGCTCCTCCGAGCCGTATTTCCAGATCGGGAACATCGCCAGCGAGCCCTGCACTGACACCAGGCTGCGCAGGCCCGAGTCGGCGGCCTCCATCTCGCGGCAGGTCACGCCGTAGGCGATCGGGCCCATCCCAGCACAGCCGTAACCCGTCAGGTGCATCCCGAGCAGGCCGAGCTGGCCAAGTTCAGGGACCAGGTCGCGGGGGAGCGTTCCGGCCTCGAACCAGTCCGCGATGTGCGGCATGATCCGGTCCGCGGCGAACTTGCGTACGGTGTCGCGGACGAGCCGCTCCTCGTCGCTCAGCTCGTCGTCGATGCGGAGCAGGTCACTGCCGACGGGTTCGGTGCTGCGCGGCATGACTTACGTCCTCTCTGCTTGGGCCTATCGTCAGCGTATGCGGGGCCGGCCTGGCCGTTCGCGCGGGCTCCGATATGCGAGATGATGGTGTCATGAGCAACGTCAACGGAAGCAACAAGGTCCTGGTCCGGCGTCGCGACAACCGCATCGTCGCGGGCGTCTGCGCCGGGCTGGCGGACTACGTCGGCATGGACGTCAACCTGCTCCGGGTGCTCGTCGCAGTGGTGAGCTTGTTCACCGTCGGCACCGGTGTGCTTGCGTACCTGGTGGCGTGGATCGTCATCCCGGAGGAAGGCCAGAAGACGTCGATCGTCGAGAACATGATCAACAAGAACCGGCCGAGCTAGCCAGGATTGACTGGGTTCGAGCCTGCTCGCCCGACCGGGCAAGGCTGGTCGGCTAGTCTGACCGCAGCGGCGATGATGGTATCCGCTTTGCCGGCAGTGCCACCCGTCCCCTATGCTGAATCGGTCCCCGACGGCGGGCGCCACGGGCAAGGCGGCGGTGACCGTCGAGCCCCCATCGTCTAGCGGCCTAGGACACCGCCCTTTCAAGGCGGCGGCGCGGGTTCGAATCCCGTTGGGGGTACGGCTGGTGTAAGCCAGCACAGCAGTAGCCTGGTGCAAGCCAGCGCAAGGTCCTGTAGAGCAGCTCGGAGTGCTCGCCACCCTGTCAAGGTGGAGGTCGCGGGTTCAAATCCCGTCAGGACCGCTCCGGTCAGCGCGTCGGCCGCGGCGGTTGCCGTCGGCCGCGGCGCAGACCGAGGTCAGGTAGCTCAGTTGGTATGAGCGTCCGCCTGAAAAGCGGAAGGTCGGCAGTTCGATCCTGCCCCTGACCACTCTTTGAGCTGCGGAAACAATGTGCCGATTGAATTGCTTCTGACGACAACGGTGCCATGTAGGCGGCGGACGGTCATGGGGGGCAGGTCATGCGGGTAGGACTGGGTGTGCGATAGGGCTCGCGCTGGTTCTGTGCCCAGGGGTCACGATTGCTCATTTGGGTCGCGGGCTGGCGCGATGACGTCGCCGTCGCGGGCGTTGCCAGTCACAGCGCTGTGCTGTTGCGCCCTCGGGATAGACCTCGATCTTGCTACAAGTGTAGCTTGAGTGCTACACTTGCTCCATGAATGCTATTCCCGCGCGCGATCTCCGCAACCACACTGCGGAGGTGCTGCGACGTGTCGAGGCAGGCGAGGAGATCGAGGTTCTCAAGGACAACCGTCCCGTAGCGAAGATCATCCCGCTCTCACGGCGGCGGCAGTGGCTGCCCGCATCGGAGATCGGCGGCGAACTCGCCCGCCTGGGTCCCGATACCACTGGCCTGGCTGAGGAACTGCGGGCGACCCTGGCCGAGACGACTGACGACCTGCCATGGTGAGTTCCCAGCGGGCGCTGGCCGACACTTCCGTGCTCATCGGCCTGGAGGCGGCGCGGTTCAATGCCGGCCAGTTCGCCGATTTTGAATGGGGCATTTCAGCGATCACGCTCGGTGAACTGCGGCTCGGTGTCCTGCAGGCCAGGAACCCCGAGGATGCATCCCGGAGACTGTCTACCTATCAGCTCGCCCAGCGGTTCGAGGCCCTTGCCGTCGACGAGGCGGTCTCCGACGCCTGGGCGCTGCTGGTCTCGCGGCTGCGTGCTGCTGGCCGGAAGGTGCCGGTCAACGACAGCTGGATCGTGGCCACCGCGATCGCCCATGGCGTTCCGATCGTGACGCAGGACTCTGACTACGACGCCATGCCCGATGTTCAGGTCATCAAGATCTGATACGACAAGGCCGTCATCGCTCAGATCATTGGGCTGATAGCCGCCGAGCAGCCGTCGGCTTGCTCCCCGTCAGGCAGATCCATATGCGGGTTCGACGACAACTGTGACGACAACGGCAACAACCAGCGGCAGTCACAGGCACCCATCGGGCACCTTCCGCGCTGGGCCGACTCACGCGACCAGTGTCATTTGGTCGGCCTGAAAAGCGGAAGGTCGGCAGTTCGATCCTGCCCCTGACCACCAGCTCAAAGGCCTGATCGGGGGATCTGGCCAAGTCGCTGGGAGCCGGTGCTGCCATTGCTAAGAGCGATCTTCCGGTGCACCTCAGCCGGGGCCCAGCCATTCTTGCAGGCGTAATGAATGAGCTGGAGCGACGATTTGCTCGCCGGATCCTTGGCGACGAGTGCCCTGGTGATCGCTGTCGGCGTGCACGCCCTGATACCCAGGGCCGTGGCGGCTGGCTCGATGGCCGCGATAACGTTCGCCTGCGATACGGGATCGGTGGTCTCGGTGAAATGGGAGCATTTCGGAACTACCTGAAAGCGGTGCTGACCGTGCCGCAATCCACTATGTGAACGGGAGGCGGCGCTCCCGCCAGGGCCGAATCGACGGGTACGACCCCGTCGCCGATGTCGCTCGTGACGGTCAAGATATTGAACGGGCCGACGCTCAGCAACGTAACAGGAATGGTGATCTTGCCTACGATGGCGTACAAGGGGACGCTGGCAGGCAGCGGCTGAAGCTGTGTCGGATTCTTAGAACCTGGCTCGAGTCCGATCATCGCCGCTCCGGCGTCGGTTTTCACCAGGTCGGCCGGACCCAGGCAAATGCTCCCGCACAGAAACTGGCCGGCTGCGCTCAGAGGCTTGAGCGGGCCAAGGTTCGGAGTGCCCAGCGTAATGTCAAGCCCGATCTGGTCCGGGTTCGCGGCTGGGCCCGTGCCATGGCCTTTCAGGCAAGCCGCGTCGAGGGCGCAGCGGACGGCGAGGCCGCCCATCGAGTGGGCGACAACTATCACCTTCCCAGGCCCGCCCTGCGCCGCTGAGGTTCTGGCCAGCCAGGCGATGCAAGTGGCCAGCTGCGGGCCGATCGCCGGGTCTGTCACCCACCTGGTGTTCGCAGACGTGTAGTCGAAGGCGACGACCGTCACCTTGGAGCCGAGCGCAGTGCTGATCGCCTGCACCATCGACGGCAAGCGCTGAGTACCCCGCCGCCCGGCTCTTTCTCCGGTAGTCCACACGTCCGGTTTCTCAGTGAAGCCGTGCACCAGCAGCACAGGCGTCGTTGTTCCCAGTGTCAGGCGGGCGCGGCGCCAGGACACGGAACTGCGGACGGGCTCGGCGAGGTACCCGCGGTGGCTGCCAGCGTTCCAGCGCACGCGACCACCGCCACTGTGATGATGATGGCGAACCGGGCAGCGAGGCGCCTCATGGCAGTCTCCGGGAGTCCATCAGCAGCCACTGGCCGCCCTCACGGACCAGCACGAACTGCCAGCGACCGGGATCCGGACCGGAACCAGCCCAGCCGCCAGCACCCCAGCGGCGGCGATAGTCAAAGTCCGGTGCCGGATCATCTGACCGCCCCCTTCCGCCCCCTTCCGCAACAGCAGCCACCTGCGCACTCATCCGCGAACTCGGTAGGAGCCGCAAACCCGCCGGCCCCTAGCCCGGCGTCCCTCCCATACGCGCAGCATAGGCATCTGATCATCAGAGCGCAGATCCTCGAATGCCCATTATTTAAGGATAATGTCATTAAGAGGAACCTGTAGCCGGATCATCCATCCCGCCGCCGTCGAATAGTCGGTCCGGCTCGCGATCGGCAAGCCCGCCAGCGTCGCCTTCGTTCTCAATATCAGGCTATTCTGGCTGGCATTCGGGATGGCCACGGCGGCCGTGGTGAGCTGGCGCGGCGTGCGCCCTGGAGCGGTCTTGCCGACGGCTTCCTGGCAAGTGCTGCTGCTACTCAGCAGATACGTGGTCGTGCACCTGCTGCGCCACAGCTCGGCGCTCTACGGTGTGTTCGGGTCGTCCTTCGGACTGCTCGCCTGGCTGTACCTGCAGTTCCAAGTCACCCCGTACGCGGTGGAGGTCTGCACGGTCCGCAAATGGCGAGTGCGGCGCGGAGCCTGGCCTTGCCGCTCACCGAGCAGGACATCAGCGCCTGCCGGCGCTTTGGACATGCCGAGCGCCGCCCTCCTTCCGAATCGGGCTGATAGCCCGGAGATGCAGCCCGCCTCGGCTTGTTTGATCAGCTTGTTCCAGCTGATTCAGCTGCGTGTCATACTTGACCGTCAAAAGGGGAGGCGAATATGGCATATTGTGCAAACTGTGGTGCTGAAATGCCGGACGACACCCGGTTCTGCGGTCGGTGCGGCACCCCGAGCCAGGAAGTTACGGCGGCCGGGTCCGCTGCGGCCACCGGCCAATCTCAGCCGGCTCAAGCAGCCTGGCCGACGGGTCAGGCCGAAAGCAGTGCGGCCGGACCGCAGCAGCTCACTTTCAGCCTGAGCAGGCTGCGGCCTGGTGACCTGATCGCTGGCGGAGGGTCGCTCCTGCTGCTGATCACGCTCTTCCTGCCGTGGTACTCGGCGCACCGTAGCCCGGCCACGCGCACACCCTCGCCGGCCGATATCTCGCACATCGAGAGCCTGGTCGTCGCGATATGCGGGGGCAACTCGGCGTGCCTTAACAATAACAATGCGCCGAGCATCAGCGCCCTCCATGGCGGAGCCGGCGGCTGGCGGGTACTGATCCTGATTCTCGCCATCGTCACCCTCGTGTACCTGCTGGTCAGGGCCTTCTTGCCGAGTGAGCTGCGGCTGCCGGTGCAGCACTGGCAACTGGTAACCGGGCTGACGGCAGTGACCGCGGTCCTCGCGCTTGTCGCGCTGCTCGCGAACCCGTTCAGCGCTCTCAACGGGTTCGGGGCCACGGCATCGGTCGGCGTCGGCGCGATAATCGGCTTGATCGCAGCCCTGGCAGCCGTCGCGGGCGGTGTCCTGCTCCGCACGGGAGCGCCACATGCTGGCCAGATGCCCGCTTAGGTGGCCTGGAGGCGCGGCTGACTGACCGCCGGCCTATACACTCTCGATCTCTTACTGCCGGCTTCGCCATTGGGACTTAATACGGCAGCCGTACTTCGTTATCTGATCATGGGAAGGTCTCCAGGTCGCGGAGCCGGGTGCGGTGGTGATACCAGCGGGCGCGGGCCTGGTGCCGGCGTCGCCACCGGGACCAGCGCAGTCCGTGGGCGATGCTGTGCAGGGCCTGGTGGAACAAGATGTACAGCTGCTTGATCTCGGGGACGGTGAACGGGATCAGGCCGGGATCCTCGGGCGGCAGCTCGCCGGATCTGGTCGGCAGCGGCGGGGCGGGACTGGTGTCCCGCAGGTCAGCCGTGGTGACCGCGCAGATCGCCAGGGCGGCCATGACCGGGGTCAGGTGCCGCATGACCGGGCCGTGCAGGCGGACCTGGGCGTGGTCGTGACCGAACTGATCCTTCCCGAACTCGTGATCTTCCCCGGCGGTCCACCGGCGGCCGCAGACCGCGGCCAGGACCGGCAGGCAGACCGGACGGCCCTCGGGCACGAAGCACCAGAAGTAGTCGAGGCGGGCGGGGGTCGTGCAGGTTGCGGCGGATCAGCAGGTGCCGCCGACGGTCTCGGGCAGCGATCCAGGCCCAGGCGTACCGGCGGTCGCCCTTGGACCCGCCCCCGCACGAGGTGATCGTCCAGGCCCGCACGGGGACCTTCGCCAGCACCTCGTCCGCGCGCATCCTCGCGCCGGAGGGCAGGGTCACGCGGAATGAGCAGGCCACCCCGAGCACGTAACCGACGCCGCGCTCCTCGCACAGGTCCCGCAGCCCCGGGTCCTGGCCGTACACCTCGTCAGCAGCTACCCAGGGCACCTCGATCCCGGCGTCCAGCATCTTCCGCCAGCATCTGCGCGCCGATCTGCGGCTTGGTCGCCGACTCCAGGTGATCCGGGATGCCCATCACCTCGCGGGCCGCGGGGTCGGCCAGCTGCTCCCCGGGAACCCACAGCCGCGAACCGGCCAGGGCGTGCCCGCGCACAAAGGAATAGGTCGCGTTCACGAAGTTGATCGCGTTGGTCACCCGGCCTGCACAGCCGACATACTGCGGCTTCACGCCCGCACACTCGGATCAGGCGAAGTGGCAGCCGCCCAGGCCGATGACCTTCGTCGGCCGTGACGAAGCGGCCGCCCGTGACGAGCCACCGCGCAGTCTGACCCACCGCGCTGCAGCGTCATATGCTGCGCGTCCTCACCGATACGCGCCTGATCCGACGTGCTCCCCGTCCATGCCAGCGTGGAGGAGGCCGTCGGCGGCGCTGACCGCTCCTGCGCCGTGACCTGATCCCGGCCGGCGCGAGCCTCTGCCAGCGATCAGCTGGAGTTGCCGGGGACCAGCCAGCTGCCCGTTCCCTGCCGTAGAAGGAACGGTCGCCGTACAGTCAGCTCGCGGAGCCTTGGCGCATCGGATCCCGCCAGCGCAGGCACTGCGCCCGGATACGGCGGAAAGTACCGGAACTCGCCCCTGCTCGGATTGCCGGCGGTCCCGGCCTCGCGGCGGTCAGGCAAGCAATGCAGCCTGGCCCCTGCTCCGGGCAGGGACGCTGAACGTGTCCGGGCAGGGACGCCGATCGCACCGCCGGGCTGCCCCCCCGGCGGCACGCTGCGCCCTGTCGAGGACACGCCGGCGCTGCTCACCCGCTCCGGGTTCAGCGGACCCCGGCGCCCTGCACGCCTGCCGGGCCCTGTTCGGCTGATGATCTCAGTCGGAACGTGACACGTCGGCGGGCCTGGTAGCCGGCCGGCGCCGGGGCGGCTGCAGTAGCTCCATGGCGTCGGCGGAGCCGGTCGCGAATTCGCGGGCAAGTTCCGACAGCAGCCGGTTGCGGGAGCGGGCAGCCCTGCGCAGCACCTCGAACGCGTCGCCGGTGCTGACCTGCAGCCGCTCGGCCAGGATGCCCTTGGCCTGCTCGATGACGATCCGGCTGTCCAGCGCCAGCTGCAGTTGCCCCGCGACGATCTCGCCGCAGCGGATGATCCGCTGGTGCAAGATGCCGATCGTGGCCGCATCCGCCAGCGCCTGCGCCATGCGAAGCTCAGCCCCGCCCAGCCCGCCGGTCCCGGCGTGGAACAGGTTGAGCGAGCCGATGACCTGGCTGCGCAGCCGCAGCGGCAGCGCATTCGCGGACCGGAACCCGCCCCTGATCGCCTGCGGGGCGAACTGCGGCCAGCGTAGCAGGTCGGTGGCATGCGGCCGGCCGTAAGACTCTCGCCGGCCACGACCTCGGCGGCTCGGCGGACAACCTCCGCAGGGTTCCGGATGCCGAATGCGCCTCGTGTCGTGGGCAGCACATCGTCTACGGCGGAGGCACCACGCGTTATAGCACAACCATGGGGGGCAGTTATGCGGGCCGAATCACCCATAAGAGACCGATCGCTGCGACTTCTACTTCGCCCGATCGGATCGTGGGCGAGCTTGTCCGGCTACCTGAGGGTGGCCTGCGGGAGGGTTGCGATGTGGGCTGCGGTCCAGCCGCTCAGCGCTCTCGGCCAGCCGTTCGCGGCCGCGCGCGATGGCCTCCATGGCCCGTGTCCCCACGCTCTCGGTTGAGGCCGTCACCCGGTGGGCGAGCTGGTCTAATTGCGTCTCCCGCTCGTTCGCCTTGCGCTCCCGGTCGCTGGCCCTGCGCTCCCGCTCGCCGGCCAATGCCTCCCGCTCGTCGGCCTGCCGTTCCCGCTCGCTAGCCGATGTCTCCCGCTCGTCGGCCTGAAACTCACGCTCTCGTCGGCGTTGCGCTCACCCTGGTCACCAGAGACCTCACCACGCCCCGGCGGCCGCCGGCTCTTGCGCTCCATGCTGACAAGCATGCCCTCATCCCGAACAGACGCGGAGGTCGCGGGCTCGGCGCCCTCCACGGAGCCGCTCACCGCGACTCGAATCAGGTACAGCGCAGGAGAGAACGGCAACGCCAACGACTAGCAGCAGGTCCTGGCGTCGCGTGTTCCAGCTCGCCACCGACCTGGCTGCGCGAGCCGCCGGTCACGCCGCAAGGAGCTCTTTCGTTTCCTCGGGCTCTGTGATGTGCCACTCGCGGTGGGTCTGGCGGAGTGACTGGTTGGGCACGAGCTGCTTGCCGGCGAAGCACCTCAACTGGCGGCCGCCGAGGAGTCGCCAGCCGTCCAGAACGAGACCTCTTTGTGCGTACGCGCCTTTGTCCTTCTTACGAGGGGTGACCGGACTTCTGGCGTGGAGGGCACCCACCGGGTGCTGCCGGGTACGGGGGAGCTTTCCCGCGTTTCGGTGTCAGGTTCCTCTCGGACACACAGACCGGTGAACTTCCGCACCGCCTGCCTAGCCGGGCGACACTGAGCCAAGCCACGGGCTTCCCCGATAAGGAAGAGGTCCGAGGTCAAGTCCTCGCAGGCCCGCGGTTCAGAGCAGCGGCGACCATGCGGGCAACTTCGCCTGCACGCTGGCCGGGCCGTCGCTGTGGTCGTTTGCCTCCAAGAACGCCTCGGGCCAGTACAGCTAGTCGGATCCCGTTTCGGTCCGTGGCACGGTCATGACCGTCTCGCCCAGGCACGTGAAGTACCGCCCGGACCGCGTGGCCATCGCGCAAGGCCTGGTGACCACGCCGCCCGCGCTCTTCTTCACCGGAGGCCATGCCATCGTGCATACGCCGTGGCCTGCGTGGACCCGTCGCACGGCATTCCCCAGGCTGCCGCGCCATGCAAGTCGCTCAGCGCCTATGAGCGGTCAGCGATCGCTGGCTTCGCCGTCATGTGCTACCAGCGGGCGGGCGGCACGTTCGCGCTGCTTCCCCTCCAGCCGCCGGGCGTGGTCACCGCGTGCGCAAGGATCCGGTGCGAGTTCCGGGCAGTCCCCTGCGCCCAGTCCGGCGCGCCGAAGTAGTCAGCACGAGCGCGCCACCCGGTCGCCGAGCTCGGCGGCCGTCTTGCCTGCCCGCCGGCAGGCCGGCGATCGGGAATTCAGGGCGACCGGGTTATGGTGGCCGGGCTCAGGTCGTCCAGGCTCGCGCAGCCGGCCAGTCTCATCGTGAGCTCGAAGTCGTTGCGCAAGGCGCGGAGCACGTGCCTGACCCCGTCCTCGCCGGCCAGGCCGAGCCCGTAGGCGTACGGCCGGCCGATCAGGACCGCCCTGGCGCCCAGCGCCAGCGCCTTGATGATGTCGGCGCCGCCGCGAACGCCGCTGTCGAACAGCACCGTCGCCCGCGGCCCGAGAGCCGCGGCGATCGGTGGCAGCGCGTCGAGCGCGCCGATGCCGCCGTCGACCTGGCGGCCGCCGTGGTTGGAGACCACGATCCCGTCCATCCCCGCGGCCACGGCTCGCTGGGCGTCGGCGACCGACTGAATTCCTTTCAGCACGATGGGCCCGTCCCAGCGCTCGCGCAAGAACGGCAGGTCCTCCCAGGTCAGCGACGGGTCACCGAACATCTGCGCCGAGCGCAGGATCGCCGCGGCCGCGTTGTCGGCCACCGGCTCCGCCAGCCCGGCGACGAAGGCCGGGTCGGTGAGGTAGTTCTGCGCGCCGATGCCGCGCAGGACCGGCAAGAAGGCGTGGTCCAGGTCGTGCGGCCGCCAGCCGAGCATCCGGGCGTCGAGCGTCAGCACGAGCACGCTGAAGCCGGCCGCCTTCGCCCGGCTGAGAAGGCTCGCGGCGACCTCCCTGTCCTTCGGCCAGTAGAGCTGAAACCAGCGCTGCCCGTCGCCGCTCGCCTGCGCCACGTCCTCCAGCGCGACTGACGAGTTCGTCGACAAGATCATCGGGACGCCGAGCGACCCGGCCGCTCTCGCCACCGCTAGCTCACCGTCCGGGTGCGCGAGCCTGAGCGCGCCGACGGGGGCGAGCAGCATCGGCGCCGCGAGCTGCGTGCCGAGCACCGTCGAGGCGAACGCCGGGCTGCTGACGTCGGTGAGCATCCGCGGAACGATGCGCCACCGGCGGAACGCCGCCCCGTTCTCTCTCATGGTGTCGCCCGTGCCCGCGCCGCCCGCGATGTAGCCGAACACCTGGGGCGCCAGCCGCGCCCTGGCCAGCCCCTCGAGCGAGGACAGATCGGCGGGCAGCGCGCCGCTGACCCCGGTGAGGTAGATCTCGTCCTGGTAAGACTCCAGCGGCTGGTTCATGGCGGCCCATCGGGTCAAAGCGGTCCGGAACCGGCTGGCCGACCTCGGTCCCGGGCACGTCGCATCCGGTCTCCCCTCATCGTCACCGATGCCACAGCCCAGCGCCGACTTCGCCCGTGCGGCCTATCCCCGCGCCTGCGGGCAGGCAGGCCAGTACGCCGCGCCGGACGCGCTCTGCCCTCGAAGGCATGAAGGGACAATCAGCGTCCGGCGGACTACGCGAGCTCCATCGACGACGCGCGGCAGCGAATCGGTGCGGCCGAGGCCGTCAGCGTTTCCGCTGAGCCAAAACGCCCTCACCGCAGCCGGCTGAAACAGCGACAGCCTTGAGCGGGTTCGACCACGATCCGTGACCGACCACACGATCCGTCATCGCGGCAGGAAAGGCATCGGCGTACCTTCCAGGGCGGAGGACCGGACGGCCGACTGCCCGGCGGAGCCAGACGGGGAGCAAACAGGCCAGACACGGAGCGACGCCAAGCATCCTCAGGCGGTCATCGACCTGGTTAATCGCACATCAGGTCATGCCCGGCATGTTCGGACGACGGCCAGGTCGTGCTTTGCAATCAGACGATCGTGTCAGGTCGCCCGCTCCGGCGGGGCGCTGAGCCGACGGATTTCAAGACCGGCCACCTGACGCTCTTGACCTGCACGGACGCTCCCGGCCGTAAG
>Ga0116218_1001470_pt1 | contig 14869 bp, 18 predicted proteins | sample Sb_taG_2_FD_88966 | JGI IMG/M metagenome (GOLD analysis project Ga0116218, IMG submission 88966) | Peat soil microbial communities from Weissenstadt, Germany - Sb_50d_5_LS metaG | ecosystem: Environmental > Terrestrial > Soil > Wetlands > Peat | place: Germany: Weissenstadt | collected 2010-09-21 | reverse complement strand
TAGAAAGAAAAGTAGCAGACGATGCTGCGACCATGCAGGAGGTCGCGTAAGATGTTGACTCGGACCGCTCCTTCAACCTCTAACTACGCGCGGGACACCATCTGGGTATTTTGCCCACGAGAGGATTTGGGACAGGGTTAAATGGGGAAAGGCGATATATAAGGTTAGTGCGGCATGACACGTGAACTCTTTCCCACGCTACTCGGGGACTCAACGATGGATGACTGCACTCCGTGCGGCCGCATTGGAGACATGCGCGCCGAGGGGCGCCGGATAGCAGTCTGCTGGGAGGCGCAGCTCTAGTGGAACTATACTCGCGGCTCCCGCCCGATGTTCTGAAGATTGTTCTCGTCTTGTTTTTGTCTTTTCTAATAGGACTGGAGCGGGAAGAGCACAAGGCGGCAGGAGGCTCTTACTCCTTCGGAGGAGTACGCACATTCCCGCTCATCGGCCTGATTGGTTATTCCATTGCTCTTATCTCGGGTGCGCAGCTACTGCCCGTGACGGTCGGCTTTCTAGTAATCGCCGGATTCCTGCTTTTGTCTTACTGGCACAAACTGTCCTCGACTGAAGCCGCCGGTGTCACCTCAGAAATGTCCGGTCTCACGACTTTCCTGGTGGGAGCTCTCGTCTGTTACGGACATTTCTGGATTGCGACCACGCTGAGCGTTGCCAGCCTCCTGCTGCTCGATCTCAAAGTGGCTCTGGAGAAGCTTGCCGTTCGTATCGCTCCGCAGGAAATTCTTACGTTCGCCAAGTTTCTGCTTCTGACCGGCGTCATTCTGCCCGTCCTGCCAAATGAGGAATTCAGCCGCTTCCACATCAACCCTTTCAAGACCTGGCTCGTTGTGGTTGCGGTAAGCACGATTTCATACGGCAGTTACGTTCTGCAGAAGGTGACCAAGGGGCAGGGCGGAGTCGTGCTGGCTGCGTTGCTGGGCGGGGCGTATTCATCGACGGTGACTACGGTCGTGATGGCGCGCCGAGCCGCTCGTGAACGGCATCCCCACCTCTTCGCTGGGGGCATCTTGATCGCCTCCGGTGTGATGTACCTGCGGCTGGTCGCGCTTCTGGCTCTTTTCAACCGACAACTGATGTCTTTGCTGGCGCTCCCGTTTCTGGTGCTGGCCAGTCTGGCAGTCGGCGTCGGCTGGCTTTGGACGCGCCGAGCGGATCCCAGTGCTCAGGCGGTGCAGCGCGAGTTCGAACCCAAGAATCCACTCGAGTTGCTGGCAGCTTTTCTCTTCGCCGTGTTGTTTCTGACAATGCTGATAGCTACCCAGTTGGCCGTGACTTATCTCGGAAAAGCGGGAGTGAATACTCTAGCCGCCGTCATGGGTGTTACCGATGTAGATCCGTTCATCCTGGGGATGACCCAGGCAGCGGGTGCACTCACACCTCTGAAAGTAGCGGCGGCCGCAGTCCTGATCGCGGCCGCCAGCAACAATCTCGTGAAAGGAATTTACGCCTACAGCCTAGCCGACCGGAAAACAGGTTTGCAGAGCCTTTTGCTTCTGACGGCTCTTGCCGCGCTGGGTCTCGCCCCGTTGCTTTGGCTAGGATCGTGAGTATCGTTTTGCATCGTCACCCAGCTTTTGCCCTCGAGCGCGTCGTGTTCCGCACAACTCACTCGAACATTTTCGCGGGGCCGTTAACCGCTCAGAACGGCCAACGTGTCCTATGGAGCTTCTGCATAGACGCTTTTGACGAATCCGGAGGCGTTGGTGCTGGGCCAGTCGGGATGCTGCGTTTTGAGGTTGGCGCTGACTTGTTTTCCGGCATCATCGGGCGATACGCCCTGGCGCTTGAGCGCGAGAGCTCGCGTACGGATTTCCGAGATCAGCTCTGTTTCCGCGGCCACGAGTGAACCATCGCCGGGAGCGCTATGGTCAGGCAAGACATGCGCGGCGTTGAGAGCGGCCACCTTCTCCAACACAGCGAGCCAGCTCGCAGGCGTGCCGCCGTCGCCGAAAATGGCCGGCATGGTCTGGTTCTGCACAACGTCGCCCGAGATCAACGTGCGGTCCGGCTCGACAAAGGTGAGCTCGTCGCCTTTCGTGTGGGCTCCGCCGAACCAGAGCAGGCGGGCCGTAACCCCGCCAAGATCGATCGTCGCTTCCTGATCGAAAGTCACATCGGGCGGGCGTAATACAACGCTCGCGAGCAGATCTTTATTCTGCTGCGAGCGCTGGCTGAACATATCGACCATCTCCTGGCCGTGCTTCTCCATTTCCTGCTGCTGTACCGCGTCGCGGATCAGAATCGTGCCAGGAGGAAACCCAGGTTCACCGGCAGCGTGCTCCGGATGGAAGTGGGTGGTGGTGAGGAAGAGTTTCGAGTTGTTGGGCGCGAGTTTTGCGGCCACCCGTGCGGCGGTGGCTCCATTCTTCGGGCCCAAGCCCGTGTCGACGACGAGGGTTGCATGGCGACCGACGACGATTGCGATGTTAGGGAAGCCCATGATCGCGAACACGTGGTCGGAAATCTTTGTTGTGTTCTCACTGATCATTGGTTGGCTCATCTGCGCCAATGCACTGGTGGCTGCCAGTGCAGCCAGCATCAGAAGTGTCGAGAGTGACTTCATAGTGTCCCTTTTGCGCTACGCCGAGGCTCGGCCTCGGCGAAAAACGTTAGGAATGGAATTCACTTTTGTGGCTTGGAAAAACAGCACCATCGTACCTCAAGAAATACCGCAAGTATCTTCCCGGCATCGCAATCTCGCCAGCGTTGCCGCGCATCAGGCAGGTACCGCCTAAGGAGTCGGTCAACAAGCGGCAGGCTTCGGCGAATTATCCACGGGCGTACGCCGGAATGAAGCTCTATGGTTGTTTTGCAACAACGTTCAACGTTGTGTCGATGAGGTCGTCCGAGTTTCCGCCAACCATGATCTTGAATGGCCCGGGCTCCACGACTCGATGCATTTCGCGATCCAAGAAGGAAAGTTCGCTTGATCCCAAACTCAATTCCACAGTTCTCGTTTCACCGGGATCGAGGCTGATACGCCGGAACCCGCGCAGTTCCTTCACTGGACGGGTGACCGAACTGACCTCGTCGCGGATGTAAAGCTGAACGACTTCGTCGCCGCGTATTTTGCTGATGTTGGTTACGTCGACGGAAACTTTGACTTGGCCTTCGGTGTCGATTGATTCGGACGAGAGCCGCAGATGCTCGTACTTGAACGTCGAATAACTTAATCCCCAGCCAAACGGGTACAGCGGCTTGGTCGTGGTGCCAAGGTATTCCCGCTTCGCAGATGGCTTCTGATAATAGTAGTCGGGGAGTTGGCCTACCGACCGCGGCACGGTGATGGGCAGCTTCCCGCCCGGATTGTAGTCGCCGAAAAGCACGTCAGCGGCTGCAGTTCCGCCTTCTTGCCCCAGGTACCAACCTTGGCGCGTCAATAAAGCATCGTCTACGTTAACGGTAACCATTATCATGTGCCTGTCAGAATACAAGCATAGCCCACCATCACGGACCAATTGGACACGTAATACCGACGTCCGTCGGCCAGTAGCGCGTCGTTCGCGGAGCGGGGTGCGAAAACCAAGGCGGATGCTTGAGGGTATCGGACGGCTTTTGATAACGGAGTAGCAAAATGCCAGAGAAACCAATTTTGGTTATAACGCGGCGATTGCCGGAGCCTGTCGAAGCGCGAATCATGCACGACTACGACGCACGCTTCAACGCGAGCGATGCGAGTACTTACATACGTGCGCAATGCCAGTCGCGAGGATCACTCATCCGACTGAATCAGCTCAGCGGTACTACATCGAATTACACCAATGACCCGATTTAGAACCGACGCAGTTGGTCCAAGGGGCTACGACCACGGAGAGCTACAGCTACGACGAAGTGGGCAATAGACTGAGTTCTGGTGGGGATGCGCCCGTATCACTACAACTCGTCTAACGATCTTACCTCGACGCCAGGCGGAAGCTACGGGAAGGCGTACACGTGGGACTGGAGGCTGAATTCCTCACGACGAAGTCTTTGCGCATTGGTCCTCATTCTATTGCTCGGACTGCTGGGTTGCGGCACGAGTTCGTCGAACTCGTCCTCCGGAAAAGGCTCAATGCCGACGATCACCTCCTTCACGGCAAACCCGACAAGCATGAATGCCGGCACAAGCAGCACACTGAGTTGGGCGGCAGCCGGAGCGACGAGTATCGCCATCACGCCGGGGACTTTCACTTCCGCATCGGCGAGCGGTTCAACGACGATGAACCCAACGGCGACGACCACTTACACGCTGACAGCAACCAATGCCGACGGCTCGGCCGCGTCTACGCTAACCGTCACCGTAAACACGACAGGTAAACCAACGATCAGTTCTTTCACGGCTAGCCCCTCAAGTATCACTTCGGGGGCGAGCAGCAAGTTGAGTTGGGCGACGAGTGGGGCGACGAGTATTGGGATCACGCCGGGGACATTCACCTCCACGGCCGCGAGTGGCTCGACCAGCGTGAGCCCAACGGCGACGACCACCTACACCCTGACTGCGACCAATGCGTCTGGATCGACCACATCCATGGCAAAAGTCACTGTAGGAGCGTCCGGTGGTCCATTGGCGATAACGACGACTTCGTGCCCCAGCGGAACCCAAGGCGCGGCATATGCTGGCTGCACAATCGTCGCCAGCGGCGGTGTTCCGCCTTACACCTTTTCCGTCGGCACGAATGCCAGCTTTCCTCCATTACCTGAGGGGATGTCTCTCAACGCAACTACGGGGAATGTCAGCAGCTCGCTGATCGGCGGTCAAGGCACGTACGCGCCCGTGTTTGCAGTTAGCGACTCAACAAATGGTCAGGCGACTCAGAACATCAGCATCGCGATCAACGGCAACAACGCGTTCCTGGCAAACATCTTTCCGTCCACTTCTATTTTTCATCATCGTGTGGACGCAGCCACGACCAACTTGCCCGTAGATACTTCCCCGGCAGCGCCGATGTACAGTGGCTATTTGCCAGCAACGGTTAAGCCATTTTTCGGGAACAATTCGAATGCTCCCTTTCCGAATGGAATACCAGCCTTTGCAGTTCCTTATAACCAGGCGAACGTCGCGGTTTCAACCACGTTATATCAGTCCTACTTTACCTCTGGTCCAATTCCAGCGAATGCTCCGGTGGAAGGCACCAGCAACTCGACGGGCGATAGACACGTTCTGGTCTACGTGAAGGCGGGCGGTGGAAACAGCCCTGCCCTCTACGAGATGTGGCAGGGAATATACGAAGGCGGTCCCTGGACCGATTCCTCGAACGCGCTTTGGCCCAACGTATCTTCGAATGCCCTGACTCCGCAAGGGCAGGGAACGTCCGATGCCGCAGGACTTCCGGTAGCGCCGCTGCTCGCCAATGCCGACGAGGTAATCGGTACCGGCACACCCAGCTCACCGACAGGTACCATTCAGCATCCCATCCGATTCACACTCAATCACATGTTGAACTACTGGGTCTGGCCTGCGACGCAAACAGCAGGCGTGGGGAGTTGCGAGGCTACGGGAGGAGGCTCTATTCCCGTGGAGTCGGAAATTTCCCAGTCTTCTCCTCCCGAAAGTTGCACTATGTTGGGACCTGCTGGTGAGATCTATCGACTTAAGGCTTCAGTCGCGACTCCCTCTTGTGCCTCCACCAGTCCACAAGCGGCCATCATCATTACCGCATTCCGAAACTATGGCATCATCCTGGCCGACAATGGAGACAGCGGAGGGCTCATCGGCACACCCGACGCTCGGTGGAACGACAACGATCTTGCGTGCCTCACGAGTCTCACGCTAGGGGACTTCGAGCCGGTGAACGTCTCGAGCCTCATGGTCAGTAATGACAGCGGAGCCACCAGCCATTAGACAAACTGCTCGGCTGCTCGCGGCTTCAGGCTGCTTCGACAACCTGCTTGGGGCCGATTCAAGAATGGCGAGATCGTCAGCAGCTACTTCACGGGATCATTCCGCATTCGATCATTTTGTTGACCACGGGAGCCGCAACGATGTTGACGAACGAAGCCCGCATTTTCGGATCGTTGCGCAACATCTGCATGGCTTCCTGCTCTTGTTGGGATGGCGGCTTTTTCTGCGATTTCTGCACCCACAACTGCTCGCAGCTGGAGCTCTGGTATTTCTGCGCTACCTTGTTGGCGATGGCGTCCACGACCGGGTATTGGGCGTTGGCGATGCTCACATAAAGCAGCGCGATCACCAGTCCGAAAAGGTAAGAACGTTTGGTCATAGTGTTCTCCTCATCTGATGTTCTGAAAGTGCGCAGCAAGGTGGCTGCAATGCGCTCGCTGCGGCAACTGCTCGATTTCTCCACCATTGACTGATTCTGATTGCCGGTGTTGTTCTTAGGCGTCATGATATGTGACAAGCGAATGCCCGCGTAACTAGCAAAAGGCCTAGTTTGCGCGAAGCTCGCGCGGGCACATGCGAATGATCCCGCCAAGGGCCGCCAGATACCATTTCGATAAAGTCACTCAGGCTTTCTATCACCGAGGGCAAGTGGAAGGACGGACTTTGGTAAGCATGAAGAACGATTGAAAGCAGATATCCGCCTGGAGAAGGGAACCAACAACGAACAAAAAATCCTCGGGCCTGACGCAAGCTAATCGCTTAGCTCGGCCACGAGGGAGCGGGTGGGGCGGTCGAATGCCTTAAACCGCCGCTCCATGCACATGCTCGCCAGCGAATATTTGAACTTCGCTCCGCAGTTGCAACACACCCGATAGGTGCGGCTGCCGATGGTGAACACGCGGCTCAGGTGGCTGTGGTGGCAACCAAATAGGAAATCGAGGGTCGACATTAGTCTTTCCATAAGTGCTCCTTCTATCTCACGAACGTTGATCACTTGCGACGTGGTTCCCATTTGTCTAACGTGCTCCTGTTTTGAACTCTCGCACGATGTCTGCCGGCAACACATCACGAGATGCAGTGTTTTTTGATACCACGGGAGGCTTGCAGATGGGTACCTCGTTCCGGGTATAGAAGGAACTGGCGACAAAGTGTTCGGTCTCGGGTCGAGTTTGAGCTGGCCTGTGCTTTACGGCTGTGCTTCGTGAATCCTCCCAGCCTTCTGGAGAATCTGGATTCAGGAGGACACGGGGGCGACAATGTTATTGACTGTGATTGCCATCTGCGTTGTGGTGTTGGGCCTGCTGATTTTCGCATGGATCAAGCGCAAGAGGAGGGATCGGAACATCGAGTTGGAGCAGCACAGCATTACGGCCGAGGAACTCCACTCGTTGCTGGCTTCGCAACCGCAAGTACTTCTTTTTGATGTTCGCCAGCCGCTCGACCTGTTGGCCTATCCTGAGCTGATCCCTGGCGCACAGAGGATTCCTCCAAAAGAAGTGCTTGAGAAGCCGTCCCTGATCCCCAAAGAGAAAGAGGTAGTCGTTTACTGTACCTGTCCTGGTGATAAAACCAGCCGGGAAATTTTGGATCAGGCTCTCGCCCTGCATTTTTCCCGGGTCAAATTCCTCAAAGGTGGATTGGCGGCTTGGAAAGCGAATGGCTATCCGGTCGAGCCATACCGGGAGGTATTTCACCTCTACGATCCAGGCTTAACCGCGAGCTCGGGGTGAAACGTTGGCCACGGGCATTCTGACAATGGCCGGGTCACACGATTGTCGTTGCGCGAGCTGTGGCCGAAGGATTTCTACAAACCCAACGATGTGTTGCAGAATGAAAACTATTGTGAGATGAACTGCAAGTTCTTTCATCTTGACAAGCGGCGGTCGCGAGCGCGGAGTCTCCGTCTAACGCAGATCGGGGCTTGAGATGGCAGCAACGCTTACACGGGGCTGCGAAATCGAGCTCAAAACACTTCGCTGAGCAGTCGGATACCCTCCCGAATCTCTGCTTCCCGCATACGTGAGTAGCCCAGCATGACTCCAGTGCGTAATGGTTTGTTCAAAAAGTATCGAGAAACTCCGTAAACTCCGACCCCACGCAATGCCGCCCCCGCGATCACGACAGATTCAGAGACGCGTTGCCCGGGCCACAGCACGATGTGAGCGCCGGCACCGTCGCCGGTCACCTCGACCCGATCGCCCAAATATTTATGAATGGCGTCGAGCAGCGCCGCGCGCCGCGCGGCATTTCTGCGGCGAACGCGACGCAAATGACGCTCGTAGGCTCCGCTTGTTATGAACTCTGCAAGAGTCTGTTGCTCGAGGGTGGCAGAGTGCTGATCGTTGAGCCACTTGGCCGCAGTAAAGGCCGCGGTCAGCGACTTGGGTACGATCAAATATCCCACGCGGAGCGCTGGAAACACCGTGCGAGAAAATGTGCCGACATAGATGATTCGTCCTTCGGCATCTAATCCCTGCAGAGACTCCAGCGGCTGTCCTTCGTAGCGGAACTCGCCGTCGTAATCGTCCTCAACGATCACTGAGTTCTTACGCTTGGCCCATTCGAGAAGTGCCAGACGGCGAACGAGGGGAAGGATCGCGCCCGTAGGAAACTGATGCGACGGGGTGACGAAGCATATTCGGGCATCGTGCGGAAGCTTGGCCGGATTTAAGCCGTCGCGATCCACCGCCACCGGGAGCAAGCGCGCCCCCGCAGCGCGAAGAATTTCCCTTGTGCCTGGATACGACGGATTTTCGATGGCCACCCGATCGCCGCGGTTCAGCAATACGCGCACGATCAGATCCAGGGCTTGCTGGGAACCGCTGACCACGATGACGTCCGACGGATCGCAGGCCACCGCGCGCGACCGCCGCAGATGGGAGCATATCGCTTCGCGCAGAGCGAGACTCCCAGCCGCCGGTCCGTAGTCAAGTTGGGCCACCGAGGCCCTTCGTGCACGCCGCAGCAGGATGCGCCGCCACATCTCGAATGGAAAGGTCTCAATGTCACTCTCACTCCGTCCAAACTTGAAATCGTAGCGGTGCGAGGGCGATCGTCTCCCCGAAAAATCCAGAGTCCGCGCAGCCTTCGCAGCTGCCGACCCAAAGTTCGATAACCGGATCCTCATCGACTTCTTCGAAGTCACCAGCCGGTTGGAAGACAGACCTTCAGCTACATATGTGCCTGAACCACTGCGTCCAGCAACGAAACCTTCGGCCAGCAACTGATCGTAAGCCAGCAACACAACCGTCCTCGAAACCCCTAGCTGGTCGGCCAAATCCCGTGTCGACGGCAGTCGCCCATTGGACGGAAACATTCCCGACAGGATGGCTCGCCGCATGCCGAGATAGATCTGCCTGAAGAGCGGCTCCCCGTTGTGCGAAAGTGGTATCGCCAATTGCACAAAAAGTGGTCATTTCTAACCTACCACACGTTAGGGCATGATCGAAATGTGCAGACAAGTTAGGTAAGAAAACGTTAAACGTAATTTAGAAATGGGGAAGGGAATGGGTGTACTGCAGCGTGTTCGGGCGTATCTTTTGCTGAGCGCTTTGGTTTTCGCCCTCACCTGTAATTTCGCGCCGGCACAGACCGGCGTAAGGCAAGCCGCCATCGGAACACGATGGGCAACACGATTTTGACTGGCAGGTGGGAACTTGGAAAGTGCATATGTCGCGCCTCCAGCACCCGCTCACAGGATCTACAACCCGGACAGAATTAGACGGCACCGTCGTCGTGCGAAAAGTGTGGGATGGTCGTGCTAATCTAGCGGAGATCAAGGTCGATGGCCCATCCGGCCATCTCGAATTCCTGTCTCTGCGTCTCTACAATCTCCAGGCCCACCAGTGGAGCCTCAATTTTGCCAGCAGCAACGGCGGCACGCTGAGCGTGCCCATGATCGGCGAGTTCAAGAATGGGCGTGGCGAGTTCTACGATCAAGAATCTCTTGACGGCAGGACTATTTTGGTTCGGTTTGCCTTCTCCGACATCTCCGCGACTTCAGGCCGTGACGAACAGGCATTCTCGGACGATGGCGGCAAGACGTGGGAAGTGAACTGGATCAACACGCACACGCGCGTAAATGATGAATCTGGCGGAACGCATTGAACTCCGCCGGCGAGCCAGTAGTAAGGAAGAAAGCTAAGTATGAATGCACTTGAGCACATTCGAATCTATTGTCTTGTGGGTACCTTAATCCTTCTCTCGAATTCAATTTCGGCGTCCGCGCAAACCAATGCAGGCACGGCGAAAGCTGGACCGCAAACTGTGGAGAGACGAGACGGCCAGCACGATTTTGACTTCGAGATTGGCAGTTGGAAAACTCACGTATCGCGCCTCTTGCATCCCCTGACTGGATCGACCACCTGGGTCGAGTATGACGGTACCACCGTCGTCCGCAAGGTTTGGAATGGCCGAGCCAACCTGGTGGAGCTGGAAGCCGATAGCTCAGCCGGTCACTTCGAAGGTCTGAACCTGCGGCTCTACAACCCGCAATCGCACCAGTGGAGCCTCAATTTCGCCAACAGTAAAGGTGGTTCTCTCAGCCAACCAACGATCGGCGAGTTCAAGAATGGACGCGGCGAGTTTTTCGACCAGGAAACTCTCGACGGCCGCGCCATCCTCGTGCGATTTGTCATCTCCGACATCACTCCGAATTCGTGCCGTTTTGAACAGGCGTTCTCAGATGATGGAGGCAAGACCTGGGAAATAAACTGGGTCGCAACGGACACGCGAGTAAACGAAGAATCCGACAAAGCGCACTGAAACCCCGCCCACCATGCGATACATTGCGCGACTCAAGGAGACACTAATGAAGCCGTTCAAAACGATTCATGCTCTTTTGCTGGCGAGTAGCTTGATTGTCCTCTTACTACCCCTTCAAGGGCTTGCACAGCTGAATTCAGACGCATCGAAAACCAGGGACGGGCAACACGATTTTGACTTCAACATCGGTACCTGGAACACTCACATAAAGCGCCTCCAGCATCCGCTCACAGGCTCTAACACGTGGGTCGAACTCGAGGGGACCGTCGTCGTCCGGAAGGTTTGGAATGGCCGCGCCCAGATCGAGGAGATCGAGGCCGACGGCCCAACCGGTCACTTCGAAGGTCTGACCTTGTTTCTCTACAATCCCCAATCACACCAGTGGAGTCAAAATTTTGCCAGCAGCGGCGGCGGTACCCTCAGCGTGCCCAGGGTCGGCGAGTTCAAGAATGGCCGCGGCGAATTTTTAGATCAGGAGCCGTTTAATGACAGAACCATCCTGGTTCGGGTGGTCTGGTCGAACGTCACCCCGAATTCGCATCAATTTGAACAGTCCTTCTCCGATGATGGAGGCAGGACCTGGGAACCAAACTTCGTTGCAACCCTGACACGAAAAGAGCAATGAATTACCCGACCAAGCAAACTCTGCGTTTATCAGCCCGGCGTTTCTACGCCGCGCGGTTTCGATGTAGACCGCGCGGCGAATTGTTTAGGCTTTCACGAATTGGACATCGAGGGTGATGGTTACTTCGTCGCCGACCAGAATGCCACCGGTCTCGAGCGCAGTGTTCCAGGTCAGGCCGAAGTCTTTGCGGTTGATCTTTGTGGTCGCTGACACTGCAACTCGGGTGTTGCCCCAGGGATCCTTCACAGGCGGAGTCGGCCCTTCGACGGTAAACACAACCTTGCGCGTGACGCCCCGTATGGTCAGGTCACCCTCGACTGCCAGTTCTCCGTCCCGGACAAGACTGACGCGCGTTGACTTGAAGGAGAGCGTGGGGAACTTCTCCACGTCCAAAAAGTCGGGGCTCTTGAGATGCGCATCGCGCTGAGCGTCGCGCGTTTCGATTGAGGCTGCTTCGATTACGGCCGCAACCTTCGAGTTTGTCAGAACGGACTCGTCCAGAGTCAACGCCCCTGTGACTTTGGCGAATTGCCCTTTCACGTTAGAGATCATCATGTGTTTGACCTTGAACTCGGCGACCGAGTGAGCAGGGTCAATGTCCCAGGTTGTGGTGGAGGTTTGCGGTATGGTCAGCGTGCTCATATTGGTTTTCCTTTCTCCTTGGCCGTTGGATGCGTGGTGACGATAATCGTTACAACAAATATACGAACAAAAAATTAACTCACTGCGTCGCGCGCAACCTCCAGCAGTTCAGTAAGTTCCCGAAGCCGCTCCCGGCCCAGGTGGCCGAGTTGCTTGCGGTGGGTCTGCTCGACCGGATCATCGAGTCGGGCCAGAACCTTGAGTCCCTCCGGCTTGATCTTAGCCATAACCATTCTCCGGTCTTTTGTTTCCCGCCAGCGCGCGATCAAACCACGTTTTTCCAACCGGTCCAGCAGTCGGGTGACGTCGGGATCCCGTGTAATCATGCGGCTAGCAATCTCGCCGCAGGGCAGGCCGTCCGGCGCCCCGCGCAGGATGCGGAGCACGTTGTACTGCGTCGCCGAAAGGTCCTCGGCCTTGAGAAGCTGGGCTAGGCCGCGGGACAGCATGTCTGTAGTGCGCAACAGGTCGAGGAATGCAGCCTCCTCAGGACACGCCGGGCGCCGCCGTTTGTTTCCGGATTGACCCTCTTCTCTTTTCACTGCAATCGTATACTATTCGTTATAACGACTATTGTCAAGACACCGTTGCCTGATCCCCCTGCCCGAAACCTCTTAGTGTCGGAAGTGGTAACCCAGGCTCACTTGAATTCCGTTGAACTCCGGATTCTCGATACCCAGATTGGCGTTAGAGATGTGCGACCACCGGCACCCTATGTCGAACGATTGTCGTCTCGTTGTCGACACGGTAATTCCGCCGCCACCCCGCGCTGTGAAGTTGAAGTTCGAGGTATTTCCTGCGGGCAGGTTGGAGTTGGTCCTTACCGCGCCCCCGGCCAATTCGATGTAGGGCGAGATACGATTGGTACGCAGGCTGGAGTTCCACCGCAAAATGACCGGTTCAAAACCGCGACCGTAATTTGGTTGTGGCGTGAATTGCCGAAAGAAGGGAATCAGGCTGAATCCGTATTCGAGGCGGCCGCGCCGCCAACCGCTGCCGATTTCACCAGTCAACTCTCTACCTACGACAATTCCCGCGGTCAAAATCTGGGCTTCGGCAAAAGAGTTGGTGTTCTCCTCGCCTGTCTCCCCAGCCACCCAGACGCTGAAATCCCAACTGCGATGCTCTGTTCCCGCAGTTTCGTTCTGGGCATAAATTGGACGGATAGCAAGAAACAGCAAGAGAAACGGAGCTATTGAGCGGAATTTGCCAACGATGTTCATTGCATGACAAATGTTCTTTTTGATGCATGCCGAGGCTTTCGGTTGCAATTCCGCCCGGCGGCACCGGCATATTGTATTCCCGGTGCCGTAGGTTGCCCGTGCAGCTTTCGTTCATGCCCTTTCGAGCAATTCCGTCCGATACTTGGAAGCAATCGCTTCGACCTTGGCTCTGAACTCTGCTTGTGCCGCTTCATCAAGTTTGGGTGGAGGCATTGTGCGGGTTGCAACCGGAGTGCCGACCTCGAGAAAGAATTCCTCCTGGCCAGCTGGCGAACAGATGCAAAGCATTCTCGCCGGATCGGAGGATGAATTGTGAAACTGATGCGGCGCATTGGCAGGAATGTTGATCGTTGTACCGGCTTGCACCACTCGCTTGATCCCCGAAACGTGACCTCCAGTTCTCCCTCAAGTATGGAGAAAGTCTCTTCGAAGTCGTGACGGTGAGGAGGCGGTCCGCCACCGGGAGGCACATGCATATCAATCAGGCAGAACCGTCCTGCGGTATCTTTTCCGGTAAGTAGGATGGTGTAGGTATCTCCCACCACCCCGAGGTGAAGAGACTTTTCATCTGGAATCGCAAGTTCGCGTAGCGGGTCGTCAGGCGGAATGGATTGTCTTAGTGATTGTGATTTCTCGGACATATGACTTCTCCTTCAAACCATGGCAGAGCTGCCGGCTTTTACTCCGGTCGTAGTATCCCATGTCGCGAATTTCGTCGGTAGTAGGTGTCCGAGATTTCGCCTTAGGGCGGGGAGCCAGAAACCGCGAGCAAATAAACCGCGGAGTTGGACTATTGGGGTGGGCCGGGATTCTCAACTGAATCGGAGTCGCGAGGGACATCGATCGGAATCTTTGCCGGCTGCTTTTTCTTGTAGGTTGTATAAGCGGGCTTAGGCAGACTGAAAGAGCCCGCGCTATAGTGACCCTTGTTTTCTACGTCGTAGTTCTTAGGCAGGCGTGGAATCCCCAAGCCCTCTCCCCCGAGTTGCCGCAGTTGCTGTAGGACAATCTCAGCCCGTCCGTCGTACTCTTTCACCGGGCCATGAACTTCGATCACTTTATTCTGCAACTGGCTCACGTCCCCGATTCGTTTCAGATCGTGAGCAAAGACCACCACGGTGAATGGACACACCATGGAATCCTGGCCGAAATCAAAGAGAGTAATACCTTTACCAGCGTGTTTTACACGTACTACCTTGCCGCTGACGCATTGGTCTTCGCCTATGTGCTGGCGCGCTTCAGAAATGGGAATGCAGTCTGCGGCTGACGACGCGGGGAATAGCACTGTCAGCAATAGAAGTCCAAAGAGGGACGGCTGACCGAATCTCCTGCGACGCTGGGTGAGGAAAAGGAGCACAGGAACCTGAGGCGAGTGACGCGCCTCGTACATAACGATTGTATGGCGCGCAGTGCGAGCGAAGAGGGAATCGGCTGAAATAAAGGCTGACTTTTCCCAAAACAGAAAAAGGCGGACAAAGGGCCGGTCTCGGATGGGCCGGCCCTCGTCGCCCACCAGGAAACGTTGAACGTCTTTAGCTGAACGCCTTGACCGCGCCGGCCTCGTCATCTCTGACGTCGAAGACGGTGTACAGCTTGGTGATTTGCAGCAGGTCGTGAACTTTCTTGGTCAGGTTCAACAGCTTGAGTTCGCCGCCCTGGTTGCGAACCGTGGTAAAGGCGCTGACCAGCTCACCAATCCCCGAGCTGTCTATATAGGTCACCTCTCCAAGATTTAGCAGAATCTTCTTCTGGCCCTTGGAAAGCAGCTCGCGC
>Ga0116218_1001463_pt1 | contig 14927 bp, 12 predicted proteins | sample Sb_taG_2_FD_88966 | JGI IMG/M metagenome (GOLD analysis project Ga0116218, IMG submission 88966) | Peat soil microbial communities from Weissenstadt, Germany - Sb_50d_5_LS metaG | ecosystem: Environmental > Terrestrial > Soil > Wetlands > Peat | place: Germany: Weissenstadt | collected 2010-09-21 | reverse complement strand
CGTGAGCTTTGGCGAGGCGGTGTACGCGCCGGCGGGGTGGGCGCGCGCGATCGTGCAAGAGATCGAGCAAGGGACGCCGAGCATCGTGCTCGCGCCAGGCAGCGATCGCGGCAACGAGGTCATGGCCCACGTCTCCGCGATTCTCGATCGGCCGTTCGCCGCAAACTGCACATCGCTGACGATCGGCGAGCCGGCGAGCGTGACCCGCGTCCGGTGGGGAGGAAGCCTGCTCGAGGAGGCGTTGGTCCACGGCTCGCCGCTGGTGGCGACGGTGGCGCCGCATGCGGTCGCGGCCGCCTCGGACGCCATCGACGCGCGGACGCTGACCGCGCCCGAGGATTCCGTGGCGGTGCGCGAGCGCGTCGCGACCGTCAGCGCCGGGGTCTCGCTCGCCGACGCCGACGTCGTCGTCTCCGGCGGTCGGGGGGTCGGGTCGGCGGAGGGGTTCGCGGTGATCGAGGAGCTCGCGGAACTGCTCGGCGGGGCGGTCGGGTGCTCGCGGGCCGTGACCAGTGCCGGCTGGCGTCCGCATACCGACCAGGTCGGCCAGACCGGGACGAAGATCTCGCCCGAGATCTACATCGCGTGTGGGATCAGCGGCGCCACCCAGCACATGGCCGGCTGCAAGGGCGCGAAGAAGCTGCTGGCGATCAACCCCGACGCCGAGGCCTCGATCTTCGCCAGCGCCGACTATGCCGTGATCGGCGATCTGCACCAGGTTGTCCCGGCGATCTCGGCCGAGATCAGGAAGGCGAGGGGCACATAGCGTCGCTTGTCGCCGCGCTGGCGCTGGCCGCCGCGATCGCGGTCAGCGGAGCGCTGTTTTTTGTCAGGGCGCGGTTCCTGGTTGGGTTGCTGCGGGCTGCGCCGGGGGTGGACCGGGTTGGTGAGGTGCCGCGCCGGATTCGGAGCGAGGCGACGATCGTGCTCGGGCAGCGCAAGCTGCTCCAGCGGTTCGGGCCCGGGCTGCTCCACGCCTTCATCTTCTGGGGATTCCTGGTGCTGCTGCCGACGATCCTGATCGCGATGATCGGGATCGTCGATCGGACGGCGACGCTGCCGTGGCTCGGGCACCAGGGGTGGTATGCGCTGTTGGTCGATGTGTTCGCCGTGCTCGTGCTGGTTGGAGTCGTGGGCGCGGTGTGGATCCGGAAGGTCCAGCGGCCGGCGCGGTTTGCGGGCAGCCACCTCGGCGAGGCCGATCTGATCCTGGCGATGATCGCGACGATCGCGCTGTCGCTTCTGCTGTGGCACGCGTGCCGGATCGCCCTGGGGTTGAACGAGTGGCCGGCGTCCTGGTCGCCGGTCGCCAATGCGCTGTCCGGGGTGTTCGGGCGCGATTCGGTGACGCGAGTGCTCGAGCGCGTGTTCGTGTGGATCCATGTTTTGACGATCCTCGCGTTCCTGGCGTATCTGCCGCGTTCAAAGCACCTGCACATCTTGAGCGCGGCGATCAATGTCTGGTTCGGGCGGACGGGGGCGGGCGGGCGGCTCGAGCCGTTGCGCTTCGACGATCCGGATGTTCCTGAGGACGAGATCCGCTTTGGTGCCGGGACGATCGCGGATCTGAACTTCAAGGAGGTGCTCGACACGTTCTCGTGCACCGAGTGCGGTCGTTGCCAGGACGCGTGCCCGGCGTTCGCCACAGGGAAGGTGCTCTCGCCGAAGCTCGTGATCATGGGGCTGCGGGATCAGGTGTTCGCGCAGGACTCTGGACCGCTGGTCCCTGAGGCGGTCCCCGAGGAGTCGGTGTGGGACTGCGTCACGTGCGGCGCGTGCGTGCAGGCGTGCCCGGTGTCGATCGAGCACGTCGACCACATCGTCGATCTCCGGCGCCACCTGGTGATGGTCGACTCGAACTTCCCCGCGGAGGCGGAGCCGATGCTCCGCGACGTCGAGCGGGCCTCGAATCCGTGGGGTCGCGCCCAGTCCGAGCGCGCAGACTGGGCCTCTTCGCTCGGTGTGAGGGTGCTTGAGCCGGGCGATCCGGCGCCGGAGTACCTGTACTGGGTTGGGTGCGCGGCGTCGTTCGACGAGCGGGCCAGGGTCGGTGCCGAGTCGACGGCGAAGCTGCTGCAGGCAGCCGGCGTCGACTTTGCGATCCTCGGGCCGCGCGAGAGCTGCACCGGCGACCCGGCCCGCCGGATCGGCAACGAGTACGTGTTCCAGGCGTTCGCCGAGCAGAACGTCTCGGAGCTCAACGACGCCGGCGTCACCAAGATCGTCGCCAGCTGCCCCCATTGCTTCAACACGCTGGCGAACGAGTACCCGGACTTCGGCGGGCGTTACGAGGTGATCCACCACTCCGAGCTGCTGGCGTCGCTGGTTCGGGAGGGGCGACTGGTGCCGGAGCGCTCCGACGGGCTGTCGGTCACCTACCACGACTCGTGCTACCTGGCCCGGCACAACGACGTGGTTTCGGCGCCGCGGGAGGTCTTGGGTGCGGTGGCTGGTCATTCGATCGAGATGGAGCGTTCTCGCAAGCAGACTTTCTGCTGCGGCGCGGGCGGGGCGCACATGTGGATGGAGGAGCGCGGGAAGCCGATCAATGAGGCGCGGGTCCGCGAGGCGGCCGCCACGGGCGCCGACACGCTCGCCGTCGCCTGCCCGTTCTGCACCGTGATGCTCGGCGACGGGGTCCAGAGCGCCGGCGTCGATCTGAAGGTCATCGACGTCGCCACGCTGCTCGTCGATTCGATCAAGGAATAGCCCTTTAGCAGTGGGGCCTTCGAAAATTGGGCGATACAGAGAGGGGTCACCGGCGGATGCTGGGCAAGGACGCAGGAGCCAGCCGGACGACTCGGGGGCGGCCCGGTCGTTGGCGACGCAGGATGCCGAGCGTGCCGCTCCCGAGGCAGCGGCGCTGCGCGAGGCGACGAGGACGCCGCCCAGCGCCGCCGGGGCCCGCTCGAATGTCGGCCTATTTTCGAAAGGTTCCACTAAGGATTGGAGGTTCTGGGGCCGATTTCGAGGGCGATGTCGTTCGAGCCGACCCTCGAAGAACAGGAGCTGCTCGCTGACACGTTCCTTCGGGACGGCTCGACCATGGGCGAGCGCGAGCGGTGGGTAGAGCTGGCCGTCACCGGCGCATTCATCGCTGCCGTGGCGGCGATCTGGGCCGTCCAGCCCCCGGGGCATTTCGCCGTCGTGCCCGCCGCGTTGTGCCTCGTCGTGCTCGTCGTCTCATGTCTGGTCCGGATCGACACGCCGTTCGGATTCACCGTCCCGATCCAGCTCGGGTTCGTGCCCCTGATGTTCGCGCTGCCGGTGGCGCTCGTCCCGATCGCGGTGGCGGTCGTGCTGGCGCTGGTGCGGCTGCCCGACGTGTTCCGCGGCAAGACGCGGCCTGGGCGGCTGCTCCACACCGCCGGAAACGCCTGGTTCTCGATCGGGCCGGTCGCGGTGTTCGCGATCGCCGGGGTGTCGCCGGCAGACGCCGCCCCGCTCCTGCTGGTCGTCGCTCTGGCCGCCCAGTTCACGGTCGACTTCGTGATCTCGGTGGTCCAGTTTGCGCCGCAGGGCGCGAGCCTGTCCTCTCAGTGCGGCGATGCCGCCTCGGTGTACGTGATCGACGCGGCGCTGTCCGGCATCGCGCTGGTCGCCGCTGAAAACGTCCAGAGCTCGCCGGCGGCGGTGCTGGCGCTGCTGCCGCTCCTCGTGCTGCTTGCGTTCTTCGCCCGTGAGCGCCACCGCCGGCTGAACAGTCTGCTCGAGCTCGGCAACGCGTATCGCGGGACGGCGCTCGTGCTCAAGGACGTGATCGTCGCCAGCGACGGCTACACCGGCGCCCATTCGCAGAGCGTCGTGGCGCTGACCCTGCGCGTGGGAGAGCGGCTCGGGCTCGACGCGGCGCAGCAGCGCAACCTCGAGTTCGCCTCGCTGCTGCACGACGTTGGCAAGATCGCGATCCCGAAGGAGATCCTCAACAAGCCCGGCAAGCTCAATGCGGAGGAGTGGGAGGTCATCCGCGGCCACACGGTCGAGGGTCAGAAGATGCTCGACCAGGTCGGCGGCTTCATGTGCGACGTCGGCCTGATCGTCCGCTCGCACCACGAGCGCTGGGACGGCGCCGGCTATCCGGACAAGCTCGCCGGTGACGCGATCCCGCTCGAGTCGCGGATCATCGCCTGCTGCGACGCCTGGAACGCGATGCGGACCGACCGCGTGTACCGCAAGGCGCTGCCGTTCGAGACCGCCTGCGCCGAGCTGACCTCGAATGCGGGCCGGCAGTTCGACCCGAGGGTGGTCGAGGTGCTGATGGAGGTGATCGAGCCTGAGGGAGAGGCGGAGCTCGTCGAGATCGCGGTTGAGGAGCCGGCGGTTGAGGTCGTGGCGGCTGAGGTTGTGGCAGTTGAGGAGCCGGCGGTTGAGGTTGTCGAGGAGCCTGAGGTGGTTGTTGAGCCGGTTGTCGCGGCGGGGGCTGATGTTGAGGAGCCCGAGGTGGTTGCCGGGCCGGAGGTGGTTGCCGGGCCTGAGGTGGTTGCCGGGCCTGAGGTGGTTGCCGGGCCTGAGGTGGTTGCCGAGCCTGAGGTGGTTGCCGAGCCCGGGGTGGTTGCCGAGCCCGAGCCCGAGGTCGTGAAGCCTCGCACGCGCCAAGGCCGCTCCCGCCAGAGCCACGGCCGCCAGGCGGCGCGCAAGAAGACGCCGAAGAAGCCCGCGCCGAAGAAGAAGGCCGCCGCCGTCGAGTCCGCCGCCGACGCCGATGCGCTCGAGCGCGCTTTCGCCGACGCCGCCGCGATCACCACCGAGCCCGAGCTAGTCACGGCGCCGGCGGCGAGCTAGGCACATGACGGACAAGCTTGATCACGTCTTTCGGGGGGCGCGTTCCCGAGAGGCGACAGCGGATCGCGGCTAACGACGGTCCGCGTCGCTCCGGCGAACCCTGTCGAGCTGTGGCGGCTCGGCAGGGTTTCCGTCGGTGGCGCGGCGGGGTTGTCGAGCGTGGGGCACAGCGGGATTAGTGGCTTTCGCTCACTCTGGATCCTGGGCCATACGACAACGCCGGCCCCAGACACGAACCCTGTCGTGCTGCCCATGACAGCCCTGGGTGACGCGCCAGGGCTGAAATCCTTGGCTGGCATTGACGTGTTACCCAGGTAATTCGGGTGATACAGGCGTGGGGCGGGGTGGTGCACAACGCGCCACAACCGCCCGGAATCCCGAGCCGTGGCGTGCTGAGCACACTCCTCGTGCACAACACGCCGCGGCTCGCCTGCTGAGCCGACACTGGCGCGTTGTGCACCATCGAATGGCGGCGATCGCGCCTGGCCCGCCCCATCGCTGCCAACCACCGAGGCGACCACGATCGAAGGGGCCGCGGGCGCAAAGCACCCGCAGGCTCTGAGTCGAAGGCACCGAGACCCACCCCCGACAGCGTGCAACGACCCCCCAAAGACCGAACCGCGCGGCCCATCCCTGGGCCGCGCGGTGCGGAGTTCGACTGACTTGGATCGGAAGCGATCCGTCTCGGGCGGCCCCCCTTAGCCGCGGGAGCTCACTTCATCCTTGGGTCGATGAAGACGTCGTCGAGCTGTGTTGCGCCGGTCAGCGCCGTGAAGCGAACAGCAACCTGGGCGTAGCCGCCTCCGAGGAGGCCGGGTACGGCGGAAAGGGTGAGCATCGGCAGCGACGGGCCCCAGGTCATGTTCAGGAGCGCCGCGCCTACCGGGAGGTCGACCGGTCCGAGGAGCGGCAGCTTGTAGACCAGCTGGACCAGCGTCGTCGAGAGCAGCCCCCGGTTGCGGTCGAAGAAACGGAACGACGGGTAGGCGGCGTCGACGCAGGTGTAAGGCGACTGGGCGCTGGCGCCGGCGGGGAGGTAGAGCGAGTACCTGCCGACCGATCCGGTCACCCCGAACGGCTCGCTGCCGGACACGATCTGGGCGCCGCCACTGAATGTCCAGCCCTTCGCTCCGGTCTCGAAGTCTCCGCCTGGCACCAGCTTGTACGGGCTGGTGTCGCCCCACTTGAGGAAGGGCTGAGACAACGGAGCACCGTCGCAGGCGCTCGTCGAGATGAGTGAGGCGTGGGCGGCCGCGGCCGGCATCACGGACAGGGCGGTCGCGACGACTAGGCTGCGCAAAGCCAGCTTGCGGTGGCCAGAGAAGAACCGCTTCGTTTGCACTCACCCTCCGTGGTGTGCACTGGTAACCGAGCTATCTCACCCCGCGTGAGACCTCTAGCTTTGCGTCCCCGGCTCACGCCGGGTTTGCCCTTTTTCAGCTGGGATTACGGGTTGATGATCGGTGCGATTAACCGAAACCCGAAGCTTTTTGGACAGATGTTGAGGTTTTGTGTCAGCTGTCGGACGGCTCTGTGAGCGAGTCGTCCGGGAGCTCCACGCCCACAGGCGCCACAGGCGTCGCACGTGCCACGGGCGTCCCGGGCGCGACGGGCGCCACAGGCGCCACAGCCACAGGCGCCACAGCCACAGGCGTCGCACGTGCCACGGGCGTCCCGGGCGCCACAGGCGACTCGTCCTCGCGCCCGCCCTTTACCTGTTCGGCCGGGAACCGCTCGGCGGCCTCCTCGGCGAGCGTCAGCAGTGCGGTGGCGACGCCGCGTGCGTCGTCGATCAGCCGCGCTCGTTCCTGCCAGACCGTGTCGGTCTCGCGGTCGAGCTCGCCCAGCCGCCGGTTGGCGTCCTCGGTGATCGCCACCGCGTTGGAGGCGGCGTCGGCGACGCACCTGTCGGCCTGCTCGCGGGCGCCGCGGGTGATCTCGGCGGCCTGCTCGTATGCGGTTTGCAGGATCGCGGCGGTCTGCTCGCCGATCCGATCGATCTCAGCCGCCACCGCGGCCGACGGCGACCGGTGGGCCTTGACGTCGACGAGCTCGCGCTCGATCTCGGCCAGCTGCTGATCGACGGTCGCGCAGTCGTAGCCGTTGCGGACCACGGGGAAGCGCGGCTCCGGTGGCGGCCAAGAGACGGTCTCGCTATCTGACAGGTATTCGAGGTCCTCGCCCGACTCCCAGGCGGGCAGCTCCGACCTGGTGCGGTCAAAGCCGCCGAACGCTCGCGTCACGCGTTCGCTCAGCTCGCCGAAGCGGGAGAAGGGGGGACGCCGCTTCTCGGTCTCCTCGATCGCGGTGCCGGGTCTTTCGAAATCGCTCATGCCTTACTCCTTGCGTCGCCAACGCATTCGCCTTTCGCTCCCGGGCACGCGATCCCTCCGGTCGGGACCGATCGTGCAGAGAGATCGCACGGATCAGGCGGCGAGCATGTGCTCGAGCTGGGACTCGAGCCCGGCGTTTCCGACCCCCCTGACCTCGAGCGGGAGGCCGATCCGCGCCGCCGCCCGCTCTGCGGCCCCGCGGGTCGCGGCCGTCGGCCGTTGGGCCAGCCAGACCACGCGCCGGTAGTTGCCGAAATACATGTCCCGAAGGGACGGATGCCGGTCCAGCCCCAATTCGCGGATAACCGTGTGCTCGAACGTCCGGGCCAGGAAGTCGGTCAGGAAGTACGTGCCGGGCTCCTCGGCCAGCGCATCGCGCACTTCGTCGCGCGCGAACACGTCGTAGCAGTGATCGCCGGCGAGCCGCGCCAGGCCAAAACGCTCGACGACCTTGTCGATCGCTCCGTGGCTGCCGCAGTCGCCGTACGCCACGGCCAGCGTGTCGTAACGCTCGCGGAGCCGGCCCACCGAGCGTTCGAGCGCCGGCGCGATCCGCTCGGGGCGGTTGTGGAGCAGCGCCGGCAGCGGATGGACGTCGACCGCCCAACCGCGCCGGCGGGCGATCGTCCGCACGTCCGCGGCGAGCGCGCCGCACGCGATCACCGCCGCGCTCATCCCGGGAACGCCAGCTGGTCGATGAACATGTCGTTGAAGTCGGAGCGTCCCGACAGCTCCACGTACTCGACCTCGCGGAGGATCGAGTGCGCGTCGGCGCGCTCGCGCAGCGACAACGCGGCGATCTTCGCGCCCTCGCCGGCCATGTTGCCGGCCGACACGATCCGGGGCAGCGCGAGCTTCGGCACGAGCCCGATGCGGACCGCGCTGAGCGGCGTCAGGTAGGCGCCGAAGCTGCCCGCCAGCAGCACCTGCGCGATCTCCTCGACGTCGACGCCGAGCTCGCGCAACAGGATGTTCCAGCCCGTGGCGATCGACGCTTTCGCGAACTGCAGCTCCCGCACGTCGCGCTGGGAGAGGAACACGGACGCTTCCGGATCGTCGCCCCGCCAGTGCAGGACGAACACGCGCTCCTTGCCGATCTTGGTCAGGCGGTCGGCGAGCGCCGGGTGGAGCTCGGCCGCCTGCTCGTCGGGGATGAACCGGCCGGAGTGGTCCAGCAGCCCGCTCTGGACGAGCTCGGCGACGGCGTCGACCAGGCCCGAGCCACAGATCCCGCTCGGCTCGACGTCGCCGATCACCTCGAGGGCCAACTCATCGCCCTCGACCTTGACTCCCTCGATCGCGCCGTCGGCGGCCCGCATCCCGCACTTGATCTGCGCGGCCTCGAACGCCGGCCCGGCCGGCGCCGCTGTGGCCAGCACCCGCTCGGCCGAGCCGAGCGCGATCTCGCTGTTCGTGCCGACGTCGATGAACAGCCGCAGCCGACGGTCGCGCGTGAGACCGGTGGCGAGCATGCCGGCGACGATGTCGCCGCCGACGTAGGCGCCGAGCGAGGGGAACACGAACGCCGGCGCACGGGGGTGAACCTCGACGCCGAACTCGAGCGCGCGGGCCGGCGGAAAGGCGTGGGTGGAGACCGTGAACGGCGCCATCGACAGCGGCTCGGGATCGATCCCCAGCGCCACCTGCATCATCGTGACGTTTCCGCAGACCGTGATCTCGTAGACCTCGCGCGGGTCGACGTCGCCGTCCGCGCACACCTCGGCCGTCAACGCGGCCAGCGTCTCGTGGGCGCGGTCGCGGAGCGCTCCGAGCGCGTGTTCGTCGAGCATCGTCGCCGAGATCCGCGTGATCACATCCGCGCCGTAGGGTTGCTGGCGGTTCAGCATCGAGGCTACGGCGGCGGGCTGGCCGCTGTCGAGATCGAGCAGCGTCGCCACCACCGTGGTCGTGCCGAGGTCGAACGCGATCGCGAACCGCCGAGGGGTCGTGTCGCCGGGCTCGATGTCGATCAGCTCCTCGTCGCATACGACCGCGGTGACGTCGAAACCAGAGCTGCGCAGCGTTGCCCCCAGCGTCCGCAGCAGCTCGATCGATGCCTCCGGCTCGAGATCGTCGATCCCGTCGAGCACGCGCTGCAGGTCCGAGCGCTGGTCCTCGAGCGTGGGTTCTTCGAGCACCAGGTGGCGCTTCTGGACCGCTGGCCGGAGGATCACGTGGCGCCCGACGCCAGCCAGCGCGGCCTTCGGCCTGGTCTGGAGCGGCGGCACCTCGACGACCAGATCGCCGCGGGCGCCCGCCCGGCACGCCAGCCGCCAGCCGTCCCGCAGCTCGTCGGTGGTGAACGCGCGGGGGTCGACTGACCCCACAGGAACCTCGCCGGAGAGGATCCTGACCTTGCACTTCTTGCACGTGCCGTGGCCGCCGCAGGTCGAGTCGATCGCGATCCCGTTCCAGCTGGCGGCGTCGAAGATCGGCGTGCCGGTGGGCACGCGGACCTCGGCCCCGTCGGGGAGGAACCGCAGGCGGACCCGGCCGGCGCCGTCGGAGGGTTGCGGCTCGAGCTCTTCCCGAACCGCTTTTCGCTGCGGCGAGGGCGTGCTCACGAGGCGGCCGTCGCCTCCTGCTGGAGTGCGGCCTGTCGCGCTCGGTGCGCGGCAATCCAGCTCGCCCCCCAGGCGTCGTGGCCGAGCAGCAGGTCCGCGGCGCGCACGGCCTGGACGCACACCTCGGCCGTTGACATGATCGCGCTGGTCAGTCCCGCAGCCATCGCCATCGGCAGGAACGATGCGTTCAGGACGTGGCGCTGGGGGAGGCCGAACGAGACGTTCGACGCGCCGAGGCACATGTTCACGCCGAGCTCGTCGCGGATCAGGCTGATCGTGGCGAGCGTCGTGGTGACGGCCTCGGTGTCGGCGCCGACGGTCATCGCCAGGGGGTCGATGATCACGTCGTCGGCCGCGATCCCGTAGTCACCCGCGGCCCCGACGATCCTCCGGGCGCACTCCAGTCGCTTCTGCGGTGTCTCGGGAATCCCCGTCTCATCGTTGGCCAGGCCGATCACGGCGGCGCCGTAGCGGGCGACCAGCGGCAGGATCTCCTCGAGCCGCTCGTCCTCGGCAGTCACCGAATTGACGAGCGCCCGACCCTCGTAGACGGACAGCCCGGCCTCGAGCGCGGAGATCACCGACGAGTCGATGCAGATCGGCACCTCGACGGCGTCCTGGACCGTCCGCAGCATCGACTGGAGCAGTTCGGGCTCGTCGACGAGCGGGATCCCGGCGTTGACGTCGAGCATGTCGGCGCCGGCCTGCACCTGCGCGGTGGCATCGACCGTCACGGTCGAGAACTCGCCCTCGCGCAGCTGTTCGGCGAATGCCTTGCGGCCGGTCGGGTTGATCCGCTCGCCGATGATGCAGAACGGGCGATCGGCGCCGATCGTGACCGTGCTAGACCGCGAGCGAAGCACTGTATCCATTGGAATCCCTTTCGATTCGGGGCGGGATGCCCAGGCGTTTGCACAGCTTGGCGATGCCCGCGTCCTTGCGGAACGAGATGAAGTGAAGGCCCGCGACGCCCGGCTGGGCGAGCGCGTGGGTCGCGAGCTCGTAGGCGATGTCGAAGCACTCGGTCTCGGCGTCCTTCGCCTGCTCGACGCGCGCGACGGTCTCCGGCGGGACATCGATCCCCGGGACCTTGGTGGCAACGAACCGCATGCCGCCGACGGTGCGCAGGATGCAGATCGAGGGAATCAGCGCGATCCGCTCGCTCAGTCCGGTGTCGGCAGCGGCGCGCATGAACCGTTCCAGCAGCTCAGGCCGGTAGCAGATCTGAAGCTGCAGGAAACGGGCGCCGGCCATCGCCTTCTTGGCGGCGCGGCGGACGCGGTGCTCGAACGGCGGTGACCCCGGGTTCTCGACCGCGCCGAGCAGGAAGTGCGGGGCCGGATCGAGCTCGCGGCCTGACAGATAGCGCCCACTCTCGAGCACGCGCGCGAGCGCCAGCAGCTGTGGAGCGTCGAGGTCGAAGACCCGGCGCGCCTCCGGCTCGTCGCCGGCCGTGACGTCGTCGCCGGTGAGGCAACAGATGTTCTCGATTCCGAACATCGCCGCGCCCGTCAGCTCGGACTCGAGCGCCAGCCGGTTGCGATCGCGGCAGGTGAGCTGCATCACCGGCTCCGCGCCGCACTCCAGCAGCCCGATCGACACTGCCAGCGGCGCGCAGTGGGCGTGGGCCGACGGGTTGTCGGTCGCGTTGTACGCGTCGACGAACGGGCGCATGAACTCGAGCTGGAACTGGATTTCGGCGTGGCCGCCGCCGTCGATCACCGGCAGTTCGGCGGTTACGACGAATTCGCGAGCGTCGAGCTTGCGCTCAAGATTCGACATCCGCGCCCGCCGCCCATCCGGACGGGACCTGGCGGTCGCGGCCGGTGATCAGGTTGATCCATGCCGAGGACCCCTTCAGTCCGTTGTCGACGGGCGGGCGCAGGTTGTCGATGTGACCGCGCCACAGCGGCAGGCGCTCCGAGCGCTCGTATGCCTTCAGCCACACGCACCGCATCTCGGGCTTGACCTCGCAATGCCCGTCGGGGCGGACGCCGCCGCACGGTCCGTTGCGCAGCGTCTTCGGGCAGGTCATCGGGCACGTCAGGCCGGTGTCGTGCAGAACGCACTGGCCGCACATCTGACAGCCCCAGATCGGGCCCTTGACGACGTGCTCGAGCCGCGCGACGACGCCGGCGGGCTTCACGCCAGAACCTTCTCCCGCCGGAACTCGATCAGCTCCTTGGCCTTCTTGACCGCCGAGGAGGCGTCGGCCGAATAGCCATCGGCGCCGACGGCATCGGCGTACTCCTGGGTGACCGGCGCGCCACCGACCATCACGATCACCTTGTCGCGGATGCCGGCCTTCTCGAGCGCGTTGATGTTCGCCTTGAACATCGGCATCGTTGTCGTGAGGAAGGCGGAGAACCCGACGATGTCCGGGTTGTGCTCCTCGATCTGCTCGATGAACTTCTCGGGGGGCACGTTGACGCCGAGGTCGATGACAGTGAAGCCGGCGCCCTCGAGCATGATGTTGCAAAGGTTCTTGCCGATGTCATGGACGTCGCCCTTGACGGTTCCCATCAGGAACGTCCCGACCTGAGCGATCCCGGTCTCGGCGAGGAGCGGTCGCAGGATGTCGAGCGCGCCCTGCATGGCCCGGGCGGCGATCAGCATCTCGGGCACGAAGTAGTCGCCGCGCTCGAAGCGCGCACCCACCTCCTCGAGCGACGGGATCAAGGCGTCGTAGAGCATGCGCTCGGGCTCGAGGCCCTGCTCCAGCCCCTCGTTGACCCCATCGCTGACCACGGGCGCATTACCGATGAGCGTCTCGTCATAGAGGAGTTGCAGGATCTCTTCATTGGTCATGCGGCGTTTTCTCCTTCCTCGCGATGGCCGAGTCGGCGACTGAGCGTGCCTGCCTCTCCGATCAGGATCGGTCGCAGCTCCTGGATCCGCTGCGGGGTCATGCGGACCGTCGGTCCGGTGATGCTGAGCGACGCGACCACCTGACCCTGGGCGCCGCGGACGGGTGCGGCCATCGCGGCCAGCCCCGATTCGAGCTCGTCGACTGCCGTGGCGTACTCGTGCCGGCGGATGGCTTCGAGCTCGGCTTGGAGGCGAGCCGGGTCGGTGATCGTGTCGGGGGCGTACCTGGTCAGCGGCTGGGGCGGGATCGGCGCGCGCCCGAACGCGATGAACACCTTGCCGACCGCGGTGCAGTGGTAGTCGATGGTCTGCCCGAGCCACTGGCCGGTTCCCAGGAAGTGACGGCTATCGACCTGCGCGATGTGCTCGACACCGGCGCGAGCGGGGACGGCAAGGTTGATCGTCTCGCCGCTGGCCTCGGCGAGCGCGTCGAGCGACGGCCGGGCCAACTCAACAAGGCTGCGCTCGAGCATGCTGCGCTCGGCGACGCGGAGGATTGCCGGGCCGGGGCGAAGTCGGCCGCGCTGACCGTCCTGTTCGATCAGGCCCCGGCGCTCGAGCGCGCTGACGAGCCTCGACGCGGTGCTCTTGGGCATCCCGGCAGCCGACGCAAGCTCGGTCAGCGCAACCGGCCGCTCGCTCTCGAGCACGCGCACGAGCAGGTCCGCGCCGCGGTCGACGGCAGTGGTGCCGTGTGAAAGCACTTGGAACTGTTGTTCCACGGGCGTTATATTACGGACGTTCGTCGTCGCGTCAAGGAGGTCAGCTTGTTCGTCAACGCCATGCCGCGCTACGAGATCCTCAGCGAGGAGGCAATGGATGTGCTGGACCGCGGTTGGCGACGGATCGTCACCGAGCTGGGAATCGAGTTTCTGCTGCCCGAAGCCGTCGAGCTGCTGCGCGACGCCGGCCAGATCGTCGAGGACGAGAACCGGGTCCGGTTCGATCCGGAGTTCATCCTCGAGCAGGTTGCGAAAGCGCCTCGGGAGTTCGAGCTCCAGGCGCGCAACCCGGCGATGACCGCGCACATCGGCGGGGACAACATGGTGTTCGCGCCGGTGTACGGCTGTCCGTTCATCCGCGAGGGCGACGTCCGCCGCGACGCGAAGATGGCCGACTTCGAGAACCTCGTCCGTCTCGCGCAGGCATTTCCCGAGCTCGACTCGCCCGGGGGGACGATCTGCGAGCCCGAGGACCGCCCGCTCGACTCCCGCCACCTCGACATGGTGTTCGCGCTTCAGACACTGTCGGACAAGCCCTACATGGGCTCAGTGACTTCGGGACCGAACGCCGCCGACACGATCCGGATGGGGGAGATCCTGTTCGGCGGGCGCGAGGCGATCGAGCGGGCCCCGGCCTCCATCTCGCTGATCAACGTCAATTCCCCGCTCCGGTACGACGACCGGATGCTGGCGGCGATGTTCGAGTACGTGCGCGCGAACCAGGCGGTCGTGATCACGCCGTTCCTGCTGATGGGGGCGATGTCCCCGGTGTCGCTGCCGGCGACGCTCGTCCAGCAGATGGCCGAGGCGCTGGCCGGGATCGCGCTCGCACAGCTGCTGCGGCCGGGGTGCCCGGTCGTGTTCGGCTCGTTTCTGTCGAACACCGACATGCAGTCCGGGTCGCCGTCGTTCGGGACGCCGGAGTCGGGCATCGGTGTGCTCTGCACCGGGCAGATCGCCCGGCGGTTCGGCCTTCCGTGGCGCGGCGGAGGCGCCCTCAACGCATCGCAGACCGTTGACGCACAGGCCGCGTACGAGTCGCTGATGACGTTCCTGCCGACGTTCCTCGCCGGCGCGAACTTCGTCATGCACTCGGCCGGCTGGCTCGAGGGCGGGCTCGTGTCCTGTTACGAGAAGTTCATCGTCGACGTCGAGCTCCTGCGGGAGTTGCGCCATGAGTTCACGCCGCTGGAGGTCGACGAGGCTTCGCTGGCGTTCGACGCGCACCTCGAGGTCGGAGCCGGCGGCCACTTCCTCGGCGCCGCGCACACGCTCGAGCGGTTCCGCGAGTGCTTCTACCGGCCGCTGCTGTCCTCGACCGAGAATTTCGACCGCTGGACCAAGCGCGGGGCACGCGACGCGACCGCCCGCGCTGGGGAGATCTGGCGGGACACGCTCGAGAAGTACGAGCAGCCACCGCTCGACGAAGCGATCCGCGCCGAGCTCGAGGAGTTCGTGGTGCGCCGGCGGGCCGAGCTGGGCGACTAGAGCAGGCGCACCTCGTAGCCCGCCTCGGTCAGAGCGGCGACGATCGCCTCGCCGTGCTCGGCGCCACGGGTCTCGAGCGCGATCTCGACGCCCGTTTCTCTGACATGGAGCGGGACCGCCTCGCGCACGTGGTCGGCGTGGACGACGTTGCCGCCGGCCTCGGCGATCTG
>Ga0116218_1001459_pt1 | contig 14943 bp, 10 predicted proteins | sample Sb_taG_2_FD_88966 | JGI IMG/M metagenome (GOLD analysis project Ga0116218, IMG submission 88966) | Peat soil microbial communities from Weissenstadt, Germany - Sb_50d_5_LS metaG | ecosystem: Environmental > Terrestrial > Soil > Wetlands > Peat | place: Germany: Weissenstadt | collected 2010-09-21 | reverse complement strand
CTGCCTGGTGCCCAGTCCTCCCACGAAACGTTTGACAAGCGAAACAAAAAACCCTGGTTGCGACAAGCCGAAAATGTCACGTCAAGGCCAACTTCGCATCAGCCTACCCCAACCCTCTCCCGCAAGGGGAGAGGGAGCCTGAAGTTGCTTCGGCCAAGCGTGTTATAGCGAATTCCGAATCGGTCGAAGGGATCATCTCATCAGAGTTCAGAGCCGGGTCTGCAAGTCTGAACTGCCAACTGGTCCTCGCACTCGGTCGTGACACAGACGAGTCACCTGACTTGGGCACTGTTCGTCGTGATCACGTCCAGAGCATCCAGAGCCTTTCAGACATGAGCGACTCGCGATCTGCTTGGCGAGGATGCCACTCGAATGCGGAAGCGGGGTCGAAGGGGATCTCTGCAGCTGGAGAAAGTTGTGAAGATCCTGGGTGTTCTTTGTCAATCAGCGAATCTCCAGTTTCGACGAGAATCATCAAGAGGGAAGTGATACAAGGGGTTTCATGATCTGTCCGCATTGTAAGACCGCCAGGACGGAGGCAAGACCTATTCTCCAGCCGTGGTGTCGACCTCCGTATCCACCCGATCGCCGAACGCTCAAAGCAGAACAGCCGGCCCCTCCGGCTTGCTGGCTGCGCGATCCCGAAGTTTCCGGGTCCGTCCCTTCCCTACCCGTCCCGTCGGTTCTGGTCAGGAAACCCTCATGTCACGAGGAAATCCTGGTGGTTTCGGTCTGAGTGAGCGGTTGATGATCGTGGTTTTGCAGACTCCTGGTTTATAATGATATTTCGGGCAAGACTGCCGAGTGGCCAGAGCGGATTCCTGGGAGTATTGATGTGATGCCGGAGCCGTTGCCAGGAGGCGTGCGTATTCGCAGGGGTGCGCAGGTCGGTACGGCAAGGATCCTCGGCCCATCCGCTCGAAGCCGCCGGTAACCGCTTTGATGGCGGTTGAATTCAGATTGAGGCAGTTCCGCACTTTGTTGCCGCGGGCAGCATGGGTCTGCTCCGGGGAGAAGCCGAGATGTCGCAAAACGACAATCCCGCGACGGACGATCTCGACGACGGCACCTGGCACCAGCCTGCACAGAGCCAGCCGACGATCCCTCCCGAGGTCTCCACCCGAGGGAAGACTCCTGAGTCCGGGTCTTTGGAGGAAACGCCGGTTCTGGCCCGCCACACCGTTCCAGGCGCGGAGTCGACGATCCCTCCTTTTGCCACGGCGGCTGGCAAGGACTCGACGGATCCTGATGAAGCTACCCCAAAACCCGGCAGCGAGCGGTCCGACGAGTGGGACCTCCTGCCCGCCCCGACCATCGAGCAGGGGCGGGTGGTTTTCGGCAAGTATCTTCTCGAGGAGAAGATCGGAAAAGGGGGAATGGGCGAGGTCTGGCTCGTCGAGAACATGCCGCTTCAGAAGGAAACCGCCCTCAAACTGATTGATCCGAAGTACGCCCAGGACGACAAGGGCTGGCGCAGGTTCGAGCGCGAGGCTCGAGTGATGGCCAAGATCACGCATCCCAACGCGGTGGCCGTTTACGCCTTCCAGCGTATGCATTCGATGGCCTACATCGAGATGGAATTCGTCCCGGGCTGCAGCCTGGAGAAGTATCTCAAGGACAAGAGGGCGCCGATGTCCCCGGAGTGGACGGCACAGTTGCTGGACCAACTCTGTTCGGTACTCCAGGAAGCCCATGGTCATGTCGACAAGAAGTCCGGCAAGGCCAAGCCGATCATCCATCGCGACCTGAAGCCATCGAACCTGATGCTCGTCGAGGGCAAGCCCGACGGACAGAACCTCAAGGTGCTCGACTTCGGCATTGCCAAGATGGTTCAGGACGAGGGCAGCCCCGAGCTGACGGGCCAGGGCGACTTCGTGGGTACGCCTCACTACATGAGCCCCGAGCAGATTCGCGGAGGGGTTGGCAAGGATGGACGAGGAGAGATCGACGGCCGGAGCGACCTCTATTCGGTTGGCGTGCTGCTCTATCAGTTGCTGACCGGATCGCTGCCCTTCACGGGGAGAACCAACATGGAGATGCTCGTGGCTCACCTCCATCACACTCCAGCGCCCATGAGAGAGGCCAATCCCAAGGCCACGATTCCGCCACAGGTCGAGCGGTTGGTGATGCAGTGCCTGGAGAAAGACCCCGATCTCCGCCCCCAGTCCGCCCGCGAGCTGGCGGACCGGTTCCGGGCGGCAATCAGCGCGCTCGAAGGACCCGAGTCCAAGAAGGCCGGGTGGAAGACCCTCGCCTTCCCTCTCACCGCCGCCTGCGTCCTCTTCGCCGGTTTCATCCTCGTCGCACCACGATTGCTCAACCTCCCGGGGGGCAAGTCGTCGACCGACGACACCAGAGCCGGGAGGGCAGAAGAGAAACCCGCCACGCCCGACGGCTCAGGCCCCGGCCTGAGGGAACACAAAGGCCCGGTCGACGGGCCGGGTAGAAACGCCGAACGCGAGAGTTTCGAGGTCTGGGAGTCCCGGGGCTACGAGGCGTTGACCTCCTCGCGGCTGGAAACGATCACACTGGGGAGGAGAGGCCCCACCCTGGAAGCGGGGAAGATCCCCGCCGACCTGGGGGACGCGCCGGCAGGTCTGAGAAGGAAGTCCGACGATGTGCTCTTCTACGCCTTCGCAGAGGGGATCTACCTGCCCATCGGATACAGCGCTTTAGACCCCAACGCTCTCGACGGCTCCTGGCCCAAGCTCCTTGAGCGGTTGTCGGATCACGTTCGATTCATCCGGATCACCGGAGGGAAATACACCCGCGGCGACTTCCGCCAGCACATTCCCATTTCCGACCTCCAGGGCTATCCATGTAACCCCCATGAGGTCGAGGTCTCGGGCTTCTACATCCAGGAGACCGAGGTCACCAACCAGGAGATCGAGGCCTTTCAGAAAGAGAGCCCCGAGGCAAGACTGGCCGGTTGGATGAAGAGTCTGAGCGTCATGATCAACGACGCCAAGAAGCCTCGAGAAGACGTGATGCAATATCCAGCGGTGTGGATCAATCGTGCGACAGCCCAGATCTATGCCCGAAGCGTCTCGGGACGGTTGCCGACCGAAGCCGAGTGGGAATACGCCGCCCGATCCCGCGGCCAGAGCTTGCTCTGGGCGTGGAAGGGCATCGTTTCCAAGAAGGGCAGCCCGAAGGCCTTCCTGGCTAACAATCCCGATGCGGGCCTCTATCCCGAACGAGTCAAGAAATCGCGGGGGACGACGAGACCGACCAGATGGTCTGCGACATGACCGGAAACGTCCGCGAATGGTGTCTCGACGTCTACAAACCGTATCCGGCCATTATTGCAGAGAACAAGGGTCCCGATCAGCCCTTGCACGATCCTCGTGTCGGTAGTGAACCCGAAACCGACAATCCGAAACTCGTTTACGTCGTTCGTGGAGGTTCATTCATGCTTCAACCCGAGGACGCCATGGTATTCCAGCGCGGCGGCGTGCCGGCTGACCAAGAGCTCAACGATCTGGGATTTCGCGTCGTGATCGAGTGCCCCCCCGAACCGTGAGAGGGCACAGAGTGAGACAAGGGTTTGCGTTCCGGTCTCCTGACGGGGGACAGTTGCGGAACTGGATCGCTGCCAACCCAGTGGAGCATCATCGGGCCAAGATCGCGGTTGGGGGGAGACGTCGCCATGAAACGAGGATCGCTGATCATCGGTTGGCTGGTCGGGGCAGTTCTTCTGCAAGTGCCAGCGACGGCCCAGACACCGCGGACCTCTTCCCCTGTGCGCCGACCTCAGATCTGGGCGATCATCGTCGGGGTTGGCAACCCTCTCGACCCCAAGATTCGTGCCCAGAGCAGCCGCGAGACAGTGCAGCAGGCTTCCGACGTACTGAGGTGGTTCACGCGTGTGGCCGGCTGGGACCGGCGCAATCTGCTTCTGCTCACCGACTTCGGCGGTAATGCCAACCCGGGCTTACCCCAGTCCCCGGCACCGAACATCACTCCGAGCAAGCAGAACCTTGACTGGGCGTTCCGAGAGTGGCTTGCCCCCCGGGCTCAGTTGGGCGACATCATCATCTTCTACTTCGCGGGCCAGGCACGCGCGGTCGTTCCTGCCGGAGCGCCGGTTTTCCCCGAATACTTCCTGGTTCCCACTGACGTGCTGGCCGACAATCTGTCAGTTCGGGGTTGGTCCCTTGACAAAGCCTTGGACAGATACGCCAAGCAGGGGAAATTTCAGATTGTCTGCTGGCTGGGAACGACGCTGCAAGTCCACCAGGCGGCAATCGGCGGGATCGCGGGGCCTGCTGATCTGGCCCGGCTCAGCCGCGACTGGCTCCTCCGGCTGGCAAGGTGGCCCGGAGTGACAGTCTGGCTGGCATCGGACCGCCCGCCTCCCACTCCAGCCGCCGATCCCGCAATTCCCTTTAGCAAAGCCCTCCTCCAGGGTCTTGGGAATAAGGACCGCGAACAGAACCTCGCCGCTTGTCTACAGACCCTGCATCGCGACTCGAAGCTCAAGCTCGGGGGTTTTCAATCCGTCGGGGGCGTTCCACCCGGTTTGACCTTGTGGGCCGACCAGCTCGGCGTGCCTGTCAAACAATCCAAACCGGAAATGGTAGTTCAGGTCGGGCATGCCGATCGGATCCACGACATCGTGTCGACCTCCGACAGCCGGATGCTCATGACCGCCAGCCAGGACTCGACGGTCCGAGTCTGGTCTCCCGGCCAGAAGGCACTCCTACGCGTCTTGAACGGTCATGCGGTGGGGGTCACGGCGCTGGGGCTCAGCAGCAACGGGCAGTGGCTGGTCAGCGGAGGCGGCCGGGGTGAGATACTCATCCACGACCTGACCCAGAACTTTACCCGCAGGTCCGTCGCCCGTCAGCCGTACGACGAGCGATCACGAGTTGAGCAAATCGCCATGCTGCCCGACGGGACCCATTTCGTCACGATTGACAGCAAAGGCTTCGGCTTCCTGTGGGACCTCGGTAAACCCTCCCTGACCCTGGAGCGCTGGATCCAGGACTCCGCCTGTCGCAAAGTGGCCAGCGGAGGCAGTGGCGGGAAGGGGATCGTGGCCGCGCTCTGCGGTGATGGGACTGTTCGGCTGTTTGATTCTTCGGGAGCCGGCGGCGTGGCAATCCCGGTACCCGGCAGCCATCCCTCCGCGATCACGGTTTCTTGGGACGGCCGCCTGCTGGGTCTGGGCTGTGACAACGGCCTGGTCGTCGTGCGAGACATCATCGCCGGCCGGCAGATCGACCAGAAACTCGGCGAGGGTTCCATCGACCATCTGGCGTTTTCCCACCAGGATCTGCTGGCTGTCGGCGATGAGAAGGGTGTGCGGCTCATCGAGGTGAAGGCTGGCCCCACGCTGGGGAGAGCCTCAGATCTGCTCAGGGAGGGTGGAGCAGAGAAACTGACCTTTTCCCCCGATGGTCGTCTGCTGGCCGCCTGTACCCGCGATGGCGGCACGCTTCATGTCTGGAGGATCGATAGTGTTGCCCAGCAACAATCGATCGTGAAGGAACCGCCGGCGGGAGTCGTGTCCTTGGCCTTCTCCAGTGACGGCCGTAACCTCATTACCGGAACCAAGCTGGGCTCGGTCAAGACCTGGCCCCTGGAAGATCGCGGCGCGGCCCCCCCTGGACGATTCCGGCGAACCGTGGCAAGGTCCAGCACGTCTCAACTTCCCCGGGCCGCCGTTTTCTGCTTGTCGTCGATGAGTTGCACCAGGCTTATCTCTGGGACCTCGCCCAGCGATCGTGCCGCAGGCTGGCCGGTACGTGGTCTTCCGGCGCCTTCCAGAGCGACGATGTCCTGGTGCTGGCCGACCGGCCCGGGGCACACCAGCCCGGGCGTCTGGTGCGGATCGATCGGCGCACGATGGCGCTCGACGGGGCCTTCTTTGCGCGGTCAAGCGGCGAGTTCAAGGTCCCATCAGACACCAGGTTTGACGTGGTGACCCTGTCCCCTGATGGAACCAAAATCGCTGCGTCTGCCGGCGGGTCTCAGATTCCTCTCGTTTGCGTCTGGGAGACGGCCACCGGTTTGCTGACCCATTGGATCACCGACGCGGTCCTGGACCATCCCGCCTTCTCCCTCAGCTTCTCCAGCGATGGCAGGGAACTCGTGGCTGCGGGAGACTCCACCCAGGCGGAACTCTGGGATCTAAGCAGGCACCGCGGAGCGATCGAGGCGCCCGCCGTGACCTTCCAGGACGCGACATCGAGGGACATCACTCATGTCCAGATCCGCCCCGGCCAGCATCGGCAGATGGTCAGCGGGCACAGCGACGGGCGTCTTCTGCTCTGGTCCTGGGGGGATGGCAAGACACGCCAGCAGGCACCGAGCCAGATCCTCGCCGAGCGGTACTTCAACGGAGCGGTCCACGCGGTCACCTTTACTCCCGAGGGCCGTTATCTCGCGGCGGTGAGGGAGGGACCATGATCTGGCTGGCGGAGCTGGAGCCCCGGGTGCGGCAGATCCGCGATCTGGGAACGCCGCCACACCACTTCGAGCAGATCAACGCCCTGGCCGTCTGGCCGGGTTCCCTGGGACCGCTCCGCCGGGCCCTGTTCGGGGTCTTGACGCCGGGCTTGCCGGTGATCGCCGAGTCGCCGCGCCCTACCATGCTCATCAGCGGCAGCGACGACACCACGATCCGGTTCTGGGACCTCGACAAGCATGCACTCCTGGGAACGTTCTGCGCGGCCTCGACAGCGGCCGAGTCTGGCGAGCCAGCCGGGACAGGTGCAGTCCGGGAGCTGGACTGGGTGCTCTACACCCCGGATGGACACTTCGACGCCTCAGCGGCAGGACGGGAATTGGTGCGCTTCCGCCACGGAGACCACGGGCACGCTCTGGAGCAGTTCGACGGCACCAAGCTTTACTCCTTCGAGCTTACCGACCATCTCAGTGCCGGGATGCCTGTCGAGCCCGCGCGGCTCGACCCACCGCCGCCGGTGGCGATCGATCCCCCGCTCAGAGATGATCCCACCCAGTCCGAGACAAAGTTGACCGTCTTGCTCGGGGCAGCCGATTTCAAGGATGTCCGTCTCTATCACAACGGCGTTCCGATCCCGAGCGGCCGCGAAGATTCTCCACTTCCCCTCCCGGACCGGTTCGAAGTTCCGGTCCGGCTCCTCCCCGGACTGAACCGATTCTATGCCATGGCGAGCCGCGAGGGTGCTTTCGACAGCCGATCACAGGAGGTGGAGATTCCCTACGAAGGAACCGTCGAACCGGGAAGGTTGCACGTGATCGCCCTGGGAGTAGGCAACTACGAGCGCGAAAAGCTGAATTTCGCCAAGAGCGACGCCGAGCGGCTCAGCGAGGTGCTCCACCTCCGCGGGTTGGCCGCGGGGAAGGAGCGGGGCAAGAGCGTCTTACTGACTGACGATCTAATCAATGCCCGCAGCGTCGCCAAGGCGTTCACGGCGGTCGGTCGCGAGGTCAAGGGGCGTCCGCAGGATACTGTGGTTCTCTTCCTCGCAGGGCATACGGGCGTATTCGACAACGAGCGGTTCTGCCTGCTACTGCCGAAATACCCTTTCCCCAAGGAAGCGCCGATCATGGTCGCCGCCCGCAACGCTAATCCTCCTATCGCGCCGGGGGCCAAGATCAGTCCAGACGACCTCTCCTCCCCTACACCATGCTGGCGGTCAACCTGATGCGGCTGGATGCCCTCAACCGGCTGGTGATCGTTGATGCTTGCCAGGCCGAGGCGATCCTTTCCGATCCCCAGGTGGAAGCGATCCGAAAATGGATGGAGATCGGATCGCGCAGAGCCCGAACCTCCTACCTCATGGCCGCGCGCCGGGGTGAGCCTGCTCTCGAGGTTGAGCCACTGAGGCACGGTCTGTTCACATTCACTTTGCTCCGCGGAATGCGTGAGATTGACCCCCGGGAAGAACCGGCGGAGATCGCCGGCTTGAAACTGCGCGCCGACGCCGACTACAACGGTGACGGCTTGATCACCACGGCCGAGCTGGACGCCTACGTCAAGGAGTCGTTGCCACCGATCGCGAACCTGTTCCCTCAACTGATGGTGAAACAAAGAGCACTCAATGCTCCGGCAGCACCGCAGCCCGCGCAGGCCGACCGGCTCGACCAGTCACTTCGCCTCCAGACCGCTCGCACCTCGTTCCCCTTGATCAGGCTCAGCCGCGGGGCGGCGGCCGGACCATGACGATTACCGGGACAACGCCGCCGTCTGCGGTCATCGGTCAGGGCTGGGCGAACAGGCTGTCTGGTGCGACGCCGCGCGGGAAGTAGCCAAACGCGTCCTGCTGGCGGCCGCTGAGGTCCAGGACCATTTGTCGGACTGCCGTTCTGAACTCCTCGAGCGTGTACGGCTGGTTTTCTGCCTTGCCGGCCGCGACCGCCTGCTGAAACGCACGCGTGACTCCGAGGGCGAAAACACCATGCTGCGAGGGAACATTCACACCACTTGACCCTTCCCTCGAGGCCACGAACGTGATCACTCGCCGCTCCCGCTGCAGATCCCGCACCCAGGGCTTGATTGTGCTCCGGAATCCGTTGCTTGGAAGCTCCTGTACGCCGTCGAGAAAGAGCACAACGCGGCGGCCGTAGTCGGTCAGCTCACCCAGCCGCTCCGAGATATCGCGAGCCAGGATCGCCGGGCCAGGCACCGGCTTCTTGCCTGGATCGGTGTCGGACGCGGCAATCACCGAAGAATTCTCGAACTCCAGTACGTGCGCCGCGATCACCACGGCCACGATGTCTCCTTTTCGCAGACGCTTGGCCCGTAACCATTCACCCAGTCGTTTCAGCCCCTGGCTGATCGAGCGCTCGGAAGCCTGCTCCGCGGTCAGGACGATCCGCTCTTCCTTCGACTCCTGAACAGTTCTGGTTCCATCGGGTGAAATCAGGTGGTCGGTCAGAAAGCCAGCCAGGCCGAGGGCGTCCTTGTCGGCGAACAAGACGGGGGGTAGAAGGGCGGGGTTCCGCGCCTGATCGACCCCAACGCTGAGCACGACCAGATGCGGCCTGGTTTCAGGAACTGGTGTCGGCACGGGTGGAATGTAGACCATGTCGATGGTTTCGGTCCGCTTGCCGCCGTACTGATCGGCAGCTTCGACGGCCAGTCGGATCCTTCGATTGGGAACGAGGTCGACCTGGAGGTTCTCCGAGATCCGATCTTTCAGCTCTGGCAGTTTCGGTAGTTCCAGGGCTCGTTCATCGAAGATGACCCGGCGATCACTGATCTTCGATGTGCCCTCGGCCTCGATGCTCAGCGCAAGCCGGGGATTGGGCACCTTGACCAACCAAACAACACCGGGGGCGGGAAGGCGAATCCCCCCCTCGACCGAAGCGAACGTGATCCGGGGAGGCCGCTGATCGTAAGCCTGACGTTCAGGTGCAGGCGTCCCGGCCCTCAGATCCGCCGGGGCCAGTGCGGGCCCGACCTCACCCGTCACCCAGAGCCGCTCCAGCACCCTCGGCTGAAGCATCGTCCCGGCGTAGGTGCCGATAGGAACGAAGTCGGATGGTCGTGTCGACCGGTAATCGGCGTTGACGTGCCAGCCCAGAAACCGCGAGTCGCCCTCGATCGACGTGTCGTAGAACCCCTGGGGCGTCCAGACGACCCACTCCTTGTCCGCGCCTAAAATGAGCGTGAGGGCCGGGTTGTTCCTTTTCGTCGACCCCATCAGGGGCATGGGCACTTCCAAGATGCCGAGTGGAGGCGGAAGCAGGATCGCTCGTCTGACCCAGACGGCGATCACATCCAGGTGGGGTGCCAGTTGGTCAACCCGGGCAACGAACTCGGTAACCCTCTCATTCGTCGTGTAATGGGTGGCAGGGGCCTCTCTCCGTTCGACGCCCGCACGAATGATCGAGTCGCCGGCCACCAAGCCCATCCCCGCTGCAAAACTCCCGGGTTCGACACTGGCAACCACCCAGGAACGATCCGGACGTTGACGAAAGACGGCCCCCAAGCCCGGGCGGGTGTCGCACCCCGCCAGCCGATAGAGCATGATCGTCTGATCGAGCGAACTGCTGGCCAACCAGCGCCCGTCCGGAGACGGAACCAGCGATACAAGAGGGCTGGAATGCCCGGCGAATACGCGGGTCCGCTGGCCTGTCGCGAGGTCGTAGATCACCACTCCCGACTCGCACCCGATCGCCACCGTCGGTCGGGGATGGTCGGGCGCTGGTGGCAGGAAGGTTGACGACCACCAGTTTCGCTCCGTGGGATTGTTCAGGTCCAATCGTGTGCGCCCGCCGTTGGGGTTGACCAGCTCCAGAACGTAACGGCTGATGCTTCCTTCCAGCGACCAACCGTTATAAGTCCTGAACGCGAAGCCAAGGTCGTCACGGCGTACATTTCGGGATTTCCGCTGGCCCAGATCGAAGCCCTCGTAGACCGGTGGCGGGCGGATCGGGTCGTACGGCGCACGGGTAAACCCGACGACCTGGCTGTCCCGCGAAAAACCCAGATCGAAGGGGGTGCTCCCCTGTCCTTTGAGCTGATCCGCCGGCTTTTGCAGATCGATCGTATCTTGAAGGTAAATCGCCTGCGCCGGCCCGGCCGAGTAGGCGAGCCGGTCGCCCCGGGGGCTGAATGCACATTCATAGATCAGTCCGGAAATCTGGCGCTGGTGGAGGATGTTCCCCGCTGGCATGGCCCGGATCTCCAGGTCGCAGGTGAGCCTCATTGGATCGATCGTGTCGGCCTGATCGCTCTTGATGGCGACGGCCAGAATCCGGCCGTCCGGGCTGTAGGCCACCGATTCGACCGGTCCTTGTCCCGGGCGGGTACCGAGTTTCATGGGAGCAGCCTGCCCCAGATTCGCCAACTCCAGGCGGAAGAGCCCTCCGCCTTCGTGACCAACCACGATGGACCGGCCCTCAGGGCTGAAGGCGAGGGCATTGATCGGGCTCCTGTCCTGGAGAGGGCCTACACCCACCTGAGTGCCCTGCTCGACGTCCCAAAGTCGGAGTGCGCCGTCAGCGCTCCCCGTGGCCAAGAGCCGGCCGGCCGGGTTGAAGGCCAGGGCGCGAACCTCGCCAATGCGCTCTCGTTCTCCCAGTGCCATCCGCGGCCGGAAGGTTGCCCCGTCGCGCACCCAGAGGATGACCGTCTGATGGAGGGTTTGTCCATCGCGGCCGCCCGAGGCGAGGATTCGCCCGCTCGGGTCGAAGGCCAGGCAAAGTACCGAGTTGCGGTGCCCGATCTCACGAGGATCGAGGTTGTCGGGAGGCAGGAGGCGGGCGACGACTTCCCCCGTGGGCGTCCGCTGCAGCCCGGGAAATCGGAAGATCGTAATATCCCCCCTTCTGTTCTCGACCCCGTACCCCCCCACCGCCAGGAACGATTGTCCCTGCGCGTCGGGTCTGCTCAGGGCCATGGCGTAGATGGTCCCCGCGGGTCCCCGCCAGATTGGGGGCCGGATCGACCGGGCAAGCCGTCCGCCGGTCTGGAAATCCCAGACCTTGACGACCTTGTCTTCGCCCCCACTCAGGAGCGTTGAGTTATCTTGCCAGAGAAGGCTCCGCACCCGGCCATGATGTCCTCCGGTCTCGACCGTGAGGATGGGCTTCCTGTAGTTCCTCACCTCGTCCTGAGCCAACGCGGGCTCGACGATCGGTCCCTCGGTTCCGATTCCCAAGAACATAAGCACAAGAGCCGCAATCCAGGGACCTGCTCGACCGTGAGCTTCGCCCCGCATCCACCGAAAACAAGGTCGGGACGGTCGAATATTCATGCTTCACGCTCCCACTCGCGGGTCGACTTCGATGTCAGCTCGCTTTTTTCGGTTTTCCCCGGGCCGGTGCGGCGCGCCAAGATCTGCAAAAGGACCGAATCAATCTTCGGGACAATTCCGCTTCTGCCTCCTCCACGCTTTGCGGTTCTCCCTGAACTCCTTGCTTTAGCATGATCCGGGATCGCAGGTGCCGCAAGGTCATCGGGTGTGCACTGATAAATGACGGGGACCGTTCGTTCGGCGTGACTCTCTTGATCGCCATGAGGACGAGAAATAATAGGTTGGAATGCACGACGTAACACCTTCAACCGCGCAGGAATCCGTGACCCCCCAGGTCGACATGAAGCTTGCCGGGACCAGGGTCCACCTCACGCTCACGGTCCCCATGGCCCCCGTGCCGCCAGGAGCGATCCTGCCGGTGCTTCAAACCCTGTCCGAGGCCGTCGGGGCCAACGGCGCCAGCGAGCTTGAAACCCAGGGAAAGCGGATCTCCTGCCGCGCGGGGTGCGGGGCCTGCTGCCGCCAGTTGGTACCAATCACCGAGATCGAGGCCCGCTACCTCGGGGAGCTCGTCGAGTTCTTGGCCCAGGAGAGGCAGACCGAGATCAGGAGACGGTTTGCCGATGTGCTCCGGCGACTGGATGAGGCGGATCTGCTCGAAACTCTCCGCCATCTCGAGCGGATCATTCCCGAAAAGAGGGAGGCGAGTTGTCAGGAGATCGTCGGGGATGCGGCAGGCTTCCTGCGGTGGATTGTCGTCGGTGAGGAGTCCCCGTTCTTTGCTGCACGACACTGTGTGTTGTGTTATGATCACGTACAGGTAGATGTCAGAATGACCTCAGTCGAACGCGGCGGCGGTGAGTGTTGCTGATCAGTTCGGCACTGACTCGGAGGTTTGCACCCGCAAATCGGGCCGACTTCATGTCTCGAATGGCTGGGGCCATACGCGGTGGGATTCTCGCAAGGGACCGGAGAGCCGTACTCAACCTCGGCGATGGCGGCCCTGGCCTCTATCGAGTGTGCCGCCGGGGCGATATCTCGGGGAGCATGAAGGGATGAACGCGGCGCACGTCAACTCGCGCAACACCCTGTTTCACTTTCGCCAGGCTAGATCGCCGGTGGCTCCTTCTTGGTCTTGCCGTCGACTCCCTGCCGGACACCTGCCAGGGACCTGCCAGGCTTGCAGCCCGATTTTTTTTCGGGACCCGAGGCCGCTTTCTGGAAATCGTCCGTATGAGAAGGCGAAGAAGAGAGACACAAGGAAGATCGGGCCTGGGAAAGGACTTACACTCACGTCCGGCCCCCTTGAACAACCCGTCGAGGCCATGGTTTCTCGTGCCGGAATACGATCATATTTCGGTGTCGAGGACCCCTTCCTGATGATTCCGTTCGGTCACTGGCTTTGCCGATGTGTTCTGCCACGATGCCCCTTCGGATCGCCAGGCAGACTTGCGTCTGGCGTTCCGAACGGAGGGTCCGTGGACGTCGCGTCTCGCGCCTGGTCACCTGCGATTGGTTGGGTAACACTTCGCCTTGCGATGGGTGCCTGGCCAGTGCTAGGAAGCGAACTTCAAGCCGAGAGGACCCGTTTCGGCACGGTGAGAATCGTATCTTCGCCCGTGCGATCGATGAAGGCGTCAACCAAGTCGATCGCTCTGGCTGGTTTGAGGTCGGAGGAACCGAATCGGGCTTCTAAGGCCCGAAAACTCGGTCTGCGGAGTGGTCTCTGTTTCCCATCGATTCCCAGAGAGAGGTGTGTACCATGCCGATTTACCTGAACTACAACAAGATCCCAGGCGATGTCACGGAGTCCACCCACACAGGGTGGATCGAACTGAACAGTTGCCAGTGGGGCATTGGCCGCGGCATCTCCAGCCCCACCGGTGGGTCGGCCGACCGTGAGTCGTCCGGCCCCATCGGTCAGCGAGATCGTGGTCACCAAGCCCACGGACATCGCCTCCCCCAAGCTGCTCAACGAGGGCCTTCAGGGTGAAGGTCAGGATGTCACGATCGACTTCTGCAAGACCGACAAGGGGCAGATGGAAGTCTACCTGACCCTCATTACGAATAACACCATGATCAGCGGTTACTCCCTCTCCAGCGGAGGAGATCGGCCCAACGAGTCGTTGTCCTTCAACTTCACCAAGGTGGAGTTCAAGCACACCACCATGGGAGCGGGCGGAGCTGCAGGCTCTCCTGACTCGGTCACCTACGACGTCGGTCAGGGCAAGGTCTGCTGATCGGGGACTCGATCATTGAAGGCTCGGCCCGGCCTCATGCCGGGCCCAGCCGCTCAACTTGGGCTCGCACCAAGAGACGACGTCAGCTCGAACCCGAGTTCCCTTGATCAAGTGACCATTGATTCTTCCTGGCTCGTTGCAGATCCGCTGCACAACGAGGGGGCCTTCCGCTCCGGCTGGGGATTTCTCCTGGGATTGGGCCCGACCGACCTTTCTGGCCACTCACGACCGATCGCCACGCCGTCGCCACGTTTCGAAGTAAACGCAAAAGGATCGGCCGGATCGATCGCCGCATCACGGAATAGGTTGATGAACGCGCTGGCGATTGGCTGGAATCATTATCATGCGGGCCGGTATCCGGAGGCGGATCGGGTGTGTCGCGAGGTTCTCGAGGCCGACCCGGAAAACGCCGAGGCCTGGTACCTCTTGGGCCTGAACAACATCCGCCTCAATCGGCTCGCCGAGGCGGAATCGAGCTACCGAAAGCTCCTCGCCGTCCGGCCCGAATTCGCCGATGCGCATTCCGACCTGGGGGTCGTGCTGGCGATTCAGGGTCGGCTGGAAGAGGCGGTCGCGTCCCATAAAAAAGCCCTGGCGCTGGCGCCGAGCTCGGCCGACGCCCACAACAATCTCGGCATGACCCTTTGCCAGCTCGGGCGTCTGGACGAGGGGATCGAGAGCCTTCGACACGCGGTCGAATGCGACCCCGGCCACCCCATGGCTGCCTCGAACCTGGGGCACTTCCTGGCAGCGCGGGGGAAATATGGCGAGATGGCCGAGGTTTTCCGCGCCATCGTGCGGCTTCGCCCCGATCACCTGGTGGCCCACCTCCGATTGGGCGAAGTGCTTCTGAACCTGAAAGAGCTGGACGAGGCGCGGACCTGTTTCGAGGTCGCGCTCAGCCTGGCGCCGGCCTCTCCGGGGGCACTCACGGGCCTCGGGCTCGTTTTGGTCCGCCTCAAGCGCTTTGACGAGGCGATCCGCAGCCTCAGGAGAGCCATCGAGAT
>Ga0116218_1001458_pt1 | contig 14955 bp, 14 predicted proteins | sample Sb_taG_2_FD_88966 | JGI IMG/M metagenome (GOLD analysis project Ga0116218, IMG submission 88966) | Peat soil microbial communities from Weissenstadt, Germany - Sb_50d_5_LS metaG | ecosystem: Environmental > Terrestrial > Soil > Wetlands > Peat | place: Germany: Weissenstadt | collected 2010-09-21 | reverse complement strand
GTCGAGGGGCGCGATTCCGCGCCCGCCGCGGTCGACCGGCCCAAGGTCACGGAAGGGAGCTGGGTCCGTGGCGGGGGGATCGTGGTAGAGCGAAGCTTCGCCGACGCGTTCGATCTGCACACCGGCGACCTCGTCACGCTGAACGGCCGGTCGTTCCGAGTGGTCGGCCTGGCGGTGACCGCGGCGATGTCGCCCTATCCGGCCACGTTCTGCCTCACTCCGTGCGGGCTGGGGACCCTGCCGCCGCCGAAAGGCGCGCCCCCCCCCTCTGGATCCCGAGGCGCACCCCGGGCTGATCTGGATGACCCCGGCGGATCTCGGCAGTTTGGGCTCACAGCCGTCGGCGATGTCCTACATCTTGAACCTTAAGCTGGCCGACCCAGCCGCGGCGCCAGCCTTCGCCAACGACCACAGCTCGGCGTCGTTCAGCGCGCCCTCGCTCGAGGCGTGGCAGGGTCTCAGCCGAGACGACGCCAACCTGGTCCGCAACGAGCAGCGGGCGCTGCTGACGGGCAGCCTGCTGCTCAGCCTGCTCGCGCTGGCCAGCATCGGCGTGCTCGTCGGAGGCCGGATGGCGGACCAGATCCGGCGCGTCGGACTGCTCAAGGCGGTCGGCGGCACACCGCGGCTGATCGCCGCCGTGCTGCTCGCCGAATACATGGCGCTGGCCCTGATCGCCGCCGCGCTCGGGCTCGCGATCGGATGGGTCGCCGCTCCGTTGCTGACCAGTCCCGGCGCCGGCCTGATTGGGAGTGCCGGCTCGGCTCGAATCACGACGTCGACGGTCGAGGTGGTGGTTGCGGTCGCCCTGGCTGTGGCCGCCGTCGCGACGTTCGTTCCCGCCCTGCGCGCATCGCGCACCAGCACGGTGCTCGCGCTCGCCGACTCGGCGCGGCCGCCCCGCCGCATGCATTGGCTGATCGTGGTCTCGGCGCGACTGCCCGTCCCGCTGATGCTGGGGTTGCGGGTGGCCGCCCGCCGGCCCCGCCGTACGGCGCTGTGCGTCCTCAGCGTCGCGATCACGGTCACGGGGATCATCGCCGTCCTGGCCGCCCACGTACAGCTGAGCGCCCAGCAGGTGGTCGGCTCCTCCGGGTTGTCGAATCCCCGCGCCGATCGTCTCAACCAGGTGCTGTTGGTGATCACGGTCATGCTGATCGCGCTCGCCGCGGTCAACGCGGTCTTCATCACGTGGGCGACGGTGCTCGACGCAAGGCATTCCTCGGCGCTCGAGCGGGCGCTCGGTGCGACCCCGCACGAGGTGAGCGCGGGACTATCGGCTGCCCAGGTGCTGCCCGCGCTGGCGGGCGCGATCCTGGGCATTCCGGGAGGGATCCTGCTGTTCAATGCCGTCTCCCCGACGAGGTCGGCGCACGTTCCGCCCGGGTGGATCGTCGCGGTGCTGGCGGCTACTCCGCTGGTGATCGCGCTGCTCACGGCGATACCGGCACGTCTCGGGGCGCGCCGGCCCGTCGCCGAGATCCTCCAGGCGGAACTGGCGTGACGCTGTGGCCGGCGCTCACGCCGGTCGGCGCGGGCGCTCGAGATCAGGCGGTCGGCCAGTCGTGGACCGGCGCGTTTGAGTGCATGTGCTCTCGGTAGAGCATCGTCATCCGCCGCAGCGCCTCGTGCCGGTCCATCGAGCGCTCCTCGTAGAAGCGGTGGAAGGTCTCGGTCTGCCAAGAGGCGCCGTTGCGCAGCGTCACGCAACGCCGCTCGATTATCCCGAGCAGACGGTCGGCGTCGGCGGAATCGACGCCGCTGCGCGCGAGGCCCTCGCGGGCGAGGGGGAGCAGTCGTCTGAGCACGAGCTCGGCCGCCGGTACCTCACCCAGCCCCGGCCAGTACAGGCGGGCGTCGATTCCGTCGCGGGCCCCGGCGTGGAAGTTCTCCTCGGCCGCGGAGAACGACATCTGCGACCACACCGGACGCTCATCGTCGGCGATCACGCGTAGCAGGCCGTAGTAAAGGGCGGCGTTGGCGAGGATGTCGACGACGGTCGGGCCGGCGGGCAGAACCCGGTTCTCGACGCGGAGGTGGGGCTGGTCGCGAACGACGTCGTAGATCGGGCGGTTCCACCGGTAGATCGTGCCGTTGTGAAGGCGCAGCTCCCCGAGGCGCGGAACGTCCCCGCGCTCGAGCGTCGCCAGCGGGTCCTCGTCCTCGCACACCGGCAACAGCGCCGGGAAGTAGCGCACGTTCTCCTCGAACAGGTCGAAGATCGAGGTGATCCACCGCTCCCCGAACCACACCCGTGGGCGAACGCCCTGCGCCTTGAGCTCCTCCGGACGCGTGTCCGTCGCCTGCTCGAACAGAGCGATCCGGGTCTCCCGCCACAACTCCTTGCTGTAGAAGAACGGCGAGTTCGCGGCGACCGCGAGCTGCACTCCGGCGATCGCCTGAGCGGCGTTCCAGTGGCGGGCGAACGCATCGGGATCGACCTGCTGGTGGAGCTGCACGCTCGTGCATGCGGCCTCGGGCGCAATCGTCTCGGCGTAAGTGGAAAGACGCTCGACGCCGGCGATCGAGATCTCGAGGTCCTCGCCGCGGGCGGCGAAGATCTGCTCGTTGAGTAGTGCGTAACGGGGGTTGGCGCTGAAGGTCTCGCCGTGCAGATGCTGGGGTCCGATCGTCGGGAGGATCCCGATGATCATCATGTGCGCGCCGACCGTGCGCGCGTGCTCGTCGGCGTTGTTGAGGCTCGCGCGAGCGTCCTGCTCGAGGTCGGAGAACACGTCGCCCTCGAGCAGGCGCGGGGCGACGTTGATCTCGAGGTTGAACTGCGCGAGCTCGGTCTGGAAGTTGGGGTCGGGGATCGCCTCGAGCACGGCCGCGTTGACGAACGCCGGCTCGCCGACGTCGTCGGTGAGGTTCAGCTCGATCTCGAGGCCGAAGGACCGGCGCTCAGGATGAAACTTCGCCTCGGAGAGCATGCGGGCGAATACGTCGAGGCAGGCCCGGACCTTGCGTCTGTAGCGTTGACGGTCGTCCCGGCTGAACGCCTTGGCCGCGACCTGCTGGCCCATGCGCACAGTATGGCCAAACGAGGTCCGCCGGCGACACTTTCCATCCCCCTGAGCGGAAGGACGTGGCCGGCATGAAGTTCGAGCAGATTCTCACTCAGGTCGACGATGGCATCCTGACGATCACGCTGAACCGGCCTGATCGGCTGAACGCCTGGACCCCGACGATGGCCGGCGAGCTGATGGCCGCGCTCGACCTCGCCGACGCGAGCGACGAGGTGCGGGTCGTGGTCGTCACGGGCGCCGGTCGCGGTTTCTGCGCCGGTGCGGACCTGTCCGGCGGCGGCGAGACGTTCGACCGGCGCGGGCGTGAGGCCGATGGGGCGGTGCATCGCGACATGGGCGGGCGGTTCACACTGCGGGTGTTCGAGTTGACCAAGCCCGTGATCGCAGCCGTCAACGGGCCCGCCGTGGGCGTCGGCGCGACGATGACGCTGCCGATGGACATCCGGCTCGCCTCCGAAGAGGCTCGCTTCGGGTTCGTGTTCGTGCGACGCGGAATCGTTCCCGAGGCCTGCTCGAGCTGGTTCTTGCCGCGGGTGGTCGGGATCAGCCGGGCTCTCGAGTGGGCGTCGACGGGCCGCGTGTTCTCGGCCCAGGAGGCGCTCGAAGGCGGGCTCCTGCGGAGCGTCCATCCCGGTGGCGAGCTGCTCGACGCGGCTCACGCGCTCGGGCGGGAGATAGTGGAGAACACGGCACCGGTGTCGGTCGCGCTTGCTCGCCGGATGATGTGGACGATGCTCGGCGCCGAGCACCCGATGATTGCCCATCGCGCCGACTCCCGGGGCATGTTCATCCGCGGTCAGTCGGCCGACGCCCGCGAGGGCGTGACCGCGTTTCTCGAGAAGCGGCCTGCGGTGTTCCCCGACCGCGTCAGCGACGGCCTTCCCGACATCCTCGTGGGCCGCGAGGCGCCGGCGTTCGAATGAGTCCGCCGATGACTTCTGAATGCGAGTCGGGTCTTAGCTGCTGAACCCCAACCGAAGGAGGACGAGATGTCAACAACGGCGAGCAGGATCGACCAGATCAGCCTGGTGATCGTCCCGTCGACCGACCAGGATCGGTCGATCGAGTTCTACGAGAAGTCACTGGGCTTTGAGAAGCGCACCGACATTCCGTTCGGCGGCGACTATCGATGGGTCGAGGTCTACCCGCCCCACGGCACGACGGGCATCGCGCTCGCGCCGCCGCGGCCGGGCGAGGAGGTCAAGCCGGTGGAGACCGGAATCGCGCTGACGACGGACGACATCGACGCGACCCACGCCCACCTGCAATCCAAGGGCGTCGACGTCGACGCCGAGGTCTCCCGGATGGGCGACCCCGTGCCGCCGATGTTCTGGTTCCGCGACCCCGACGGCCACTCGCTGATGGTGGTCCAGCAGGCCTGAGCGCGAGGGTCGTCGCTTGACGGCCGGAGCCGGGAATGCCACGATCGCGCGGAACGTGTGATTGTGGGCGGTGCGTTGAGCCGGGCGGTCCGCTTCTGATTTGGAGGTGTCTGCGTGGTTCGGATCGTGTGTGCCGTCCTGGCCTTCTCGGCGCTGGCCGTCCTTCCGGCGGGAGCGCTGGCCGACAGCGGCGGTCACGGCCGCGGCGCTGCGGCGGCATCGTTCGTCGCGCGCGGGAGCGCTGAACAGGCCTATGTGACCGGTCTCCGTGGCGGCGAGCGGCTTGTGCTGGTCAACCGCCGCGGTCGCCGGGTCCAGTCGAAGCGGGCCGATGCGCTCGGCGGGATCGTTTTTCGCAACGTCAAGCCCGGAGCCTGGTATCGCGTCCGCGTCCCCGGGCGCGGTGGCGCCGAGTCGCCCCCGTTCACGGTCATCTCGCTGCGACCGGCTCCGCCGAGCACGAGCATCTTTGACCAGACGCTGCCGACGAGCGGCTACGGCTATCTCACGACCCGGGACGGAACGAAACTGGCGATCGACGTGCGACTGCCGAGCGGCAGCGGTCCCTACCCGACCCTGATCGAGTACGCCGGCTACGGCTACGCCGACCCGGCCGGTCCCGATAGCGGCATCGCGCAGATCGCCAATCTGCTCGGCTTCGCGGTCGTCGACGTCAACATGCGAGGCACCGGCTGCTCGGGCGGGGCCTTCAACTATTTCGAGCCGTTGCAGAACCTCGACGGGTACGACGTGATCGAGACCGTCGCCCACCAGCCGTGGGTGATGCATCACCGCGTCGGGATGATGGGCATCTCCTATGGCGGCATCAGCCAGCTGTTCGTCGCCGCCACCGACCCGCCGGACCTGGCGGCGATCTCGCCGCTGTCGGTGATCGACAACACGGCCACCACCCTGTATCCGGGCGGGCTGCTGAACACGGGGTTCGCATTGTCGTGGGCCGAGGACCGCGTCCACGACGCCCTGCCGGCGTCGCCGACCGGCGGCCAGGCGTGGGCTTACAAGCGCATCCAGGATGGCGATCAGACGTGCAAGGCGAACCAGGTCCTACATGGAGAGGCGGTCAACCTGATCGCCGACGTCCACGCCAACGCCTACTACCGCCCGTCAGTGGCCAACCCGCTGGCGCCCATCACGTTCGTACACAAGATCAAGGTTCCCGTGTACCTCGCGTGCCAGTGGACCGACGAGCAGACCGGCGGCCACTGCGCGGACCTCACCCAGCACTTCACCGGGACGAAGCGTAAGTGGTTCACGTTCACCAATGGCGTACACGCCGACTCACTCGACCCGGCGACGTTCACGCGCTGGTTCGACTTCCTCGAGCTGTACGTCGCGCAGGTGGCGCCGAGGATGTCGGACACGATCAAGGCACTGGCGCCGACGCTGTACCAGGAGGCGCTGGGAATCCCCGGGGTGACGCTGCCGGATGACCCGATTCAGTCAGAGCCGAGCTACGCCGCGGCGCTCGCCGCGTTCCAGCGGCTGCCCCAGATCCGGATCCTGTTCGACAACGGCGCGGGCGGCTCGACTCCGGGCAGGCCGGTGCCGGCGTTCGAGCAGTCGTTCTCGCGGTTCCCGATTCCCGGGACCCGCGCTGAGTCCTGGTATCTGGCGGCTGGCGGTGCGCTCGTCTCCCGCCCGCCGGCGAAGCGAGGCGCCGATCAGTTCACGTGGAACGCCCACGCTCTACCCCCGACTGACTTCACAGGCAACACCGGCTCGGCGCCGGGCGGTCTGTGGACGGCCCTGCCCCAGTACCAGTGGGAACAGAATCCGCCGGGCACGGCGCTGTCGTACGTGAGCGCGCCGCTGGCCGCGAACACCGTCGTCGTCGGCGGCGGAGCGGTGCAGGCGTGGATCAAGGCCTCGGCTCCGAGCGTCGACCTGCAAGTGACGGTCTCGGAGGTCCGGCCCGACGGCAAGGAGACGTTCGTGCAGTCCGGGTGGCTGCGAGCCAACGAGCGCAAGCTCGCCTCCTCGAGCACGCTGCTCCAGCCGGTGCCGACGTTGCGCAAGGCCGATGTCAGGCCGCTCCCGAGGGGTCGCTGGACCGAGGTCACGATCCCGCTGTATTACGAGGGCCACGTCTACCGGCGCGGCTCCCGCATCCGGGTCGTGATCGCGGCTCCCAATGGCGACCAGCCGATCTGGGCGTTCGCCGACACCCGGCCCAAGGGACAGGCGACGGTGAAGCTCGCCTACTCGCGCAGGACCCCGTCACGATTGGTGCTACCGGTCGTGTCCGGGGTCAACGTGCCCACTGGGCTGCCTCCGTGCCCGGGGCTGCGCGGCGAGCCGTGCCGCACGTATCAGCCGTTCGTCAACCACACCGCGTAGCGGCGGCGTTGCGCCTCACGCCGGTTCGAGCGCGCGGTCCAGCAGTGCGAACAGCTCCGTGAAGTGACGCTCGCAGGCGGCCTCGTTGAACGCGGCCGTGTCGGACATCGTGTATCCGTGACGAGCGCCCTCGTACACCTCGGTGCGGTGACGGACGCCGGCATCGTCGAGGGCCCGCTCGAGCGCCTCGATCTGCTCGGCGGTCATGCTCGGATCCTGGTCCGCATGGCCGAAGTAGAGCTCCGCGTCCAGCTCCCCGGCGGACCGGTGCGGGCTGTCCGGGGCGTCGGTGACAAGGCCGCCGGCGTGGAAGCCGCCCAGCGCCGCGACCCGGTCGGGGTATGCCGCGGCGATTCGCCAGCCGACCCGCGCGCCCATGCAGTAGCCCGTGATCGCGACCGGGCCCGAGGCCTGCTCGGCGAGCACATCCAGGTACGCGGTGCCGTCCCGTGTGATGTTGTCGGGCGTCAGCTGCTCGATCATCGGCCGGACGGACTGCATGAATCCGGCTCGGTTGTCGGGATCGGTCAGGTTCGGCACCGGCAGCACCGGCGCCCGGCCCGAGCGGTAGAAGAAGTTGGGCGCGAGGACGATGTAGCCGTTCGCCGCGATCCGGTCGGCCATCTCCTCGATCCGCGCTCGCAACCCGATCGCGTCCATGACGAACAGCACCGCGGGGTGCGGACGATCGTCGTCGGGCCGCGTCAGGTACGCATCGGCCACGCCGTCCGCGGTCGTGACATCGATTTTCGAGCTTTGCATCAGGCCAGCATCGCACGTCGCCCGCGTGCCGTACTCACAGCGACGCGAACTCCTCGAACATCGCCCGCGCGGTCGCTGTCCCGAGGGGGACGTACTCGACGAGCAGCCGCTCGTTCGGCGAGTGGATGTTCGCGTCCGGCAGCGAGAACCCGGTGATGATCGTCGGGATCCCCTTGGCCGCGAGCGCGGGGACGATCGGCAGCGTCCCGCCCGATCGGATCAGAGCCGGCCGCACGCCGAGCGTCCGCTCGAACGCGCCCAGGCCCAGCTGCACGGCCCGCGCGTCGGGCGGGACCATGCCGGGCGGAGCCGATGAGAGCGCCTGCACCTCGAGCTCGGCCCCGTCGGGCGCCGCTTCGCGGATCAGGCGGTGGAACTCGGCCGCGATCTCTTCCGGATCCTGGCCCGGGGCCAGGCGGATCGAGACGTTGGCCGCGGCCGTGACCGGCAGCACCGTCTTCTCGAGGTACGGCGAGCCGCTCTCGATGCCGTTCACGTCGAGCGCCGGCTCCGCCAGCGTCCGCACGTAGTAGTCGTCGGCGGCGTGGGCGTCCATCGGCTGCGCGCCGAGCTCGGTGAGCTCCTCGGCGCCGGCGGGCAGCGAGCGCCAGCTGTCGAGCTCCTCCGGAGCCGGCGGCTGAATGCCCTTGCGGAGCGGCTCGGCCAGGCGGCCATCGACCGCGATCAGCGCGTCCAGCGTCCGGATCAACGCGTGGCCGGCGTTGAGCGCGGCACCGCCGCACAGCCCCGAGTGGAGGTCTTTCTCGCCCGTACGCATCGTCACGTGGAAGTACACGAGTCCGCGCGTCGCGATGTTGAACGCCGGACGGCCGCGACGGATCATCCCGCTGTCGAAGATCACGGCGACATCGGCGCCGCGCTCATCGCCCTCCAGGAACTCGACGATCGAGTGCCCACCGGTCTCCTCCTCGCCGTCGCACGCGAACCGCACGTTGACCGCCAGCTGGCCCGCCTGGGCGAGCTCCCGGGCGCCGGCGAGCAGCAGGTACAGCTGCCCCTTGTCGTCGGCGACGCCCCGGGCGTATAGGTGCTCGCCGCGGATCTCCGGCTCAAACGGCGGCGACTCCCACAGCTCCAGCGGGTCCGGCGGCTGCACGTCGAAGTGGCCGTAGCAGAGGACCGTCGGCGCGCTGTCGGGCTCACGCGAGGCCCGGAGCTCGCCGATCGCGAGCGGGTGGCCGTGCCAGTCGATCAGCTCGCACTCGCCGCCGGCATCGCGGATCAGCCCGCACACCCACTCGCCGGCACGCTCGACGTCGGCGCCGTGGGCGGGGTCCGCGCTGATCGATTGGATCCTCAGGAATTCGGCGAGCTCGTCAAACCAGTCGGGCACGGGCGACGAGCCTACTTCACCGGGCCCGTCTTCCCCGTCACGGTCGAGTGGGCGACCGGCTTCTCGAACACCTCGACGCGATCGCCGGGCGTCATCCCCGCTCGCTCGTAGATGCGGAACGCGCCCGGGTTATCCGAGGCGACCTCGAGGCGCGCCTCGTGCAGCCCGGCCTGGGCAAACGCCGCGAACGCGGTCAGCAGCAGGGCCGTCCCCAGTCCTCGCCCACGCTCTGACTTCTGCACAGCGAGCAGGTCGACGTAGCCGATGGCCGGGCCCTGCTGCCGGCACAGCGTGAACCCGGCGACGGCGTGGCCGCGGCGGGCCACCCGGCTCAGCGAGGGGTCGAGCTCGGGAGTGTCGAGGTGCTCGTCATAGAACGCGGAAAAGCTCTCAGGCTCGTAGTCGGGATTGTCGGCGAACGCTGCCTCGTCGGCCGCGTGCACGGCGTGTCCGTCGCGGGCGACGTCGAGCACATCCAGCGTGATGCCCGGCGGCGGCGCGGGCAGGGCCGGCGGCGCCCCGAGCGCCCGCACCATCTTCACGACGCTTCGAGCCCGGCGGTAGCCGGCGTCGGCCAGCAGCTCCTGCGCGCCGATGTTCCTCTCCGGGAGGGGCTGGCGATGGGTTTCACGTCCGCGCTCGAGCGCGCGGGCTTCGACCCACCCCAGCAGCGCCGAGCCGATGCCCCGCCGCTCGTGGCACGGGTCGACGAACGCCAGTGCGCCGGGCTTGAACAGCGCGCCGTAGCCCACGACCACCCCCTCGGCGTCGGCGACGACGGCATCGGCGGCCGGTTCGAACTCCCCGACCCGCCACTGGTCGACCAGCATCTCGCGGGTGAAGCCCTCGCCGTCGAAGTCTCGGGAGTCGCGCGCGGCGATCACGCGCAGCACCGCTTCGGCGTCCTCGGGGCTCGACGGGCGCAGTCGGAACACATGGGAAGTCTGCCATCGCCGCGAGGAGCAATAACCTGCGGTGGATGGAGCGCGAGACGCGACTGGCCAGTGCTCAGCTGCCCGAACTGGAGCGCGCGACGATCCACGCCTACGAGGATGGGGTGCCCGGTCCGTTCTTCTACCAGCGGATGGCTCACCCGGTCGGGGCCGAAGCCGAGCGGTTGCTCGGCGAGCTCGAAGGCGGCCAGGCGCTGCTGTTCCCGTCGGGGTCGGCCGCGACCACGGCGCTCGCGCTGGCGCTGCTGAAGCCAGGGGCGACGGTCGCCGTCGCCGATGGCGGCTACTGGGGAACGGTCGGCCTCCTGCGCGGCGAGCTCGGTCGATGGGGCGTCGAGGTCGTCGGCTTCGACCAGACCGCCCCGCCACCACCCGCTGACCTCGTGTGGCTCGAGCCCTGCTCGAATCCCCTGCTCACCTTCCCGGATCTCGACGAGGCGATCGCCACCGCGCACGCGGCGTCCGCGCGGGTGGTCGTCGACAACACCGTGCTGAGCCCGTTGCTGCTCCGTCCGCTCGAGCACGGCGCCGACTTCGTCCTCCACAGCGCGTCGAAGATCCTCTCCGGGCACCACGACGCGCTCCTCGGCGTGGTGAGCTGCGCTCGGGCGCAGGACGCCGAACGGCTGGCGGCGTTTCGGACGGCCTCGGGGATCGTCGCCGCACCGGATCCCGCGTGGCTGCTGCTCCGCGGGCTGAAGACGCTCGCCCTCCGGGTCGAGCGCCAGTCGGCGAGCGCGCTCGAGCTCGCCGCCCGGCTCGCGGATCACCCCGCCGTCGAGCTCGTGCGCTACCCGGGCCTCGGCGATCCGGTGGCGGAGCGCTACGTGACGGCGTTCGGCCAGCTCCTCTCCTTCGACGTCGCCGACGCTGACAGCGCCGCTCGCGTCGAACGCTCGCTGCGGCTGATCGAGAACGCGACCAGCCTCGGTGGGGTCGCGTCGACGCTCGAGGCTCGCGCACGCTGGGAGGGCGCGCGCATCCCGCCAGGACTGCTCCGGCTTAGCGTTGGCCTCGAGGACGTCGAGGACCTGTGGGCCGACCTGGATCAGGCGCTCGGGAGCAGGTGACGGACGACGGCGCCGCACTCGGCGGCCAGCCGCGCGGCGATGATCGACGGGTGACAGGCCTCGGGGTCGCGTTCGACGCAGAACAGCGCCGCCGCGCCCGCGGGCGGCAGCTCGGCCACCAGCGGCGCGAGGTCGACGCGGTCGAGAATTTCGCGCGTGTAACGGTCGCGGTAAGCGGGCGCGAGCTCCACCCGCGAGCGCTTACCGACTCCTCGGCGGGCGTCCTCCGCATACTGGAGCTGACGGAGCTCGGTGGTCGGCGCGAGCTCGAGGTGATGTGCGTAGGCGATTTGCTCCTCGGCCAGCGCGATCTGGAGACGGTTCGCGTTGGCCCAGGTGTACTCACGGCCGCGGACACCTCGGCGCTGGCGCACGTCGAGCAGCAGGCGGACGTCAGCTTTCCTAAGTGCGCTGAGGAAGCCGGAGAGGTCCCAGTCGTAGACCCCGATCGTGACAACGTCTGGGAAACGCACTGGCAACGGATGATTGCGACTCTTCGGCTCAGGGATAGGAAGGGGGTAATCGGATGGGCCGAGATCACGCGGAGCGGACTGTGCTCACGGTTGGCGGCGAGTGCTACGAGTTTATGCTGGCGGGTCCGTGCGTCCATGAGCGCGCACTGCTCGAGGAATTGAGCTTCGTCCGCCGCGAGGCTCAGGCCGAGGCCGACGAGGCCTACCTCGATTGGCTGGTCGGGCCGAGCAGCGAGGCGTACGCCGTGTACCGGGCGGCACAGGACCGAGCGGATGCCGCGCAGGACGACCTCGCCGACTGCGCGCGGCGAGTCGCCATGTAGCGGCTGGGTTGCGCCCCAGTGCTCGTGCTTCTCGGGCCGCTGCGCCGTCTGTAACTGATCAACGCCCGAGAGTCCTGACGAGCTCGCGGGCGAGCGCTGGCAGCGGCGCGATCAGCTCGCGGGTGCGCGACAGGCCGGCGCGGAGCTCCGTGTCCCCGACCTCGACGGGAAGCATCGAGTCCTGGAGCTCGGAGATCGTCTCGTCGGCGGTGCGGATCTCGTCGGCGGCGCGGTCGATCTCCTCCCGGGGGCCGGCGGGCAGGCCGGGCGACGGCTGTCCGAGCTCGCCGGCGGTGATCCCGTAGCGGGCGGAGAACTCCCCGTGCGTGCGTCGGGCGAGGCCGTAGGCGGCCCCGAGCGGACGAAACAGTTGCTCCTCGAGGCGGTCCGCGGTCTGCTCGTCCAGCAACTCGTAGGCCTCGCTGAGGCGCGCGACGGCCGTGCCCAGGTGCTCCGCGGCGCTCGCCAGCTCATCGAGAATCTCGCGGCGGCCGTCCGCCGTGCTGTAGCTCATCGCGCGATTCTCCCAAGCTCGGTAAAGGAACGGTTTAGCCTCGCCGTCTCGTGGGCATATCGCGGGAAACGGTTGAGGAACTGCGCCCCCACTTCCTTGACCACTCCGGGAGGACCCAGATGGAACTGGGTCCTCCCGGAGACCTCCTCCTCATAATTTCCTGCGCGGCTGCTACCGTCGCCGCGTCTCGTGCCTGAGCGAACCGTAGACGCACCTCGATTCCTGGAGCGGGCCCCCGCGCGCCACCATGGACGCCGGCGGCGCTCGCCGGGGGTCGAGCTGGCCTGGAAGCTGCGGTGGGTGATCGGGGCCGGCGCGGTGCTCGTGCTCGCGGTGGTGGTCGTGCTGTGGGCCAGGACCAGACCGGGCTATGACCCGTTAGGGTGGCTCGTCTGGGGCAACCTCACGATCCACGGGAAGCTCGACACCAACGGCGCCCCGTCGTGGAAGCCGCTGCCGTTCATGTTCACGGTTCCGTACGCGCTGATCGGCCACAGGGCGATGTGGTTGTGGATGATCACGTCGGTCGCGGTCTCGCTGAGCGGAGGCGTGTTCGCCGCGCGGATCGCCTACAAGCTGGTCGATCCGCCCGAGGGCTACCGCTGGGCCGGTTGGATCGCCGGCGCGTTCGCTGCGGCGGCGCTGTTCGGGATCGACTACTACACCCACTACATCCTCAGCGCGCAGTCCGACACGATGATCGTGGCGTTGTGCCTGGGCGCGATCGACTGTCATCTCTGCCGCCGCTACAAATGGGCGTTCGCGCTCGGGATCCTCGCGGCGCTGGGCCGGCCGGAGACGTTTCCGCTGATCGGCATCTACGCGATCTGGCTGTGGCTGAAGTTCCCGAGGCTGCGCCTCCTGGTCGGCGGCGGGCTGCTGCTGCTCCCGGCGATGTGGTTCGGGATTCCCGGACTCACCTCCAAGAGCTTCTTCACGGCCGGGAACATCGCGCTGAAGTCCCCGCGCGCGCTTCACCAAAACAAGCTGTTCGGCGAGCTCGACCGGTTCTTCGACCTGCACGAGACGCAGGTCTATCTGCTGGCGTTGCTCGCGGTCGGCCTGGCGGCGCTGCGCCGCGACTTGACGACATTGGTCATCGCCGGCGCGGCGGCGCTGTGGGTGATCGTCGAGATCGCGTTCGTCCTGCATGGGTGGCCGGGGGTGCCCCGCTACCTGTTCGAGGCCGGTGGCGTGGTCTGCGTGCTGGCCGGAGTCGCGATCGGCCGGATCCTGGTCGACCTGCCGCCGCTCCTCAGCCGAGTCCGGATCCCCGTCGCCGTCGGGATCGCGGGGGCCCTCGTGATCGTCGTCGCGATCTCGGGGTCGCTGCTGCCGGCGGCGAGGACCCAGGTCCACATCGAGCGCGCGGACCTCAAGACCCAACGGGCGCGGACGAAGTTCGTCGATCACCTGCCGGGCCTGATCGCCAGACTCGGAGGACCCGCGAAGATCTTCGCGTGCGGCCAGCCGAGCTCCCCGATCGGCGACCAGAGCCTGCTCGCGTGGGACCTCGGATCCAACGTCGGGCAGCTGTTCTGGACTGCCAAACTCGGCAAGGTCGACCCGCGCCCGGTCGTCTTCTTCCAACCGACGCCGCACGCGTGGAAGGTGACGACGATCGACACCGCGCCCGCCAAACGGGCCGAGTGCAAGAGCCTGAACGTCGTCAGCCTCGTTACCTGAGGTTGTGATTCGTGCCCGGGCGGGTAGCGCACGAGCATGACGATCTCCGAAGTTCCTCAGCCCGCCGAGCCGGTCACGCCCGCCGTCCCGGACGCCCCGGTCACGCCGGTCGACCCCGACCCGGGAACGCCGGCGGATCCCGAGGAGCCGGCCACGGTGCCGCCCGCCGACGAGCCGGCTGAGCCCGTTGTGCCGGAGCCGTCGCCGGACGAGAGCTGACCGGCCCCGGCTCAGCGGTGCGGGGCGGCGGTGGCCACGATCATGTCCGCCAGCCTCGCGGAGTTCTGCAGGTGGAGCAGGTGCCCAGCGTGTGCCATCACCTGCACGCGGGCGTCGGGGATCTGGCCCTCGAGTTGGACGATCGAGTCGGACGGGATGACGTGGTCGTCGCTTCCGGCGACGATCGTGGTCGGCGCCCTGATCTCGCCCAGCCGCTCGTCGAGGACGGGGAGGTCGCGGATCAGCGCGCGCTGCTCATAGGTGAAGGCGCGCCACGCCGACGGCGTCAGCAGCCGCCGCCCGGCGGTGCTCAGGTAGCGGTCGTCGATCGCCAGGCCGCGGGCGATCCGCCGGCGCAGGGGCGCCGCGGTCAGGGCCGCGCCGGCGCCGCTCAGGGCCGCCGCGCTGGCGAGGTAGCCGACGACCGGAGCGGCGAGCCATCGGTCGACCTCGTACAGCGAGGCCACGTTGGCCGCCGGCGCCACGAGCACGAGCTCCTCGACGCGGTCAGGGTGGTGGACCGCCAGCCACGCGCCGACGGCGCCGCCGAAGCTGTGGCCGACGACGATCGCCCGCGCGAAGGCGTGATCGTCGAGCGCGCGTACCGCGGCCCGGCAGTTGCCGGCGAGATCGGACGCTCTGCTCGTGCCGTCCCAACCCGGGCGGTCGATTGCGACCGCCTCGAGGCGGCCGCCGATGGCCGCCACCACGCCGTCCCAATCCCCTCCGCTGCCGGGCTGGCCGTGCAGCAGCAGAACGGCTGTCAACTCGTGGAGGGGGCGCCCGGGGGTCCGGCGCCGCGCGGATCGTCTCCGACCGGTTGGCCGTCGCG
>Ga0116218_1001455_pt1 | contig 14977 bp, 11 predicted proteins | sample Sb_taG_2_FD_88966 | JGI IMG/M metagenome (GOLD analysis project Ga0116218, IMG submission 88966) | Peat soil microbial communities from Weissenstadt, Germany - Sb_50d_5_LS metaG | ecosystem: Environmental > Terrestrial > Soil > Wetlands > Peat | place: Germany: Weissenstadt | collected 2010-09-21 | reverse complement strand
GCCGCTGATCTTCGGTTCCCACTCGTTGCCCTGGTTTGTCGGATTGCCCCTCACGGTGTTGTGGGTGGTCGCGGTTACCAATGCCTTCAATCTCATCGATTGCCTGGATGGTCTGGCCGCCGGGTCGGCGTTGTTTTCGACGATGGTGGTTTTTGTTGTCTCCCTGGTCGATCATTCCTGGCTCGGCTCCCTGATGAGCGTGACGCTTGCAGGCGCTATCCTGGGATTCCTGCGCTTCAACTTCAATCCAGCCACGATTTTTCTGGGCGACTCGGGCAGCCTGTTCATTGGTTTCATGCTCAGCGCGCTGGCGCTGGCAGGAGCGCAGAAAGCGCCGACGTTCGTGGCCGTGGCCATCCCCGTGGTTTCGTTCGGATTGCCGATTCTGGAAACCTTGCTGTCCATCGTGCGTCGGCTGATCAGTGGGCGCCCGATCTTCACTGCCGATCGCGAACACATCCACCACAAGTTGCTGCAGATGGGCTTTACGCATCGCCAGGTGGTGATCGTTCTCTATGCCGTCTCCGCGATATTTGCCATGCTCAGCCTGTTTCTGCTTTGGCCGACGGGCAGCACCCTGGGACTGGTGCTGGCGGTGGTAGGGACCGGCATCTGGCTGGGAGTTCAGCATCTGAACTACCTGGAGTTTGGCGAACTGCGGCGAGTGGCGCAGCGCACCATTGACCAGCGCCAGATCGTGATCAACAATCTTTCAGTGCGCCGCGCGGTCGAGGAACTCAAGGTGGCGGGTGATTTCGCTCAGGTGCGCAGCATCCTGGTCGCCGCCTTTGATAGCAACGATTTCGATGCCTTTGAATTGCACCTCAAGTCGCTTCCCGGTGATCACGCTGCGCCCAGCGAAAGCAATCGCCACTTTCACTGGAGCAAGTTTCCGCACATGATGACAATTTCCAGCCAGCCTTCGTGGAAGCTGACGCTGGACCTGGTGACAAATTCGAACCGGCAACGCGGCGCACTGGTCGTCTACCGCATCTACAGCCGCCGCGATCTTCAATTGGACGTCAACCTCCTGACTTCCGAATTCCCCGCTACCCTCGCGGATGCGCTTGATCGTGTGCTGACCATGCCCGAGGTCCTCGTGCCGGTTGCCCAAGGCGACACCTCGTCTCTCGCCGCTAACCTCTAGCGGCAAGGGCTCCAAGGCAGGCTTCCGGCAGGATCTTGCTCCATTCCCATGGATTCCTGAGTTAATATGGATGTAACTTCTATGGGGCAGAGCATGCATGGATGGCCGAATCCAAGTGCAGGGGCTGCCAACGGAGATCGCCGCCGTTTGGTTCGTCAAAAGCTCCACACTCCCGTTTATGCCAGCTTCAATCGCCCCGACAGCGGCATGGTTGTCGACCTTAGTGAACTGCTTGACTTGCACGAGGATGGATTCGCCGTCCAAACCAGTGAGCGCCTCGAACCGAACCGGGCCGTAACACTCTGCCTGGATCTGCCTGAAACTAAAAGTTACATCCATAGCAGTGGCCAGGTGATGTGGAGTGACGACGATGGCCGCGGAGGAGTCCGATTTTCCGGGCTGTCTGAGAGTTCCCGGCGAATACTGAAAGAATGGCTTCTTGCGAACCTGCTGATCGCCTGCTCCAACCACGCGGCTCGAACCGAGCAACTCGCGCGCCGCGAGGAAGAGGAATCGGCGGAGTCGTCGCTGGTCCTTCAGCTGCAGGTCCAGCAGTTGCCGGTCAATCAGTCGGCCCAGCAATCGAGTACGGTCGTCCCGATCTCCGATCGAAGAGAAATGGTCTCTTCGGTGGAATCCGTTCGCGGTGAGGTCCGCCAGATAGGTGACGACGTGGATGCGGTTTTACGACTCATCACCGAGCGCGCCCTAAGTCTTACGGGAGCCAGCGGTGCGGCCCTGGCGTTTCTCACCGACGACAAGATGATCTGCCGGGCGCGAGCCGGCGAGCCCGCTCCGCCCCTGGGAGCCCCCGTGGACGGGCAACGAGGGCTGTCTGGAGAATGCGTTCGCAGCGGTCACCTCGTGTCCTGCGAGGACATGGAAGACGATCCAAGGGTTGATCCGGAAGTTGGTCGCACACTGGGGATAGGCTCGCTCATGGCCGCTCCCATCGTGTCCAATTTCCGGGTAGTCGGCCTCCTGGAAGTTTTCTCTCCGCAGCGGAGCGGTTTCACCAAGGGCCACGGGACGGTTCTAGATCGGCTCGTGGAAATGATTCCCAAAGCGCAGCCTGAAAAGGCGCTGCCCGAGCCCGTGCAGCTCGAAGCGACTCAACCGGAGCCGCCGATCGAGCCAGACGCTGCGCTAAGCGTAGCGCCGCCTCCCGCTTCGGAGCCTGATTCGGCGACATTCGATTCGCCCGAGTTCCAGTCGATACGCGCGCTTCGCGAGGCCCTGTGGCAACGGGAACCTGAAGTCCCAGAGCAACTCCCGCCGCCACTGCCTGGAGAAATCATCTCGGAGCAAGTTCGAGAGCGAGTTCGAGAGAAAGATCGAGAGCAAGTTCGAGAGAACGTTCGAGTGCAGGTTCTCGAACCTGTGCCCGCAGCCCCATCCCGCTTGCCTCATATCATTCTGCTCGGGGCGGTCGTTGCAGTGGTGGCGATGGCCGCCGGCTATTTAAGTGCTCCCATAATCGAGAAGCGTTGGCCCGACTCGCCGCAAGCATCGCAGCGGCCATTGCCACTGCAATCGCAACGCGCGCAACCGCAGTCCCTGGCCGACTTGCGAAAGCTCGCAGATCAGGAAGACGCGGAAGCACAATATCAGATGGGTGTGCGCTTCCATAACGGAGACGGTGTTCCGCAGGATGACGCGCAGGCCATGCAGTGGTTCCTGCGCGCCGCCGAACAGGGGCATGCTACCGCGCAGTCCGCGCTCGGCGCCTACTATTGGGCGGGGCGTGGAGTTCCTGAAGATTTGTCCAAGGCCTACTTCTGGTCCGAGATCGCGCTCGCCGAAGGTGACGAGAACAGTAAATCTCGACTCGAAGGGCTGGCCTCCCAAATGACCGGGGCGCAAGTTTCCGCCGCGCGCCAGCAAGCCGAGGTGTGGCTCCGCTCCCATAACCAACGCGCAAAGTCCGAAGCGAACTGAGCGGTCTTCAATCCTATTCTGTTTCCCTCTGTGTCCTCTGTGCTCCCTGTGGTAAAGAACTCGCCCTCCACAGCCCGCTAGAACAGCCGTAGAATATCTATGTGGCCACGTTGCGCGATATTTTGACGGCCGACGACCGCGTCCACGAAGGCGACCCTGCCTTATGGGAAAAGCTGGATCGCAATCGAGTGCGCTGCTACGCCTGCGGCCACTGCTGCCCGATTCCCGAGGGACAACCCGGCGTCTGCAAGGTTCGCTTCAACCACGGGGGCACGCTCTACGTTCCCTATGGCTACGTCGCCGGTGTGCAGTGTGATCCGATCGAGAAGAAGCCGTTTTTCCATGCCCACCCCGGAGCCCTCGCCTACAGTTTCGGAATGCTGGGCTGCGATCTGCACTGTGCTTACTGCCAGAACTGGGTCACTTCGCAGGCGCTGCGCGACCCGAACGCAGTTTCACCGCCGCTCGATGCTGATCCGGATCTATTGGTGAAAGATGCGCTTGCCCAAGGCGCAAGAGTTGTGGTCAGCACCTATAACGAGCCGCTGATCACCAGCGAATGGGCGGTTGCGGTTTTCCGTCAGGCCCGCCGGGCTGGTTTGCTCACCGCGTTTGTTTCGAATGGCAACGGAACTCCGCAGGTGCTCGAGTATCTCCATCCCTGGATCGATCTCTACAAGGTGGACCTCAAGAGCTTCGACGACCGCCACTATCGGGAGCTTGGCGGACGCCTGCAACCGATTCTCGACACCATCCGTAGTTTGCATCGGATGGGTGTGTGGCTGGAGATCGTCACCCTGCTCATTCCCGGCTTCAACGACAGCGACGGCGAACTGCGCAACCTCACCACGTTTCTGGCCGGCGTCTCGCCCGACATCCCCTGGCACGTGACCGCCTTTCACCAGGACTACAAAATGACCTCGCCCGCCGACACGCGTCCCGAGGACCTGCTGCGCGCCGCCGCCATCGGGTGTGAAGCTGGGTTGCGCTACATATACGCCGGCAACCTTCCCGGTCGAGTGGAGGGCCTCGAAGATACTCATTGCCATCACTGTGGCGAAATGCTGATTCAGCGCTATGGATATTCGATCGAAGAATACAAGTTGACTGCGCAAGGAGATTGCCCGACCTGTCACACGCCGGTCCCGGGACGCTGGTCGAAGAAATTTGACGGTCAAATTGCGGCCGCGCCTTTTCTGCCCCGCAGGCAGGCGCAATTGGTTAGAATTCTCTCGCGACCCTAATCACATTCATGCGAACGTCCAAAAACCGGCTTCTCGCAGCCCTGTTGTGTCTGATCTTATTAAGTCTCGACCTGGGCTGCTCGCCGCGCGATTTCCTGACCCGCCGGCTCGCCGCCGACTTGATCTCGGCCACCGACACATTCAAAGCGCCGCAACTGTTCTGGCTCCGGACTGGCATCGTTTCCAACAAGGATTACAGTTCTCCCGACTTCATGGTTCTACAGCGCCGCGGATGGATTATCGGCACCGAGCAGAAGTGTCCCGCCGGGGTCGAGCCTCCCCCCTGCTGGGATGTGCTGCTAACGCCGCTCGGAGTAGAGACGATACGGCCCCTGATTTCGAATGCCCTTCCCGACAGTGGCCGCGACAACGGCCCCATGGCGATCCAAGTCGCGCGCCGCGAACTTCTGGGCGTTTCCGGGATCAGCAAGGCAGGCAACTTCGCTGACGTCGAGTTCACCTGGCGTTGGGTATCGATCAATCAGGTGGGTGCCGCACTTTACGACAGCGGAGTGCACTACCGGTCGACCGTCGGATTCCGTGGCTATGACGACGGCTGGCGGGTTGTGGACCAAGCTGTACCCAGCAACCAGAAGCTGGACGATGCGCTGCGCAGTGCTCAGCCGACGGCGCAATAGAGAACATGGACAAAGTCTTTAGAATACTAGGGACGAACCTCGGGGCAACAAAATTCTATGCGACGTTCCATCTTGCTAGTTTCGCTGGTTTCCGTAATTGCAGCTTCACTTCTTACTCGGGCCCAAACCACAAAACCCAAGCTCACGCTTGACGAGTTTTTCAACTCGGTCAGCTTCGATGCGGTTAAGATTTCGCCAGATGGCAGCTCCATTGTCATCGAAATAGAAAAGGCCGACTGGGATCAGCAGATCAACCGCAAAGAACTCTGGCTCTACCGGATCGCCGCCCACGGCGGGAGCCTGGTACAGTTGACGCAAGCCGGACGCGACAGTTCGCCGCAATGGTCGCCTGACGGCCGTTGGATCGCGTTTCTCTCGGAGCGCAAAGTCGCCGCAGCCGACGACGCCGACGAAGACGCAGAAGACGGCAAAGAAAAAGACGGCAATGACAGAGATAAGGTAAAAGACAAAGACGTCGCCCAGTTGTTTCTGGTTTCGCCCGGCGGCGGCGAGGCCTTTGCCATCACCTCGAGCGACGAAGAAGTCCACGCCTTCGCCTGGTCCGGCGACTCAAAGGCAATTCTCTTCGCAACCCGCGAACCCTGGACCAGGCAGCAGAACGACGATCACAAAAAAGATTGGAAGGATGTGATCCGTTACCGCGGCGATGAGCGTGGCGACGTGATTTTCCGCCTCAATCTGGAGGAAGCCCTGGCGCGCCACGCCGCACTCGGTTCCAATTCCAATTCCAATTCCAAAGAAATCCCCAGCGCGGAGAAAGACTCCCATGCCACACTCGGAGCGGTCGCGATCGCGCGCACGCCCCTGCGGATAAATCAAATCAGCATTTCGCACGACGGCCAACGCCTGGCGTTCCTGACCTACCCCGTGTCCGAGCGTGAGGAGAAAGTTGACGACATCGATCTCTACCTCGTCAACCTGACGAGCAATAGCTTGCCGACCAGCGCGCCGGAAGTCGCACCCATCCGCCTCACCCATAACGAAGCCGAGGAACTGAATCTGGCGTGGGCTCCGGACAATCGCCATTTGTTTTTTCAGGTCGACCTCGGATCGCTGGAAAGAAAGTATGAAGATCCGCAGCCGCGCCTCTATTGGATCGACGCCGGCGACACGTCCGACAAAAGGCCCGAAAAAAGAGACGTCCGACGCTGGTTCGCCGACTACCCGGGCGAAGTCGTGCAGTACACGCCGCTGCCCGACGGATCGGTGCTGTGCGCTTGCCGCCTCGGAACCGAGGTGCAGTTCGTATCGCAGGCGAATCCGAAAGCCGCCATCGTGAAGCGCGTGGGATGGGCTGGAAGGTATGAAAGCCCCGCTGCCGCGTCGCAATCGCAAAGCACACGCATCGCGTTCGTCTACTCGGCAATCGTGCGCCCCACGGAGGTTTACATCGCCGACGGCCCCGACAAACTGGCGCAGGCGCGGCCCATCACTTCTTTTAACAAGCTGTTCACCGAGCGGGAACTGCCCCTGGCCAAGCCTTATCGCTGGACCTCCGACGATGGCACGCCGGTGGAAGGCATGCTGATGTACCCTCCCGGAAAGTTCGAGGCGAAGAACCTGCCGATGTTTGTCTACATCCACGGCGGGCCGCAGGATGCCGATGGCAACCACTTCCAGGCGGATTGGTATCAGTGGGATCGCCTCGCCGCCACCGCGGGCTGGCTGGTGTTCGAGCCAAATTATCGTGGATCGACCGGCTACGGAGACAAGTTCGCGCTGCAGATCATTCCTGAAATGGATTCCGCTCCCGGCAAGGATGTATTGACTGGCGTCGATGCGCTGGTGAAAGACGGGATTGCGAATCCGAACCAATTGACCGTTGGCGGCTACAGCTTCGGCGGGTACTTGACCAACTGGCTGATCACGCAGACCACGCGCTTTAAGGCCGCCGTCACCGGCGCGGGCGCGGTGGAGAATGTCGCCAACTGGGGCAACGATGACGACGCTTTTGACGACGCGTATTTTCTCGGCGGGCTGCCCTGGGAAAAGCCCGATCGTTATCGCAGCGAAGCCCCGATTTTCCAGATCAATAAAGTCCGCACGCCAACCCTGGTGGTCGCTAGGGAGGACGACATTCGGGTTGCGCCGCTCGAGGCCTATCTGCTCAATCGCGCTCTGCATGAGCTGAATGTACCGAGCGAACTGCTGATTTTTCCCGGCGAGGGACACGACCTCGACAAGAACCCGTGGCACGGAAAGATCATGGTGCGCGAAGAGTTGAAGTGGTTGGCGAAGTATGGCGGCGTGACCGGTACGAACTAGAGCTGGGTGGGAAGGGTTGGGGAAGGGCACGGCTTCACAGCTTGCGGATAAACTCACTGTTGCACTTGATTTTGGATGGCGCAACGGTTTACCGCTGCGATAACTAGCCGATTTTCATCGACGGCTTTAGCCGCTGAGGCCACAACTCCTGCGCGGGAACGAGTTTTCCGCAGCCCGTTCAGCCATGTCGTCCAGAGCCGAAAAAATGCGGGCTTTAGCCCCTGAGGCCTCGGTTCATCGCCCCTACCGGTGCGCGGCGTCGTTTTGCAGTTGGGCAACTTTCGTGCGTGGAGAAGATTGCTGGTAGCGGGAGACGCCCTGGTAAAGCGCTTCCGCAATTTTCTGGCGGTAAGCCGCGCTCTGCAGGTTGCGCTCGTCCGCCGGACTGCTCACAAAAGAAATCTCGGTAAGAATGGCAGGCATGGTCGTGCCCGTGAGCACGGCAAAGGCGGAATCCTTGATGCCGCGGTTCCGAATGTCCGGGCTGCTCGCGGCCAACGTCGCATAGAGAGAACGCTGGACGCTTGCTGCGAGACGTTGCGACTCCTCGATCTTGTCGTGTAACGATCCGGCCGATAGCGTCACCGGCGTCAGCTTGGGGGAGGTTCCATCCTCAGGCTTTTCCACTTCCCGCGATCCCGGGGCCGAAAACAGATTCGTATAGTAAGTCTCAACCCCCCGCGCCGCCGCCGAACTGCTGTAGTTGGCGTGAACAGAGACGAACAGATCAGCCTGCGCCTGGTTGGCGAAGTCAGCACGCTGGTCGAGCGGCAAATACGTGTCGCCCGTTCGGGTGAACATTACCTCCGACCCCAATCGAGCTTGCAGCAACTTGCCCAGACGCTGAGTAACGTCGAGCACCAGATCCTTTTCCAGTAATCCCTGGCGTCCGACCGTGCCCAGGTCCCAGCCGCCGTGTCCGGCGTCGAGCACGATGCGCATTTTTCCGGTTCTAGCCGGTAAGCGTTGATCGGATGATGCCGTCGCCAATGTCGCCACCGGAGCCGCTTTCACCGGGGCCGGAGCTGGATGGTATTGGTTCGCAGCCAAAGTTTTCTCGCTGCCGCGCAGCTCGACCACCAGGCGATAGGGGCTCGACTCCATGCTGACAGAGAAATTCGATCCATCCTTGGTGTCGAGCACGACGCGCGTTACGCCCGCGACGGGCTGAGCGACCCGCACACGCGTCAGCGAAGCATCGCCGATATCCATCGTCTTTCCATCCAATCCGGGCGACAGAACCGTATCGTGCAAGTCGAAGTAAATCCGCTCCGGCGACATCAGACGATGCACTTCGTAGGGGACCTGGTCTTGCATGTCGATGACTACCGTGCTTCCTATCGACGAAGACCAGTGACGCACCCCGGTGATTTTCGGCAACGCCGCCAACTTATCTTCCGCCACGGCGGTGAGTGGCGCCGCATCGGAAGCCGCCTTCGCAGGATCCATCAGATTGTCGGTGACGACCGGAGACAGAACATCCGCCGACGGCGCTGGCGGCGCGGTCACCGACTGCGGCGAGGTCGCAGTCGTAACCGCCGTCTTCCCATGGAACTGCATGCCCCACCACGCTCCGGCTGAAAATAACGCAGCCACCGCCACCAAACCCATCACCACGCGCAATCCGGGATGCCATCCGCCGGGAACAAATTGGCGTTGCAAGAATGCTAAGAAGTGAAGTGGTTCCCGGGAAGTTGCCGGCTCGTCGATCTCAACTGTGTCGTCCGCGAATGACTCGTCGGATACACTGCGCTCATACAAATCGGCGAAGGTCGCCGGATTGAAAACCGGCTGCTCCTCCGCTGCCACTTCCGGAACCAGCTCTGGAACTGGAGACGCTGCTTGTGCAACTTGCGGCGTCGCGGGGATGGTCTCGGCAATGGGCGGCAAAGCAAGCCCCGCCTCAGCGCTGGTGATACTGGGCTCGACTTCAGGAATTTCGATCGCCGCCGTCTCAGCGACAACCGCCGCCGCAGGCGGTCTCGCCTGCAGGACTTCGTTCGCCACATCCGACAGCCAGTGGATGCGCCGGTCCTGATCTTCGGGCTTGAGCGCGGAAAGCACCAGCTCCGAGAACAGATCGAAACAGCGAATGTCGTGATCCGTGAAAGACCAGGCAGTGTTTGAAAATGCCTGCAGCACGCCCAGTTGCTCGCTCCTGCCACGCAACGGAATCAGTACGGTAGACCGAGCGCCCAGCGCGCGCGCGAAATCCAGTTCGACGCGAGCGTCGACTTCACAATCATCGCAACGTAGAATGCGTCCCGATTCCAGGCAGTCCTGCAAAAACTCGGAATCGCCGATCAGGTGAGTACCGCGTTCGACCGCGAGCGGTCCAGAGGCTGCGCGACACACCATCTCCGGCCATTCCTTCGCAGAGCCATTCGCCAGCGCGACCACAATGCCGTCGGCCTGGGTAATGGCCTGAGCGCGGTCCGAGATCAATTGCAGCACTTCGTCCAGAATGAAGCGTTCCGTCTCGAACAAGTCGCCATCGGAGGCGCGTCCGGTGACCGTGCGCCGGTTCCGTATCTGCTCGTGCAGGTCCGAGAAGGCACGCAGGGCGCGCAGAGCTTCCTGGCGCGCAATCGATTCGAGGACGCGGTTGCCTTCCTGCAATGGAAAGCTGGGGTCGGCCGTGGTCGGCCCTTCCCAGTCAACTCGGGTTGGATTGGCACTCATGATCGCGCGGTCAGGACGGCAAACATCCTGTGTTCATCGTATCTTAGCTTACCCGAGGGACCATTTCTGGCTTTGGTTCCACCGGTCAGGCCTCAGCATAGGCCGGTGGAACAACACCCCTCCCCAGGAAACGACGCACACAACTCCAACATCGAGCCTAATAGTCTTTGGGAGGGTACCGCAATGTCCGTTGGTACACGTCCTTTTGCGGCTCTGGGACTGCACCCCGCGCGGCCGGTTTCGCGGATGCCCGAGCTACGTCCCTTCGATTTTGCCCTTCGTCCCGATTCATCCTATGGTTAAGCAGCAGCCCCAGAAGCAACCCGGAGAAATGATGACCGAAGCAGCTGAGCAGGGAAAGCCGGTAAAGCTGAAAAAGTACAACTGGTGGTGGCCCGGAGTGGTGGCAAGCAGTCTGGCGGGTGCGGCCGTGGTGGCGTTCCGAGGCTGCTGGCACCGCAAGATGAGCTGGCCGATAGGCGTGCAGGGATATTCCTACCAGGTTTGCCTGAGCTGCGGCGCCAGGCGCCTGTTCAATGAACAAACTTTCAGCGCCTATGGTCCATTCCGCTATGACCTGAACGAACTCACCACTTGGGAAAACTCTAGGGAACCTAAATCCAATCCCGCCGAGAATGCGCCGCGAGCGTAGCTTGACGATGGAGCGCCGGGCGTCCTCGCCTGGCCGGGTGGGCGACGGCCCGTCCATCGTAGACCGATTCACACTCGGACAGCCTGGGCCTGACTCTTGTACCACTCCACGGTACGCCGCAGGCCGTCTGCAAAGTTCACTAGAACCTTGTAGCGCAAATGCTTTTCCGCCAGCGTGATGTCGGCCAACGAATGTTTGATGTCTCCGGCTCGTTCCGGACTGTACTTGACCGTGCCTTGGTAGCCCGTCAGTGGTTGTAAAGCATGGAAAGTTTCATTCAACGAGGTCCGCTGGCCGGTGGCACAGTTAAAGACCCGTCCGGCGCACTCCGCCGCCGGGGCGCTGCACGCCAGCAGATTTGCCGAAACGGCGTTGTCGATGTAGGTGAAGTCACGGCTGGTTTCGCCATCGCCAAAAATCGTGGGCTGTTCCCCGCGCAGCATCTCCATTGTGAATTTGGCGAGCACGCCGGAGTAGGGCGAAGAAGGGTCCTGCCGAGGTCCGAAAATATTGAAGTAACGCAGGCAGACGGTTTCGAGGCCATAACACCGGTAGAACGATACCATGTATAGCTCGCTGGCCAGCTTGGCCACGGCGTATGGCGAGATCGGGTTGGGGGTCATGGCCTCGTGCTTTGGAAGGGTCGGCGTGTCTCCATACGCAGAGGATGAGGCGGCATACACCACGCGCTTCACTTTCGCGTCGCGCGCCGCCACCAGAACATTGACCGTGCCGTCCACATTGGCCTGGTTGCTGCCGATAGGGTCGAGCACCGATTTCGGGACAGACGGAATGGCCGCCTCGTGGAGCACGAAATCGATGCCTGCGCATGCCTTGTGCATAGCATCCAAATCGAGAATGTCGGCTTCGCGAAAGTCCATCTGGCTCATCACTTCAGTCAGGTTTTCGCGTCTGCCGGTGGAGAAGTTATCGATGCCCCGAACCTGGTCGCCACGTTGCAACAGAGCGCGCACCAGCGAGGACCCGATGAAGCCGGCAGCGCCGGTCACTAGATATTTAGCCATATGCCGGTAATGATAACGGAAGGATTGCCCTCAACGCACACCACCCGAAGCTACCGGAGTAACTCTTGCCGGAGCCCGCCAAACGGCTCGCCCGCCCCTTAAATCCTATGGAGGAAGAACTCAGAAGTGGCGAAGCCGTTTGGCGATCTGGTTAAACTCTTCACGAGAGAGCATCTGCTTCTCTTGAAAGAACACCTTAATCTCTTCGAGCAAGGTTTTCGGGTCGGCAGACCTCAGGGTCTCGTTCATGCCATTCTCCTCTGCCGATCCGCTATTGGAGACGTCGTTGTGCCCGGCCAGCGCGCCCAGGAGTTGCTTCAGTTGCAACAGCTGTTCTGCTTTGATTTCCGCGAAACAGATGCCCATGCCCAGGAAAGGGTACGTGACGCGGACCGTCCCTGAAGCCTGAATCCGCATACCGAACGACTTGAGTATCAGGTCCACTTTCGTGCCGGCGGGAAACGTGGTGTTCATTTCCACATAGCATCCATGCAGGCTGACGTCGGTGAGGGTTCCCCACATGCGCACGTCGTTGCCGCCGGTTCGAAACTCCACGCTGCCCGAACAACGAAGCCGGGGGCTTTGGCGCCGCTCTCTCCCCGCGCGCAGGGTCGCATTGGCTGGAGATTCGCCGGTCGTTTGAGTTGGAGCCGGAGCGGGAGCTGGGGTTGCAAAGGCATCAGCCGCCCCACCTCCCAACACTCCTCCCTTTAGCCGGCGAAGATAGTTCACCCCTTCTTCGCCGCTACCTGGGTCTTGTGGCAAGACGGGTTGTCCGGCATGGTTATGCGGACCCAAAAACGCCTCCGATAAGCTGCTGCTCTTAGTTGGATCGGCAAATTTCGGGAAGAACTTTAGGACGCCGGAAATTGCGCCACAGAGGCCCGAATCTGGTTCCACAGTTCCTCTTTGCCGGTTCCGGTCTTGGCCGAGAACGCCACGATGGGCACCCCGCCATATGCCTGCCCCAGCATGCGCATTGCCTGGTGCAAGTGGTTGCCTGACAGCCGGTCGCACTTGGTCGCCACAATCGCATGCGGCCGCCCTTTGGACGCCAGGAACGCCAGCAACTGGCCATCGCTTTCCTGCGGAGGAATGTTCGAATCGACCAGCGCCAGGCAGAGCGCCAGGCTCGACCGCTGGTGCAGGTAAGGATCCACAAAGCGAGCCCAGTCCCCGGAGATTTCGCGCGAGACCTTGGCGTAGCCGTAGCCTGGCAGGTCGGCGAACCGCAACTCGGGGTTGGGTTGGCCTGCCCGGCGAACTTCGTAGAAGTTAATGCTGCGCGTTCGCCCCGGAGTATTGCTGGTGCGCGCCAGCTTCTTGCCCACCAGCGCATTGATCACGCTCGATTTTCCGACGTTCGACCGCCCAAGAAATGCGATCTCCGGTACCGTGGGGGCAGGGAAGTGCGTCAAGTCGCTCGCCGAGAGCATGAAGTTCGCCAAAATCCGCATGCAGACAGTTTCCAGTGTTTGGGTTGCGGATGGCAAGCGGCGCCCAAAAATAAATTTGCGAAACGCCTGCTAAAGCCCAAGAGGACGCTTGGTCTCTACGTCCTGCTCCTTGATCGGATGCAGTTTGTGCCAGAGCGTGAGCCCACCAGCAATCACCAGCCCGATGAGAACGCTGATCAGAAAAAATAAGCGATACGCTGGCAGCATGATCAGCAGAACCGCGACAACAGCAATGGCGACAATGAGCCCCGCCGATCCCTTCAGGCTGAATCCAGTGCGGCTGCCAGATTCCGGCTCCATGACTTTATTGTAGCGCCGCTTTGTGTGGTGACGGGGCTCCGCCCCGTCTCGGCAGGGCAAAGCCCCGCCACCACACATTTAGCTACGCCCTCATATCTTCATATTTTCCGCCATCGCTTTCCGGAGCGCCCGGTTGATCCTCGTCTGGTAGCCCCGGCCCTGCTTTTTGAACCAGGCGAGAACGTCGGCGTCCAGACGCAGCGTGATCGGCTTCTTGAGGGGCTTGTAGTATTTCCGCCACGCCGGGATCAGATCCAGCGGCATCTTCTCCCCGTCGGCGGAAGCCCGCAGTCGGGCGATCTTCCCCCGCTTCTTCACGGCTTTTCGCTTTTTCTTCATGAGTACTTATACATCCATATGTACAGTCCCGCAAGTACAAAATGTTCCACGTGGAACACTTTGTACATACAATTCATTGTAAGTGTATGTGCCCGCTCAGCGAGCGGAGAGACGTCTACACGAGTGTCGCCAGATATCGGGTGCCCCACTCATTGCGCATTTTGCAATGAGCGGGATTCCACTGCGGCGTCGTCTACTGCCGAGCCGTAGGGATCTCCCCGGCCGGCGGGGTCGCGATCGGAGCCATGGTCTCGGCTTCAGATGGCATCTGCGGCAGTGGGCCTTCGAGGGCTACCGCCAGCACCTGATCCATGTTGTCCACGAAATGCAGTTTCATGGCGGTGCGCAGGTTCTCGGGCACCTCGGCTACATCTTTTTCGTTTTCCTGCGGCAGAATTACTTCGAACAATCCGGCGCGATGGGCGGCCAGAAGCTTTTCTTTCAATCCGCCGATGGGAAGAACTTTGCCGCGCAGCGTAATTTCTCCCGTCATGGCGATATCGCGGCGCACCGGAATCCGGCTCAGCGCGCTGGCCAGAGCGGTGGCGATGGTGATGCCGGCCGAGGGGCCATCCTTTGGAATCGCTCCTTCGGGCACGTGTACGTGAATGTCCTGGTTACGGTAGAAGTCGCGGGGCAGTCCGAGGCGCGCCGCTCGCGAGCGAATGTACGACATGGCCGCCTGTGCCGATTCCTGCATCACGTCGCCCAGTTGGCCGGTTAAGGTTAGTTTGCCTTTGCCGTCCACTACCGAGGCTTCGGTGCTGAGGATCGAGCCTCCTACTTCGGTCCAGGCCAGGCCTGTCACCAGGCCGACTTCGCTCTTCTCGTGGGCCAGGGTGTCGCGGAACTTCAGAACTCCGAGGTAGTCGCCAATCTTATCCGCCTGGATCGAAGCCGAGAAGCTAGCACCTTCCTTCACCACCTTGCGCGCAACTTTGCGGCAGATGTTGCCAATCTCACGTTCCAGGTTGCGCACTCCGGCTTCGCGGGTATAGCTGCGAATGATCTGGCGGATGGCGTCGTCGGAGAACTGTATGTTTTTCTCCGTCAGCCCGGCCTGCAACATCTGCTTCCGCACCAGGAACTGTTTCGCAATCTCGACTTTTTCCGGTTCGGTGTAGCCGTGCAGGCGCAGCACTTCCATACGATCCTGCAGGGCGGGCGGAACGGTGTGTATCACGTTCGCCGTGGCCACGAAGAAGACTTGCGACAGGTCGTACTCGACGTCGAGGTAATGGTCGACGAACATGAAGTTCTGTTCGGGAT
>Ga0116218_1001454_pt1 | contig 14991 bp, 14 predicted proteins | sample Sb_taG_2_FD_88966 | JGI IMG/M metagenome (GOLD analysis project Ga0116218, IMG submission 88966) | Peat soil microbial communities from Weissenstadt, Germany - Sb_50d_5_LS metaG | ecosystem: Environmental > Terrestrial > Soil > Wetlands > Peat | place: Germany: Weissenstadt | collected 2010-09-21 | reverse complement strand
CTTCTAGCTTGAATTCCTTCGTATAGGTTCGTTGGGTCTTCTGCATGATCCCTTCCCTTTCTGTGTGGAGATCTCTCTCTCAAGTTTACTTCCTCCACTTCTCAGGGTCAAGACCACATAGGCGTAGCGGGTCACCTCGCGCTCGATCTTGCGCAACATGCTGTCGGCAGGGATGCGACCCTCGGCATCCGGGTCACAGACGAAGACCTTCACCCCGCGCTTTTCTACCAATGGTCGTAGTACAAAGGTGGCACCTTCGATGGGAATAATCAGCGGATGCTCATTGAGGATGTCCCAGCCCAGTTCTTCTACGAAAAGTGCCTTAAAGTTGAAGTCACGCAGGCACAGCCGTATCTTCTGCCGGTTTGTTGTGCTGCCTGTTGTTGTGTTCGTCACCATCTACGATATCGCTCCCCCAGTTCGTATGGTGTGATCATCATACTGGTAATCTGTGCATTTGTAAAGCAGTAATTTTGATAAGAACAAAGGCTTTCACTTTGAAGGGCTTGTTAAGCCCGAACGTGTGTTTTACAACGTTCAGGGCATGCTTCCAGATCTGAAGAGGCATAATTATCTCAGAGAGAATTCCTGTCACATTGGAGAGAACCTGCCAGCGGCAAAGAATGAATGGCAATCCAGTGCAGGAGGACAATTCCTAAGCCTTTCCCCAATCCAAAATCAACCTTGTTTGACTACGAGTCCACAATAACATTGATACATCGTAAACTGCCTGTTATACTTACTGCCATTGCATAAAAAAATGTTATAGAAGGCAGACAAGAGCAAATAGCTATGAACACAGGCGATGAACATCCTGAGCCAGCATGTCCAGAAGACGAAACGTTGGCACGGCATCAAAGGATGGCAGAGGTGTTAGATGGCAAGCGACAGATGGATTGGTCTGACTGGGCCATGTTTATCTGTGAATCAAAGTGCCTCACGCCAGATGGGCAGCGCGTAGCTCTCTGGGCTGCAGATACACTTCAAGACACTCTGAAAAATGATTTTTTCCAGCGAGTCGCAGACTGGTTAGCACGCATGCAGACAACCGATCCTGACCTCGCGCCAGATTCACATCCCATCTTTTCCCTCGGCCTCTGGCCTGCAAATGATCTCCCCTGGGTATATGCGAACCTGATCCGATTGGCAGCTCACATACAACTCTTCAAGCGCAATCGCTCTCATAACGGGATTAGACGTGTGCTGAAGATTCTGCACGATAACCTGGAACCCATTAATTGGGTGAGTGCATTGCTTCAACTAGAAGTAGCTGGTCTCGGCCTGCAAGCAGGCTGGGATATTCTTTTTGAACCAGCACTGGGCAATGGTCGATCCGCTGATGTTCGCCTGACCAACGGCCCGAATCAACTGCTCGTGGAAACAACATTGATGCGTATGTCTAAGACGGAGCGGAAGGCTCTAGCAGTATCTCGCCGTTTATCTTGGCAATTGCACAATCTAGAATGGGAGTATGGTGTTCGAATTTCCGGTTTCCTGAGCAATGACTCGGTAGAGAATGCTGAAACTCGGGCACAGTGGCTCCAGGATATTGAGGAAGCCGCACGCGCTACTGCTCAGGATGGTTTCAGCAGGCAAGTTCCGGGGCCAGGGGAGGTACTCTTAACGGTTTTCCGTCCCACAGAGGCAACAGCAGCTGAGCCGTGGGGAATAGTAGGCGATCTGGTTGAGGCGCGTATCCTGGACCGATTGATAGCCGTATTGCGAGACAAAAACGAGCAGGCCAAGGGGAGTGTCACACCCGTATGGGTACGTTTGGATGAATCCGCCGGGCTATGGCAATCTACCCGGTACCAAGGGATGACTTTGGCACAAACTCTTGACTTCCTCACAGGTGTTCTTCAGGAAGCATTGGTATCATGTCCTCACCTGGCTGGAGTTATGCTTTCTCCAGGGGTATTATGGGTCGGCGACGCTCCACCAAATTCGCTTATTGAGTGGGTTGAGCAGAACGACGGTACTGCCTTACGTTGCCCGATCCCTGTGCAGCACGCCAGGGAGACGATCATCGTCCCACAAGCAGGAGTGTCAGGTACCGACACGAAGGTGTTTGCGGACTGGTATGCGAATGAAGAAGCGTGGTTAGACTGGGCATTGAAGCAATTGCAGTATCCTTCGTTCAACGTCCTTGTACACGAACTGTCAGCCCAGAGCGATCTGTGAATGCATTCCCAAGGTGAGTTGTACTTAGATGTCAGTATAGTCCCGGCTTCGTCCCGTTCCACCCGAAGGAATTGCTATCATCAAAGCTGTAAGAACCGATTTCTATCATTCCCTTGCCATATAAAGACGACTGCAAAAACAGCTCTTTCACGCATATATGGCTTGCCTTTTCTGAACAGATGAAGAAAATCCTGTTGGCAACCCAGAAGTGGCAAATTGCACGGATCGCGCAAAGAATGCTGGCGAAGCTCCGCTTTTTTAGCTCCACCATTCAAGCTTAGAGAGCGGAAAAAGGTTATGGTGTCAAAGCGGAACCTGAAGCTGGCAAAGCATACGGTGAACCCCTCCCTCTGTGGCCACAGGGCAGGGGAATCGGGCAGTGGCGGTGAGCGAGGCGAGATGGCACACGTTTTCTAAGGCAGCATCCAGATACACTGTTGCCCTCCGTCATTGCTTGCAAGCATGACACGCTGTTTACCAGATGAATCTATCTCCAGGCAATACGCGTCGATATCAGCACCTACAGTCTCGACCCACCCTCTATAGGCTTGCGCCACCCTTTCCCACAGCTGCTCTTGCCCTTTGATCTCGACGATCCACTCGCCCTGTCGCTTCCCTGGGCGAAAGACCAACATCGTATCTGATGCAGTATCGATCAGGCAAGGACACATCGGATCGACCTCCACCGAAGTGAAGTACATCTCCGGAAAGGAGAGCTGCAGCAGGAACTCGAGCCGGTGGTCCCAGAGCAACGCTGGATCAAATTCAGCACAGGTGAACGACCTCTGTACCGCCGCAGGTCGGCCAAGATAGCGGGCAACCAGGTCGGTCACCCTGTGCGAAGGGGCCTGAGCATCGCGCAACTCCATGAAGTCCGAACCCGCCAGAAAGGTCCCATGGGCAGCCCGTCGCGGACCAACCTTTACGATCTTGAGAAAAACACACGCACCGAGGTGCCCTCGCAGATTCATCAGAAGAATGCCACCTGGCTGGAGCTGATCGAGCCAGTCCAGTGGTACTTTGTGGTAGCTCCCCGTCACGATCATGCGATCGTAGGGCGCACCCGGTGCGTACCCACGCAGCCCATCGCCAGTGTAGACGGTAATCCCCTCCCCTGCTACCTGGTCGAGGATACGCTGCGCACGATGGGCCAGAGCAGCGTCGATTTCCACCGTGAAGATCTTGTGAGGGTCACCGACGATGTGCGCCAGCAGCGCCGCGTTGTAGCCCGTTCCCGTCCCGATTTCCAGGACCCGCAGACCAGGACCCAGCTCAGACGCCTCCAGCATCAATACCATCGCATCGGGGGACGAACTGGAACTGGTCGGGGTGTTGTACTCATCGAAGGCGGTGACAACGGGCTGGTTCGCATATACAGCGCGCAGCCAGGCGTCGGCTTTCCGAACCGTTGAGGGCTGTACCTGCTGCCACTGCATCCTGCGGTCTTTCCTTTCAAGGAGATAGAAGTGGTCAATGAAAGGGTGCCGCGGGACTTGTCTGAATGCAGCTTCTACCAGCGGCGAGGAGAGCTTCCCCTCGCTCTTTAACGCGTCCACCAGCGCTTCGGCATACGGCCTGGCAAGTTGATCGAGATCGTCTAGCTGTTGCATGAATAAATCACTTCCTGCATTCCGACATATAACTTATACTATACCATCTCCTGTTTATGTGTGAGCAATCATTCACAGTGCCTTCTCCCCTGCTACCAGCAGATCCACCAGTGTCTCGCAGATAGGAAAGCCTGTCGCACGCTCAATCCATTGCCACTGTCCGTTCGGGTTCGCCTCCAAAAAGACGTACCTGTCGTCGGGCGTCACAATCATATCGATGGCTGCAAACGACAGACCCAGCTTGTGTACCAGCGCCAGGCACTTGGAGTGTATCTCCTGTGGCAGTTCGTGAATCCCATACCGCAAATCCTGGTACGCGGTTCGCCAGTCAACCTCAGCTCGTTCTGGGTGCGCGTAAGATATTTCGGCCGGGAAGACGTGATCTCCCACTACTGTGATGCGCAGTTCAACCTTCTTGGGAACCAGTTCCTGAAACAGGCATGCCGTATAGCGCACCCGGCTTCCCTCATCGCGCAGATCGTCACGCGTGACACGGATGGTATAGACACTCACAACCTCCCCGCTTTCCGCGACGATCATCCCGCCGCTCAGTGTCTTGTAAATCATCTCGCCCTTGCAGCGTTCGAAGAAGTCGAGCACAGCCCCGGGATCATTCGTGATGAGCGAGGCGGGGATTTCCAGTCCACATTCGCCTGCCACCTTCAACTGGTACGGTTTGTAATCGGCTGAGACCATTTTCTCAGGATGATTGACCCACAGGCAATCTACGCTCCTCAAGAGTCCTCCAAGCGCCATGCGCGCCTCGGCGCTGGCGAACTGCTGTCCGGAGGGGGACAGTGTTGGATCGAGCTCGAATGGCGTGGGACGCCGGTACCAGATGCTAGCGATCTGGTCTAACTCGATGGTGCGATTATCTGTTGTGATGATGCCATTCCACGAGCCTGCTTGACTATGCGCGATCAGCGTGGCACGCAAGGGAAAGTCCGCTGTATCGAAACGCACGACGGGCATGCTTCGTTTGTTGAGTTCAGCAATCACCATATCAGCGTGAAAATCGAGTTGTTGCGTAAGCACAAGGACTGTGTTGTTGTGCGCCATATGTGTACCTATCCCTCAATACGGAAACCTTAATCGGTCACACGATCATCGGTGATATCCCATTCTTTCGTTGGTGTCGTCCCATCGCCCTTCTCTGTCCAACTGCCGGTGGGAATCGTGCCTCCATCAGTATCACCGCCTGCCTGCAAAGGGATTGTATAGATCTGGGTGTAGGGGTCATAAAATCCTTTAGATAGATCGATCACTGGCCGATTGTTGATCGCATTTTGCCGCCAGTAGTGAAAGCCAAATGGTGCAGCACTTCCTGCGCAACTCGTTGCAGCATCAAGTTTGTTTTCATTCCCCGGCAAAATAAAGGTTGGCGAGAACGGGAAGCCATTTGATGCGAGTTCAGGGAGTCGAGAGGGCTTCCAATCGCTAAGAAGCTCAGTTGATTGAGTCTCTGATGTAATATCTTGCTTAGACTCATCGTTCGCCATGCATTTCCTCCAGGATCACAAGAACAGGGTAAGAAGAACAACGTCTACGTGCAAACTAGTAACGCTTCACCGCACATACATGAAGAGTGAGATAGAAAGATACGATTTGATACACAATGCGACTTTCTTACTCATCATAAATGTTTTGCTCCAATACTGTCAAACCCGTAATCGCTGGTACTAGCAAAGCGTGTACGAACGTAGTTGCACTCTGCACCTTCAATGACGCTCTGGACAGGATGCTCAAAAAACGCAGATGCAGATTGTTCCTGTTCCTGTCTCGCTCTTCATGAGACAGGTTCAAAAAACGCCATTCTCATTTGGAGAGTCTTTCGGAACTTCTTGACCGGCTTCCCACTCCTCAATAATCTGATTGTCCTGGAAGCGAAAGATGTGGATCAGCGCAATCCACGAACTACTCGGCATGAGCCGAACTCGCCCGTGTACTGTCACCAGATCTCCGTCTTCAAGAGCACGCAGCGCTTCAAATTCCTTCTGGGGAAATGTGGCCGCATTTTCCTCCATTCCAGCTAACAGCGATGCTCGATCACCCGGAAAATAGGGGTTGTGATGACGAAAATCCGAATGGATATAGGTTTCGTATGCTTCGCGCACGTTCCCGGAGGAAGCAAGGCGTAAGAAAGAGATGGCACGCTCTTTGTTGGTCATGGTTCTTTTCCTACATATGCTTTCTGTAAGGTGGCAAGATCAAATTTCTTCATCGGCAAGAAGGCCTGCGTGATCCGATCAATCTGCTCACGCGTGCCGTGCTGCATCATCTCGCCAATCGCCGTTGGCCAGATCTGCCAGGAGAGACCAAACTGGTCTTTCAGCCAGCCACATTGTTCCGCTTGTAGATCAGCAGACAGTTTTTCCCAGTAGTAATCGATTTCTGTTTGCGTTTCGCAGGGCACCAGCAAAGAGATGGCCTCATTGAACGTAAACTGATGTTCTCGCGCGCTGTCCATAGCGGCAAACCAGGTTCCTCCGATAGAGAAGTCGGCGAACATGATCGTTCCTTCCTGATCCGGCTCCATCCCCCGAGGGTAACGAGCCGTCATTCCTCGCCTGGAACCCTTGAAGACAGCACAATAAAAATCAATCGCTTCCTCGGCACGGCCAGCGATGTTCCCTACAAACATCAGCGACGGTATGATGAAGGGCCGCTCTTCGCCCGCGGGATTGGTGAGCATGAGCTGCCAAGACAGTCCGTATCGGTCTTGTATCCAGCCATAGTGTTCGCTGAAAGGGTAGGTATCAAGAGGCATCAGAGCTGTACCGCCTTCGGAAAACTGCTCCCAGAGCCGATCTAAATGCGCTCGCGCATGGTTGTCTCTTGATGGGTCAAAGTTGAGGATAAAGGAAACCGAAGGATTGAAGGTAAAAAGCGGTCCGGCGCTGATGGCCATGAACGGCAGTCCAGCAAGTTCGAACGAAACAACGTCACTCTCTCCCGAAGGCGTATCATGCAGTGTGGTAATATGCGTTATTTTAGAATCCGGCAGGACAGACGTGTAAAACTCGGCAGCCTCTTTCGCTTGTGTGTCGAACCATAAATGCGGTGTGATGTGTTGCATTCAGTTGTTCCTTTCTTTGCCATCAGTGGTATTTACACTACGGTACCATTGTATCCTATGGTGTTCACGTATCAACGTGTTTACGACGACTCACGTATCACAGCTCCTCTGTATCTCTTCTCTTAGAACAAGAGAAAATCGGAAAGGGCAACCCCACCCAGCACCATAGAAGGACTTGCATTCCTCCCCACGTCTGCAAGGGCAGAGGACTCCTGCTCGGTATGTTGATAGACATTACTAGCACATCAATGTCAGCGGAGTACCAGGGGTAACGGAAGCTTAGAAAGCTACCCTAAAAGCACCATGGGTTGTAGAGGATGCAACCAAGACGCTTCCCTGAGAGGTATGTGGAGCAAGTAGATATGCTTCGTACTTGCTGGTGTAGTTGTCTCCAGCACGCTACTCCTGCAGCCAGGTCTGATTCATTCACTATCATATTAATGTTCCAGAAGATCTGTCTCGCCATTGATTGGTATCTACGAAGCACGGCATGCAAAAGAATGAAGAAGCATAACTCTCACTTTAATATGCACCTCGGCGCAAACACCGCCTCCAACGGACTGTGATCGCTCAGGCGAAGTTCGCTGATGGAGTGCAGGTACTGCGCCTGCATGGGGCACAGCGTAGCGGAGGCAAAGACATGATCGAAGCGATACTTGAACTGGTCCCGGTAACACCAGCTCCATCCCTCCTCCCGTGTCTGCTCGGCATAGCCATGCAGCCTCCGATAAACATCGTGCAAATCATAAGTGCGCAACTCACGCAGCATGCGCAGCTCGAGTTCATGCTGACGGGAATCTTTGAGAATATAGTTCCCATGTCTCTTGTTGTAGCCCCAGGTGATGATCTCTCCGCTCTCGCGCTCGTGCTGAGGCGCATTGAGGTCCCCACAAAGCAGCCTGAGCCGATTGGCCGGGGTAGCGAGTGTCCGGTAGATACCAGCACACAGATCCAGCTTGAGGTACGGATACAGCTTCCGACCTCCATTGGCATCCTTTTCGAAATGATTGGCGGGGGTGATATAGACGTTCGCCACTTCGATTTCTCCCCAAGGACTGTACAGCAGCGCGAAGAGTGTGCGCCTCGTCCAGTGCTGCCGCAATGTTTCTCGGTCGGGTGTGTAGTGCCCTTGACTCCATAGGACGCTATCAGGCACATCTGGTAGGAGCGAAAGTGGAAAGCGACTGGCCAGCAGCACGCCGGTCGGAACGGCCTTGTGCTGCCTCTCGCGTGTGTACAAGACGTGTGGAAGGCCAATCAAGTGGAACGCTTCGATATAGCATGAGACTGCGTTGCCATTGACATCTTGCAGTGCCACGACATCCAGTTCACGCTGCCCAAGTGCCTGTACCTGTTGTGAAACCACCCCAAGGCGATTGTTGACGTTCCAGGTGATCACTTTCATGCAGCACACATCCCCCAATTTTTCGCTCCAATGGTTAGGCCTTTCGTTTGAGCTTTTCTCCTGTCATCTTCTGTGTCTCCTTGGTCGATCTCATTCCTTGTCTTGTTGCGCCAGGGGGGTAGAAAGGCCATCCAGGCTCTTGCTATTGTTGGCGTGACGATAGTCGGCGAGCCCCTCTTCCCCCTTCGAGATTGCCCAGCGCGTTAGTGTCTCCCGGTCCTTCTGCAGTTCCATCAGAGGCACTCCATACCCGCATGAGGTTTGTACCCGATCAATCGAGACCAGGATAATTTGACGTATCCCTGGATAGCTTGGGAAATGGGCCATCAGTTCATCCCACTGCCGTGCTCCTGGCAGTACGGTCTCTCCCTTTCCATAGAGACGCAGAATCTGAGGTGTTCCACGAAAAGCGCAAAACATGAAGGTAATCCGTCCGTTTTCAGTCAGATGAGCAGAGGTCTCATTCCCGCTCCCTGTAAAATCCAAGTAGGCGACTTGATGTGGTGAGAGGATACGAAAGGTATCATAGCCCTTTGGGGAAAGATTGACATGCCCATGTTCCGAGAGAGGAGCGGTGGCCACAAAGAACAGAGGCTGTTCTTGGATAAAGCTTTGGAGGGATGGAGTTATCTGATCATACTGTTCGCCCATACGTTTTCTGCTCCTGCTCGTAGAGAGACGTTCCTTGGTAGAAGTATACCATGAGCGCATCCAGGGGAAATTGCCAATCAAATCCTAGAACGCCGACCTGCAGATACTCAAAGGTTCCTGACAAGTTCCTGTGAAGCCTATGACAGCTTCGCTCATGTCACCCTAAGGACCAACATATCCCCAAAACGCAAGAAGGACAGCTTTTCTGCGAAAAGCTATCCTTCGAGAGACTGCAGGCAATCCAGTCAGAGGCTCGCTACCTGAGCAATCCTTCTGTGGAGATGCGTAGTACATGTGCATGGCAGATGGCGATAGCCGCCGCATCAGCTGCATCATCCGGTCGAGGTATCGAAGGCAGATCGAGCATGTGTTGCACCATATACCCTACCTGCTCTTTCCGCGCAGCCCAATAGCCCGTGACTGCCAGTTTGACTTCACCAGGAGTGTACTCCGCAATTGTTAGACCGCTTTGCACCAACGTGAGGAGCGCAACGCCGCGAGCCTGCGCTACACCGATGGCCGTGGTCACATTCTTGCCGAAGAAGAGTTTCTCTATGGCGGCCTCCTGCGGGTGATACCGATCAATGATCACGCAGAGTTCCTCATAGATCAACTGCAACCGTAGCGGATAGGCCTGTCCGGTTGGCGTTATGATCGCATCGCAGACGAGCAAACGTAGATCATTGCCTGCTGCCGATACAACCGCATAGCCCATGCGGCCAAAGCCGGGGTCGATGCCCAGAATGAGACGCTCGTTCCTCTCCGCCAGTTTTATGTCTACCATCACTTCTTCTCCTCCTCACCAGCCCAGCCGCTGTTCGCGCATACTTATCCACGCACCCTGGCCGATAATCAGATGGTCAAGCACCTCGATCTCAAGTAACTCGCCCGCCTGGATGAGAAGGCGAGTGACGTTGATATCCTCGGGGCTGGCTAGGCAGCTAGATGAGGGGTGGTTGTGCGCGACGATGATGGCAGCGCTATTGAGCTGTAAGGGCAAGCGGAACACTTCGCTCACACGCACGACTGACGAGTTTAAGCTGCCCTTATACAAGCGCTGGAGACGCTGCACGTGGTTTTTGGTATCCAGGCATGCGATCCAAAATTCTTCATGGTCAAGGTGTCCTAGCTCCAGCATCAGCAGCGCCGCCAGATCGGCAGGTTGCGTAATGCGTTCATCCTTACACGGAGCAAGGAGCACCTGGAGCAGGCTGACCAATGCCTGCACCTCCTCAGGGATTCCTTCGATGCTCTTGAGCGCGGCCTGGATGTTGTCACCACTGGTTGCCAGCCGTCGCAGATCAGCGATGCAGAGGTACGGCGCAATGGCCTCATGTAATGCACGCGCCTGACGCTGAAGCGTTGGATCAGATGACGGCCAATCCATCGTTTCATCGACAAAGAGTGGATGCATAAGGATGTTCTTCTGTGTTTTCTTTCCCGCTGCCGGACAAAATGCGCAGCGTGTTGTTGTTCGTGTCATAACGTGATATTCCTTTCCAATGTAGAAGGTATGAAAAACCCCAGGAAGGTGCTTCCTGGGGTTGTGTGTAAACGATCGTGCCGCACTGCATCGAAAGTCAAAGTTGGCCGTTGCCTTTCTTCATGCTCTCGGTGCATGCGGCGTGTTCTGCAAAGATTCGCTTTGTTGATGTGCCTGCGTTCCTGCCTCTCTGCTAATCCTTAGCGATCAGTCTCGTAGACCGGGATCGCGTGGCTACCATGCGCCTCCAACCCGGCCAGAATCTTCTCCTTAGCTCGTTCATTGACCGAGCCATCTTGGAAGCGCACGAGCGCGAATCCAGTGATCGGGAGCACCGCGAAGATGCCCGGTACAAGACCATCCGCCGACTCACCCGTCGGGCGATACTGGTAGATGGTGCTGCCAATCTCGCGCAGGCAGAGGGGCAGGGGTTCTGCGCCTGGAGGCAACTCTCCAACTTCACTATCGAGGATATCGATGGCTGTCTGCGCCGCCTCCCGTGGGATGAGTTCCCACAATTTGAAGAGGCACGGTCCCGTTCTCGGGGAAGCTGGCGACAGCGCCGGGAGGAGCGATTCACTGCTGGTACCGATGAGATGCAGGAGTGGCTTGATGGTTGTCTCTTCACCAGTCTCACTCGTTGCGCATCCCGCTTCATCGTCACTCGCAGCGTTAACAGCATCGTGACCGGGAACTTCTTTCTTGCAGGATTGTGGCGGGCGTTGCTCTTGCCAGGCTGTATTGATGACAAGGGGATGCGCCAGGATCATGCGACTCGACCGGGAGAGGAGTGAGAGGTCGAGATTGGGATTGAGGCGGCGAGACGCTCCATATCGTTTGACTTCTTCAAGAAAATCAGGACAATAGGCATAGTGTTCCTGACCCACCCAGATCAGCAGGTCAAAGATGGGCAGTCCATCCCCATCGAGCGCTGCCTCACCCGATGGAAGCAACCGCTGCCAGGTCTGCGGCTTATTCACGAGATCGAGGCCTGGTGGGATCGGCAGCGGTGGGTCAATGAGGAACTCCTCCAGTGGCCGTCCTCTGGAAGAGAGACCACACTCCGCGTAAACTCCGCCCGGCTCGCGATCTCCACAACCGCGCGAAACGGGATCAGCTTTGGGAAAACCCTGGTCAAATGCAAACATTATTTTTAGCTCCTTTTCATTCTGATTGAGGTTGAACAGTAGGTTGGGCTGCCGGTGGCGCTTCACGAAGCTCAATATGCAATTGCTGCACGAGCGCCTGGGAGAGCGTCTGCAAGGACTGCGGTGCCATCCGGTAATCGGGACAGTGCTCAAAGGCGAGGAGCGCAGCCAGCAGTGAGGACAGGGAAGAGGCTGAGGCAGTTTGGCATGCTTCCTGCATACGTTCCCTATCCAGACACTCGATCTGTTCTGCAGGTTCCTCACGCTGCGGCTGTGCCAGAAAAGGCGACGTATCCTGCACTAACGTATCAGGTACGACAGGTAGGTGAGATGAAGTGGCATTCCATCCCTAGGCAAGTGCATCCTGGACGGGCACGAGACCAGCGTTGATCTGCGCCCGCAAGATGTCTTTCACCTGCTCTGCCGTGATCTCTTCACCTGTCATGGCAAGGCTCGCGACATGCTCCTGCTGCGCCTGCGTGAGCCGGACGAGCTTACGAGCAACCTCGCGGCTCACATTTCCCAACAGAATGCAGTTGAGTAGTGGTGCGGGTAACTGTGCGATTTTGAGCCGTTCGGCAAGCGTCGCGCGGTCGAAGCCGAAGGCGGCCAGGTCATCGAGCGTCATGCCGACCTCCTCATCGATCAGGCAGCGCAGCGCCTCGACCTCCCTGACCCAGGCGGCGGAACGCTGCTCGTTCTCAATGAGTGCGAGCAACGCTGAGAGTTGCATCGTGCTGGCCTCGTAAACTTCACACTTGACCACGACAAGCCCGGCAAGTCTGGCAGCCAGGACACGCCTGCGCCCGGCGATCACCTCGAAGGTGGCCTCCTCATCGTGCATATCGCGTCCTCTCTGCACAACCACCGAGGGATTTTGCAGGATGCCCACGTGCTGGATACTCTTCACCAGGCGTTTGGCGGAACGCGCCAGGTGGTCGGCACCATAGACGATGAGCCGCTCTGTTGGCAGGATCAGAGTTTCGTGCGCTGGCAGCGCTTCAAGGCCAAGCCGCCGCAAGAGGACGGCGTTGGCGGGGCTGACTTCACGAATGTCTTCGTCCTGTTCTGTCAGGACAGATGGGAGTGTATGTACCATAGGATTTTTCTCCTTTGTGAATACCACAATGCCCCAGGCAACTGCACTCACAGCGACGGTCTGGGGCTTGCGGTTGATTGTTTGATGTACAACTTGTTGAAATGGCATGAGGCATAGCATATTTCTCGCCCCTCTTGTCGGGTGGCTAAAACTACCTGGCATTTACCTGCGTGGTTGCACCATTTCTCGTTCCCACAACTGTGATTGGTGAGGGGCATGCTGGACGTGAGACGACATTGTGAAGAGCGTCGAATTCACCGTGCTGGCTTGCGACGTGGGTGCCACGAGTTGGTCCCACAGCGATGGCATCAGTACCTGGCGGCACTGCTCATCCGCTCCTGCCACCTCGTCCTCGACGAGCGAGGGAATGTCACGCTCTGAGATCGGTATGCGCCGTCGAGGTGTTTCCTTGTATCCGCCAGGGCGACGTGGTCGACTCCGGACCCGTGCCAGCGCGATATGCTCGGTGCGCCCGAAAACGACTTCGGCACGGCTGCCTACAGTGAGTACTGTTTCCCACGTTGGTTCTTGTAGCGGTACCCCAGGTAGAGTGGTCGTCGTCGCCTCGTCAGGCAGCAAGGGAGATAACGCTGCGAGCACTGGAGACGTGGCAGCAGGGAGTGTAATCACTGGCTCACGCTGCTGTTCGTCTCTGCGCTCTGGTAGCTCTACGCCTATCTGTGTTACTTGACGCTCCCTGGTGATTGAGAGAGCAAGCGGGAGAGGACGCTCGGCCCACACCGAAACCCTGGCAGTAGGACTAGACGCGAGTGCTGCAAGGCGATCTGCGAGATCGTCCTTGACCCCACCAAGCCACTCACGCCCTCGCACAAGCGCCTTGCGCAGTTCCTCCGCGCGTTTGGCAAACACGGCCTTGAGCACCGCCTCTTCCTCGGCCACTTCATTCTCGTCTGAGAGTTGCAGCATGGCGTTTTCCTCGTCGTCTCCGTCCTCACCCTCGCTCTGTTCGAGCAGGCTGGAGAGTCTGGCGAGGGTGGTTTTGTCGGCTCCGGCGTGTTCAATCAGCGCTCCACGTGCAGGTTCTCCGGCAAATGCGGCTGCCGCTCCGCTCTGCTGGCCCAGCTTGCGCAGCTTGGTGTGTCCCGCAGTATTAGCATATGCCAGGTAGTAAATCCTGACTTCCTCACACTTACCCAGACGCCAGGCACGCCTGCTTGCCTGATCGAGCATGAAGAGGTTGAGCGCCATCTCTACCCACAATATTGTGTCGATGGCGCTTTGCAGGTTCAGTCCCTCGTTGACGCGCCGGTAGGGGACGATCACCACATGGTGCCCTTGCTGCACCGCCTGCAAGATAGCCTGCTGGCGATCCTCGGCGGCGACGCTATTGGGCAGCGTCCAGGGCTGCACGTCTTTGAGCACCCACTCCAGGCGGCGGGGCGTCGAACGTACATCGTTCTGGTCAATGTAGAGCATAACGCGCCGCCCCTCACCGAGTTCCCGTTGCACCAATGAGATGAGGCGCCGCTCTAAGGGATATATGTACTCCCACACGAGTCGCTCCGTCTCGACCAGCATCGTGCGGCCGAGCGTATCGCCCCAGTGGTCGCGCCTGGTCTCCCACACCTCGAAGGGACGGTCGCAGGGCAGGACGGCGAACCAGCGCGGCACGGTACCCTTCGCGAGACGCGCTGCTGTATTGCGTTTCCGGGCAAGATCGTCTAGTGCGCGCACTAAGCGCCCGTAGTGGGCTGCCAGATGGCGCGGTTCCGCCCAGGCCTGCACAACCCGCTCCCGTTCACTGGCCTCTTCTACTGCCTGTTGCAGACATTCCAGTTCTTGCTGGGCATCTGTACCATGCCCATTCTGGCTCTGGAGATGGGCTTGCTTACCTGCGGTCAACTGGCGTGTGGCTTCCCGGCGCGCACGCTCGGCATCATCGAGCGCTTCGACGATCTCCGCATCGCGCATGGAGACGATTTCGGGGATTTCGATACGCGGAGGCATGTGTGCGCCCACATCCAGCACCGTCAGGTAGACCATATCCTCTAAGAGGTATGGAATGAGTTTGGCCGAAAGTCCCGGCGCGGGAATGGTCGAGACCTGTACCGTGGTCTGGCCCGAGCCGCGGCGCGCATCTGATTCCCATTCCTTTGTCCATTCCTGTATCACGCCGTAGCGCGAGAGTGCCTTGTCCGCATCGTTCCAGCCCAGCCCCAGACGGCGCCAGAATTGCGGATGGTACCTGTACCAGTAATGGTAGAAACCCAGGATGTAGAGTAGGCGGCAGGCGAGGTGACAATTGCTTGTTCCTTTTCCGTCCGCCCCTCTCCGAACCGTGCTTGCACCTTTCGATGCACACGGCTCTCCAGTGGTT
>Ga0116218_1001453_pt1 | contig 14992 bp, 9 predicted proteins | sample Sb_taG_2_FD_88966 | JGI IMG/M metagenome (GOLD analysis project Ga0116218, IMG submission 88966) | Peat soil microbial communities from Weissenstadt, Germany - Sb_50d_5_LS metaG | ecosystem: Environmental > Terrestrial > Soil > Wetlands > Peat | place: Germany: Weissenstadt | collected 2010-09-21 | reverse complement strand
GAATTGCCGCCGGGACCGCACGGCTTCTTCGGACCCTTTGACATTCCTTTGCTGGCCATCGCCATAATTCTGTCGGGACTAGTCTGTTACCTGCTGTCATGGTCGGTGACCAGTCCGGTAATTCGTCTGCGCAAGGCGGTGCAGGGCCTGGGGGCGGGCGACTTGAGCGCGCGAACGGGAGCGCCCGTCGGAGGCCGCCGCGACGAACCGACGGAGTTGATGCGCGACTTCGACCGCATGGCCGATCGGATCGAAGGACTGGTGGATTCACAATCACGGCTGCTGAAGGATGTTTCGCACGAACTAAGGTCTCCGCTGGCCCGGCTGAGTGTGGCCTTGGGGCTGGCGCGGCAGCGGGCTGTTTCCAAAGTCGATCCGGAAGTCGCGCCGGAACTCGAAAGCGCGCTGAACCGAATCGAAATTGAAGCGGACCGGCTGAACCAGTTGATCCAGAGACTGCTGACCATCTCGCGGCTGGAGTCGGGGACCGACGGCCTGCACAAGACACGTTTCTCACTGCGGGAGTTGGTCGAGCAGGTGGCCCACGACGCCGAGTACGAAACGCCGGGGCGGGGCTGCCGCGTGACCTCTCCAGCCGATGCTGCGGATGAATTTCTGGTCGATGGCGATCCCGACCTGCTGCGCAGCGCGATCGAGAATGCGGTGCGGAACGCCACGCGGTATACTGCTGAAGGCACGACGGTGGAGGTTCGGCTGGAGCGGCATCAGTGTGCGAACGGCAACGGCGAAGAAATTGTCGTTCGCGTCTTGGATTCCGGCCCCGGCGTTCCTGACGAAGCACTGCCAAAGATATTCGAGCCCTTTTATCGACTGGACGATGCCCGTAACCGGCAGACCGGGGGCGCGGGTCTAGGCCTGTCCATCGCGGATCGGGCCATCAGGCTGCACGGTGGGCAACTTCGTGCATCCAATCGCAAAGAGGGTGGGTTAGAGATGGAAATCCGGATTCCGGCTGGTGCGCCTGTTTAGGGGTTTGCTCTTCCCGCTCGTTCCTGATAAACAAATTGTTTCAGCCACAGGCCGCAATCGCCGTGACGGCGGGCAGGGCATCGCCTGCGGATGGGATGCGGCTGACTACCCCAATCGGCGAAAAGCGTGCCGATTGAGAATCCCTTGGGAGAATAGATGTCGAAGAAAATAGGCGGAGTCGTTGCGCTCGCGGGCCTGTGTGCCCTGAGTTTGTTTCTGCTCAATTGCGGCAGTTCCTCGTCCCGTCCCTCGGGGCTCCTGTATGTGCTCACCCAGGGGACGAACGCCCAGGGGATTGCCGGCATAGGGTACAACGTGAGTTCCTTCTCCATCGATTTTGATAACGGCACGCTGTCGCTGATCAATTCGAACGCCAGTACGTGCCAGACAGCGGCGAGCAACGCTAATCCCCAACCGTGCGGACTCCCCCTGGACATTTTGCTCGACCCGACAGGCGGATCGGCTTTCGTTCTGAACCAGGGAATACCGTGCGTGAACGGCGTGTGTGGCTCCAATAATCCCGTTCCAGCCTCGATCTCCGCTTACACGGTGAACTCGGATGGGAGCCTGTCAAACCCGGGCACGCCGGTAGTTTGGACTTGCGTTAGCCAGTCTGCGGCTTCCTGTACCCCAGCCAACGCTTACACGGACACTGCGGTGGCCATGGCGCGGGATGCCGCCGGACAGTTCTTGTTCGTGATCAATCAGGGCGTGTTTCCCCTGCCGACGACTTGCCCCTCGATTGCTTCGGCGGTTACGAACGCTGCGCAGGCTACGGCTTTTCTGGGTTGTCCGTCGATCTCGGTGTTTTCCATGCAAAAGGGTTCAATCACATTCGTAACTCAAAGTACGACCTACCAAAGCCCGCTGTTCCTGAGCAAAACTCCGACCGCGCTCTCGGCCATTGTGTTTACGCCACCCGGCGGAGCGGCACAGGAACTTCTCTTCGTAACCAACAATTATGATCTTTGTACGGTCGGGTGTGTTCCCGCGCAACAGCCCAATGACAATACGGTAAGCGTGTATAGCGTAAGTTCATCGGGTGTCCTGACCGAGCAACAGAATTCGCCTTACGCGGTTGCTGCGATCGATCCCATCGCGGTGATCGCCGTCAACACGAACCCCCCGACAGAGAATACTGGCGGCCTGTTTGTCTATGTGGGCAATCAGGACGCGAACGGCGGCCATTTGTATCCTTTCCAGGTGTGCACGTTAACCAATGCGGTGTGCACCTCGGCGGATGTGGCTGTTAATCTGATGACTCCGCTGGCAACGTGTCCCTCACTAGCTTGCGAAGTGCCGCCAACTTCGGCGGGGCAGGACCCGGTCGGCATGCTGGTGGATCCTACCAACAGTTTTCTCTACGTGGTGAGCGAAGGTTCGAACCAGGTCTTTGGATTTGACATCGCCACCACGGCAGGCACCTTGACCGCACTAAGTGGGTCGCCACAGCCCAGCCAGGGATCGCAGCCGGGGTCGATCGCGCTGCACGCGAGCGTGAACAACACCGGCCAGTATCTCTACGTGTCGAACAGTAACTCGCAAAGCGTTGCCGGCTTTACCCTGAGTACGACAACCGGATCCATGAGCAACGCGACTACGGTGATTACGCCGTCAGCGCCGAGCGGGATGGCGGCGCACTAGAACAATCGGGTCATCGGGTGATCGGGTCATCGGGCCATCTAAAGTCAAGAGCTTTTGACCTTCGATCAACCGATCACCCGATGGTCAGATCACCCGATTCTTTTACGTTGGCATCCGGAGAATTAGATAGCCTCCAAGGAAGCCGAAGACTAAGTCCGGGGACCAAGCCGCGACCGTGGGTGGGAGTTGGCTGAAATTGCCCATCGCCTCGAACAAACCAGAGATCATCCAATAGACCAAGCCGATACCGATGGCGGTCGCAACTCCTGTCAACGTGGAACGCTTTCCGGCGGAGAGCGCGAACGGAATGGCGAGGACGGCCATCACGAATGTGATCAGCGGATAGGCAATCTTCTTTTGCAGTTGCACGCGCAGCCGCACCACGTCGAAGCCGCTCTGCTCCAGATCGTAAATGTAGCGGCGCAGTTCGTCGTAGCTCATTTCCGAAGACTGTTTGATTTCCTTCTTGAAGTAGGCGGGCGCTTCGGCGAGTTCGGGGAAGGTAGTGGCATCGAACTTGCGATAGCTCTCGATGGCGGAGCCGTTCAGGCTGCGCTCCCATCCTTGCTCGTAAACCCAGCGGCCCATGGAGCTCGACCAGTGTGCGCGGTCGGCGGTGATGCGGTGCGTGATCTGGAAGGTGTGTGGATCGAACTGGAAAACGGAGATGCCGCCGAAAACATCGCGGTCGGGGTCGAAGAATTGATAGTAGTAGATATCGGAGTGCTGCCCGAAGATCCACTTGCGGTCGGGGCGAAGGTAGGTCTGGGCGGGCTTACCCTTGATTTGGTTTCGCAGGGCGTCCTGCCGCTTGTTGGTGTAGGGAAGATAGAGTTGGTCGGAAAGAAAAAGCACGCCGGCCACCAGGCTCGAAGCGATCAGGACAGGAACGACGACGCGGTAAAGGCTGATGCCGGTGGCCTTGATTGCCGTGATTTCGTTAGTCCGCTGCAGCAGACCGAAGGTGACCAGCACTGCCAGCAGCATGCTGAGCGGCGCAATCGGATAGTAAAGGAAGTAGGGCGTGACGTTGAGCAAGTATTCGCCCACGGTGATCGGCGAGACCTGATTCCGCAAGATGTCGCCGAGCAACTCGAACAGGGTGAAGACCAGCAGCAGCATTACGAAAGCGGCGACGATCATGGCAAAGTAGAGAGCAAAGTCACGCAGCACATACTCGTCGAGGATGGTTGGGAAGCGAAGATTGAATAGGCGACGGCGACCGGGCAGAGTGTGATTGACGCCGTGGTTGGCGCCGCCGGTAAGCCCGGGCCGAGACGCCTCGCCGTTCTCTGGCAGCGCCGGCAAGCCGGGTGACGAAGATTGACCCACCGCAGCTTTGGCCCCTGCTCTTATAAGCCTTGACGTCTTGAGTCTTGACGCTTTATACCAAGCGCGGAACCCAGCCAACTCGATCGGTCGGCGTTCCGATTGCCACAACAGAAAAACTCCTCCCACAAAGAACACGAGGTCGGCGAGCCAAACGCCGGCGGCCGGTGAAAGGTGTCCCTGTTTCGCAAAGGACACTCCAATCAAAGAAATCGAATAGTAGAGAAAGACCAGCAGAATCGTCAGGACAAGTCCGCTGGACTTGCCGCCTTTTTTCGACGAGAGGCCAAGCGGAATGCCGACCAGGGCAAGCACGATGCAGGCAGTCGGCAGTGCGAGGCGGCCATGGTATTCGATCAGGTACAGGCGGCGGGTGGTGGGGTTGGCAGTGCGTGCATTGCGCAGAAGGTCGGCAACTTTCATTTCATGGAGCGATGCGACTTCGTGTTCCTGACTGTTCTGCGCCGCGGGAATCTGGATCGGGATGTCGGTGGTCTGAAACGTGTCAATCGTGTATTGGTCCGCATTCTTGGGATCGCTCTCGTGAGTGGAACCGTTGCTGAGATGCAGGTCCAGGGTATCGGGCCCTTGGCTGACCAGCAGGCCTTCACGCGCCAGGCTGATGCTGGGCGCGGATGCGTCGGTCAAGTCGGCGAGGAACACGCCTTTCCACAGAGCACCGCCGGACATGGCTTTGGCATCCTGCACATAGAGGACTTTTTTCGGGAATTCTTCGTAGAACACCCGGGGCTGTACTTCGAAAGAAGCCTGCGAAGATTTGAGACGGTCCTGAAGTTGTCCGAGAGCGGCGAGCGAGCGGGGCGCGAGATAGACGCTGTTCGCGAGTGCGAGCAGCCAGGCCACCACCACGAAAATTGAGATCACGCGCAGGAAGTACCAGACGCCGAGGCCGCTGGCGCGCATGGCGGTGATTTCGCTGTCCGCGGCCAGACGGCTAAGTCCGATGAGGATGCCGACCAGCACGCCCATGGGAATGGTGTAGGTGAGCGCGCCGGGGACGGTGAAAAAGAACACTTCTGCTACGCTGGGCAGTGGAGCGCTGTTGCGAACCACCAGTTCGAGAATGAGGTCGAGAGCGCGGGTGAAAAGAACAAAAGTGAAAACCGCCGCGCCGATCAAGGCGTGAGAGACGACTTCGCCCAGAATGTAGCGGGTGAGGATGCGCATCCGCAAATTGGTTGAACTCAATTGCGAGTCTAGCATGAAACGGGCGCGGCACTAGATTTGCAATGAGCGCCGTGTTCATAGAGAATGCCCATTCGCCTCGCGAAGCGGGACTGCGAGATTTTTTGACCGGAAGAAAGAGGAGAGATGAATCTGCGTCATGTAGTTGCATTGTCGGTGTGGTGGGCGATCCCGGTGCTGGCGTGGTCGCAGCCGCCTGCGGAAATGAAAACGGTGACCGACCGGCTATCCGCTTCGATTTACAACGGGCCCTCGATGACAACTTTGGGAGAACTCGCGGACGGTATCGGCGGGCGGTTGACGGGCTCTCCCGCTTACGTGCGTTCCACCGAATGGGCAGTGACGAAGTTCCGGAGCTACGGGATCCAGAATGTAAAGCTGGATCCGTTCACGATTCCAGCAGGCTGGCAGCGCGGGACGGCGACGGGTGCGATGCTGTCGCCGTTGTCGCGTCCGCTGAACGTTGCATCGTTGGGCTGGGGACCGTCTACGCCCGCGGGCGGCGTGCAGGGCTCGGTCGTGCTGGTCGCGGACGTCTCGCCCGAGGCGTTGAAATCTCGCGAAGGCGAGGTGCGGGGGAAGATTGTTCTGCTCGATACCACCAAGATTTACGCGGAGGGCTACGGAAAGGCCATGCCGAAACTGGAGGCGGCGTGGAGCGCATTTCAGAAGTCGGGCGCGCTGGCGGTGCTGACTCCCGATCGCGACCGAAACAACGTCATCAATGCGCACGGCGTGGGTTGGACCGCGACGCTGCTGCCGCTTCCGGGAATCGAGATCGGCATGGAAGACGCCAAGCTCATTCAGCGAGAGTTGGAGCGCGGGCCGGTCACCATCCAATTGGCGGTCGAGAACAAAACTTCGGGAGAGATAACCGTCAACAACGTGGTGGCCGAGATTCGAGGCAGCGAGCGGCCGGACGAGTGGATCCTGATCGGCGCGCACCTGGACTCGTGGGACTTCGGCACGGGCGCGCAGGACAACGGCACGGGCGCGGTCAGCGTCCTCGAAATCGGCCGCGCGCTGATGACGCTCGGCAAAGCGCCGCGGCGCAGCATTCGTCTTGCTCTCTGGGGCGGAGAAGAAGAGGGAGTGCTCGGGTCGTATGCCTACACGCAGTCGCACAAGAACGAGTTGGACAAGTGCGTGGCCGTCCTGAATACCGACAATGGCGCGGGGCATCCGAAGGGATGGAAAGTAGAAGGCCGCGAAGATCTGAGAAAGGCGATGCAGCCTTGGAGCGACGGCCTCCTGAAAAACGTGAACGGCGGCGATCTTTCGCTGGAAACATCGTACGACACCGACCACGGTCCGTTTATGTTGCAGGGAATTCCGGCGCTCGATTTGTGGGTGGATATGACGCACTATATGGAGATCCATCACAAATCAAGCGACACGCTCGATAAAGTCGATTCGCTCGACTTCAAGGGCGGGGAGGTGATTGTAGCGGTGACCGCCTATGCGATCGCACAAAGCGAAACGCCAATCGCTCCCCACATTGATCACGCAGCGGTGGGCGAAATCCTGAAGAAAGCGAAATTGGACGAAATGCTGGAGCACGTGGGGGTGTGGAAACCCTGATTGCCTGCGCTCAGACGGCAATGCCATGTGCTACGGTGCTGGCGAAGAACGACACGGAGTGTCCACTCGGCCAATGCTCGCTCGAATTTCCATTGCGCTACTGGCATTCATTTTGGCTGGAGTGGTGCCAATACCTGCTCAAGATCTGCCCCCGAGTGTTGACACAGCGGAACCGATTGCAACCGATCGGCCCGCAGTTACGAACTCCAGCGTGGTCGTCCCACCTGGCAGCCTGCAGGTGGAGAATGGCTTCTTGGAAACTAGCAGCCGGGGGCAGAGCGTCGTAGATGGTCCGGAGAGCTTAGTACGTTTTGGTATCGCCAAGAGGACTGAGTTGCGTTTCACCGTGCCGGACTATTTTCACAACCTCAACACCGGCGGCGGTTCGGGATTCGGCGACTTTGCTTTTGGAGTAAAACAACAGCTCGGCCCCACACCCGGTAAATTCGATGTATCCGTGATCCTGTTCCTCAGCTTCCCGACGGGCGCCAGCGGGGTGTCCAGCGGAGGTTACGATCCGCGATTGCAAGTGCCCTGGTCGCGCGCGCTCTCCGCCAACTGGACGGCGGCCGGAATGTTCTCCGTCTACTGGCCCACACAGGGCCGCACGAGAAACGTGACCGGCGAGTCTACATTCCTGTTCGATCGGCAATTGACCAAACCCTGGGATGCATTTATCGAATATGCGGGTGACTTTCCGGAAGTTGGTGGGCCGCGGCACTTGCTGCACTTCGGGACCGCTCTGAAGGTCGGCAAGCAGCAACAGATTGACTTCCACGTCGGGGTGGGCCTATCGTCGGCGGCAGTTGATCATCTCATCGGAATCGGCTATTCGTTCCGCGTTCAGGCGATCCGTCGCTAGTGGGCTTCCATGCGAACTTATTTTTTTTCTTTCGCCCGAGGCGGAACTAGAATGCTTTAAGCGGAACAAGTAGGGCTGGTGGATCTCTACAGTGCAATTCAATACGTGTTGTTTGGCACCATCGTCACCGTCCTGGTGGAGCCCTTGGGCGGGTACATGGAACGGGTCTTTTCCAGGCAGCGCACCTTTCTCGATCGGTTATGCCTTCCAGTTGAGCGGCTTGTCTATCGCATTACTGCGGTCGATCCCAATGCGGAGATGACCGGCAAGGAATATGCGACGTGTTTCGTGCTCTTTGGATTAGCCGGCACGTTCCTGCTGTATGCCATTCTCAGAATGCAGCAGTTTCTTCCCTGGTTTTTCCCGCAATACCAGACAACGCCGTTATCTGCTGACCTGGCTCTGAATACGGCAATCAGCTTCGCGACCACCACTACCTGGCAAGCCTACGCGGGCGAGAACACGATGAGCTATTTCAGCCAGATGGTGGGACTCTGCGCCCAGAACTTCCTGGCTGGCGCTGCGGGCTTAGCGGTGGGAGTAGCCTTCATCCGCGGTCTTGCCCGGCAAGTCTCTGGCACGCTCGGCAACTTTTGGGTTGATTTGACACGCGCTCTGCTCTGGATACTGTTGCCCGGAGCATTGCTAGGCGCGATGCTGCTCGTCGGGCAAGGTGTTCCCATGAACTTCCGCCCCTATGCGGTCGCCACCACCGTCGAGGGCGCCAAGCAGGTCATACCGCAGGGTCCAGTAGCGGCACTCGAGATCATCAAGAATCTGGGCACCAATGGTGGCGGCTTCTTTAATGCGAATGGCGCTCATCCGTATGAGAATCCCACGCCGTTTTCAAACTTTCTTGAAATGCTGGCAATCGTGCTTCTGCCCGCCGCATTCACGAACACCTTCGGCAGGATGGTTGGTCAGCCTCGACAAGGCTGGCTTCTCTATTACGTGATGCTGCTTCTCTTCGGATGCGGACTGCTCTTCGCACATCACTTTGAACAAGGAGCGGATCCCCATCACGCAGGTGTGGACTTCAGGAATACTAGTTCCCAGTCTGGTGGAAACATGGAAGGCAAAGAGGTGCGCTTCGGCATCGGTGGTTCGAGCCTGACGGCTGTGGTTACATCCAACACGGCTACGGGATCAAACAACTCCATGCACGACAGCTACACCTCGCTCGGGGGAATGGTTTTGCTGATAAACATGCTGCTCGGAGAGCTCATATTCGGAGGCCTGGGAACCGGCCTTTACAGTATGGTCATGGCGGCTGCGATCGCTGTGTTTCTCGCGGGGCTCATGGTTGGGCGCACGCCTGAATACCTGGGAAAGAAGATAGGTCCGGCGGAGAACAAAATGATCATGCTGTACGCCTTGGCTGCGCCGCTGGTCGTCCTCCCGCTCACCGCGATTGCTGTGAGCACCAGGGCGGGACTGTCGGGGTTGACGGTCAACGGCGGCCCGCATGGTTTCACGGGGATTCTGTTTGCTTATACTTCCTGCTTCGCCAACAACGGCCAGAGCTTTGCCAGTCTGAATGCGAACATTCCGTTCTACAACCTCACCACGGCATTCGCGATGATGGTCGGCCGGTTCGGCTTGGCGATTCCTGCGTTGGCATTGGCAGATCTATTTGGTCGCCAGAGAAGCACCCCTTCTTCTTCGGGAACGCTTCCGACTCATTCTTTTTCGTTCGGGGTCCTGCTTACAACTTGCCTGATCATCATGGTGGCGCTGAGCTATCTTCCTGCCCTGGCTCTCGGTCCTCTATTGGAACGCCTGCTTTTGGGAAGGTAGTCCTCGCCAGATAATCTACGCAAATTAGTCTAAGGCCGCGAGATCGCGGTGGAGCTCTCCAGCGCGGCCTGGCGAGCGCGCAACTCTCTCAACTCTTCTTCGCCGAGTTTTTCGGCGCAGCCGGCCACTGTCCGCATTCCGTGCTCGACGAGTATCCGGCGGAACTCCGGATCGGGCGTGGAGGCGGCGATGTCACCGAGAGCTCGCAGCAGCCGCAAACTGACGGCCACGTCGGTCTTCGAATACATGCGGATCTGCTCCAAGGCTGCGTCCAGCAGGCGCTCGAAGTGAATCCATCCAATGCTGGCGCGAACGATGCCCGGCGGATCGTAGAGCAGATCCTCCGGCGGCTCTCGCGACGCGAAGCGGATCAGAATGCGGCTCAACTGATCGATGCAGTTGATGGCGGTGGTGGGGTCGTTGACAGCGGGCGAAATTGCCTTTAGCGCTACATCGACAATCTGCAGGACGCCAAACTCCACATCCTGCTGCAACGTTCTGGTCGGCCCGAAGTCGAACGCGGCCAGCAGCTCGGCGGTTCCTTCGGGGGACAGGCGGTTCCCCTTGGAAACCATCATCAGCGGAATTCCCGCCGGGACGAAGTGGCCGACCCGGCGCAGAACACGAATGGTGACGTGGTATTGCTTCGCCAGGGCGATCAGCCGTCGCGTATCGACGAAACGAATGTAGCCGGAATCATGGCTCAAGACGGCCACCTCGCTGGGGTTGGGCCGGAGCGGTTCAGCGTCCTTTACGTGGTGGTCCAGCAGGTGCGGCCACGGCATAAGATCATCGATCATGGCTTCGGTTTCTTCCGCGATTCTGTCGACGATGTGATTGACACTGATGGCCTGCGAGATGTGGTGAATGAAGAAGAGTAGCAACCCGACACAGATCAGTGCCAACACCATCGCGCCCAGGACGGTGGCTACGGGCGCGAACGCGTGAGGAAGTGAGCGTGCCGCGGGAAGCGCCGCCATGCAGTACAAGAAAGTTCCGAGGAAGATACCAAGCGTCCATTGCGTGACGCGGTCTCGGGAAAAGCTGACGATGATGCGCGGGGAGAACTGCATCGATGCCAGGGTGAGCGTCATCAGCAGGATGGCGAACACGATCGATACCACCGTCATGATGGAGGCGGCGATACCGGCCAGAATGACCTGGGCGACTTGCGGGTCGGCGTGCGAAGGGAATAGGACAGTCGGCACCCAGGCGCTGGTGAGCGGAAGTTCCTCCTCCAACCATGACAGGAACCCGCCCGCGCAACCGAGCGTCAGCGCGATGGTCAGCGGGCGAATCAAGAAGCCGCCACGCAGGTTATACATGGCGTGGCGAAACATCAACGTGAGGCTCTTCCTCATGGCTCTATCGCTTCAAGAAGGTTGAGGTCAAAATATCACGATTGAAAGCCGCGGCTGCGTGCACTTCCCGTTGCCACTATGCTTTTCTTAAGAACAGCGCTCCCAGCGGAGGCAGGGTTAGCCGCAGCGCATAGGGGCGGCCGTGGGTTTTTATGGGGAGCGCCTCGGCGCCTCCCATGTTGCCGGAGCCGCTGCCGCCATATTCGCGGGCGTCGCTGTTGAGAATTTCCTTCCAGTAACCAGCCGTAGGCACGCCTACCATGTATCCCAGTCTGGGCACGGGCGTGAAGTTGCACACGACGAGCACGGGATTCCCGTCGTCCTTGCCTTTGCGCAGCAGCGAGACGATGCTGGCCGGCGCGTCATTACAGTCCACCCATTCAAAGCCCTTGGGATCGTTATCGAACCAGTGCAGCGGAGATTCGCTGCGATAGACACGGTTGAGTTGCTCCACCCAGTTCATCAGACCGCGGTGCAGCGAGTATTCCAGCACGTTCCAATCGAGGCTGCGATCGTGCGACCACTCGCTGACCTGGCCGAACTCGCAGCCCATAAAGAGCAGTTTCTTGCCAGGCTGCGCGAACATGTAGGCAAACAGCAGGCGCAGGTTGGCGAATTTCTGCCATTCGTCCCCGGGCATTTTGCCGATCAGGGAACCTTTTCCGTGCACGACTTCGTCGTGGCTCAAAGGCAGCACGAAATTCTCGTGGAACGAATAAAGCATGCGAAAGGTCAGCAGGTTGTGGTGATACTTGCGATGGATGGGGTCGTTTTGGAAATAGTTGAGCGTGTCGTGCATCCAGCCCATATCCCACTTCATGCCGAATCCCAGGCCGCCGAGATGGGTTGGCCGCGAAACCATGGGGTAGGACGTGGACTCTTCGGCGAAGGTCTGAATGTCGGGATGCTCCTTGTAGGCTTCGAGATTGAAGCGGCGCAGAAAGTCGATGGCCTCCAGGTTCTCGCGTCCACCAAACTGGTTGGGAATCCATTCGCCTTGCTTGCGCGAGTAGTCGAGATAGAGCATGGAAGCGACGGCGTCAACGCGCAGGCCGTCGACGTGATACTTGTCCAGCCAGAACATGGCGCTCGACATCAGAAAGCTGCGCACTTCGCTGCGGCCGTAATTGAAGATCATCGTCTTCCAGTCGGGATGGAAGCCCTGGCGTGAGTCAGAGTGCTCGAACAGGTGCGTGCCATCGAAGAAAGCGAGGCCGTGGCCGTCGGAAGGGAAGTGCGATGGCACCCAGTCGAGAATGACGGCGATACCGTGCTGGTGCAGGTAGTCGATCAGATACATGAAATCCTGCGGCGTGCCGTAACGCGAAGTGGGAGCGAAGTAGCCGGTGGTTTGATATCCCCAGGAGCCGTAGAAAGGATGCTCCATGATGGGGAGCAGTTCGACGTGGGTGAATCCCAGTTTATTCACGTAGTCGGCAAGGCGCGGCGCGATTTCGCGATAGGTGAGCGAACGATTATGCTCCTCGGGCACGCGCATCCACGAGCCGAGATGAACTTCGTAGATCGACATGGGCGCGTGTAGTGAGTTAACGGCCGCGCGCTTCTGAAGAAAGGCGCCGTCATTCCAGGTGTAGTCGAGGTCCCAGACAACGGAAGCTGTGCGCGGCGGCTTCTCCGTGAAAAGTCCCACTGGGTCGGCCTTTTCAGTCTCGTGCCCGTGTTTATTGGAGTCGATATGGAACTTGTATAGCGTGCCTTTGTCGATTCCGGGAATAAAGCCTTCCCAGATTCCCGACGATCCGCGAGCCTGCAGTTGATGAGTTTTTGGGTTCCATCCGATGAAGTCTCCGACCACCGACACCCGGTTGGCGTTGGGGGCCCATACGCCGAAGACGGTGCCCTTGGTTCCGTCGGATTCCATAGGGTGAGAGCCCATCTTTTCGTAAATGCGATAGTGGCTGCCTTCGTTGAATAGATAGAAATCTTCAGCGCTCAGCAGGGAAACGTGGTAGCGGACCGGAGTTGCTTCCTGAGTTGGAGGTTTAGGGGTCATGGTTTCGTTTCGGGTCTTAGTGTAGCCCAATTCCAAGGAGACTGAAGTTCTTCTCATTCCAGCCGATGGAAGCACTGAGGCAATAGGAACCTCCAATATGATCAGTGCGATAAGCAGTCTAGCCCAACCCAACTCGACCGTGGACGCAACGCAAACCGAGCCAGCGGCAAAAGCCGTGACCTTCAGTCCGAAACCGGCCGTGTCGCGAGCGCCACCTGCCGCTCCCGTCGTTACCGATACGGTTCAGATCAGTAACGCCGCCCGGGCGATACAAGAAGCTATCGAAACCCCGGTGCAGACTGCCCGGGAAGCCCGCAGTGGAGACCGTCAGGCCCAGAGACTCTTGGCGAGAGAGGCGGCAGACAAGGTGAAGTAGCGCGCCGTTAACTCTATCGCTGTTTTCTCTTTTCACGCTGCTGGCGTGCCCAGCCTTCTTTTACGCTTTGGCGCGCGCGTCCGAACGCCAGCGCATCCGCCGGCACGTCTTCAGTGATGCAGCTGGCGGCGGCGATGTAGGCGCCGCGTCCGATCTTTACTGGCGCTACCAACGTTGAATCGCTGCCAACGAACACGCCATCTTCGATGACCGTCTGGTGCTTATTCACGCCGTCGTAATTGCAGGTGATGGTACCCGCGCCGATGTTCACCCCTTCTCCGATTTCCGCGTCGCCCAGGTAGGTGAGGTGATTTGCCTTGGAGCCCTTGCCCAGCTTGATTTTCTTGGTCTCGACAAAGTTTCCCACGTGAGCGCCTTCGCCAACTTCGCTGCCAGGACGCAGATGAGAATACGGCCCCAGCACAGCTCCCGCGCCGATGCGCGAGTCCTCCATGATCGTCCCCGGCCGCACCGTGACCCCGTCGCCGAGGATGGAATTGCCGATCACGCTGTAGGAGCGGATGCGGCAATCGGCGCCCACCTTGGTTTTGCCCAGCAATTGCACGAAGGGTTCGATGATGGTGTCGGCGCCAACTTCCACGTCACTGTCGATCACGCAGGTGTGGGGATAGAAAATCGTGACGCCTTGCTCCAGCAACTCGCGGCACTTCGCCAGTCGCAGGCGCGCATCCAGCATCATCATCTCCGCTCGGGTGTTGGTGCCGAGCACTTCGCCCGCGTCCGCGGTCTTGATCGCGACCACCTTCTTGTGCGCCCGGTGAAACACTGCCGCCATGTCCGTGAGGTAGTACTCGCCATGCGGATTCGCGGTGGAGAGACGGTCGATGTTCTGGTACAGGGCTGGTCCATCGAACGCATAGACCCCGGAGTTGATTTCGCGGTTCTTCTTCTGTTGTGCGGTCGCGGATTTTTCCTCGACAATCGCCTGCACTTCGGCGCTTCCGCGCGCACCTTTGCGGATCACTCGCCCATATCCATAAGGATTCTCGAGATCGGCGCTGAGCAAAGTCATCGTCGCCTTTTGAGCGGCATGAAATTCGCTGACTCTGCGAATGGTTTCGGCGGTAATCAGCGGAGCGTCTCCGTAGAGCACGATGATCTGGTCGTAGCCCGAAAGCGCTTCGCGCGCCACCATGAGCGCGTGTCCGGTGCCACGCTGTTCGGCTTGCAGCACGAAGTTCACGCCCGTGGTGCGCATTGCCTCGCGCACACGCTCCGCCTCGTGGCCGATGATCACGAACACATCGCGCGCCGGCACCACCTTTTCGGCGGTAGCGATCACATGCGCGAGGATGGGCTTGCCGCCGACTTCATGCAGAACCTTGGGATGTTTTGATTTAAGCCGCGTGCCCTTGCCCGCCGCCATAATGACGACCGCGATGGCCGTGCGCGGGCGTGGCGGAACTGATTGAGAGGATTTCGACTTGGTTTTGGTCCCTGGCGCTTTTGCCATGCTCAGCCAATATACCGCGAGAGAATCAACCTCGCATCGTCTGCCGATGCGGCGCTTGCGCCATCAGCGCCATCAGGTCGTGCGCCACCTGGTCGGTAGCATGCCGCGCCACCGCGCCTTCCTCCAGATAATCTCCCAGCACCGGACACACGCCAAGCGCCTCGATCGCTTCCATATCCACCACAATCTGTGACGCTCCCTCCAGCGCGTACTTGGCCTTCATTTCCGGCGACGCTATCTTGCGATTGATCAGGGAGAAGTCGAACAGCTGGACGCGAGCATGGTCATTAAGTGCGCGGATGTGATCCGAGGCAGTTAAACTAAGACTTTCATTCGCCTGCGTCATCAGATTGCAAAT
>Ga0116218_1001448_pt1 | contig 15023 bp, 14 predicted proteins | sample Sb_taG_2_FD_88966 | JGI IMG/M metagenome (GOLD analysis project Ga0116218, IMG submission 88966) | Peat soil microbial communities from Weissenstadt, Germany - Sb_50d_5_LS metaG | ecosystem: Environmental > Terrestrial > Soil > Wetlands > Peat | place: Germany: Weissenstadt | collected 2010-09-21 | reverse complement strand
GACGCCGTCGAGCAGCTGCAGCACCCGAAACCAGGCGAGCTCGTTGCCGGGATTGCCGACCAGCCGGAACAGCGCGATCAGGTCCTTGACGTGGGCGGCCGCCAGATCCCATTCGTCAAGTACGGTGGACTGCGCTACCTGGAGGCCGCCCACGTCAAGGACCTGATCGCGCTGTTCCGGCTGGTCGGCAATCCCGGCAACGAGCTCGCCTGGTTTCGGGTGCTGCAGCTGCTCGACGGCGTCGGCCCGGTCACCGCCCGGCGGACGCTCGACGTGATCGTCAGCGCCCCGGCGGCGGGTCGGCTGGGCGCGTGGGCGCAGGCGCGCGAGCGGCTCCCGGCGGGTGCGCGGGCCGCCGGCGACGCGCTCGTCCAGGCGCTCGCGGAGGCCGTGCGAGCCGACGGCGCCGGCGCCCAGGCGGAGCGGCTACGCGACGCGCTGGCGCCGCTGATCAAGGCTCGCTACCCCGATGGAGCCGTCCGCCTGGCCGACCTCGAGCAGCTCGTGGCCGCCGCCCGCGAGTCCGCGGATCTCACGCATTTCGCCGCCGAGCTGGCGCTCGATCCCCCGCAGTCGAGCGCCGATCTGGCACGGCCGCCGCATCTCGACGAGGATTACCTCGTGCTCTCGACGATTCATTCGGCCAAGGGGCTCGAGTGGGATGCCGTGCATGTCCTCGCCTTGTACGACGGCAACTTCCCGGCGTGCATGTCCGCCGGCAGCAGCGAGAGCGTCGATGAGGAGCGCCGGCTGCTGTACGTCGGCGTCACCCGCGCGCGCCGGCGCCTGCACCTGCACGTTCCGCTGCGCTACTACCACCGTCCCAGGGGGATCGACGACGCCCACGGATATGGCAAGCCGTCGAGGTTCCTGACGGCGGAGGTGCAGGCCACCTGCGAGTCGGCGAGGACGCGTTTCGCAGACGCGGGCGTGCCCCCGGCGAACGGCCCGCCGCGGAGGATCCAGGTCTCGGTCGACGCGCTCTTCTGCTGATGGCCGATCGCGGGCGCTGGGACGCGGTGATCGTCGGCGGCGGCCACAACGGGCTCGTCGCGGCGGCCCTGCTCGCCCGCGCCGGTCGCTCGGTGGTGGTGCTCGAGCGCCAGGATCACGTCGGCGGCGCGGCCGTTTCCGGGATGCCGTTTGCAGGCGTCGATGCGCGCCTCTCGCGCTACGCATACCTGGTCAGCCTGTTCCCGGCGGCGCTGATCAGGATGCTGGGGCTACCGGTCGAGCTCCGGCGCCGGCGGATCTCCTCATACACCCCGCGCGCCGACGGCGGGCTGGAGATCGACCACACGGGCGCACCCCGAGCGGTCGACCCGAACGAGTTCGACGCCTGGCAGCGGTTCCATGCGATGGTCGGTGGCGTCGCCGCTCGCCTGTTCCCGACGCTGACCGAACCGCTGCGCCGGCGCGAGGAGGTTCGGTGGCTGATCGACGACGAGGAGGCGTGGCGGGAGCTCTTCGAGGAGCCACTGTCGGTGGCGCTCGAGAGACGGTTCGCGTCCGAGCTGGCGCGTGGCGTTGTCCTCACCGACGCGACGATCGGGACGTTCGCGCCCGCGGACGATCCGCTGCTGCGCCAGAACCGCTGCTTCCTGTACCACGTGATCGGTAACGGGACCGGCCGCTGGGACGTGCCCGTCGGCGGGATGGGCGCCGTCACCGACGCGCTCCGCGAGTGCGCGACCGTCGCCGGGGCGGAGATCCGCACCGCCGCCGAGGTCGTCTCGATCGCCACCGACGACCCGAACGCCCACGTCCGGTGTGCCGACGGCGCCGAGCTCGAGTGCCGCCACGTGCTGGCGAACGTCGCCCCGGCCGTGCTCTCGCGGCTGCTCGGAGAGCCGGCGCCGGCCGAGCCGCCCGAGGGCTCGCAGCTGAAGGTCAACATGCTGCTGGCGCGGCTCCCGCGACTCCGCGACCCGGACGTCTCCGCCCACGACGCGTTCGCGGGGACGTTTCACGTCAACGAGGGCTACGAACAGCTCGCGGCCGCTTACGCACAGGCCAGCGAGGGACGGATCCCCGCCCTTCCGCCGTGTGAGCTGTACTGCCACTCGCTCACCGACCCGAGCATCCTCGCCCCCGCGCTGCGCGACGCCGGCGCGCACACGCTCACCGTGTTCGCGCTCCACATGCCGGCGCGGCTGTTCGCGGGCGACCGTGGCCAGGCCAAACAGGCGGCGCTCGAGGCGACGCTTCGCTCGATCGACTCGGTGCTCGCCGAGCCGATCGAGGAGTGCCTATGGCCGACGGAGGACGGCACGCCGTGCCTGGAGGCGGTGACTCCGGTGGAGCTCGAGGAGCAGCTCGGGATGCCCGGCGGGCACATCTTCCATCGCGATCTCGCCTGGCCGTTCGCCGAGCGCGAGGAGGAGGTCGGCCGCTGGGGTGTCGAAACCGGCCGCGGCAACGTGTGGCTGTGCGGCGCCGGCGCCCGGCGCGGCGGTGGCGTCAGCGGCATCCCCGGCCACAACGCCGCCCGCGCCGTGCTCGAGGCCGAGACGCGATCAAAGTGACACCGATCCGGCCCGCGCTCAGCCGAGGGCGATCGACGCGTGCAGCTCGCCGCTCGGGTCGACGATCCAGCGATGGCGGCCGCTGCGGACGAACAGCTTCTTTCCGGGCTGGGCGGGGCTGCGGAACTCCATCTCGACGTCGAGCGAGTCGATCTCCCCATCGCTCAGCAGCTCCTCCTCGAGTGGCTGCCAGTACGCGGCGTTGTTGATGTGGTCGGCGACGTCGGCCTCGGTGGCGCGAAACCGCCACGAGCTCCTCGGCTCGAGCGCGTCCGGGGTCGGGTGCCGGAGCCGTGCGGTCACGCGCCGCCCGTCGGCGGCATCGACGTAGGTCGCGATCTCCTGCTCGTTGAACGGCGCCGGGCGCCGGCTGGCCGGATCGAGGTGGACCCATAGCGACACCGCCTCGACATCGCTCTCCCCGGTGTCGGCGAGCACGATCGACGTGCGCCGCTCCGCCCACATCTTGCCCAGCCCGCTGCAGAACGTCATCAGACGGTGGCGTTCCCCAAAACGTGGGAAGCGGCTTACCCGCATCCGGGTGCGCCGCACCACCCACACCGCGCTGGCCGCGAGCCCGGCGTCCTCGACGTCGAAGTAGGCGACATCCTGAAGCCACCGCGCCAGTGCGTCCAGCCGCACTCGTCCCGACGGCGCGCAGTCGCCGAGTCCCGGCCGCTGGGACTGGGTGAACACCCGTCCCCGCTCGGGCGCCTCGACCAGCTCGGTGAACGAATGGCCGGTCATCTCATGCGCGGGCGCGCGCCGCCTCCCGCTCCAGATCCAGCTCGGTGGATACCCCGAGCCCGTGCAGAGCCTCGTTCGCCTCCTCCAGGCTGCGCGCACCGAGGACGGCTCGGGCGAGCCGCCCGGTGGCCGCCATCGCCGTCTCGATGTCGAAGTAGAACGTCAGCGAGGCGGCCGTCGTCAGGTGGACCTCGCGGGCGCCGCCACGAATCGTGGCCGTGCCGGACGCGCCCCGAAACGCCCGGACGGCCTGGGCGCTGGCCTCGGTCCGAACCAGCCGCGTCGCGCCCTCGAGTCGCTCCGCGATCGGCTCGGTGAGACCGCGGGCGCCGAGCAGCCCACCGGCCGCCGCCACCCTCGCCAACCGCTCGAGCACCTCGTCGGGGGTCAGTTCGGCATCGCACCCGAGGCCGAACACGCCGCCGAGCACCGTGTGTCCGGCCTCGTACATGAGCGACGCCGCGGCCAGCATGACCGCGTCGCACAGCGGGCTGCGCAGACCCGGCTCATCTCCCTGCGCGAGCACGTCGCCGCCGACATCGATGAACACGACGAGATCGCAGCCGAGCCGCGAGCTCGCCTCGACGAGTCCCCCGGCGATCGCGGCCGGGCCCCCGTGGACGTCGACGAGCACGGTCCGGTCGCGGATGAACTCGGCCATCCGCGACTCGGCGAAATACACATCCCGGTCGCGGACCCGCGTCTGCGGCCCGGCGAGCAGCACGCCCGGCGCCAGTTCCTGCGCTCCCTCGATCTCGGCCACACTCCGCGGACCGGGCGCGGGATCGATCGCGCTCCGCTCCCATGTGAGCCCGCCAAGCATGGGTTCGGCGCCGTCGTAGAGACGGGCGAACTCGGCGGTCGCCAGCGCACCGACGACGTCCCCGCCCCCGCCCATGCCGAGGACCAGCGGACGCCTGGCACGACGGAGCACGACCTCGGCGTCATCCATCGCCTAGTGGTCCTCTTCGCAAATACGCCGTACTTACGAACAGCACTACTCGAGTTCTACCGGGTCGCGGAATTCACCACGCCCGCCGACGCGCACGTGACGAGGGCGAGGCGCAAATCGTCCGGATCGATCCCTCTCAGATCCGGATGGTCGAGATCGACGTCGATCGTCCGCGCGGCCGCGGGCGCGTCGGCAAGGCCGATGCTCCGGTAGCCGTTGGCGCCCAACACCTGCCACAGGTCGCCCACCGCCGCGAGCAGCCCGCTGCGGAGCTGGCGCTCGCGGCGGGACAGCGTCTCGAGCTCCCGCGCCTCCTCGAACGGATCGATCCGGACCTGGGAATCGCTGCCGACCGCTATCGGCACCTCGTGTGCGAGGTAGGCCATCGCTGGCAGGTACCCGTCGCCCAGGTTCCCCTCCGTGGTCGGGCACGAGACGATGGTCGTGCCCGTGCGCGCGAGCAGCTCGACGTCGCGGTCGGAGACGTGGATCCCGTGGATGACGCTCGCGGCGGGCCCGAGGAACCCCGAGCGCTCGAGCAGCTCGATCGGCGAGCAGCCGTACTCGGCCTGGCATTCCGCCAGCTCGCGCTGCTGCTCGTGAGCGTGGACGTGGCGGACGAGCCGCTGCCGCTCCGAGTAGTCGGCGATCGCCCCGAGCCACGATGCCGGAACGGCGCGGACGCTGTGGGCGGCGACGCCGACCGACACCCCATCCCGCGAGGAGGCCCACGTCCGCAACTCGTCGACCCGGCTGAGGAACGTCTCCACGTCGGGATCGCAGAACCGGCGCTGTCCGGCGACCGGGGGACGGTCCTCTCCATCCCACCCGTTGCGGTGGTAGGCCGCGGGGAGCAGCACGATCTCGATGCCGGCGACGATCGCGGCCTCGGCCACGGTCATCGCCATCTCGTTGCGGTCCTCGTACGGGGTCCCGTCGGGCTGGTGGTGGACGTAGTGGAACTCGCCCACCGCTCCGTAGCCCGCCTCGGCCATCTCCTTGAACGTCTCGCGCGCCAGGGCGTACATGGCGGGCGGATCGAGGCTGTCGGCGAGCTTGAACATCTCCGTGCGCCACGTCCAGAAGTCGTCGGTGTGGTCCGGGCTGAGACGCTCGGCCCGTCCCCGGAGGCCCCGCTGGAACGCGTGCGAGTGCGCGTTCGCCATCGCCGGGACCGTCGCCCAGGTCGGCATCACACCACCTCTGCAGCCAGACCCGCGAGCGCCCGCGCCACCGCTCGCGCCGCGACCGCGGCGTCCCCGAGGTCGACCGACTCCTCGGGCGCGTGGCTGATGCCGGTGGCGTTGCGAACCAGCACCATCCCGGCCGGGGTCACGTCCGACAGGACGCCGGCGTCGTGGCCGGCAAAGCACACAACCTCGGGCACGACCCCGCCGACGACGTCTTCGCTCGCCCGACGCAGCGCCGAGCGAACGCGATCGGAGAACTCGACGCCGTCGGAGCGCGAGGCCTCGGAGATCGTGATCTCCACCCGCGTGCGCGCCGCGATCTCGACGGCCTCCTCGGCCACCTGGCGGGCCCAGGCCGCGACCGCGTCCGGATCGGGAGCCCGAGCGTCGAGCCACAGCCGGACGTGCCCGGCGATCGTCGTCGGCGCGTTCGGCTCGGCGACGATCCGCGAGGCCGTGACGGTCAGCTCGCCGATTCCCTCCCCCAGTTCCTCGGCGGCGACGATCAGGTGGGCAGCGGCGGACAGCGCGTCGCGGCGCTCGGCGCGCGGGGTCGTGCCTGCGTGGTCGGCCTGGCCGCGGAGATCGACCTCGAGCCGGCGACGGCTCGCCAGCGACGAGACGAGCCCGATCGGCGCCCGGGCGCGGGCCAGCTCGGTCGTCTGATCGATGTGGATCTCAACGAACCCGGCGAGCTTCTGCAACCACCGCGGGGCCTCGGCGATCCCCTCCGGTTCGACCCCGGCCGCGCGTATCGCCTCGCCGAGCGCGACGCCGTGATCGTCGCGCCGGTCGATCACGCTGGCGGCGTCGAGCTTGCCCGCCAGCGCCTTGCTACCGAACGTCGGCGTGTTGAAGCGCGCGCCCTCCTCGTCGGCGAACGACAGGACCGCGATCGGCTCCGCGCAGCTGGCCGCGATCTCGAAGCCGCACGCGACCCCGAGCGGACCGTCGAACCGGCCGCCGCCGCGGACGCTGTCCAGATGCGAGCCCACCGCCCACCACGGCGGCTGCTCCGCGGGGCACGCCCACAGGTTGCCGGCGGGGTCGCGCTGCACCGTCAGTCCGACCTCGCCCGCCTGTTCCGTGAACCACGCGCGGGTCGCCGCGTCCTCCTCGCTCCACGCCATCCGCACGACTCCCTGCGGCCCGACCCCTACGTCCTGAAGCCCGCCCAGCCGCCGCGCGATCCCCTCGGCGCCGATCATCGCCGCGCGACCCTCCACTCGCAGTCCGGGCGGACGTGCACCAGCTCGCCGCCGGCGAACACGAGCGCCACCGGGTTGTGCCCGAACCGGTACGGGATCCGCTCGATCGGCCCGTCGAGCACGAGCACGTCGCCGCGCTTGCCGAGCTCGAGCGAGCCCGTCTGCTCGGAGAGCCGCAGCACCCACGCCGCGTTGAGCGTGCAAGCCAGCAGCGCCTCGCGGACCGACCAGCGGTAGCGACGGACGGCCAGGCCGATCATCAGCGGCAGCGACAGCGCCGGCGAGGTCCCCGGATTCATGTCGCTTCCAAGCACGCAGATCGCTCCCGCGTCGGCGAGCGCCCGCGCCGGCGCCAGCCGCTCCTCGCCCAGGAACTCGGCGCCGGGCAGCAGCACGGCGGCGCACTCCGCCCCGGCAAGCAGCGGAATCTCCACGTCGGGCAGGCAGGCCAGGTGATCGACCGACCTGGCCCCGGCCCGGAGCGCCACCGGCACCGAGTGGTTGGCGTTGAACTGCTCGACGTGCGCGCGCAGATCGAGACCGTTGGCCGCGGCCAGCGCGCCCATCCGGCGCAGCTGCTCGTTGTTGAACGCGACGCTCTCGACGTAGATGTCGAGCGCGCTCACGTTGCCGGCGGCGAGCAGCTCGGGCAACGCCGCTTCGACTGCGTCCATCCAACCATCGGCGTCATAACCGTCTGGGACGGCGTGGGCGAGCAGCCCGGTCGACCGCGTCCGCTGGACGACCCGCGCGCCCAGCGACACCGCCAGCCGGAGCGATCGCTCCTCCGCCTCGATCGAAAGCCCGTAGCCGCTCTTGCATTCGAACGTGGTCGTTCCGTGCGCCAGCATCTCGGCGGCCAGCGAGCCCGCCTGGTCGAGCACGCCGGCATCGGAGGCCTCCCCCAGCGCGCGCGCCGAGGATCGGATCCCGCCACCGGTGCGCGCGATGCTCTCGTACGAGACGCCCGCGATCTTCTCCTCGTACTCGCGCTCGCGCCAGCCCGCGAACGGCAGGTGGGTGTGGCAGTCGACGAACCCGGGGACGAGCGCGCACCCGCGCGCGTCGATCTGCACCGGCGCGTCGCCGGAGCTCTCGAAACCGGCGATCGCCGCGCCCGTCAGCAGCAGCGACCCCGTCTCGGCGCTCAGCTCGGCGGCCCGGTCGCTGCGCAGGTAGGGAAGGCCGTCGCTCGGCGGCCGCAGCACCTGCGCGGCCGCGTTGATGCTGACGGCGGAGCCTTCGCTCACGGGTCGGCCGGCTCTGGATCGAGCATCGGCATCTTCAGATCCGCGTTCTCGGCGAACGACAGCGCCTCGTCGTACCCGGCATCGGCGTGGCGGACGACCCCGAGTCCGGGATCTGCGGTCAGCACGCGCCGCACCCGCTCGGCCCCGAGCTCCGAGCCGTCCGCGACCACGACCTGGCCGGCGTGGATCGACTTGCCCATCCCCACGCCGCCGCCGTGGTGGACCGACACCCAGCTCGCGCCGCAGGCCGTGTTCAGCAGCGCGTTGAGGATCGGCCAATCGGCGATCGCGTCGGAGCCGTCGCGCATCGCCTCGGTCTCGCGCTGCGGCGACGCCACCGAGCCCGAGTCGAGGTGATCGCGGCCGATCACGATCGGCCCGGCCAGCTCGCCGGAGGCGACCATCTCGTTGAACCGCAGCCCGGCGAGGTGACGCTCCCCGTACCCGAGCCAGCAGATCCTGGCGGGCAGGCCCTGGAATTGGACCTTCTCGCGGGCGAGCCGGATCCACCGGGCGACGTGCTCCTGGTCGCCGAACAGCTCGAGGATCGCCTCGTCGGTCTTGTAGATGTCCTCCGGGTCGCCGGACAGCGCCACCCACCGGAACGGCCCCTTGCCCACGCAGAACAGCGGCCGGATGTAGGCGGGCACGAACCCCGGGTACTCGAACGCGCGCTCGTCGCCGTGCTCGGCCGCAAGGCCGCGCAGCGCGTTGCCGTAGTCAAACGCCTCGGCGCCACGGTGGGCGAGATCCCGGATCGCGGCCACATGTCCGAGCGCGGACTCACCGACCCGCTCCAGGTAGTCGTCGGGGTCCCGCGCGCGGAGCACCTCGGCCTGCTCGACGGTCAGCCCGGCGGGGATGTACCCGTTCAGCGGATCGTGGGCCGAGGTCTGATCGGTGACGACGTCGACGTGGACGTCACGGCGCACCAGCTCCGGCAGGACCTCGGCGGCGTTCGCGAGCAGCCCGATCGACAGCGGCCGTCCCTCCGACGCGGCGGCGCCAAGACGTGCGAGCGCGTCGTCGAGATCGGCGGCTCGCTCGTCCAGGTAGCGGGTGTGGAGCCTTCGCTCGATACGACGTAGGTCGACCTCGATGCACAACGCGGTGCCGCCGCACATCGTGATCGCGAGCGGCTGCGCGCCGCCCATCCCGCCGAGCCCGGCGGTGACGACCAGCCGACCGCGGAGCGTCCCGTCGAAGCGCTTGCGCGCCGCCGCCGCGAACGTCTCGTAGGTGCCCTGGAGGATGCCCTGGCTCCCGATGTAGATCCAGGAGCCGGCGGTCATCTGCCCGTACATGATCAGCCCGGCGGCGTCGAGCTCGCGGAACTTCTCCCACGTCGCCCACTCCGGCACGAGGTTGGTGTTGGCGATCAGCACCCGGGGCGCCCGCTCGTGGGTATCGAACACGGCCACCGGCTTGCCCGACTGCACGAGCAGCGTCTCCTCGTCGCCCAGCCGCATCAGCTCCCGGCGGATCGTCTCGTAGCTGGCGTGGTCCCGGGCCGCCTTACCGATGCCGCCGTAGACGATCAGCTCGGCGGGGTTCTCGGCGACCTCCGGATCGAGGTTGTTTTCGAGCATCCGCAGCGCCGCCTCCTGCTGCCATCCCCGGCAGCGAGACGGTCGTGCTCCGGACGCGGTGCTCACGCTGCGCTCACCCTACCTGACGGCGGGATCACGCTCCGAGTGCGGCGGCCGCCTCCTCCAGGCGGTCATCGCCCCAGAACAGCTGCCCGTCGATCGCAACCGTCGGCACGCCGATGACCCCGTGCTCGTGGGCCGCCTCGGTCGCCTCGCGCAATGCCTGCTTGATCGCGGGGTCCTGGTTCGCCGCGGTCACCTCGTCGGCGTCGAGCCCGGCGGCGCCGGCCGCATCGACCACGTTGGCGGAGATGCTCAGATCCGACCCGCCGGCGAACGCCTGGCGGAACGCGGCCAGCGCGAACTCGCGTCCAGCGCCCAGGGCGTGTGCGAACGTGGCCACCCGCATCGCGAACAGATAGTCGCTCGGCCACGGCTCCGGCCAGCTGATCGGCGGCAGGCCGTACCGGCTGGCGCGGCTCTCGATCTCGGCCATGCCCTCCTCGCGCCGGCGCTGGTCGCCCATCGACCAGGAGCTCCGTCCGTTCGCCTTCCACAGCCCGCCGAGCAGGATCGGCTGCCACCGCACGGGCGCCGCCAGCACGGTCTCCACGCGCTCCGCCGCCAGGTACGCATACGGCGATCCGAGGTCGAAGTAGAACGTGGCGCCAGCCATGCCGAGAACGCTAGCGGCTCGGCGCGGGCTCTAGTGGCTCGGGACACTAGGATGCTGCGTCCGTGCGCGCGGTCTACGCCTCAGAGATCGACCCCGACAATCCGCTCGACGGCCTCACCGTCGGCGAGCGCCCCGAGCCGCAGGCGCCCGATGGGTGGACCACCGTCAACGTCAAGGCCGCTTCTTTGAACCACCACGACCTGTGGTCGCTTCGGGGCGTCGGGCTCCCGCGCGAGCGGCTACCGATGATCCTCGGCTGCGACGCCGGGGGACTCGACGAGGACGGCAACGAGGTGGTCGTCCACTCGGTGATCAGCGACGACGCCTGGCGCGACGACGAGACGCTCGATCCGCGCCGCTCGATCCTGTCCGAGCGCTACCAGGGGACGTTCGCCGACAGGGTCGCCGTCCCCCGCCGGAACGTGTTGCCCAAGCCGGCCGAGCTGTCGTTCGAAGAGGCCGCGTGCCTGCCGACCGCGTGGCTGACCGAGTACCGGATGCTGTTCACCCGGGGGCAGCTCGCCCCGGGCTCGACCGTGCTCGTCCAGGGCAGCGGCGGCGGCGTCGCCACCGCGGTGATCGTGCTCGGAGCCGCCGCCGGGATCCGGGTGTGGGCGACCGGGCGCACCGAGGAGCGGCGTGCCCAGGCGAAGGCGCTCGGTGCCGATGAGGTGTTCGAGTCCGGCGCGCGACTGCCCGAGCGGGTCGACGCCGTGATGGAGACGATCGGCGAGGCGACCTGGTCGCACTCGGTCAAGTCTCTGAAGCCGGGGGGCAAGATCATCGTCTCCGGCGCCACCACCGGCGACGCCCCGTCGGCGGAGCTCTCGCGCGTGTTCTTCCTCCAGCTCTCGGTGATCGGCTCGACGATGGGCACCCGGGACGAGCTCGGCCGGCTGATCCAGTTCTGCGTGGATCGCGGAGTGCGGCCGGTGATCCAGGCCACCCACGCGCTGGCCGACGCCCGCCGGGGATTCGAGGCGCTGCTGGGCGGCGAGGTGTTCGGCAAGATCGTGTTCACCACGTAGGCGGCAGTGGTCTCGCTCGACCACGTCCAGCTGGCGGCGCCGGCGGGATGCGAGGGCGAGGCGAGGCGGTACTACGGGGAGCTGCTGGGGCTGGACGAGATCGAGAAGCCCGAGCCGCTGCGCTCGCGGGGCGGCGCGTGGTTCAGGGTGGGCTCGCAGCAGCTCCACATCGGCGTCGAGGAGACGTTTGCGCCGGCGCGGAAGGCCCACCCGGCGCTGCGGGTCGCGCCCAGCGATCTCGACGCGCTCGCCGAACGCCTGTCGGCGGCCGGGGCGAAGGTCATCTGGGACGACTCGCTCCCGGGCGAGCGCCGCTTCTATTCAGAGGACCCGTGGGGTAACCGGATCGAGCTGCTGGCCACAGCGGGCTGAACGAGAGCGCCTCACGGCGGCCCGGCCCTGGCCAGCGCGTCCGCGCCGCAGCGTGCCCCGATCGCCGCCGCATCCGCGACCGACCCGCTCGACGCGAGCCCGAACGTGAAGCCGGCCGCGAACGAGTCGCCGCAGCCGTAGCTGTCGCGCGGAGGGCCGGGCGCCGCAATCGCCGGCCATGTGCCTTCCAAGTCGCCCGACCAGCTGCCGCCGTTTGCGCCATCGGTGCTGACGAGCAGCCGGGCGCGGCCGGCGACCCGCTTGGCCCACTCGCTCTCCTCCGGATCGCGCCGGCTGAACACGAGCGCGTCGACGATCGGCCCGTCGCCCTCGAGCGCGTCGCGGGCGCGCGGCGTGGCGACCACCTCGCGCGCCTCCCGGGAACGCTCGAGCGCGCCGTGGTCCCCGGCTGTGAAGTACACGCCGTCGGTGCCGCGCAGCAGCTCCCACTCGAGCTTGTCGTTGCCGTGCGGATTCAGCCGCTCGCCGATCGTCACGATCGTCCGCTCGCCGCCGTCCTTGAGCAACGTCCATGCCCGGCGCGTCGGCTCCGTCCGCCAGGCGACGTGCATCCGTACGCCGCGGGCGGTCAGCTCCGCGGCCGCCGCCTCGCCGTGGTCGTCGCGCCCGAGCGCCGTAAAGAAGTGGACCTCGGCACCGAGGCCGGCGAGCACGACGGCCGCCACACCGCCACCGCCGGCCGCGCGCGTGAACGCGCCCTTGGCGTGGAGCACCTCACCCTCGACCGGCAGCCGCTCGACCTCGACGAACTCGACCCACTCGACGTGACCGACGACGGCGACCCGGGTCATGGGGCCAGCTTCTTGATCAGCCGATGCGGTCGCCTGGTGAATCCGGCGGCTTCGTAGAACGCGAGTGCGACCGTCCGTTCCGGATGCGTCGTCACCTCGAGGCGAAAGCAGTCGGCCTCACGCGCCGCCGACTCGACGCCCGCGACCTGGTCACCGGAGGTCGGGTAGCCGAGCTCGTCGAGCAGCCCGGCGATCGGCTCCGCGTCGCTCAGACGGGCGAGCCGGATCGTCTGCGTCGCCGGCTGGGCCATGGCGCCATCCTCGCAATTTCGTTGCGACTCTGCGCGCTTGCGCGGCGGCAGGATAGTGTGCGCACCAACATCAAGTCCAGGAGGGAGAAATGCCGCAAGCTAGGAGTAGTGGGTCGGGATCGACGTCGCGATCGAAAAGCACCTCGGCTGCCAAGCGCACGTCGGGTGCGAAGAGCAGTTCGGGCGCGAAGAGGACTTCGGCGGCGAAGACCAGCTCGGCCAAGCGCTCGACCGCGAGCGCTTCCAGCTCGCGCGCGAAGTCGACGCGCTCGAGCGGTTCGCGCAGCACCGGCTCGGCGACCGCGTCGCGTTCGACGGCAAAGAAGTCATCGGCGAGCGGTGCCGAGGCCCGCGTCGACGCCGCCGCAGAGCGCCTGCGCAAGCTCAACGAGCGGATCATCACCGCCGGCAAGGACGCGGGCGAGAGCACCCTGTCCACCTATGAGACGGCGCTCAAGGCGATCGCCAGCGCGATCGAGAAGGGCCCGGGCAGCAGCGAGGTCGACTGGATCTCCCACGTGGCCACCGCTCAGGCGAAGTTCATCCGCGACGTGACGACCGCCTGGACGAAGGCCGCGCGCTCGAGGCTCAAGTAGACGTGGTCGGTGGCGGCGGAGTCGGCCGATCCGCCGCTACATCGCCTCCCCGGGCCGCTCGAACACGATCTCCGGGATCACGCACGCCGGCGAAACCCGCAGCAGGAACCGAAGCGCCTCGCTGATGTCGGTGGGCCGCAACATCTCCTCGGCGGGAATGTTGTCCTTCGCCCAATCGGCCATGTCGGTGTCGACGAAGCCGGGGCAGAACGCCACCGACTTGACGCCGTCTCCGGTCAGCTCCTTGTTCATCGCCCGGGTGTATCCGATCACCGCCGCCTTCGTGGCGGAGTAGACCGACACCCACGGCGCCGGCGACTTCCCCGCCATCGACGCCATGTTGACCACGAGCGCGTTGCGGTGCTCGGCGCCGGCCTCGCGCAGCATCCCCACGCATTCCCGATAGAACAGAACGATCGCTCGCAGGTTCACGGCGAGCTGCATGTCGACGTACTTGGTCTGCTGCTCGCCCGCGGCCGCGCCGATCCCGACGCCGGCGTTGTTGACGAGCACGTCGAGGCGCCCGAACCGTTCGCGGTGAGCGTTCACGACCGCCCGGATCGCATCCTCGTCGGCCATATTCGCAGCCACGGACTCGACCTCGTAGCCGCGCTCGCGCAGCTCCTGCGCGGCCCGCTCGATCCCCTCGGGCTTGCGGGCGGTGATCGTCAGCGCGTACCCCTCATCGCCGAGCGCCTCGGCGAGGGCGCGCCCGATGCCCCTTGAACCTCCGGTCACGATCGCTGCACGGTCTGGCATCAGAGACGGCCTTTCTACTCAAAGGAGATGGGACGGGCGAGACTATTGGACAACCGCCGGGGAGTGCGGTACACTGGCGTACCAGATGGCCACTGTGACCGTTCCCGCCCCGAGCGAGGTCGTCGAGCTCACGCCGGCGCCGTCGCCCGCCGGCCCCGTCGGCGACGCTCGCCCGATCCGGATGCCTCCGGGGCGCGATCAGTCGCGTCTACGCGAGACGATCCGCTTCGCGGCCATGCCGATGGCGTTCAGCCTCCGCGCCCACCGCGAGCTGGGCGACGTCTGGCAGCTGCAGCTGCTCTCGCGCCGTGAGCCGTTCGTCGTCACCACCCACCCCGACCACGTCAAATCGCTGCTCAAGGCCAAGCCCGAGGACGCGCCGTCGCTCACCGGCGAGTCGCCCCTGCGGCCGATCCTCGGGCCGAACTCGGTGCTGACCTCGGTCGGCGCGCGCCACATGCGCCAGCGCAAGCTGCTGCTGCCGCCGTTCCACGGCGAGGCCGTGCAGCGGTACATCGACATGATCGTCGAGGTCGCCGACCGCGAGATCGACCGCTGGCCCGTCGGCAAGCCGTTCGCGCTGGCGCCACGGATGCAGGCGGTGACGCTCAACGTCATCATGGCCGGCATCTTCGGGATCGAGTCCTCGCCGCCGCGTGGATCGGCCGAGCGCAAGATGCGCGACACGATCCGGCGGCTGCTGCTGGCCTCAACCAACCCCGGCTACCAGCTGATCGAGCTTCGCAACGCCGGGCGCATCGAGGCGCGCGGCGTCCTCAAGGCCCTGCTCGGGATCGTCGACCGGCAGATCTACGCCGTGATCCGCGAACGACGGGCAGCGGGTCCGGCAGATGGGCGCCACGACGTCCTGTCGCTGCTGCTCGAGGCGCGCGACGAAAACGGCGAGCTGCTCACCGACCACGAGCTGCGCGACGAGCTGATGTCGCTCGTGCTCGCGGGCCACGAGACCACCGCCAACTCGCTCGCCTGGACATTCGAGCGGCTGCTGCGCGCGCCGGCTGCCTACGAGCGGTTGCGCGAGGTGGTCCGCACCGACGATCCCACCGT